>OGQD01001205.1_pt1 | contig 17422 bp, 15 predicted proteins | sample 1553091 | NCBI WGS metagenome assembly OGQD01 (sample SAMEA2580290, study PRJEB22360) | human gut metagenome | biome: human gut; feature: human-associated habitat; material: faeces | place: Denmark | collected 2008/2010
GCCTGCGCGCCAAGACCTACCTCGAACAGAACGGCGCTAAGAAAGTTAAGTAAGCCCGGATTTGATCTGGCTTAAGGCTGAACCAGGGGGGCAGCCGGAAACTGCCCCCCGTCACATACCGAAAGGGAATTCAATGAAAAAGACTCTCGTACTCGTTGCCGGCCTGGTTGCCGCAACCGCAAGCTTCGCCGCTCCGGATGGCGCTGCGCTCTACAAGGACAAGACCTGCTGGAGCTGCCACGGCAAGGATGCCAAGACGCCGCTGGTGCCGATGTATCCCAAGCTCGCCGGCCAGAACGCCGAATACGCGCTGGAGCAGATGAAGGACATCAAGAGCGGCAAGCGCAGCAACGGCCAATCGGCGGCCATGAAAGGCGTCATGCACCTGGTGAATGACGACGAAATGAAGGCCATCGCCGAGTGGCTGTCCAAGCAGAAATGATTTCACATAGAAACAAGGTGATCGAAATGAAAAAAATTATCGCACTGGCCGTTGCCGCTGCCCTCATCCCGACAGCCGCCGTCATGGCACAACCCGCGCCGAAAAAGGCGGGTATCGAGTCGAAGGACTATCAGTGGAACAAGATGGACGGCAAGACGGCGGAAGCCCTCAAGCTCAAGGGCGATGCCAAGAACGGCGAGGAAGAGTATGAAGTCTGCGGCGCCTGCCACCTGCCTAACGGCGCGGGCCGTCCGGACGGCACCTTCCCGCAACTGGCCGGCCAGCACGCCACAGTGCTGACCAAGCAGATGGTGGACATCGTCGACGGTCTGCGTGACAACCCGACCATGTACCCCTTCGCCAAGGAAGCGCTGAAGCATCCGCAGGCCGTGGCTGATACTTCCGCCTATATCGAAACCCTGTGTATTCCGACCGACCACGGCAAGTACGAAGGGGCCGATGCCGCCATGCAGATTGCCAAGGGCAAGGAACTGTACGAAAAGCAGTGTATCGAATGCCACGGCAAGAACGGTGAGGGCGAGGCCGCCAAGTTCTATCCGGTGATCGCCGGCCAGCACTACAAGTACTTGCTGCGCCAGATGACCGAGATTCGCGACGGCCACCGCCGTAACGCCAACCCGGACATGGTGAAGGTCATCAAGCCCTACACCAATGAGCAGCTGGTCGCCATTTCGGCCTACCAGTCCAGCCTGAAGATGCCGGGCAAGATGTGCAAGCCGAAGGGCAAGAAGTAAGCATCGAGCGTTTTTAAGCATACAAGAACTGAATCATCAGTCTGTTGCGCATACCGCCTGCCACCCGGCAGGCGGCTCATGCCCGATTGGCGCGGGCAGGAACTTTGAAGGGTAGCTCCATGGAGAAGCAGAACCGTATCGTTGCCGGACTCAGCCTGATTTCGCTGATCTGTCTGGTGGCCGCTTATTTCGCCCCGATCTGGTGGGTATCGCTCACCGCCCCGAATTATCCGGAAGATGCCTTCCCCGATGGCATCCGCATCCATTTTCATTTCGATGGCGTCTATAACGGCTGCAAGGCAGCCGGCAAGGGCACGCAGATGGCCAACGAATTGATCCAGAAGGATCTGTCGCACGAGGACGAGCGCTGGAATCCGATTCTCGATCCGAAAAAAGAGAATTTCGACATGAAGGCCGAAGGGCTGGATTGCGTCCATGAAATGAACACCATCAACCACTACGTCGGCATGTTCCCGATCGCCTCCGGCGCGCCGGTCGAGAAGCCGCTGGCCAAGTTCTTCTTCGGTTTCTTCGGCGTGATGCTGCTCGGCTTCGCCATGGTGAAAAAGAAAACCCGCCTCCTGGTGCTGTCGGTCGGCTTCGCCGCCGTCGCCGCCTGGATGCTGATCGACCAGTTCGTCATGGGCAAGCTCGCCAGACACGTCGCCGAATACACCGCCGAAACCGCCACCTTCTTCAACGAACCGGAGAAGATCAAGGCCTGGGGCGACAACGTCTCGCTGATTTCGCAGATCGCCATCTTCGGACTGATTGCGGTGATGGGGATCGTCGTGGCCGGTGTGGCCAAGCTGCGTTCCTTCCAGTTGCTGCTGGCGCTGGTGCCGGGTTTGTTGCCCGCTTTCTTCCTCATCACCTACTCGGGCTGGCTATGGTTCTTCGGCCACAACCTGCACCCCTGGGGCGCGTTTACGGTCAAACCCTTCATGCCGACGGTGTTCGGTGAGGGCAAGGTGGCGCAGTTCTCGACCTTCTCCTATCCCTACTGGGGCTATGCATTGCTGGTGGCGATGTTCGTCTGCATGATGCTGGCCCTCCTGATCCGCCGCAAGCAACTGCGCGAAAACCCGGAACAGGAGTAACACCATGCGCTCCGCAAGCTTGCTGCGGACGGTGCTGGCCCTCGCCCTTCTGGGCGGGGCCACCATCGGCCAGGGGGATGAGGACTCCGAACACGAGTTGGGCTTCGGGGCCGACATGAGCAACGCCCCGCGTGTCACCATCGACCGCCCAAAACCTGTATTCATGCTGATCGAGCGCGACAAGCGCATCCACGGCCTGAAACCGTTTCAGGATCTGGTCGACAAGGCCGCTCCCGGTTCCGTGCTGAAACCGCCGCCGGGCCACTACGCCGGCCCGGTCAGCATCGACAAGCCGCTGACCATCGACGGCGGCGGCAAGGTCATCATCGACGCTGGCGACAAGGGCACGGTGATGTCGCTGAATGCCAGCAATTCGGTGCTGCGCGGCCTGCATCTCACCGGCTCGGGCGACTCGCACGACACCGACGATTCCTGCCTGGACGTGCGCGGTCACCACAACGTCATTGAAGACATCGTCGTCGATAACTGTCTGTTCGGTATCGACCTGAAACAGGTCGATCACAGTGTCGTGCGCAACAACCGCATCCGTTCCAAGGATTTTGAGCTGGGCGTGCGCGGCGACGGCCTGCGCCTGTGGTACAGCAACGACAATCTGGTCGAAGGCAACGAGATCATCGATTCGCGCGACATGGTGGCCTGGTACTCGCACCGCAACAAGTTCATCGATAACCTGGGGCGGCGCAGCCGGTATTCCATCCACTTCATGTTTGCCAATGACAACGTGGTGGATCGCAACCGCTTCTACGACAACGCGGTGGGCATCTACTTCATGTACACCGAGGGCGGCGCGGCGACCAACAACATCATTTCGCACGCGACCGGCGCGACCGGCATGGGCGTGGGCTTCAAGGAAGCTTCCGGCACCCTGATCGAGAACAACGAGATCGTCTATTGCGGCATCGGCATCGGTTCCGACCTGTCGCCCTTCCAGCCGGACAGCACCATCGAGATCCGCAACAACCGCCTCGCCTTCAACGGCATCGGCATCCTGTTCAACAGCGAAACCGGCGGCAACAACATGCGCCACAACCTGTTCGAGGGCAACCTGACGCAGGTCAGCTACGGCGGGCGCAGCGACAATCCGACCAAGAATTTCTGGGAAGGCAACTACTGGGACGACTACCAGGGGTTCGACCGCGATAACGACGGCGTCGGCGACAACACGCACGAACTGTACTCCTACGCCGATCAGATCTGGATCGAATTCCCCATGGCGCGCTTTTTCCGCAGCTCGCCGGTGCTGGAGTTGCTCGACTTCCTCGAGCGTCTGGCGCCTTTCTCGTCTCCCGACCTGATCCTGCGCGATGAAAAGCCGGTATTCAGGAAACCTGAACGGGGAGCACTGTCATGAGTGACGACGCACCAAAAAAGACCGCCAAAAAACCGGCTGTCTCCATTGAAAAGGCGCAGAAGGCGCGCCGCAAATTTCTTCAATCGGTGGGCCTGACCGTGGGCGTGGTCGGTATTTCCATGCTCGGCTACATTCCCGTCAAGGCCAATGCCAGCTCGCCGATCCTGCGCCCGCCCGGCTCGCTGGACGAGGACGATTTTCTCGCCTCCTGCATCAAGTGCGGACAGTGCGTGCAGGTCTGCCCGGTGCAGGCGATCAAGCTCGGCGACATCACCGACGGCTTCGGCCTGGGTGTGCCTTACATCAAGCCGCGCGAGCAGGCCTGCGATTTTTCCTGCGATGCGGTGCAGTGCATCCTGGCCTGCCCGACCGGGGCGCTGGCCTACGACAAGCCCGATTTCATGACGCCGCGCAGCGGCATGCCGCTGGCGCAGGCCCCCATCCTCAAGGCCAAGGAAAACGATCCTGAACCCCGCCTCAACCTGAAAGAGCGCTTCGGCGTCGCCCGCCTGGACAAGCCGGAAGCCTGTCTGGCCATGCAGGGCAAGGGTTTCAAGGGCGTGGCGCGGGGCGAATCCTTCAAGGGGATGATGCGCTACATCGACGTCGACCGATGGCAACCCATCCCGGTGCGCGACCATCCCTACGAGCGCGAGGTCTGCGACCTGTGCGTCACCGAGTGTCCGATCGGGGACGCCATTGCCCTGCGCCCCTTCGGCGCGCCGGAGGAAGGGCGTTTCATGCCGGTGGTGCAGGAGCAGTGCGTCGGCTGCGGCGTGTGCGAAATGATCTGCCCGGTCGAGCCGACCGCCATCGTCGTCGATGCCCAGGCGGCCTGGAAGGGAGAAGCATGATGGGACGCCGACTCGAACTCATCAAGGGGATGCTCGGCGCAGCCCCGCAGAAACCGGAAAAGGTGTCGGAACGGGTGCAGAAGATCATGTTCCTCAAGTATGAGGACAAGGATCGCTACATCAAGGAAAAGCTGCACGCGCGCGCTCACCACGAAACCAGCCACAAATGGCGCAACCGCCGCTGGGCGGTGCTGATCGCGGCGAATCTGCTGTTCGTGTTCAGCTTCTGGCTCGACATCCAGATTCTCGAAGGCGCGCTCACCGCCTCGCGCTTCGTCGGCTTCCACCTGATCGACCTGAATTCCGCCCTGCAGGTGATGCTGGCGCACAAGCACATCATCGTGAACCTGTTCATCGGCACGTTCACGGTGTTCCTGCTGTGGGTGCTGATGGGGGGGCGCAGTTTCTGTTCCTGGGTCTGCCCCTACCATCTGGTCGCGGAATGGGCTGAGAAGCTGCACCTCTATCTGGTCGGCAAGAAGGTCGTCACCGAGCATGAATTCCATCGCGGCACGCGCACCGTGTTCTGGGTGCTGTTCGCCCTGATGGCCTTCGTTTCCGGCTATACCGTCTTTGAAACCCTGTCGCCGACCGGCATCCTGTCGCGGGCGCTGATCTACGGGCCGGGGCTGGCGTTGGGCTGGGTTTTCCTGCTGCTGCTGTTCGAAGTGTTCTGGTCGCGCCGCGCCTGGTGCCGCTATGTCTGCCCGATCGGTCTGACTTACGGCGCGGTCGGGGTGATTTCGCCGCTGCGCGTCAGCTATCACGTCGAACATTGCTTCCATGAGGGCGACTGCCGCAAGGTCTGTCTGGTGCCGCACGTGCTGGACGTGACCATCAAGGGCCGCGCCGAAGAGGAAGTCATGGGCCTGGGGCCGGATTGCACGCGCTGCGGCCTGTGCGTCGATGTCTGCCCGACCGGGGCCTTGCGTTACGAGGTCAAGGGTTTGTCCAAACTCTTGTGATTTTTGATCCAGATGAAAAGTTGCGAGCGCGCTCTGCGCCTAGAATCCGTCCCATGATCCAGTTCAAGAATATCGGCAAGACCTTCCGCCGCGCGCAGGTTCTCAACGGCATCGATCTCGACATCCAGTTAGGCGAGCGCATCGCCCTGATCGGCTCGAACGGGGCCGGCAAGACCACTCTGATCCGCTGCCTGCTCGGCGAATACGATCACCAGGGCGAGGTGCGCATCGACGGCCTGGAACCGCGCAAGCACCGTACCGAAGTACTGGGCAAGATTGGCTTCGTGCCGCAGTTGCCGCCGCCCCTGAAAATGCCGGTGGGACAGTTGATCGACTTCTCGGCGGCGCTCTGCAAGACCGATCCGGCGCGCATTCACGCCATCGGCAAGCGCCTCGGGCTGGACGTGGATAGCATCCTGTCGCGCCAGTTCGTGCGCCTCTCCGGCGGCATGAAGCAGAAGTTGCTGATCGCCATCGCCCTGGGACGCGACGCCAGACTGCTCATCATGGACGAGCCGGCGGCCAACCTCGACCCGGAAGCGCGCAAGATTTTCTTCGATCTGCTGGCTGAGCGCCTGAACGACGCCACCATGATCATTTCCAGCCACCGTCTGGACGAGGTGTCTTCGCTCGTCAATCGCGTGATCGAAATGGACATGGGCAAGATCGTCATCGACGACCGGGTGGCCGACGACGCCACGCTGACCGACCGCCTGGCCTGCCGCATCGTCTTGAAGCGCCCGGAACCTGCGTTTGCCAAGGCGCTCGACGGCTGGAGCCTGACGCCGGATGCGGCGCAGACGGTGTGGACGGGTGAAATCGCTGGCCCGGACCGCCTGCGTTTCCTCGGCATCGTGTCGCGTTACACGGCGCTGATCGCCGACCTTTCCCTGAGCGAAGCCTGAGATGTGCGGGCAGATACGGGCCGCGCACGCCGGGCGGCGCAGCTTTCTGGCGTGCGCCGGAGCCGGCGGCCTGCTGCTGACGCCGCTCGCCGTCCTGCTCGCCGCATGCGGCAAGAAGGACGGCTGGCCGGAAGGCATGGCCGAAATCAAGTGGGACCGCGACACCTGCGTGCGCTGCAAGATGGTGATTTCCGACCGCCGTTTCGCCGCGCAGCTGCGCGGTGGGCCGAAGGACACGGTGTTCAAGTTCGACGACATCGGCTGCCTGGTGTTCTGGATGCGGGAACAGGCCGACAAATACCCGTGGATGCTTGATGCCGCGACGCGCCAGTGGGTCGCCGATTTCAACTCGAAGAGCCGCGAGGACATGCGCTGGCTCGATCCGAAAAAAGCCCTGTACGTGACACGCACCTCGCCGATGGGCTACAACTTCGCCGCCGTCAATACCCCGATGGCTGGCACGCTCGATTACACCGACATGCGCCAGCACATTCTGGCCAAGGGTAGATAACATGAATCAACTGTGGCTGACTGCAAAACTCGATCTCGTTGAATCCCTGCGCGCGCGCTGGTTCCAGATTTACACCCTGGTCTTTGGCGGCATCGTCGCCTTGCTCTTCGTGTTCGGCCTGACCGAATCGCGGGTGCTCGGCTTCATCGGCCTGTCGCGCCTTCTGGTGACGTACATCCAGTTGACCATGGCGATCCTGCCCATCTTCGTCCTCATCACCACGGTGCGCTCGGTGGCGGGAGATCGCGAGGCGGGCGTGTTCGAATACCTCCTTTCCCTGCCGGTCGGCCTGCAAGCCTGGTTCTGGGGCAAGTTCCTGGGCCGCTACGTGGCTGTGTTCGCGCCGGTGTTCCTCGCCATGCTGGGCGCGGTCGTCTGGGCCACCATCGTCAATATCGAAGTGCCGTGGTCGATGTTCGCGTACTACACCGGCCTGCTGGCGGCGATGGGGCTGTGCTTCCTCGGCATCGGCATGTTCATCTCGGTCGTGGCGCGCAGCACCGACATGGCGCAGGGCGCGGCCTTCATGGTGTGGCTGGTGCTGCTCCTCTTCCTCGACCTGATCCTGCTCGGCGTGATGATCCAGGAGCGCGTGACGCCGGAAATTGCCGTCACCCTGGCGCTGGTCAATCCCTTGCAGGTTTTCCGCACGGCGGCGTTGGCCATGTTCGACCCGCAGTTGATTGTGCTCGGCCCCTCGGCCTACGTCATTCTCGATTTGTTCGGTGCAGACGGCTTTCGCCTCTTTGCGCTCGTCTATCCAGCCCTGCTCGGCATCGTGTCGGCGGCGGGCGGTTATCTTCTGTTCAAGCGTGGAGATCTGCTATGAAATTATTGCGCGGCCTGTGCCTTCTCGGTGGTTTGTTGCTGGCTGCGGCAGGCAGCGCCTTTGCCGGCGATGCGACGCCTTTCTACGCGACGACGGTGGATGGGATGGACGGCAAACCGCTGGCCTTCGAGCAGTTTCGCGGCAAGCCGGTCATCGTGAATTTCTGGGCGCGCTGGTGCCCGCCCTGTCGCAAGGAAATTCCCGAACTGATCGAATTGCAGAACGAATATGGCAAACGCGGCTTGGTGGTGCTTGGCGTTGCAATCGAAGACGATCCTGCTGCCGTCAAGGAATTTGCCAAGGCCTATGAAATCAATTACCCGGTGGGTGTGGACAAGAAAAAGGGCCTGTGGCTGATGCAAAGCCTGGGCAACGGCGTTTCCGGTCTGCCTTTCACGCTCATCATCGGGCGCGACGGAGAGGTCGTGGTGCGCAAGATCGGCCAGTTCACGCGCAAGGATTTCGACGACGTTGCGGAAAAACTGCTCAAGTAAGCGGCGCTGGTGTGCTGCCCGGTTTTTTGCTGCAGCGACGCAGTAGGCGCTGAGAAAGGCGGAGCAGGCCGGGCAGGTCGTATGGCGGGGCAATGCCGTTCGGTTAAGGAAGTTCTGAATCAATCAAAACCGTTCGGGCTGAGCCTGTCGAAGCCCTTGATGTTGCAGGTGATGCCCTTCGACAAGCTCAGGGCGAACGGATTTATTCAGAGCTTCCTTTGTGCATCCGGGCTGCGCGCGTTTTCCTGAGTGCCGCCGTTTTTCATCGAGTTTTGCTGAATGATTGAAAACCTGTTCCTGCCGCTGGCGCTGGCCTTCATCATGTTTTCGCTCGGTCTGGCGCTGCGTCCGGGGGATTTTCGCGCCGCTCTGCACGGCTGGCGCGGCATCGTTTTCGGGCTGTGCGGACAGGTGCTGATGCTGCCGCTGCTCGCCCTGCTGATCGGCTTCGGCCTGAACCTGTCGCCGACGGCGCAGCTGGGCCTGATGATTCTCGCCGCCTGCCCGGGCGGCGTCAGTTCGGCCTTTCTCACCCATCTGGCGCGCGGCAACGTCGCCCTGTCGCTGATCCTCACCGTGACCAGCAGCCTGCTCGCCCTCATCACCCTGCCGTTCATCATCAACGCCGTTCTGGCGGGCCAGAGCGGCGTCCTGCAAGCCATCCACACCGCCGACCTGCCGCTCGGCAAACTGTTCGGCAGCCTGTTGCTGGTCACCACCCTGCCCATCCTGCTGGGCATGTTCCTGCGCCTGGGAACGTCCTGGGTGAGCGAGCGTGGTGAGCAGGCGGTGGGCAAGATCGCCACCCTGTTCTTCATGGCGATCGTGCTGGTGACCTTCATCGCCCACCGCGAAACCATCACCACCGGTTTGCCGCAGATCGGTCTGGCGACGCTCTTGCTGAACGCCCTCAGCATGGGCGGCGGCCTCCTGCTGGCGCGGATTGCCCGCCTGGGCCGGCGGGAAAGCATCGCCATCGCCATGGAATGCGGCCTGCAAAACGCCGGCCTGGGCATCTTCATCGCCCTGACCCTGTTCCAGCAACCCGCGCTGGCCGTGCCCAGCGTGGTCTATGCGCTGACCATGAACCTGGGCGCCATCGCCTTTCTGTGGATTCTGCGCCGCCAGGCGGCGCGAATGTTCGCCTGAGGGCTGCCGCCGCTCCAGGGGAGCAGCGCAAGGTAATGGAATCATTGCGCCGCGCCTGCCCCGGCGACCGCATCGAGAAACTCGCTCCCCCAGCGGCTGACGTCGTTGTGATGGACGATTTCGTTCAGGCCGCGCAGGCGGGATTCGCGTTCGACCGGATCCATTTCCAGCGCCTGACGCAGGCGCTCGCGCAGATCAGCCGGGTCGTGCGGGTTGGTCAGCAGCGCGCCGTGCAGTTCGGCGGCGGCGCCGGCGAACTCGGATAGAACCAGGACGCCGCAGCCGCCGGTCTGCCCCTGCGTTGCCACGTACTCCTTGCCGACCAGATTCAGCCCGTCGCGCAGCGGAGTGATCCACATCACGTCGCTCTCCGCGTACCAGGCGACGACTTCCTCGAATGGCAGGGGCCGGAAGAAGAAGCGGATCGGCGTCCAGCCCACCTCGGCATACCGGCCATTGACGCGGCCAACCGCCTGCTCGATCTGAACCTGCAGTTCGTCATACACGGTCATTTCCTTGGCGGCCGGCACGCAGACGACCACCAGCGACACCTTGCCGCGCATCTGCGGCTGGCGGTCGAGCAGATCGCCGAAGGCGCGGATTTTTTCCAGCGTGCCCTTGGTGTAATCGAGCCGTTCGACCGACAGCACCAGCCGTTTGCCGGCAAATTCCTCGCGGATCGTCGCTCGCCGGAGGGGCGTCCTGGGATGCCGCAGGGCGCGGTCGATCCGCTCGGTATCGAGACCGACGGGGTGAGCGCCGAGGCCGATCCGGCGGCCATGCACCTCGATCCGGGTCGTCATCGTTTCCAGCCCGACGGCGCAGCCGTAGGTCAGATAGCGGGGTGCGCAGGCCCGGCGTTCGAGGACGTGCAGCGGCGCGACGCCGGCTGCGACATCGACGAAATTCTCTGCCTGGCGGGGAATGTGGAAGCCGATGTAGTCGCATTGCAACAGGCTGCCGACGATTTCACGCCGCCAGGGCAGGACGTTGAAGGCATCAGCCGAAGGGAAATAGGTGTGATGGAAGAAGGCGATCTTCAGATCGGGCCGTAGTTCGCGCAGCACTGCCGGCACCATCCACAGGTTGTAGTCGTGCAGCCAGACAGTCGCGCCTTCGGCGGCCTCGGCAGCGGCTCGCTCGGCGAACTTGCGATTGACGGCGAGGAACACCAGCCAGTCCGCCTCGCGAAAGACCGCCCGTTCCCAGAAGGTGTGCAGCGTCGGCCAGAAGGCTTCCTTCGAGAAACGTTTGTAGAAAACGTCCACCTCGTCCTTCGACAGGGCGACGCGCGCCGCCAGCAGCCCCGGATAAGCCTGGGCATCGACCGTGGTGTGAACCTCGAACGGCGGGTCGACCGCCTCGTCATGGACGCTCCAGGCTACCCAGGAGCCGCGCTGTCCGGCGGCAAAGAAGGAAAGCAGGGTAGGGATGATGCCGTTCGGCGATTTGGGCCGCCGCTGCACGATGCGACCGTTGATCCGGTGTTCCTCGTAGGGCAGGCGGTGATAGACCATCACCAGATCGGCCCGCCCGCGCGCGGCGCTGAAGGTCGTCGCATCCAGATAGCCCGGTTGCAACAGCGAGAAGTGGATGATCGCTTGCAGGATGCCGCCGCAGCCCGCAGCGCCCGCGTGAAAGACATTGGCAAGGTCGCCGGTGGTTGCCAGTAGCGCAGTCTCGGAATCGCCGACGCAGACGCCCTGGAAACCCGCCTCGAACATCGCCAGATCGTTGAGCGTATCGCCGGCCACCAGCACTTCGTCATGAGCGATGCCGAGTTGATCGACCAGCGCCTGCAACGTGCTGCCCTTGTTCACGCCAGCCGGCAGCAGGTCGAGATAGCGGCTGGCCGAATACATGACCTCGCAGCCCAGCGCGCGCGCCGCCTCGACCAGCGCCGGCGTCACCGCGTCCTGGTGGCAGAAGTAGGAGCAGCGCCGTTGCTGCGGCACTTCCTGACGCTCGAGTTCGGGAAATGCAGCCACTGCTGCGGCCACGGCCAGTTCGCCCGGCCAGCGGCGGTCGATGTCGGCCTGCAAGGGCTGTACCGGCTGGAGCGATGCCCCCTCGACGACGGTGCCGCCGACGTCGCAGATGATGTAGTCGGGGGTCGGCACCAGCGGGTCGGACAGCAGCGGCATCACCGCTTCCAGCCCGCGACCGGTGACGAAGACGAGCTGAATGTCCTGACTGCCGGACACCAGTTGATACAAGGTCTGGCGGTCTTCCGCCGAACCGCCGAGAAAAGTGCCGTCGAGATCGGTTGCCAATAACATCATGTCACTCCCGGACGCCCCCCGGAGCGGCAAGACCACAGGACATCGAAAAACCAGAAAACACCGCGCCGACAGGCATGCGACACGAGCCGAATACATGGGAAAACAATGTAATTTACAGCCGCGTTTCGCATTGTATCATTACATCTCATTGATTAAAAATGACATTTTTAATAAGCGTGCCATTTTCGGGGGCGATGGGTTCATTGGTTCATGTATTTTCTGCCGCGTTTCAATAACGCTCCCGGAGTCGTTCTGTCTTGCCGGATCAGCTCTGGCGCACAGGCTCCCGGAGTTTTCGCGGCTCCGGGCCATGACTGGAGCGGCGGCGGTTTGAACCGATAACCGGCGCATTGGCCGGGCTTCTGCGATAATCCCCCGCCATGCTTGCCTACCTCGTCCGCCGCCTGCTGTACGCCGTGCCGATCCTGATCGGGGTGAATCTCATCACCTTTGCGCTGTTTTTCGTCGTCAATACGCCGGACGACATGGCGCGGCTGCAACTGGGGGTGAAGCGGGTGACGCCGGAGGCGATCGTCGAGTGGAAGGCGGCGCGCGGTTACGACAAGCCCCTATTTTTCAACGCCGATGCCGCCGGTCTGGGGACGCTGACGGACACCATTTTCTTCACCAAGTCGCTGCGGCTGTTCGCCGGCGATTTTGGTCGGGCCGAGGATGGGCGCGACATTACCCGGGAGATGGCGAACCGCATGGGGCCGTCGCTGGCAATCGCCTTGCCGACTTTCGCGCTGGGCTTGTTCGTGACGGTGAGTCTGGCGCTGATGCTGGCGTTCTTCCGCGCCACGGCGCTCGATGTCTGGGGCGTGGTGCTGTGCGTGGCGATGATGTCGGTGTCGGGGCTGTTCTACATCATCGGCGGGCAATACCTGTTCGCCAAGGTGTTTCGGCTGGTGCCGATTTCCGGTTACGGCGCGGGGCTGGATGCTTGGCGCTTTCTGGTGCTGCCGGTGCTGATCGGCGTCGTGGCGGGCATCGGCGCGTCGACGCGCTGGTACCGGACGATCTTTCTCGAGGAAGTCGGCAAGGATTACGTGCGCACGGCGCGTGCCAAGGGTTTGAGCGAAACCTGGGTGTTCTTCCGCCACGTCCTGAAAAACGCGCTGATTCCGATTCTGACCGGCGTGGTGGTGGTGATTCCCTCGCTGTTCATGGGCTCCTTGCTCACTGAATCCTTCTTCGGCATTCCGGGACTGGGGAGTTACACCATCGACGCCATTCAGGCGCAGGATTTCGCGGTGGTGCGGGCGATGGTTTTCGTGGGGTCGGTGCTGTACATCCTCGGCTTGATCCTCACCGACCTGTCCTACACCCTGGTCGATCCACGGATTCGTTTCGCATGAGCGGCTTTCAGATCGTCTTTCTGTGGTCCGACGCCCTGATCTGGCTGCTGCTGGCAGCGGGTGCGGGGCTGCTCTGGCTGATCCGGTGCAATCCGCCGTTGCGCGCCGCCTGGGGGCGGGTGGCGGCGAGCCGCAGCGGCATGGGCGCGGCGACGGTGCTGCTGCTGTTCATGCTGGTCGGCTGGCTGGATTCCCTGCATTACCGCCCGGCCCTGCCTGCGGCGGCGGGCGAGGAAATTCGCTATGCCATCGAGGTGCGCTCGCTGCTTGACGCCCTGGCGGCGCCGTTGCGCGAGCGCATGGAAAAAACCTATTCGGCACCGCTGGCAACCCATCTTTACGTCAAGGAAAGCATCGAGTCGGCGGGCGGCGTGAGCCGCGCCTTCCCGCCCTTGCAGCACGGCGGCGCGCATCTGGCCGGCACGGATGCCTGGGCCGGCGACGTGGCGTGGCGCAGCGTGCTCGGCGTGGGCGCGGCGGTTCTGCTGTGGCTGCCCGTCGCTGCCTGGGTGGCTGCCCGCCAGGGCGGCTGGCGCAAGGTCTGGCGCGGCGACACCGCAACCGCCTGGAACGCCGTGCTGCTCACCCTGGGCGTGATTTTCCTGACGCTCGGCCCCATTTTCGCCCTGGCCGGGCATTACCACGTTTTCGGCACCGACAAGGTGGGGCAGGACGTGCTTTACCAGATACTCAAGAGCGTGCGCACGGCGCTCATCATCGGCTTGGTGACGACGCTCGTCATGCTGCCGCTGGCCGTGCTGCTCGGCATCGTCGCGGGCTACTTCCGGGGCTGGGCGGATGATCTCATCCAGTACATCTACACCGTGCTCAACTCCATCCCCAGCGTGCTGCTCATTGCCGCCGCCGTGCTGATGTTGCAGGTGCTGATCGACGGCCACCCCGAGTGGTTCGCCACCGCCGCCGAGCGGGCCGATCTGCGCCTGCTGGCCCTGTGTTTCATCCTCGGCATGACGAGCTGGACGGGTCTGTGCCGCCTGCTGCGCGGCGAAACACTGAAACTGCGCGAATTGGAATACATCCAGGCGGCGCAAGCCTTTGGCGTGAGCAGCGGGCGCATCATCGGCCGCCACATCCTGCCCAACGTGATGCACATCGTCATCATCGCCCTGGTGATGGACTTTTCCAGTCTGGTGCTGGCCGAGGCGGTGCTGTCCTACGTCGGCATCGGCGTCGATCCCTCGATGATCAGCTTCGGCACCATGATCAACAACGCGCGCATGGAACTGGGGCGCGAGCCGGTGGTGTGGTGGTCGCTAGCGGCGGCCTTTGCCGCCATGTTCATCCTGGTGCTGGCCGCCAACCTGTTCGCCGACGCGGTGCGCGACGCCTTCGATCCGAGGGCGGCATGATGCGGACGGCGAGCCATCCCCTGCTGGCCGTCGACGATCTGCGCCTGGGATTCCAGGCCGGGCGGCAGCTTCTGCGCGCCGTCGATGGCGTCTCCTTCACCATCGAGCGCGGCGAAACTTTTGCCCTACTCGGGGAGTCCGGCTGCGGCAAGTCGGTCACGGCGCAGGGGATCCTGCGCCTCTTGCCGGCGGCGGGCCGCGTTCTGGGCGGCGCGGTGCGCTTCGACGGCGAGGATCTGCTGGCGCTGCCGGAAGTGGCGATGCGCGCCTACCGCGGCGGCAAGATCGCCATGATTTTCCAGGAGCCGGCGACCAGCCTGAATCCGGTGCTGACGGTGGGGCAGCAGATCGGCGAAGTGCTGGCGCGGCATCTCGACCTGCGCGGCGCGGCGGCGAGGGAGCGCAGCCGGGCGCTGCTGGAGCAGGTCGGCATCGCCGACCCCGAGCGCCGTCTCGATGAATACCCGTTCCAGTTGTCGGGCGGCATGCAGCAGCGGGTGATGATCGCCATCGCGCTGGCCGGTGAGCCGGAATTGCTGATCGCCGACGAGCCGACCACCGCGCTGGACGTCACGGTGCAGGCGCAGATTCTCGATCTGCTGGCGAAATTGCAGGCCGAGCGCGGCATGGCGATCCTGCTCATCACGCACGATCTGGGCGTGGTGGCGCGGCTGGCGCAGCGCATCGGCGTGATGTACGCCGGCGAACTGGTGGAGGTGGCGAGCCGCGAGCAGTTCTTCAGCCGCCCGGCGCATCCCTACACCCAGGCGCTCTTCGCCGCGCTGCCCGATGCCGGCCGGCGCGGCGTTCCCCTGCGTACCATCGCCGGGCAGGTGCCGGCGCTTTCCGCCCTGCCCGCCGGCTGCCGCTTCGCGCCGCGCTGCCCGCGGGTCCTGCCGGTGTGCCGGGAGGAAAACCCGGCCTGGCGCGGCGTGAATGTATTGCAGCGGGTGCGCTGCCACTGGCAGGGCGGCGGCGAAACCGAGGCCGCCGTTGAACAGCCCCTGGCAACGGCCGCGCTGGAAGATACCGGCGAACCCTTGCTGGTTCTGCGCGACGTGGCCGTGCATTTCCCGATCCGCAAAGGCATCCTGCAACGCGTGGTCGGGCAGGTGAAAGCGGTCGACGGCGTTTCGCTCAGCATTGCCGCCGGGCGCACCCTGGCCCTGGTGGGGGAGTCCGGTTGCGGCAAGACCACCGTCGGCAAGGCGCTCTTGCAACTGATCCGCCCGAGCGCGGGCAGCGTGCGGGTCAATGGCGCGGAGTGGGTGGGCGCGCGCGGCAAGACCCTGCTGGCGGCCCGCCGGCAGGCGCAGATGGTGTTCCAGAATCCCTTTGCCTCGCTCAACCCGCGCCTGCGCGTCGGCGAGATCATCGTCGAGGGCATGCACGCGCTCGGTGCGCAGGGCGGCAAAGCAGACGACCCGCAGGTGGCCATCGCCGCGCTGTTGCAGGCAGTGGGGCTGCCCGCCGAGGCGCAGTGGCGTTTCCCGCACGAGTTCTCCGGCGGCCAGCGCCAGCGCATCGCCATCGCGCGAGCGCTGGCCGTGCAGCCCAGATTGCTGGTGTGCGACGAGCCGACTTCGGCGCTCGACGTTTCGGTGCAGGCGCAGATTCTCAACCTGCTGAAAAAACTGCAGCAGGAACTGGGGGTGGCTTACCTGTTCATCACGCACAACCTGGCGGTGGTCGAGTATCTGGCGCACGACGTGGCCGTGATGTACCTCGGGCGCATCGTCGAGCGCGGGCAGGCGGCGGAAGTGCTCGGCGCGCCGCGCCATCCCTACACGCAGGCGCTGCTCTCGGCGGTGCTGCAACCCCGGCTGGAAGAAGACGGCAGCAAGGCGCAGGCCTTGGCCGGCGAGACGCCTTCGCCCGCCAGACCGCCCGCCGGCTGCCATTTCCACCCGCGCTGCCCGAAGGCCACGGCGCTGTGCCGGGAAACCTACCCGCCCGAGCGCGCATTCAGCGCCACGCACGGCGTGAATTGCCACTGGCCGGATGTGGCTGGCGGGTGAATCGGCGGTTTCCGGTCTGGGTTCGATCTGCTGGGAAAGCGTAAAGGCTTTACCGCAGAGGCGCGGAGGACGCAGAGAAAGGCGGAGAGGGGATTGGCCTCATCGGCTGAGTTGCCGCGCGGTCTTTTCCCAGGGAGGCTCTGAACAAATCAAAACCGTTCGATTTTGCAGGCGACGCCCTTCGACAAGCTCAGGGCGAGCGGAGTTGTTCTGAGCCAAGGCGGTTGCGCCGGAAAACAGCATTGAACGCGGATTTTCGCGGAGTAAATCGGATTGCGCGGATAAACCCGCGATCAAGTGCTTTTGATCCGCGTTCATCCGCCGAATCCGCGTTAAAGAAGTTCTGAATCAATCCAACCCGTTCGGGCTGGGCCTGTCGGAGCACTTGATTTTGCAGGTGATGCCCTTCGACAAGCTCCGGGCGAATGGATTTGTTCAGCGTTTCCTTGGCGTTTTTGCGTCAGCGCCGTTTCTTGTTCGCTTTCGGCGCGGCTTTGGCCGCCGGTTTGCCCGGAGCGCGGGTACCTGCTTTGCCCTTGTTCGGCTTGCGGCTGCCTTGCGCGGTGTTTTTGCCGGTCGACTTGCTGTTTACCTTGTTGCGCTTGCCGCGCTTCTTCGGCTCCGGCTGGATGATGGCGGGTGAGGCTTCGGCGTGCAGCATGCGTTGCAGGCTTTCCTCGCTGCCTGCCGTCCCAGGCACGAGCAGTTTGGAGCCGGGGGCCAGCCGCACGTTGCCGGGCAGGCCGTTGGCTTGCGCCAGTTCGCTGGTGCTGATGCCGAAGCGGGCGGCGATTTCGCCCAGGCGCTCGGCCGATTTGACGGCGTAGGCCTGCCACTGGGTCAGTGAATTGGCGTGGCTGGCGAGGTTTGCATTGAAGGTGTCGACGCGATCCGCCGGCAGCACGACCGGCGTGTGTGGCTTGATGATGGGCCGGTTGTGCGAGGGGTTGAGGCGGCGGAACTCGTCCTGCGTCATGTTGGCGAACCCCGGCCCCCCCCTTCCCGCCCGACATGCACG
>OGQD01001206.1_pt1 | contig 17419 bp, 14 predicted proteins | sample 1553091 | NCBI WGS metagenome assembly OGQD01 (sample SAMEA2580290, study PRJEB22360) | human gut metagenome | biome: human gut; feature: human-associated habitat; material: faeces | place: Denmark | collected 2008/2010
CCAGGTCGGCGACCCCCGCGGCCATCCTGTCGCAGCCGCCGGGCTCGGTGAGCGGGCGCTTCCGCACCACCGAGCAGGGCGAGATGATCCGCTTCAAGTTCGGCCTGCCGCGACTGGCGGAGCAGAACCTCAACCTCTACCTGGCCGCCGTGCTGGAGGCGACCCTGCTGCCGCCGCCCGCGCCGGAGCCGGCGTGGCGCTCGGCCATGGACCGCCTGGCCGCCGACGGTGTCGCCGCCTACCGCGCCGTGGTGCGCGAGCATCCGCAGTTCGTCGAGTACTTCCGCCAGGCCACGCCGGAACAGGAACTCGGCCGCCTGCCCCTCGGCAGCCGCCCGGCCAAGCGCCGCGCCGGTGGGGTGGAGAGCCTGCGCGCCATTCCGTGGATCTTCGCCTGGACCCAGACGCGGCTGATGCTGCCGGCCTGGCTGGGCTGGGAAACCGCGCTGGCCAAGGCCCTCGAAGGCGGCGGCAAGGGGCTGCTGGAGGACATGCGCGAGCGCTGGCCGTTCTTCCGCACCCGCATCGACATGCTGGAGATGGTGCTGGCCAAGACCGACCCGGCAATTGCCTCGTTGTACGACGAACGCCTGGTCGAATCCGGATTGCGACCGCTGGGTGCGCATTTGCGCGACCTATTGTCGCAGTGCCGTTCCATGGTGCTGGGCCTGACCCATCAGTCGGAGCTGCTCACCCACAGTCCGGAGACCCGCGAGGCGATCACCGTGCGCAATATCTACCTGGACCCGCTTCACCTGCTGCAGGCGGAGCTCCTGGCCCGCTGCAGGCAGCGCGAAAGCCCTCTGGACAGCCCTCTGGAGCAGGCATTGCTGGTCAGCGTGGCGGGGATCGCGGCGGGGCTGCGCAACACCGGCTGAGGCCCCGTCGACTCCGACTTTCGGTGGCTTGTGCGCCACCGAAGCGCTGTGTATTGTGGCCCTCCTTTTGGCCGCTCAGTGACGCCGAAACCCAATATTGAGATTGGCCCCACGAGGCGAATCCGACGACTTTCCTGTCTTTTCTTGAGGAGCACTTCGATGCGCGTGATTCTGCTGGGGGCGCCCGGTGCCGGCAAAGGTACCCAGGCTGGTTTCATCACCAAGAAGTTCGGTATTCCGCAGATCTCCACCGGCGACATGCTGCGTGCCGCGGTCAAGGCCGGCACCGAGCTGGGTCTGCAGGCCAAGAGTGTGATGGATGCCGGCGGTCTGGTCTCCGACGACCTGATCATCAACCTGGTCAAGGAGCGCATCGCCCAGCCGGACTGCGCCAACGGCTTCCTGTTCGACGGCTTCCCGCGCACCATTCCCCAGGCCGAGGCCATGAAGGAAGCGGGCGTGACCATCGACAACGTGATCGAGATCGCCGTCGACGACGAAGAGATCGTCCAGCGCATCGCCGGCCGCCGCGTGCACGAGGCCAGCGGCCGCGTGTATCACGTGGTCTACAACCCGCCGAAGGTCGAGGGCAAGGACGACGAGACCGGCGACGAGCTGGTCCAGCGCAAGGACGACACCGAGGAGACCGTGCGTCATCGCCTGTCCGTCTACCATTCCCAGACCAAGCCGCTGGTGGACTTCTACCAGAAGCTGGCCGCCGCCGAAGGCACCCCGAAGTACAGCGCCATCGCCGGCGTCGGCTCGGTGGAAGAGATCACCGCCAAGGTGTTCGCAGCTCTCAGCTGATCGGCTGACCGCTCCGTCCAACGGCCCGCCCATGCGGGCCGTTGTGCTTTCTACCGGGTGCATGTGGGAGCGGCCTTGGCCGCGAAGCCCTTGTGCCACGATCACCGCGGCCAATCGGAACCCCGCCCAGCCTCGGGTATAATCGCCGCCTTTTTCTGCCCGACCGGATGCCCCGATGACCACCCTGCTGGCCCTGGATACCGCCACCGAAGCCTGCTCCGTCGCCCTGCTGCACGATGGCAAGACGCTCAGCCACTACGAGGTGATCCCGCGCCTGCACGCCCAGCGCCTGTTGCCCATGGTGCAGGACCTGCTGGACGAGGCGGGGGTAGCGCTGTCCGCGGTGGATGCCATTGCCTTCGGCCGTGGGCCTGGCGCCTTCACCGGGGTGCGCATCGCCATCGGCGTGGTGCAGGGCCTGGCCTTCGCCCTGGACCGGCCGGTACTGCCGGTTTCCAACCTGGCCGTGCTGGCCCAGCGCGCCCTGCGCGAGCACGGCGCGCGGCAGGTGGTTGCGGCCATCGACGCGCGCATGGACGAGGTGTACTGGGGCTGCTACGTCGCCGAGCAGAGCGAAATGCGCCTGCAGGGCGTCGAAGCCGTGCTGGCGCCGGAGAGGGCGGAACTGCCCCGTGGCGCCGTCGGCGATTGGTTCGCCGCCGGCACCGGCTGGGGCACCTACGGCGCGCGTATCGGGCTGGCGCCCAGTGGCCGCGACGACGCTATGCTGCCCCACGCCCTGGACCTGCTGACCCTGGCGACCTTCGCCTGGGCGCGTGGCGAGGCGCTGCCGGCCGATGAGGCGCAGCCGGTCTACCTGCGGGACAATGTGGCCACGCCCAAGGCGCCCAAGCCCTAGACTTCGCCTTCCGTCCGCTGACGGGCCAGGCAAATTGCCATTTTTTTCTGGCGCCGCTAAATTGCCATCCACGTATCCCGAGCAGTAATCATGCGTATCGACGGCTTCTCATCCTCCTATCCGCTGGACCGCAGCCCCCGCCCGGGCAGCTCGGTCACGCCTTTGCGCGAGACACAGCGTGAGGTCGAGCAGCGCCAGGAACAGCCGGTTTCACCGTCGTCCACCCAGGGTTACGAACAGCTCGCCCAGCCGCGGCGCGTGCAGGCCGGCAACGCCAGCAGCGACAGCCTGCCGGCGCGGCTCCAGGAAAGCCTCTCCCAGCAGCGCGGTTTCAGCGCCAAGGCGAACCAGGCCCTGGCTGCCTACGGCAACACCGCCGGCTACACCGAAGAGCGCGACGCCAGCGAAGTCCTCGGCCTCGACCTGTACGCCTGAGTCTCAGGCGGCGGTCGGATATGCACTCCCTGGATAGCCGATGACCCTCCGAGACTCCTCGTCCGACGCCTCCGGCGCGGCCCCCATGCCGTACTTCCTCGGCTGTCCTTCCTGGAACGAGCCGGCCTGGCGCGGCAGTTTCTATCCCGCCGGCCTGCGCTCTGCCGACACCCTGAGCCACTACGCCGCCACCTTCAACACGGTGGAGGGCAACACGACCTTCTATGCCCGCCCCGCACCGGCGACCGTGCAGCGCTGGGCCGAGCAGATGCCTGCCGGCTTCCGCTTCTGCGCCAAGCTGCCGCGCGATATCAGCCACGAAGGGGACCTGCGCGACCACTTCGGCGCCACGCTCGACTTCCTCCGGCTGCTGCAGCCGCCGGGCGAGCGGGTGACGCCGCTGTGGCTGCAACTGCCGGCCAGCTTCGGCCCGATACGGCTGGGCGAGCTGCTGGCCTGGCTCGACGAATTCTCCAGCCGTGCCATCGCCGTCGAGGTGCGCCATCCGGCCTTCTTCGCCAAGGGCGACGAGGAGCGCCTGCTCAACCGCTGCCTGCAGGAGCGGGGTGTGGAGCGCATCTGCCTGGATTCGCGGGCCCTGTTCGCCTGCACCTCGCGCGATCCGGCGGTGCTCCACGCCCAGTCGCGGAAGCCGCGCCTGCCGCTGCGGGCCCCGGCGGTCAGCCTGGCAGACTGAGCCCGCAGGTGCGCTTCATCGGCGGGCCGGACCTGGACGCCAATCAGCCGTTCCTCGAACCCTGGCTGGACAAGGTCGCGGCCTGGATCGAGAAGGGCCTGACGCCCCATGTCTTCCTGCATACGCCGGACAACCACCTGGCCGCCGCCCAGGCGCTGCGTTTCCACGACTGCCTGGCGCAGCGCCTGCCGGGGTTGCCGGCGCTGGCCCCGGCGCAGGTTGAACCGGAGGTCGAGCAGCTCGGTCTGCTCTGACAGGGGCCGCTCTTCCGGGCGACCGGTCCATTTCCTTCACTCGGCGCAAGGAGCAGCAACATGAGTACGCAGCGAGAGCGTGGCGAAGCCTTCCGTGACCTGCACCTGGGCGAGGGGCTGCTGGTCCTGCCCAATCCGTGGGATGCCGGCTCGGCGAAGATGCTTGCCCGGCTCGGTTTCCAGGCGCTGGCCACCACCAGTGCAGGGCTGGCGTTCTCCCTGGGGCGGCGCGATGCCGAGGGCGCGGTGAGCCGCGACGAGTGCCTGGCCAACGCGCGCGCCATCGTCGAGGCCACGCCGCTGCCGGTGGCGGCCGACCTGGAGAACGGCTACGGCGACGCGCCGGAGGACTGCGCCGCGACCATCCGTCTGGCCGCCGAGGCGGGGCTGGTGGGCGGCTCCATCGAGGACGCCAGCGGGCGCGCCGACACACCCATCTATCCTCTGGAGCTGGCCGTGGAGCGCATCCACGCCGCGGTGGAGGCGGCCCGGTCGCTGGACTTTCCCTTCACCCTGGCGGCCCGCGCGGAGAACTTCCTGCATGGCCGCGCCGATCTGGACGACACCATTCGCCGCCTGGTGGCCTATGCCGAGGCCGGTGCCGACGTGCTCTACGCGCCCGGGCTGCGCAGCCGCGACGAGATCAAGGCGGTGGTCCAGGCGGTGGCGCCCCGGCCGGTCAACGTGCTGGTCGGCTCGCCGAACCTGCGCCTGTCCCTGGCTGAACTGGCGGATCTGGGCGTGAAGCGGGTCAGCGTGGGCTCGAACCTGGCGCGGGTGGCCTACGGCGAGTTCTTCCTCGCCGCCGGCGAGCTGGCCCGTGGCAGCCTGGCGGCGATGGGCGAGGCCATGCCGTTCGACGAGATCAACGATCTGTTCGGCTGACGGCGGCATGTGGCGCGCCTTCTGGCTGCTCCTGCTGTCGGCCCTGATCGGCGTGCCGCTAGCCGTATACCAGGGCTGGTTGCAGGTGCCGCCGGACTGGAATCCCTGGGCGCCGCTGGATGTCCGGCGGCCGCCCAACCTGCTCACCGGCTACAAGCTGATGCGACTGCAGCAGGAGCCCGAACTGTGTCGTCTGGCGCTGGACAGCAGCGTGCTGCGCTATACGGCCGTGGCGGACAGCGAGCCCGCCGCGGGCTGTGCCGTGGAAAACGCCGTGCGCGTGCAGGGCGCCGGGGTGCAGTTCAGCTCCGGCTTCCTGGCCAGCTGCAAATTGGCGGTGGCCTACGCGCTGTTCGAGGAACATGGCCTGCAACCGGCGGCGCGCGAGGTGTTTGGCCAGCCGGTGGCGCGGGTCGAGCACCTGGGCAGCTTCGCCTGCCGCAACATCGGCGCCAGCCAGCGACGCAGCCAGCACGCCACGGCCAATGCGCTGGACATCGCCGGGTTCCGCCTGAAGGACGGCAGGCGCATCAGCGTGGTGCGGGACTGGGGCGGCGAGGGCAAGGAGGCGCTGTTCCTGCGCCGGGTGCGCGACGCCGCCTGCGACAGCTTCAACGTCACGCTTGGACCGGACTACAACGCCGCCCACCGCGATCACTTCCACCTGGACATGGGGCTGTTCCGCATGTGCCGCTAGCGGTTCGCCGGGAGCAGTTCCTGGCTGGTCGTTACGAGCAGGGCGATGCCGCCATAGGCGCCGAGGGCGTGACGGGTGTCCCGGGGCGCCGCCGTGGCGACGATCTGGCTCCGGCTGCCGGCGTTCTCCAGGCGGGACAGGCGCCACTGGCGAATCAGGTCGTCCTCGTCCGCCGTGCTGTCGTTAGGTGAGTCGGGCGTTGTGGCGAAGGCATCGCCGGCCAATCCCAGCGTCAGCGGGTCGAGCGTGGGGCCACGGCGATATTCGCTGACGCCGAGCTGCCATTCGCGCTGTTGCAGCGTCTGGCGGAAGCCTGCGAGCCAGGCATCGGTGGCTGCGTGGTCGGACTCCAGCCGTTCGGTGGCGATGGCTTCGGGGGTGTCCTCCGCTTGCGCCGTGTCCTTTGGCAGCAGGGAGTCGAGCAGGCGCTGGTAGTCGAAGGCTTCGCGCAGGCCGGCTTCCCACTGGCGTTCCAGCAGGAAGTTGCGTTGGACGGGCAGGGCGACGAGCTTCGAGGACATGGGCGCGGTCTGGCAGAATAGGCGGCTATTCCCCTTATCGGCCGTGCGCCGGTTCCTTTGAGCGATTTCCCATGAGCGATCAACCCGCCATCACCCGCATCCGTGTCGAGGCTCTGCAGTCCGCGTTCGCCGAGGCGGCCGCCCGTTGGGCCGAGCGCCTCGGCCTGCCGCTGGAGGGCGAGGCGGAGTTCGCCGTGCAGTTGGGCGAGGAGGGGCTGCAACTGGTCGAACTGGGGCCGCAGGCGCCGGGGCCGGTGCGGGTGGATTTCGTCGAGGGGGCGGTGGCCCACCGGCGCCTGTTCGGCGGCGGCAGCGGGCAGATGATCGCCAAGGCGGTGGGCGTGCAGCCTGGTGTGCGTCCTCATGTGCTGGACGCCACCGCCGGGCTCGGGCGCGACGCCTTCGTGCTGGCCAGCCTGGGCTGCGAGATGGACCTGATCGAGCGCCAGCCGATCATCGCCGCGCTGCTTGAGGACGGCCTGGGGCGGGCCCGGGACGATGCCGAGGTAGCGCCCATCGCCGCGCGCATGCGCCTGCACCGGGGCAACGCCATCGAGCTGCTGCGCGGCTGGCGGGGCGAGCCGCCCCAGGTCATCTATCTCGACCCGATGTTCCCACATCGGGACAAGAGCGCGCTGGTGAAGAAGGAAATGCGCCTGTTCCGCCCGTTGGTGGGCGACGATCTGGACGCGCCGGCGCTGCTGGAGGCCGCCCTGGCCCTGGCCAGCCACCGGGTGGTGGTCAAGCGCCCGCGCAAGGCGCCGATCATCGAAGGGGCCAAGCCGAGCTATGCGCTGGAAGGCAAGTCCAGCCGCTACGACATCTACCCGAAGAGGGCGCTCAAGCCCTAACCGTAATCAGCGGCGATAGGCGCGCAGGAAGATCTCGACCACTTCCTGCACGTGGGCCTCGGTCTGTGTGTCGTCCGGCGCCTGGCCGACACCCATCAGCACGCGGAAGTGGATGCCGCCCTTGATCATGCAGAAGAAGTGCTCGGCGGCGTGGACGGGGTTGTCCACCTGCAGCTGGCCGCTGGCGTCGGCCTGCTCGAGCAGGTGGCGCATGGCGTCGATCACCCGCTGCGGGCCCACATCGAAGAACAGCTGCGACAGCTGCGGGTTCTGCGTGGCGAGCGAGATCATCAGGCGGTGCAGGGCCAGCGACTCGTCGCTGTTGATCAGCTTGCTGAAGCCCCGCCCGATGGCGCGCAGGGCGTCCTCGACGGAGCCACCCGGGCGCAGCTCGAAGATCAGCGGCGGCAGCTGTTCCTCGCACTTCGACTCCACCGCGCAGGCGAACAGGTTCTCCTTGTCGGTGAAGTGGCTGTACACGGTGAGCTTGGACACGCCGGCCCTGGCGGCGATGGCATCCATGCTGCTGCCGTCGTAGCCGTTCTCGATGAACAGGTGCTTGGCGGCCTCCAGGATGGCCTGGCGCTTGGCGGGGTCCTTGGGGCGTCCGGGCCCGCTGGAAGGCTGCAATGATTTGTCGGACATCAGGCTCTTTTAATACTGGACTGGTGAGTTCGCTATTTTTACTATACCGGCCAGTATAAGTATTCCAAGCTACTTTTGCGAAAGGTCGCCCGCCATGCTTCGCCATGCCCTGTCTCTCGCTGTACCGCTTTCCCTGATTTCCCTGCTCGCCGCCTGCGGCAATGGCGAAACCGTCGAGGCGCCAGTGCGTCCGGCGATGGTGGAGCATCCGTTGCCGGCGGCCAGCGCGGTGGATACCTATCCCGGCGAGGTGCGGGCGCGCTTCGAGCCCGAGCTGGCGTTCCGCATCGGCGGCAAGATCGCCAAGCGCCTGGTGGACGCCGGCGACCGGGTACGCAAGGACCAGCCACTGGCCGAGCTCGACCCGCAGGACGTCCGGCTGCAGCTGGAGGCCGCGCGGGCCCAGGTCAGCGCCGCCGAGGCCAACCTCAAACTGGTCCGTTCCGAGCGCGATCGCTACAAGAAGTTGCTCGCCCGCCAGTTGATCAGCCAATCGCAGTACGACAACGTCGAGAACCAGTACCGGGCCGGTGAGGCCCGTCTGAAGCAGATTCGCGCCGAGTTCGACGTGGCCAGCAACCAGGCCGGCTACTCCGTGCTGCGTGCCTCCCAGAGCGGCCTGATCGCCCGTCGGCTGGGCGAGGTGGGGCAAGTGGTGGCCGCCGGGCAGACTGTCTTCACCCTGGCTGCCGACGGTGAGCGCGAGGTGCTGATCAGCGTGCCCGAGCATGCCCTGGAGCGCTTCCGCATCGGCCAAGACGTCAGCATCGAGTTGTGGTCGCAGCCGGGCAAGCAGTTCCCTGGCCGCATCCGCGAGCTGTCCCAGGCCGCCGACGCGCAGTCGCGCACCTTCGCCGCCCGCGTGGCGTTCAACGATGCGGCGGTCAAGGCCGAGGTGGGGCAGAGCGCCCGCGTGGAGATCAGGGCCGACGGCGACGTGCCGCTGTCCGTGCCGATGTCCGCCCTCAGCGCCGAGAAGGACCAGCCGTTCGTCTGGGTGGTCGACCCCAACGAATCCAAGGTGGTGCGCACGCCGGTCCGGGTGGGTTCCTACGGGCAGGAGCGCGTGTCGATCCTGGAAGGCCTGAAGCCCGGCGACTGGGTGGTCTCGGCCGGCGTGCACGTGCTGCTCGACGGCCAGAAGGTACGGCCGGTGGACCGCGACAACCGTATGGTCGCACTGGCGGGCAAGGAGTAAGCCATGTCCTTCAACCTGTCCGAATGGGCGCTGCGCAACCGCAGCGTCGTGCGTTACTTTATGCTGGTGCTGGCGGTGATCGGCGCGCTGTCCTACACCAAGCTGGGCCAGAGCGAGGACCCGCCCTTCACCTTCAAGGCCATGGTGATCCGGGTCGACTGGCCGGGCGCCACCGCCGAGGAGGTTTCCCGGCAGATCACCGAGCGCATCGAGAAGAAGGTGATGGAGACCGGTGAGTACGAGTTCGTGAACTCCTATTCGCGGCCCGGCGAGTCGGTGGTCACCTTCATGGCCCGCGACTCCATGCATTCCAAGGATATTCCCGAGCTCTGGTACCAGATCCGCAAGAAGGTCAGCGACATTCGCCACACCCTGCCGCCGGGCATCCGCGGCCCGTTCTTCAACGACGAGTTCGGCACCACCTTCGGCAATATCTACGCGCTGACCGGAGAGGGCTTCGACTATGCCGTGATGAAGGACTACGCCGACCGCCTGCAGCTGCAGTTGCAGCGGGTCAAGGACGTGGGCAAGGTCGAGCTGATCGGCCTGCAGGACGAGAAGATCTGGATCGAGCTGTCCAACGTCAAGCTGGCCACCCTGGGCCTGCCGCTGGCCGCCGTACAGCAGGCGCTGGACGAGCAGAACGCGATCAGTTACTCCGGTTTCTTCGAGGCACCGACCGACCGCGTGCCGCTGCGTGTGTCCGGCCGCTTCGAGACCGTGGAGCAGATCCGCGACTTCCCCATTCGCGTCGGCGACAGGACCTTCCGCATCGGTGACGTGGCCGAGGTGCATCGCGGCTTCAACGATCCGCCCGCGCCGCGCATGCGCTTCATGGGTCGCGACGCCATCGGCATCGCCGTGTCGATGAAGCAGGGCGGCGACATCCTCGCCCTGGGCGAGACCCTGCAGCGCGAGTTCGCCCGCATGCAGGAGACGCTGCCCGTGGGCATGGAGCTGCACAAGGTGTCCGACCAGCCTGCGGCGGTGAAGACCGGCGTGGGCGAGTTCGTGCGCGTGCTGGCCGAGGCGCTGATCATCGTGCTGCTGGTCAGCTTCTTCTCCCTCGGCATCCGCACCGGCCTGGTGGTGGCGCTGTCCATCCCGCTGGTGCTGGCCATGACCTTCGCGGCGATGTACTACCTGAACATCGGCCTGCACAAGATTTCCCTGGGCGCGCTGGTGCTGGCGCTGGGCCTGCTGGTGGACGACGCGATCATCGCGGTGGAGATGATGGCGATCAAGATGGAGCAGGGCTACGACCGGATCAGGGCGGCCAGCTTCGCCTGGACCAGCACGGCCTTCCCGATGCTCACCGGCACCCTGATCACCGCGGCCGGCTTCCTGCCCATTGCCACCGCCCAGTCCGGCACCGGTGAGTACACCCGCTCGATCTTCCAGGTGGTGACCATCGCGCTGGTGGTGTCGTGGATCGCGGCCGTGGTCTTCGTGCCCTACCTGGGCGACCGGCTGCTGCCGGACCTGGCCAAGCTGCACGCGAAGAAGCACGGTGGCAATCCGGACGGCCACGATCCGTACTCCACCACCTTCTACCAGACCGTGCGCGAAGTGGTGGAGTGGTGCGTGCGCCGGCGCAAGACGGTGATCCTGGTGACCGTGGCGCTGTTCGTTGCCTCCATCGTGCTGTTCCGTTTCGTGCCGCAGCAGTTCTTCCCGGCCTCGGGCCGCCTGGAGCTGATGGTCGACATCAAACTCACCGAGGGCTCGTCGCTCAAGGCCACCGAGGAACAGGTCAAGCGCCTGGAAGCCAGGCTCAAGGACCACCCGGGTATCGACAACTACGTTGCCTACGTCGGTACCGGTTCGCCGCGTTTCTACCTGCCGCTGGACCAGCAGCTGCCGGCCACCCGTTTCGCCCAGTTCGTGATCCTGGCCAAGAGCATCGAGGACCGCGAGAAGGTGCGCGGCTGGCTGATCGACGTGATGAACGAGGACTTCCCCTTCGCCCGCACCCGCGTCTCGCGCCTGGAGAACGGCCCGCCGGTCGGCTTCCCGATCCAGCTGCGGGTCAGCGGCGAGCACATCGAGGAGGTGCGCGACATCGCCCGCCAGGTGGCGGCCAAGGTGCGGGAGAACCCCAAGGTCTCGAACGTGCACCTGAACTGGGAGGAGCCGAGCAAGGTGATCTACCTGGACATCGACCAGGATCGCGCCCGCGCCCTGGGCGTGACCAGCGCCGACCTGTCCCGCTTCCTGGAGAGTTCGCTGACCGGCTCCAGCGTGAGCCTGTTCCGCGAGGACAACGAGCTGATCGAGATCCTCCTGCGCGGTACCGTGCGCGAGCGCCAGTCGCTGGAGCAACTGCCGAGCCTGGCCGTGCCGACCAGCAACGGCAAGAGCGTGGCGCTGTCGCAGATCGCCACCCTGGAGTACGGCTTCGAGGAGGGCGTGATCTGGCGTCGCGGCCGCCTGCCGACCGTCACCGTTTATGGCGACATCTATGGTCACGAGCAGCCGGCCAGCCTGACCAAGGAGATTCTGCCGACCCTCGAATCCATTCGCGCCGAACTGCCCAGCGGCTACCTGCTGGAAGTAGGCGGCACGGTCGAGGACTCCTCGCGTGGGCAGAAGTCGGTGAACGCCGGCATCCCGCTGTTCATCTTGGTGGTGCTGACCCTGCTGATGCTGCAACTCAAGAGCATGTCGCGGGCGGCCATGGTGTTCCTCACCGCGCCGCTGGGCCTGATCGGGGTGACCCTGTTCCTGCTGGTGTTCCAGCAGCCGTTCGGCTTCGTCGCCATGCTCGGCACCATCGCCCTGTCCGGGATGATCATGCGCAACTCGGTGATCCTGGTGGACCAGATCGAGCAGGATATCGCCGCTGGGCACGACCGTTGGCACGCCATCATCGAGGCCACGGTGCGGCGCTTCCGACCCATCGTGCTGACCGCTCTGGCGGCGGTGCTGGCGATGATCCCGCTGTCGCGCAGCGTGTTCTTCGGGCCGATGGCGGTGGCCATCATGGGCGGCCTGATCGTCGCCACGGCGCTGACCCTGCTGTTCCTGCCGGCGCTGTATGCGGCCTGGTTCAGGGTCAAGGAGGTACAGCGCTAGGCGCTGCGAGTCGAAGGAGCCCGGTGCGGGCCGTGATGCTGTTTACTTAAGGTTATGGTCCTCATTGAGGCCGTTGCGTGCCGCTTCTGTGGGAGCGGCCTTGGCCGCGAAGCTTTGTTGTCGGTCCTGTTCGCGGACAAGTCCGCTCCTACAGGGTTGAGCTCACAACAACTGATCGCGTCCGACCAGGTGAACAGCATCACGGCCTGCGCCGGGCTTTTTCGTTGCACCACGGTCATCGGTTCGGACGGCAGGCCGGCGAGGTGGGGCTAAGGTTGTCTGTAGCGCAGTGCAAACGTCAGGTTGCACTGGTTGTGCCTCTCGCTATAGACGAAGGTTGCACTAGGTTGCACCTTTGTCCTCTGGAGGTTTAATCTTCGGCGCACGCGCGTCAACGCGCCCCACTCAGACAGGAAAACCGATGGCCACCACCACCCTCGGCGTGAAACTCGACGACGCCACTCGCGAACGCCTCAAGCAGGCCGCCCAGCAACTCGATCGCACCCCGCACTGGCTGATCAAGCAGGCGATCTTCAACTACCTGGAGCAGGTCGAGGGTGGCCTGACCCCCGCCGAGCATTCCGGCCTGGCAGCGGCCGCAGGTGAAGAGGCGGTGGAGTCGCTGACCGAGCAGGGCCTGCAGGTGTTCCTCGATTTCGCCGAGAGCATCCTGCCCCAGTCGGTGCTGCGCGCGGCCATCACCGGCGCTTACCGCCGGCCGGAAACCGATGCGCTGCCGGTGCTGCTGGAGCAGGCGCGCCTGCCCAGGGAGCAGGCCGAGGCCACCCAGAAGATGGCGCTGGGGATCGCCGAGAAGCTGCGCAACCAGAAGAACGCCGGTGGCCGCCAGGGTCTGGTGCAGGGCCTGCTGCAGGAGTTCTCCCTGTCTTCCCAGGAGGGCGTGGCGCTGATGTGCCTGGCCGAGGCGCTGCTGCGCATCCCGGACAAGGCCACCCGTGACGCGCTGATCCGCGACAAGATCAGCAACGGCAACTGGAGCCAGCACCTGGGCCAGAGCCCGTCGATGTTCGTCAACGCCGCTTCCTGGGGCCTGCTGATCACCGGCAAGCTGGTCTCGACCCATACCGAGACCGGCATGTCCTCGGCGCTCAACCGCATCATCGGCAAGTCCGGCGAGCCGCTGATCCGCAAAGGCGTGGACATGGCCATGCGCCTGATGGGCGAGCAGTTCGTCACCGGCGAGACCATCGCCGAAGCCCTGGCCAACGCCGCCAACATGGAATCCCGCGGCTTCCGCTACTCCTACGACATGCTCGGCGAAGCCGCGCTGACCGAAGAAGACGCCAAGCGCTACCTGGCCTCCTACGAGCAGGCCATCCACGCCATCGGCAAGGCTTCCCATGGCCGCGGCATCTACGAAGGTCCGGGCATCTCGATCAAGCTTTCCGCCCTGCACCCGCGCTACAGCCGCGCCCAGTACGACCGCGTAATGGACGAGTTGTACCCGACCGTGCTCGGCCTGGTGAAGATGGCCCGCGACTACGACATCGGCATCAACATCGACGCCGAGGAAGCCGACCGCCTGGAAATCTCCCTCGACCTGCTCGAGCGCCTGTGCTTCGCGCCGGAACTGGCCGGCTGGAACGGTATCGGCTTCGTCATCCAGGCCTACCAGAAGCGCTGCCCGTACGTGATCGACTACGTCATCGACCTGGCCAAGCGCAGCCGCCACCGCCTGATGATCCGCCTGGTGAAGGGCGCCTACTGGGACAGCGAGATCAAGCTGGCCCAGGTCAACGGCCTGGAAGGCTACCCGGTCTACACCCGCAAGCCGTACACCGACGTTTCCTACCTGGCCTGCGCGCGCAAGCTGCTGGCCGTGCCGGAAGCCATCTACCCGCAGTTCGCCACCCACAACGCCCACTCGCTGTCGGCCATCTACCAGCTGGCCGGGCAGAACTACTACCCGGGCCAGTACGAGTTCCAGTGCCTGCACGGCATGGGCGAGCCGCTGTACGAACAGGTGGTGGGCAAGGTTGCCGACGGCAAGTTCAACCGCCCGTGCCGCATCTACGCACCGGTGGGCAGCCACGAAACGCTGCTGGCGTACCTGGTGCGCCGCCTGCTGGAGAACGGCGCCAACACCTCCTTCGTCAACCGCATCGCCGACCACAGCATTTCGCTCAAGGACCTGGTGCTGGACCCGGTGCTGCAGGTCGAGCAGATGGCGGCGCAGGAAGGCACCCTGGGCCTGCCGCACCCGCGCATTCCGCTGCCGCGTGACCTCTACGGCGATGCCCGCCTGAACTCCGCCGGCATCGACCTGGCCAACGAACACCGCCTGGGTTCGCTGTCCTCGGCGCTGCTGTCGAGCACCAACCACGCCTACGTCGCCGAGCCGATCCTCGGCCTGGCCGACGCGGCGCCGGGCGAAGCGCAACCGGTGCGCAACCCGGCCGACCTGCGCGACGTGGTCGGCCACGTGCGTGAAGCCAGCGAAGCCGACGTGAACAACGCCATCCTCGGCGCGCTGTCCAGCGCGCAGATCTGGCAATCGACCCAGCCGGCCGAGCGCGGCGCCATCCTGCAGCGCGCCGCCGACCTGATGGAAGCCGAGATCCAGTCGCTGATGGGCGTGCTGGTGCGCGAGTCGGGCAAGACCTTCGCCAACGCCATCGCCGAAGTGCGCGAGGCCGTGGACTTCCTGCGCTACTACGGCGCCCAGGCCAGCACCCACTTCGCCAACGACAGCCACCGCCCGCTGGGCCCGGTGGTCTGCATCAGCCCGTGGAACTTCCCGCTGGCGATCTTCAGCGGCCAGGTGGCCGCCGCCCTGGCCGCCGGCAACACCGTGCTGGCCAAGCCCGCCGAGCAGACGCCGCTGATCGCCGCGCAAGCCGTGCGCATCCTGCTCGAAGCCGGCGTACCCGCCGGTGCCGTGCAGCTGCTGCCGGGCCGTGGCGAAACCGTCGGTGCCCGTCTGGTCGGCGACGAGCGCGTGCGTGGCGTGATGTTCACCGGTTCCACCGAAGTGGCCGGCATCCTCCAGCGCAACATCGCCGGCCGTCTCGACGCCCAGGGCCGCACCATCCCGCTGATCGCCGAGACCGGTGGCCTCAACGCCATGATCGTCGACTCCTCGGCGCTGGCCGAGCAGGTGGTGGTGGACGTGGTCAACTCCGCCTTCGACAGCGCCGGCCAGCGCTGCTCCGCGCTGCGCGTGCTGTGCGTGCAGGAAGACGCCGCCGACCGCGTGATCGCCATGCTCAAGGGCGCCATGGCCGAGTACCGCGTCGGTGCGCCGGAGCGCCTGCATACCGACATCGGCCCGGTGATAGACGAAGAAGCCAAGGGCAATATCGACAAGCACATCCAGGTGATGCGCGACAAAGGCCGCAAGGTATTCCAGAGCGCCCGCGTGGATGCCGAGGAGATCAAGCGCGGCACCTTCGTCGTGCCGACCCTGATCGAGCTGGAGAGCTTCAGCGAGCTCAAGCGCGAAATCTTCGGCCCGGTACTGCACGTGGTGCGTTACGAGCGAGCCGAGCTGGACCAGCTGCTCGCGCAGATCAACGAATCCGGTTACGGCCTGACCCTCGGCGTGCACACCCGCATCGACGAGACCATCGCCCAGGTCGTGGGCAGCGCCCATGTCGGCAACCTGTACGTCAACCGCAACGTGGTTGGCGCCGTGGTCGGCGTGCAGCCCTTCGGTGGTGAGGGCCTGTCCGGCACCGGTCCGAAGGCCGGCGGCCCGCTGTACCTGTACCGCCTGCTCTCGACCCGCCCGCAGGAGGCCGTGGCCAACCAGCTCAAGGGCGACGGCGCGCAGGCGCTGCCGCGTCCGAAGGATGCCGAGAAGGCCGTGGAAGCACTCGCCCAGTGGGCGCAGAAGGACACCGCCCTGGCGGCGCAACTGGCCGGCTATGTCGCTCTCTCGCAGAGCTTCACCCAGCAGGTACTGACCGGCCCGACCGGTGAGCGCAACAGCTACACCCTGCTGCCGCGCGAGCACGTGCTGTGCCTGGCGGAAGACCGCGCCGACCTGCTCGCGCAGCTGGCCGCCGTGCTCGGGGTGGGCAGCCGTGCGCTGGTTGCCGAGTCCAACGCCGCCGTGGTGAAGGAACTGCCGAAGGAAGTCGCCCAGCGCATCGAGCTGGTCGCCGACTGGAGCACGACCGACAAGGTGTTCGACGCCATCCTGCACCACGGCGATTCCGATCAGTTGCGTGCGGTGTGCGAACTGGCTTCGCAGCGCAAGGGCGCCATCGTCGGCGTGACCGGGCTGAACCGCGGGGAAACCGATATCCCGCTGGAACGCCTGCTGATCGAACGCGCGCTGAGCGTCAACACTGCTGCCGCCGGTGGCAACGCCAGCCTGATGACCATCGGCTGAGGTCGATGCCGCAAGCGCCTCACCGGGCGCTTGCGGCAAGCTTTCGGCCGCTCCTGCGGCCATCCGGCCTGCCAGCCTTCGGGTGGGGCTATCCGCTCCCGGCAGACCGTTCCCCTCGCGCCTTCGGCGCAATTCGTTTCGGGCTTCGTGCCCGGCACAACGGCGGAGCTACCCGCTCCGCCGATTCCCTTCCCACAACATCAGACCGGCGCCGCGGTGCGGGTCAGTTGCTCCAGCAGTTCCAGGTCGGTACTCATGCCCGAGGTCTCGCGGATACGCGCGAGGATCTGTTTCTTCAGCGCGATGAATTCAGCCGACATCTTCATGTCCTGATTCCGCTCGGCGGGCAGCGGCACCTCGTAGACGCTGTCGATGCGCCCGGGGCGCGGCGCCATCAGCACTACACGGCCGCCGAGGTAGATCGCCTCGTCGACGTCGTGGGTGACGAACAGGATGGTGCTGTTCTCCAGCCGGTGCACGTGGCGGATCAGGTCGTGCATGACCTCGCGGGTCTGTGCATCCAGTGCGCCGAAGGGCTCGTCCATCAGCAGAATCTGCGGCTTGGGCATCAAGGCACGGGCAATCGCCACGCGCTGCTGCATGCCGCCGGAAAGCTGGCTGGGGTAGGCCTGGGCGAAAGCCGACAGGCCCATCAGGTTGAGCAGCGCATCGGCGCGGCCACTGGCGACTTCCACATCGGCATCGCCGCGCACGGTGTCGGACACCACCTTGAGCCGGCGGCAGAACTTGATGTTGTCCATCACCTTCAGCCAGGGGTAGAGGCTGTAGTGCTGGAACACCATGGCGCGGTCGATGCCGGGGCCGTCCACGGCGCGGCCATCGACCAGGATTTCGCCACCGCTGTGGCGCTCCAATCCGCCGATGCTGCGCAGCAGGGTGGACTTGCCGCAGCCCGAGGCGCCGACGAAGGTAACGAACTCGTTGGCGCGGATATCCAGGTTGATGTCCTGCAGTGCCTGCACCTGGCGGCCCTGGCTGCTGAAGACCTTGTCGACGTGGCGGATGGCGATCTTGCTCTGGCTCATGCCGGTTACCTCTTCATCCAGGGGAAGGCTGCCCGGCCGAGCCAGCGGAACGCCTGGTCGGTGAGCAGGCCGATGACGCCGATCAGCAGGATGCCGGCGAAGATCTTGTCGGTCTGCATGTAGCGCTGCGCCTTGAGGATGGCGTAGCCGAGGCCCGAATTGGCGGCCACCAGCTCGGCCACCACCAGGTAGGTCCAGGCCCAGCCGCAGGTGA
>OGQD01001207.1_pt1 | contig 17417 bp, 17 predicted proteins | sample 1553091 | NCBI WGS metagenome assembly OGQD01 (sample SAMEA2580290, study PRJEB22360) | human gut metagenome | biome: human gut; feature: human-associated habitat; material: faeces | place: Denmark | collected 2008/2010
CATCGCCGATGGTAGTGTGGAGTTTCTCCATGTGAGAGTAGGTCATCGTCAAGCTTCTAATTCCAAAGCCCCCGATCAGCGAAAGCTGATCGGGGGCTTTGTTTTTGGGGCGGAAAAATGCCGACAGGATGCTTCGGTATGGTGCTGCCCTCTCACTGAGTGGAAAGGGGAAGGGAGTCGTTCCCGGGCTGGAACCTTGAGGGATTCGGTTCGCGAGCAAGCTCGCTCCTACAGAGGGACAAGGCGCTTGGTCATGATGATGGTGCGCTCTTCTCCCTGGAGTTGTTCGCGTACGACGTGATAGCCCAGATGCGAGTAGAAGCTCTCAGCGGTGAGGGAAGACGGGACCAACAGGGCGTCTATACCGCGCTCCAGGGCGGCCTTCTCGATTTTCCTCATCAGCCCCTGGCCGACGCCTTTGCGTTGCTGCTGAGGCGCTACGAAGAGGCTGCGCACGGCATTGCCATCCAGTGCGCCTGTGCCGACCACCTGGTTGCCCAGCAGGGCGACGAACGCCAACCGATGTTCGAGTAATTCCATCACCCGTTCAGGCGTGAAGTGCGCCACCACCGACTCGATGATGCTCGTCGGGTAGTCCTGGCCGTTGCTCTCCCTGACCGCCGCCACGATCACCTGGCTGATGGCCTTGGCGTCGTTGCTGCGGGCTTGTCTGATCATCAAATCCATCTGCGTACTCCCTTTTATCAGCCTGTTCATCCTGACCGGATCGAGCGCGGGAGGGTAGGGCGGAATCGCAGGCAACAAAAAAGGCGCCCTGAGGCGCCTTTTTTGTTTGGATCACCGATCAGCCGTTGTGGCGTTTCAGGACCAGGGTGGCGTTGGTGCCGCCGAAGCCGAAGCTGTTGCTCATGACGGTGTCGATCTTCGCGTTTTCGCGGGTCTCGCGCAGGATCGGCAGGTCGGCGACCTCCGGGTCCAGTTCGTCAATGTTTGCGGAGCCGGCGATGAAGTTGCCTTCCATCATCAGCAGGCAGTAGATCGCCTCGTGAACGCCGGCAGCGCCCAGGGAGTGGCCGGACAGGCTCTTGGTGGAGCTGATGGCTGGGGCGTTGCTGCCGAACACTTCGCGTACACCACGGATTTCAGCGACGTCGCCGACCGGGGTGGAGGTGCCGTGGGTGTTCAGGTAGTCGATCGGGGTGTCGACGGTGGCCAGGGCCTGCTGCATGCAGCGGATGGGGCCTTCGCCGCTCGGGGCGACCATGTCGTAGCCGTCGGAAGTGGCGCCGTAGCCGACGATCTCGGCGTAGATCTTGGCACCACGCTTGAGGGCGTGTTCCAGCTCTTCGACCACGACCATGCCGCCGCCGCCGGCGATGACGAAGCCGTCACGCTTGGCGTCGTAGGCGCGGGAAGCCTTTTCCGGGGTGTCGTTGTACTGGGTGGAGAGGGCGCCCATGGCGTCGAACAGGCAGCTCTGGCTCCAGTGTTCTTCCTCACCGCCGCCAGCGAAGACGACGTCCTGCTTGCCCAGCTGGATCTGTTCCATGGCCTGGCCGATGCAATGCGCGCTGGTGGCGCAGGCCGAGGAGATGGAGTAGTTCACGCCCTTGATCTGGAAGGGAGTGGCCAGGCACGCGGAAACGGTGCTGCCCATGGTGCGGGTCACGCGGTATGGGCCGATGCGCTTGACGCCCTTCTCGCGCAGGGTGTCGATGGCTTCCATCTGGTTCAGGGTGGAAGCACCGCCGGAGCCGGCGATCAGGCCGGTGCGCGGGTTGGAGATCTGCTCGGGGGTGAGGCCGGAGTCCTTGATCGCCTGTTCCATTGCCAGGTAGGCGTAAGCGGCGGCGTCGCCCATGAAGCGGAAGACCTTGCGGTCGATCAGCTCTTCCAGGTTCAGGTTGACCGAACCGGACACGTGGCTGCGCAGGCCCATCTCGGCGTAGCTGGGATTGTGGCGGATGCCAGCACGGCCTGCGCGAAGGTTGGCGGAGACGGTGTCTTTGTCATTGCCCAGGCAGGAAACGATGCCCAGACCGGTGATCACGACGCGACGCATGCGGATACCCTTAGAAGCTGTCAGTGGAAGTGAACAGGCCGACGCGGAGGCCTTCGGCGCTGTAGATTTCGCGGCCATCGACGCTGACGGTGCCGTCGGCGATGGCCAGGATCAGCGAACGATTGATCGTACGCTTGATGTGAATGTTGTAGGTGACTTTCTTGGCGGTCGGCAGGACCTGGCCGAAGAACTTCACTTCGCCCGAACCCAGGGCGCGGCCGCGGCCGGGATTGCCCTGCCAGCCGAGGTGGAAGCCTACCAGCTGCCACATGGCGTCGAGGCCCAGGCAGCCCGGCATGACGGGGTCGCCTTCGAAATGGCAGGCGAAGAACCACAGGTCCGGGTTGATATCCAGCTCGGCGACCAGTTCGCCCTTGCCGTACTTGCCGCCGACATCACTGATGTGGGTGATGCGGTCGATCATCAGCATGTTCGGGGCGGGCAGTTGCGCATTACCCGGGCCGAAGAGCTCGCCGCGGCTGCAGCGCAGCAGGTCTTCTCGGGTGAAGGCGTTTTGTTTGGTCATGCGAGCTCCTCAAAAATCCTGGATAGCAGGCGTTGTTTGGCTTGTGCCTGCGGTGCCGCGTACCGTCGTACTTGTCACGGTGTCATGCGGCAGCCTAGTCATAGACTATTGCCTTTAAGTGAAAGTCACAGCAATCGGCGAACGCTTGTTCACTTTTCGCCGACGCCAGGTTTCCCTGTCGGGACGCAGGCCGTGGGCCGGTCCGCAGTTTGCGGGCAAGTGCTCTCTGGATCAACGACCTGGAGCAACCCAGCGCTGCAGAATCCGCTGCAACTCCGCACGTTTGAACGGCTTTGCGAGATAGTCGTTCATTCCCACCTCAAGGCACGCCTCGCGATCGCCCTGTAGCGCATTGGCGGTCAGGGCGATGATCGGCACCTGTTCGCCGCCCGGTTTCGCGCGGATCTGCCGGGTAGCTTCGTAGCCGTTGAGCACGGGCAGGCGGCAGTCCATCAGGATCACCGCGAACTCGCCGCGCTCCGAGGTGCGCACTGCCTGGGCGCCGTCACCCACCAGCGTGACGCGATAGCCCAGGCTGCGCAACATAGCTTCTATGACTGTTTGATTCACCGGGTTGTCTTCCACCAGCAGCACGGACTGACCAGTGGCAAGCGCGGCGCCACCGTTCGTCCCGTCCTCCGCGGCGCTTTGACGCTCGCGGAAGGGCAGGGGAATCTCCAGGGTGAAGGTCGAACCGCAGCCTTCTTCGCTGACCGCACCCAGGGTGCCGCCCATCCGTTCGGCGAGGGTGCGCGCGATGGACAGGCCCAGCCCGGTACCGCCATAGCGCCGCGAGGTGGATGAGTCTGCCTGCTGGAAGGCCTCGAACATGTGTTCCAGGCGTTCGTGAGAGATGCCGATGCCGCTGTCCTGCACCGAGCAACTGAGCCAGAGCACCTCTGCGTCCAGTGCCTGCCAGGTGGCCTCCAGTCGCACGCCGCCTTCTTCGGTGAATTTCAGCGCATTGCCCAACAGGTTGACGAGGATCTGCCGGATGCGCGTCGGGTCACCCTGCACCTCGAGATTGTCCAGCCCGTCCTGCACATTCATTTCCAGTGCCAGGCCGCGCTGCTGGGCGCTGTGCTGGAAGACCTGAATGGAGCTCTGGATCAGTTCCAGCAGGTTGAATGGAATGCGCTCCAGTTCCAGAGCGCCGCGCTCGACGCGGGAGAAGTCGAGGATGTCGTTGATCACCTTGAGCAGGTGCTCGGTGGATTCGGTGGCCAGTGCGCTGTATTCGGCCTGCTCCTGGTTCAGTTCGGTGGTTTCCAGCAGTTGCAGCATGCCCAGCACGCCGTTCATCGGAGTGCGCAGCTCGTGGCTCATCATCGCCAGGAAGTCGGATTTGGCACGGTTGGCCTCCTCGGCCTCCTCCCGCGCCGCCACCAGTTGGGCAATGCTGCGCTCCTGCTCCAGGCTGGCCTGTTGCAGGCCGCGGGCGAGGTTGTTGATGTGGCGGGCGAGGTCACCGACTTCGCCGTCGTCCGGCACCGGCAGGGTGGTGTGGTAGTCGCCGGTCTGGATCGCCTGCACGGCGCGGCCCATGGTGCGGATCGGCGCGGCGAGGCGACGGGCGAGACGGCGCGCCAGCAGGTAGGTGAGGATCAGAGCGAACAGAGCGAGCAGGCTGGCCTTGAGGAGGATCTCCTGCTGCCGCTCGCTGAAGGCGTCGCTGGCCATGCCGACCACCACGCGGCCCAGGTAGTCGCCGCTGGGCGGTGCGGCGGCCGGCAGCATGTCGTTGGAGCCGCCCAGCTCGCTGCCATTGAGGGCGATGTTCTCGCGCTGGATCGAGGCGTGGAAGATTTCCACCTTGGTACTCGCCTGCGCGGGATCGGCTGCGTGCTCGACGTAGACGAGGATGTTGTCGCCCCGGTCGCGCACCTCGATGAAGCGCACGTGGGCGGTGCTCAGGGTCGCCCGCAGGAGGCTCTGCAGCACGGGCAGGTTGCCGGAGATCACCCCGTATTCCGCCGCCGGGGCGAGCTGGTTGGCAATCAGTTGGCCGGTATGGTTCGACTCCAGGCGCAGGTCCTGCAGACGCGAGTAGGTGAAGTAGCCGGTCAGCAGCACGGTCAACAGCAGTGCGGGCCCCAGGCTGATGGCCAGCATGCGCGTCTGGATGTTCCAGCTCTTGCGGGAGCTCATGGTTTCTCTCCTTCGGCCAGGCGCTGCGCAAGCTGCGCGTCGTCCGGCAGGTCGATGCCCAGCGAACGCGCCACCTGGCGGTTGCTCTGCACCTTGAAGCGTTCGGGGTAGAGGCTGCGCGGCCATTGCTCCGCCGGCCGGTCGAGCAGGGTGTCCAGGGTCTCCAGCCAGTCGCTCTGGTCGCTGTAGCTGCTGGCCAGGCTGCCGGCCTTGACGAAGGCGGCGGTAGGGCCGATCAGCGCCCGGTTCTCGGCGTAGGCGCTGAGGAGGATGCCCTTGATGGTCTGTGCGTTATAAAGCTGTTTGTCGTCCAGCCCGAGCAGCAGGTCACTGCGACCGAGCAATTCTCGCAACGGGCGGCTGTCGTCGGGGCGGGTTTGCCGTTCGCTGGTGAGCTCGACGCCGAGCTCCCGCGCAGCCTGGTCGAGCTCCGGCAGGAGGAACTCGCTGGCAGGGCCGAGCAGTACGCCAATGCGCTGCGGACGCGGGCTGAGTTGCAGGGCGAGTTGCAGTTGCCGGGCCGGCGGCGGGTCGCTCCAGAGCAGGCTGAGATGCGGTGGCTCGCGCTCGCCCAGGACCTGCCGGGCTTCGACGCGGCTGACCAGTAGCGTCAGCGCCGGCGGTGCGTCGTGGCTGGCCAGGCGCCAGTTCAGCGCGCCGCTGCCGAGCAGCAGGAGGCGCGTCTGGCCATCGAGGTTGGCGGCGGGGGGCAGGTTTTCCGGGGTCTCCAGTCGCACCTGGTCATTCGGCCGGTGTTGCGCCAGCGCTTCGGCGAAGTCCTGCAGGGCTGGGCTCTGCTCGGTGCTGACCAGCAGGATGTCGCGGGCCTGGGCCGGCAGCGCGAAGAGGCAGGCCAACCAGAGCAGCAGGGCGGCGAAGAGGGGGCCGGGGCTCGTCCATGAGCGGCGGGCAGACATGCTAGAAGGCCACCTCGGCGCTGAAGTAGAGCAGGTGGCGGTTGTCGTAGCGGTTTTCCGGCCAGGTCAGTGGTTCGTCGTCCAGGCGCTGCTGCAGGACGCCGGCCAGTTCCAGCGCGGCGCGGCCCAGGGGAATGCGCTTGGCCACGCGCAGGTCGATGCGCTCGAAGCGGTGTTCGTTCAGCGCATCGTCGCCATAGTAGAAGACCGAGCTGGACCAGCCGCGGCCCCAGTCGCGCATCCACCCGGCCGAGCCGCTGTTGCGCGCGGTGAGGCGCCGGTCGAATCGGCTGCTGGCGTCATAGTCGACATAGGCATAGGTCAGCCGCACGCGGTCCTGCCGCGTCAGGCGCCAGTCCAGCTGGGTTTCGGCGCCGCTGAAGCGGATGTCGTTGTCGTTGGTCGGTTCGAAGTCGGATACCTGCAAGGGATCGCTGATCAGCCCGTGGATTTCGTCGTAGTAGGCTTTGATGTCCACCGCCAGCCCGAGTTCGTCGAACTGGCCGTTGTAACCGATTTCCCGCGAGCGCATGCGCTCCTGGTCCAGATCGCCGGGGCCGTGGGCGCGGGCAAAGTAGTAGGCGCTGGACTGGCCATACGCGAGCGGCGAGAGGTGGCGCACCCGGTAGCTCCAGTTCACGTCGTTCTCGTACATGTCCGGCGAGCGCACGGCTTCGGAATACACCGCTCGCAGGCTGTGGCGCGGATTGATCAGGTAGTTCAGCGCGAGGCGCGGGCTGACCGAGCTGCCGGAAAGCTGGTCGTCCTCCGCCATCGCACCGCCCTGCAGCAGCCAGTGCGGCGACAGGTGCCATTCCAGCTGGCCGAACAGGCGCCAGATGTCGTTGTTCACCGTGCCGTCGAAGTAGGTCTCCGAGGTGGCCTGGTCGTGCCGATAACTCATGCCGCTGACCAGCCGCACGCTTTCGGCGAGGCTCAGGGTGTCCTGGATTTCCAGGTCGTAGCGGGTCTCGCGAATGTTCTGGTTCACCTGCCCGCACACCGGCAGGTAGGCGCCATTGGCCAGTTGCTGCAGCACCTGTCCGGCCAGTGCCTGTTCCTGAGCGGTCCCGCGGGGAATCCTGGGCAGCGACTCGGCCAGGTCGTCGACGTACTTCGGGTTCAGCGACCAGAGCTGCGCCAGCTGGGGGCTGAAGGCGACCTGGGCCTCGCAGGCGCCGAAGTCCTGCAGGCGCTCCCAGTGCTCGGCGTAGCCCTGCACATAGAAGCTGTGCTCGGGGTTCACGTCGAAGGTCCAGCGCATCGAGCCCGCGTAGTCGCGCGCGGTCAGGTCGGAGTTGTCGTCGCCGGGGGCGATGTCGCCGAAGATCGGCTCGTAGCTGTAGGGCCGCTGGTTCGTGCCTTCCTTGGCCGCCAACTGCCAGTCCAGGCTGTTGCGCAGGTCGAGGTTGTGGCTGGCCACCAGGTTGAAGCGGTTCAGGCGCCGGCCATCGCGGTAGTCGCGATCGAACTGGTCATGGTCGAAGCCGTCGTCTTCCTGGCCGGACAACGACAACCGGTAATAGCCTGAGCGGTCGTGGATGCCCTGGCTCGCGTACCAGTCGCGGACGCCGTTCTGCCCGGCGGTGTATTTCATCCGCGTGCCCTGGCTGTCGGCCGGGTGGCGGGTGAGGATGTTGATGACGCCCATCAGCGCGTTGGCGCCGTAGCTCACCGCGTTGGGGCCGCGGAAGACCTCGATGCGGTCGATGTCCTCGATGGCCACCGGGATGTCGCTCCAGTCCACCGTCGCCAGGCCCGGGCGGTACACCGAACGGCCGTCCACCAGCACCTGCAGGCGCCGCGCCTCGGTGACGTTGGTGCCGTGGTAGTTCACCGTCGCCTGGTTGCCCGACAGGTAGCCGACCATCATGCCCGGTACCAGGCGCATCAGCTCCGGAATGTCGCGAGCGCCGGAAGCCTTGATCAGGTCGCGGTCGAGTACCGTCATGCTGCCGGGCACTTCCGCGGGGGACTGTTTGAGCCGCGTCGCGGTCAGAACCTGGGGAACGTCGAGGCTGTCCACGAACAGATCGCCCGCCATGGCCTTGCCGGCCAGCAGCGCGGCAAGCAGGGTAAGCGGCAAAGGGACGCGGGCGGGATGCTGCACGGAACGACCTTGTTCTCGGTTTTTATCAGATGTGTCGACGTCTGGAGTTAGACGTTTTCTGTCAGACGGATGTTAAACGAGGCAGCGCTGATTGCCAGTCCGGCGATCCGGGCTGGTCGCTCGCCGATGCGGCCTTATAATGCCCCAATCGCTGCCTCAGGGCGGCCACCAATGGAACAGACATGACACAGCAGCAACCGATCGCCGTCCTCGGTGGTGGCAGTTTCGGCACCGCCTTCGCCAATCTGCTGGCAGAAAACGGGCAGCGCGTTCGTCAATGGATGCGCGACGAGGAGCAGGCCGAGGCGATCCGCACCCGCCGCGAGAATCCCAACTACCTCAAGGGCGTGCGTATCCATGACGGCGTGGAGCCGACCACGGACCTGGTGGCGACCCTGGCCGAGTGCGAGATGATTTTCGTCGCAGTGCCTTCCAGCGCCCTGCGCAAGGTGCTCGATGACCGCAGCGAAGAGCTGGCGGGCAAGATGCTGGTCAGCCTGACCAAGGGCATCGAAGCGCAGAGCTTCAAGCTGATGAGTCAGGTGCTCGAAGAGATCGCACCGAAATCCCGCATCGCGGTGATTTCCGGCCCGAACCTGGCGCGCGAGATCGCCGAGCACGAGCTGACCGCCACCGTGGTCGCCAGCGAGGACGAAGACCTCTGTGCCCAGGTGCAGCAGGCCCTGCACGGCCGCACTTTCCGCGTCTACGCCAGTGGCGACCGCTTTGGCGTCGAACTGGGCGGCGCGCTGAAGAACGTCTACGCCATTATTGCCGGGATGGCTGCCGCGCTGGGCATGGGCGAGAACACCAAGGGCATGCTGATCACCCGCGCCCTGGCGGAGATGACCCGCTTCGCCGTCAAGCTCGGCGCCAACCCCATGACCTTCCTCGGCCTGGCCGGTGTGGGCGACCTGATCGTCACCTGTTCGTCACCCAAGAGTCGTAACTATCAGGTGGGCTTCGCCCTGGGCGAAGGCCTGACCCTGGAGGACGCCGTGGCGCGCATGGGCGAGACTGCCGAGGGCGTGAATACCCTCAAGGTGCTCAAGGCCAAGGCCGACGAGCTGCAGGTCTACATGCCGCTGGTGGCCGGCCTCAACGCCATCCTGTTCGGCGGCCGTACACTGGAGCAGGTCATCGGAGCGCTGATGAGCGGTGAGCCGAAGACCGACGTCGACTTCATTCCCACCACCGGTTTCTGAGGAGGTTTCGCCATGTCCGCTGAACGTCAGCCCGCTGACCGTCTAGAGAAGGAATCCCTGGTCCTGCGCGTCGTCTGGATGCTGGTCTTCGCGCTGGTCTGGTTCGTCGCCGAGATGATCCTCGGCGCCGTGGTGATCATCCAGCTGATCTACCGCATCATCTACGGTGCGCCCAGCGGCAGCCTGATGGGCTTCGGCGACAGCCTGAGCCAGTACTTTGCTCAGATTGGCCGCTTCGGCACCTTCCAGACCGAAGAGAAGCCCTGGCCGTTCGCCGACTGGCCAACTGCCCGTGCCCCGGAAGGCGAGGCCCCGCACGACGTGCCGCCGGCGCCGCACCCGGTGCGTGACGAGGAGCCGAAGCTTTGAAGCTCTGGCTGCTGCGCCATGGCGAGGCCGAGCCCCAGGCCCGCCGTGATGCCGAGCGCCGACTGACGGCCCATGGCATCAAGGAGGCGCTGAAAAGCGCCGCCCAGTTGGCCGGCCAGCCGCTGGACGGCATCCTCGCCAGCCCCTACGTGCGCGCCCAGGAAACCGCCGAGCTGGTTCGCGAGGCGCTGGGTTTCGAGGGGGCGGTCGGCACCGCGCCCTGGCTGACTCCGGATGACGATCCGAAAGACGTGCTGCGTTTCCTCGATGGCCGCAACGAGCAGAACCTGCTGCTGGTCACGCATCAGCCTCTGGTCGGTGCGCTGGCCGGCCTGCTGGTGCATGGCAGCCGCAGCGATGCCGTGCCGTTCAGCACCGCCACGCTGGCGGAACTGGAAGGCGAGGTGCCGGTGGCGGGATTGATGGAGCTGGTGTCGCTCTACCATCCGCGGCATTCCTGAGTCGTCCGTTTCCGAAAAAGGCCCCGAAAGGGGCCTTTTGCATTTCCATTGCCGGCAAATCGTGCCTGGATGTTTCTTCGCGAGCCCCGTTGCAGAGCGGCTGGTGGCCAATCCTTCGGCTAAATCCTACAAAAGTTCACACGACCAGCCTTGTCTGCCGCTGCGCTGCGTGGAATATTCAACCAAGCAAGTGCTTGGTTGATCCATCGCTATATCCCTGAGCTACACCTCTGACAAAAAAAACAAAGGAGGGGCACGTGGTTAAAGCAGTCCGATTACCACTCGACCTGTTCTATCAGCGCGAGAAGAGCCACCCGAACAAGCGCTACCTGGTGCAGCCGCTCACTGGCGGCCAAGTGCAGACCCTGACCTGGGGCGAAGTGGGCGACCAGGCCCGCCGCGCCGCCGCCTGGCTGCGCAGCCTTGACCTGCCCGAAGGCAGCCGGGTGGCGATCATTTCGAAGAACTGTGCGCACTGGATAGTCGCCGACGTCGCCATCTGGATGGCCGGCCACGTCTCGGTGCCGCTGTATCCCAACCTCACCGCCGACTCCGTGCGCCAGGTGATGACCCACTCCGAAGCGCGGGTGGCCTTCATCGGCAAGCTGGACGACTGGCCGGCAATGGTCGACGGTATTCCCGAGGGCGTGCCCACGGTGGCTTTGCCGCTGCATCCGGAAGGGCGATTCGACCACCAGTGGGGCGATCTCCAGCAGCAGGCGCCGATCAGCGATGATCCGCGCCCGGACACCACCACCCTGGCAACCCTCATCTACACCTCCGGCACCACCGGTACGCCCAAGGGCGTGATGCACACCTTCGGCAACTTCGCCTTCGCCGCCAGCCATGCCATCGACCTGTTCGGTGTCGGCGAGGAGGACCGGCTGCTGTCGTACCTGCCGCTGTGCCATGTGGCCGAGCGGATGTTCGTGCAGATGGCGTCGATCTATGCCGGGCAGACGATCTTCTTCGCCGAGAGCCTGGACACCTTCGTTGCCGACATGCGCCGGGCGCGGCCCACGGTGTTCTTCGGCGTGCCGCGCATCTGGACCAAGTTCCAGATGGGCGTCTACGCGCAGATGCCGGCGAAAAAGCTCGACCGCCTGCTGCGCCTGCCCATCGTCGGCCGCCTGGTCGGTCGCAAGGTACTCGCCGGCCTTGGCCTGGACGCTGTGCGCTACGCCCTGTGCGGTGCCGCGCCGGTGCCCGAGGCGCTGCTGAACTGGTACCAGCGCCTGGGCCTGAATGTGCTCGAGGTCTACGGCATGACCGAGAACTGCGGTTACTCCCACGTCTGCAGACCGGGCGAGCAGAAGACCGGCTGGATCGGCCGCAACAGCCCCGGCGTGGAAGTGCGCATCAGCGACGAGGGCGAAGTGCAGGTGCGCAGCGGCGCGACCATGGTCGGCTACTTCAAGGACCCGGAGCGCACTGCCGAGACCATCACCGAGGACGGCTTCCTGCGTACCGGCGACAAGGGCGAGCAGGATGCCGAAGGCCACCTGCGCCTGACCGGACGCATCAAGGAAATCTTCAAGACCGCCAAGGGCAAGTACGTGGCCCCGGCGCCCATCGAGAACCGCCTGGCCGTGCATTCGCGGATCGAGCAGATCTGTGTGGTCGGCGACGGCCTGATCGCCCCGCTGGGCCTGTGCGTGCTCTCCGAGGTGGGCCGCCAGGAAGCCGCCAACGGCTCGCGCATCGAGCTCGAACAGAGCCTGCAGGCGCTGCTGACGGAGGTGAACGAGGCGCTGGACAAGCACGAACGCCTGGCCGGACTGGTGCTGGTCAAGGACGTCTGGACGGTGGATAACGGCTTCCTCACGCCCACTCTGAAGATCAAGCGCAACGTGGTGGAAGGCACCTACGGTCAGCGCTTCAATGAATGGGCGGAGCGCCGCGAGGCGGTGCAATGGCATGAATGAGACGACATGAGGGGAATGGCATGACCTGGCGCACCACGCCCGATCTGGAAAAGCTCAATGCGAACCTGAAGAACACCATCGGTGAAGTGCTCGATATCCGCTTCGAGGCGTTCGACGACGACTCGCTGACCGCCAGCATGGTGGTGGATTCGCGTACCCACCAGCCCTACGGCCTGCTGCACGGCGGCGCCTCGGTGGTGCTGGCGGAGACCGTCGGCTCCACCGCCAGCTACCTGTGCCTGGATACGTCCAAGTACTACTGCGTTGGCCTGGAGGTGAACGCCAACCACCTGCGCGGCCTGCGCAGCGGGCGGGTGACGGCGGTGGCGAAGGCGGTGCACATCGGTCGCTCGACCCACGTCTGGGAAATCCGCCTGCATGGGGATGATGGCAAGCCGAGCTGCATCTCGCGGCTGACCATGGCGGTGGTGCCGCTGGAGCGTTGAGGGGGCCCGGAACTGGCTAGAACGTGGGATGGCGTGGAGCGAAGCGATACCCATCAATTACAGCTCCGGCAGCATGGGTATCGCCTAGGCTCCACCCATCCTACAAGGGCGCTCCCTGCGGTTGCATCTGACTGGAGGAGCGGGCGCTCGCAATTTTGTCCAAGACCCGCCGTTCCTGCGCCGGTAAAGTAGGCCCATGGAACGCATCGAACACCACAGCAGCGGCTTGCCCGGCGTCCGTTTCATCGACGCCGAGTACCGCCGTTTCGCCTTCCCGCGGCATTTTCACCTCGACTATCACGTCGGGTTGATGCTCGACGGTCGCCAGCGCTACACCCATCGCGGTGAGCGCTCGCTGGCCGGGAATGGCGACATCCTGCTGATGAGCCCCGAGAGTATCCACGACGGCTCCAGCGACGGTGAGGACGGCTATCGCATCCGCGTGCTGTCCATCGACCCGCACTGGCTGGACGATGCCTGCCGCGCCTTCAGCGATGGCCGCCAGGGCGCGCCGCGGCTGACGGCCGCGCAACTGCGCGATCCACGGCTGCAGGCCGAACTGCAACAAGCCCATGCCCTGATGCTGGGTGGCGAGCGGCTGGAGCAGGAAGGCCAGCTGTGGCAGGCGCTGGCCGCCTTGCTGGAGCGCGCCTCCAGCCTGCGCATCCGTGAGCCGGGGCAGGGTTTCGACGCGCCGACCTGGGCACGTATCCGCGAATGGCTGGAGTCGCGCCTGGAAACGCCGCCGACGCTGGAGGAGATCGCCGAGTTCTGCGACCTCAGCCCCTGGCAGGTATTGCGCCGCTTCCGCCACCAGTGCGGATTGCCGCCGCACCAGTGGCTGGCGGCCCCGCGCCACCACCAGCTCAAGGGCCAGCCGCTGTCGGAGATCGCCCTGAGCCTGGGCTTCTATGACCAGGCGCACTTCAGCCGCCTGTTCCGCCGCACCTACGGATTGCCGCCCGCGCGACTGCGCCAGCGCTGATCCACCCACCGATCCCGTTTCCTTTCCCACTGGAGAATCCCGCGATGCAGGAGGTTCACGTCTTGCTCATGCTCACCGCCGTGTTTGCCGTCGCCCTGGTCAGCCCCGGCCCGGACGTCGCGCTGGTGGTGCGCACGTCACTGCACCAGGGCCGCCGCGCCGGCGTGCTCAGCGCCCTGGGGCTGGCCTGCGGCATCCTGGTCCACGGCACGTTGGTGCTGACCGGCGTGTCGCTGCTGCTCAGCCGTTCGCCGCTGCTGTTCAGTGCGTTGCAGCTGGTGGGCGCGTTCTATCTCGGCTGGCTGGGCATCGGTGCTCTGCGTGCCCTGCGCAAGCCGGGCGGGGCAGGGCGGATCGACGGCGAGCTGGCTGAATCCAGGCTTGGCCCCTGGCTGCGCGGGTTGGCGACCAACCTGTTCAATCCCAAGGCGCTGGTGTTCTTCCTCGCATTGCTGACCAGCCTGATCCCGGTAGACATGTCGGCACCTGGCAAGGTGGCGGTGGCTGTGATGCTGTTCGGCACTGGTTTCCTCTGGTTCAGCCTGCTCAGCGTGATCCTCACCCGACCGGTCTGGCAGAAGCGCCTGCTGCGGGCGGTGCCGGTGATCGATGGAGCCTGTGGGCTGGTGTTCCTGCTGGTGGCTGGCGGCATCCTGTTCAGCGTGGTGAACCACGCGGTGCAGTGGGTCTGAGTCGCGCCGCAAGAGGGCGGGAAGGGCAAATCCGCCGGAGCGCCATGGACTTTGGCCGTAGTGCCGTCATTCGCGGGAATGCGGGTCATTGCCGCACTCGGGTTGCTGTCGGAAAATCCAGGCTGTCATTCCCCCGAGTTCACCCAGCATGTCGCAAGCGGTCTTCTTCGCCCACGCCAACGGTTTCCCCTCGGGTACCTATGGCAAGTTGTTCGACGCCCTGGAGCCGGATTACCGGGTCCATCGGCTGGACATGCACGGCCATGACCCGCGCTTCCCGGTGAACGCCAACTGGGAAAACCTGGTGGAGGAACTGCTGCATCACCTGGAGGCGCTGGATGAGCCGGTGTGGGGCGTCGGCCATTCCCTGGGCGGCGTGCTGCATTACCACGCGGCGCTGCGCAGGCCCGAGCTGTATCGCGGGGTGGTCATGCTCGATTCGCCCCTGCTGACCTTGGCCGATCAACTGGTGATCCGTGTCGCCAAGCGCTTCGGCTTCATCGACCGGATCACCCCGGCCGGCCGCACCGTCGGCCGCCGCGAGGTGTTCGGCGACTTCGAGGAGGCCCGTGGCTACTTCGCCGGCAAGACCCTGTTCCGCCGCTTCGACCCCGAGTGCCTGGACGCCTACGTGCGCCACGGCCTGCGCGAGGAAGGGCAGGGGCTGCGCCTGCGCTTCGACCCGGCCACCGAGATCAGCATCTACCGCAGCGTGCCGCACACCGCGCCGGGCCGCCCTCAGCAGCTCGCCGTGCCGCTGGCGGTGGTCCGTGGCCGGCACAGCCGGGTGGTGATGCCGCACCACGCGCGCCAGGTCAACCGCGTGCCCAAGGGCGAGTACCTGAGCCTGCCCGGCGGCCACATGTTCCCCCTGGAGCGGCCGCAGGATACCGCCCACCTCCTGCGCGACCTGTTCGCCCGCTGGCAGGGCCGGGGCGCGGAGCGCTCGGCATGAACTTCAAGGTGGAAGAGACCCGTTTCAGCCTGCCGCACGTGGAGCTGGCCTCGCACCTGTTCGGCCCGGAGGACGGCATCCCGGTCATCGCCCTGCACGGCTGGCTGGACAACGCCATGACCTTCGCCCGCCTGGCGCCGAAGCTGGACGGGCTGCGCATCGTCGCCCTGGACTTCCCCGGCCACGGCCATTCCGGCCACTACGCCAGCAATTCCAGCTACAGCATGTGGGAGTACCTGGAGGACGTGCTGCTGGTGGCCGAGCAGCTCGGCTGGCAGCGCTTCTCGCTGCTGGGGCACTCGCTGGGCGGGATCATCTCGACCCTGCTGGCCGCCGCGGTGCCGGAGCGGGTCGAGCGCCTGGCGCTGATCGACGGCCTGGTGCCCTACACGGCCGAGCCGGACAGCGCGCCCAGGCGCCTCGGCGAGGCGCTGCGCGCGCGCCTGGCGGTGCGCGACAAGCAGAAACCGGTCTACCCGGACCCCGCGCGGGCCGTGGAAGCGCGCATGCGCGGGGTGGTCGCGGTCAGCCGCGAGGCCGCCGAACTGCTGGCCCAGCGCGGCCTGGAGCCGGTACCGGGCGGCTACACCTGGCGCACCGATATCCGCCTGACCCTGCCGTCGGTGATGCGCCTGACCTTCGCCCACGTCGAGCAGTTCGTCCGCGCCGTGCAGTGCCCGGTCAGCCTGATCCTCGCCGAGGGCGGGCAGATGAACGTCGAGCCGCGCCTGAAGGCCCTGGTCGAGACCACTGCGTTCGAAACCCACGTGCTGCCCGGTGGCCATCACCTGCACCTCAACGACGAGGCCGGCGCGCGGCAGGTTGCAGACTGTTTCAATCCATTCTTCCGCCGCGCTTGACGCGGCCCCGGCAACTGCCGAGGCTGTGCAGGTCGCATCGGAGATTGCCATGATCGATCTGTACACCGCCGCCACGCCCAATGGACACAAGGTGTCCATTGCCTTGGAAGAGCTGGGCCTGCCTTATCAGGTGCACGCGCTGTCCTTCGACAAGAAGGAGCAGAAGACTCCCGAGTTCCTCCGCATCAACCCCAATGGCCGCATCCCGGCCATCGTCGACGACGGCTTTGCCGTGTTCGAATCCGGGGCCATCCTCATCTACTTGGCCGAGAAGACCGGCCGCCTGCTGCCGAGCGACCCCAGGGGGCGTTCCCTGGCGATCCAGTGGCTGATGTTCCAGATGGGCGGGGTGGGGCCGATGCAGGGCCAGGCCAACGTGTTCTTCCGCTACTTCCCGGAGAAGCTGCAGGGCGCCATCGACCGCTACCAGCACGAGACCCGCCGCCTCTACGAGGTGCTCGACCGCCGCCTGGGCGAGGCCGAGTACCTGGCCGGCGACTACGGCATCGCCGACATCGCCACCTTTCCCTGGGTGCGTGTCCACGACTGGGCCGGCGTCCCGGTCGAGGGCCTGGAACACCTGCAGCGCTGGATGGCGGCGCTGGACGCCCGCCCCGCGGTGCAACGCGGCCTGCTGATACCGGAGCGGGTCAAGGATGATGATCGCGCGGTGAAGACCGCGCAGAGCATGCTCACACGCTGAGGAACCGCATGCGTTATTTCGCTTTCTGCCTGAGTCTTTTCTGCACCCCCCTGCTGGCCGCCGACGTGCCCGGCAGCCAGGATCTGGACAGCGTGCCGCGTTTTCCCCGCGCCCAGATCGTCGACTACCGCGATGTCGCCGCCGAGGAGAAACGCTACCCGCAGGACGGCCTGCGCCGCATCAGCGGGCAGTTGCGCGCCTCCGCCGAGGTGCTCGCCGAGGGTCGCCTGCGCGCGCTGACCTATCGCCTGCCGGACGAACATTCGCCGCGCGAGGCGCTCGAGGCGGCGCGGCGCCACCTGCTGGAGCAGGGCGCCCAGCTGCTGTGCTGGTGCGATGGGCGTGACTGCGGCTCGTCCAGCCTGTGGGCCAACCAGATTTTCGGCAACGCCACGCTGTACGGTCCCGAGGAGCGGCAGAGCTATCTGCTGCTGCAACTGGCCGAGCCGCAGCACGACAGCCTCGTCGCCCTGTACGGCATCACCCGCGGCAACCGCCGCTCCTACCTGCACGTGGAGCAGCTGGACGCCAGCACCGCGCTGCCCGCGCTGTTGCCCACCGCTGGCACCCTGTTGCGCCAGCTCAGGACCAGCGGCGAGCTGAACCTGCCGCTGGGCGAGCCGGACGAGCAGTGGGGCGACCTGCTGGGGCGCACCCTGAGCCTGGACAGCACGCTGCGCGTGGAGCTGTCCGGTGCCAGCGCCGAGGCCTGGCGTGTGGAGCTGGAGCGCCGCGGCGTGCGCGGCAACCGGCTGCAGACAGGGGATTCGGCGGGCGAAGGCTTGCGTCTGCAACAACTACGCTGAAGAACGACGCGCGCCGGGCCGCTTTCGCCCGGCTCCAGGGAACCCGAACATGCTGAACAACGACCGTCTGCTGGTGCAGATCCTGCTCCTGGCTCTGCTCGGCGCCTGCGCCTGGGTGCTCGCGCCATTCTTCTCGGCACTGTTCTGGGCCGCCGTGCTGGCGTTCGCCAGCTGGCCGCTGATGCGCCTGCTGACCCGCGTGCTCGACGGCCGCGAGACGACCGCGGCGGGCATCCTCACCGGCGGCGGGGGGGGGCGCGGCGCGGGGGCCCCTGGCCGCCGATCT
>OGQD01001208.1_pt1 | contig 17406 bp, 10 predicted proteins | sample 1553091 | NCBI WGS metagenome assembly OGQD01 (sample SAMEA2580290, study PRJEB22360) | human gut metagenome | biome: human gut; feature: human-associated habitat; material: faeces | place: Denmark | collected 2008/2010
AAAGCTTTATGAGGAAGCTTTAAGCGAGAAAACAAAATACCATCACATAAGCTGGAAATGCGCATATATTATAGCGAAAGGAAGAAGTTATTATGCAAAAAGACACTATAATATATGTTACGGATCAGAGGCAAAAGTACCTCGCTGATATGCTGGGGGGAGAACAGACAGATTGCAGAAATAGCGGCGGGATTGATTATGAGCGTGTTGGAAATATTGTGTTTCCTACACCTTTTTCAAAGCTAAAGCTTATAAATAGTGATATAGAAAAATTAAAACATAATATAATAATTAACAATATTGCAGTGTGGGGCGGCATGATGCCGGAGTGCTTTCCCGGCATTGACAGGGGCTGTGACTTTATGAGAGATGAAACTGTCATAGAGCAGAATGCCATTGTTACGGCCGAGGCCACTGCGTCCATAGCGATACAAAAAAGCATACATGGTATATACGGCTCAAAGGTACTTGTGAGCGGGTTTGGAAAATGCGGAAAGGCAATTGCCCGCGTTTTTTCTGCTATGGGAGCCCATGTCATGGTGATGGCAAGGAGAAAACAGGCAAGGCATGAGGCCGCTGAACTGGGCTATGAAACGGTGGATTTTAATGATCCTGCCAAGGCCTGTTTTGAAACACTGTTCCTCATAAACACAGTACCGGATAGGGTTATAGATGAAAGTTTAATCATGATTTTGCAAAAAGATGCGATAATTATAGACATTGCATCTAAGCCCGGCGGCTGTGATTTTGAGGCCTGTAAGAGATATCAGATAAACTGTACGCATGCGCTCGGCCTTCCGGGCATATACTGTCCGAAAACCGGTGCAAAAATACTTTATGACTGTATGAAAAGAAAAGGTATGACGGAGGGCTTATGGTTATTTCGGATTGCACCGTAGGAATGGGAATTACAGGCTCCTTCTGTAGTTTTGAAAAGACTAAGGATGTTGCAAAGCGGCTTGTGGATAGCTTCACACATGTGACACCTGTATATTCCTATAATGCACAGATGATGAACACGCGCTTTGGAAAGGCGGGAGACTTTATGCATACTATCTCCGAAATCACAGGGGATGAGGGCATCAGGACACTGCAGGAGGCAGAGCGTGTCGGCCCGGGAAAGCTGTTTGACGTGATGGTGATTTACCCATGCACCGGCAACACAGCGGCAAAGCTTGCAAACGGCATAGTGGACACACCGGTCCTTCTCGCGGCAAAGGCTCATCTGAGAAACGGCAGACCGCTTGTTATCGGGATTTCCACAAATGATGCGCTCGGCATCAACTTTAAGAATATCGGAAAGCTGATGAATATGAAAAATATTTATTTTGTTCCATTTGAACAGGATAACTGTGTGAAGAAACCCAATTCACTCATAAGCAGACTTGATCTCATCCCAGCCACCATAGAGGAGGCTCTTGAGGGAAGGCAGATACAGCCGGTTCTCATAAAGTAGTTTTACTGCACCCGATAGGGTATAAGTTTGTTGCTTATTGCGGCCATTATACCCCATCGGGTGTAGTTTTGTTTTATATAATATTTTTTATACCCGTTATGGTATAAAAAATATTATATTTGATTGAAATTATACCTTATCGGGTGTAGTATATAAGGAGAATAGCGTATAAGAAGAATCACGTGTAAGAGGAATCACGTGTAGGAGGAATCACATATAAGAGGTAATAACGATGAATAAGATAGCTGAATTTATAAAGACTAACAGAAAAGAAGCGGGTCTTACACAGGAAGAATTCGCAATAAGATCAGGCCTCGGACTCAGATTTGTCCGCGAACTTGAACAGGGGAAAGAAACTGTGCGTATGGACAAGGTCAATGAAGCTCTTGCAATGTTCGGCATGGAGGCGGTTCCAGGGAGAAAGGATGATTGATGGTGGATAATACTTTTAGAACGGCTTATGTATATATAAGAAATGAATTTGCGGGAATTTTATGTGAGACCGACGAGGGATATACATTTTCTTACGATGAAGAATATCTTGATAGAGAAAATGCCAGTGCTGTATCACTTACCATGCCATTGTCGAAGGACATGTATCGATCCAAGACTTTATTTTCTTTTTTTGATGGACTCATCCCCGAGGGCTGGCTGCTTGATGTGGTCAGTAGAAATTGGAAAATAGATGTAAGGGACAGGTTTGGATTGCTGCTTGTTGCATGCCGCGATGCGATAGGCAATGTAAGTGTCAGGGAGGATCGCATATGAATTGTTTGTGCTGTGGAAAAACTTTGAAAAATGACGACGGAACAGGCTGGCATAAAGCTTGTGTGAAGAGATTTTTTATGACGACTAAGCTGCCAGACATAGATATAGATGATCAGAAACTAAAAGTTCTTGCAGAGGAAAGTATAAACAAGGGGTATACGGTCCCGGGTGTACAGAAGAAACTGTCGTTACACCTGCTTTCTGAACCAGGTAATCCAAGACTTACATTGGTAAACTACCCAACAGGATATAAACTTAAACCTCAGGTTGATCAATTTAAAGCGATGCCTGAAGCGGAGCAGCTTGTGATGTCTATGGCTGATATGATAGGAATTTCAACGGTGCCGCATGCATTGATCAAAGGAAATGGGCAGATGGCATATATTACTAAAAGAGTGGATAGGATATTCGAGAAAACAACTGTTGAAATGCTTGCAATGGAAGATTTCTGTCAGTTGGACTATCGTCTTACACAGGACAAATATAAAGGTTCATACGAGCGATGTGCAAAGATCATAGAAAAATATTCAAGTCGTGTAGGTCTGGATATGGCAGAATTCTATATGAGAATTGTATTTTCTTTCGTGACTGGCAATTCCGATATGCATTTGAAGAATTTTTCGCTTATTGAAACAGAGGTGGGAAGCGGAGATTATGTTCTCTCACCAGCCTATGATCTGCTGCCGATAAATGTTATCATGCCTGAGGATACAGAGCAATTGGCGATACCGATGAATGGGAAAAAGAGAAATGTGAGAAGAAAAGATTTCCTTATATTTGCTGATGTATGTGGTTTAAGTCGGATATCAGCGGAGAAGATGATAAGTTTGGTAGTTAAAAATAAGGATAAAATGAAAAAGATGTGTGACGAATCTTATATACCTGAAAAAATGAAATCAGACTTCAATCATTTGATTGAGGAAAGAATGCTGATTTTGGCAGATTGATAAAAATTTAATATAATACGAAATCCCAGAAGTTACTTACTATCGAAATGTGATTCGAAATGTGACTTCTGGGATTTTTGTTGACTGACATAAGATAGTCCTGTAAAATATTTATTGTGAGACAGGGAGTATCACAATATAACTTTGGAGTGAAAAGTAATATATGAGAGATCCGGAAAAACTGAAAGAGGAAATGGACGAGCGCAAAAGAAAGATCCTTGATGTTGCATTTGAGCTGTTCGTAGACAAGAAGATAGAGGCGGTGAGCATGGGAGATATCGCAAGGGCTGCCGACGTGGGAAGGGCTACATTGTTCAGGTATTATCCAAGTAAGCTTGAGCTGGTCATAGCGGTATGTGCTGATCAGTGGAAGAGATACCTGGATGGCCTGGACGCGAGAAGACCTATATCGTCTGTACATGACATACCAGCCATAGACAGACTGAGATTTACCATGGACAGCTACATAGATATGTATCAGCATCACAAGGCATTGCTCAGGTACAATGACAACTTCAACTACTATGTGACACATGAAGGCAAGAACAATGATCAGCTTGTAGATTTTCACAGTTCACTGTATTCGGTGGATACAAGACTTCACATGATGTACGAGAAAGCGAGGGTGGACAAAACTATCCGGACAGACATACCGGAAGCAGAATTCATGCGTGTCACCGTCCACTCCATGATGACGGCCTGCGCTCATTATGCGGAGGGCTTCATATGGGGATCGGACGACAACAAGGACTACACGGACGAGCTGATAATGATTAAGGAAATGATACTTGATTACGCAACAAAAGGGATAAAGTAACAGAATTCACAGGAGAGACTGTTATGGAAATGGAGGTATGGAATGAGAAAGGGATTAGTATTTAAGAAGGGAATTATATTTGCACTTGCTGCAGCGGTGGTTACGTCGCCTGCGCCGGTGATGGGTGTAAGCGGCTGGGGAGTGATGAATGCTAAGGCAGAGGAGACTACAACGGAAAAAATACCCAAATATTTATTGATGGGCTCAACAAGGCTTATTGATAATGGGGAATTGCAAGATGATGGAGTTTCTGGTAATGATGACACGATATATCAGGGAACCAATTGGTACTATGACATCACGAGGAATCAGCTTGTACTGGAAAATGCGTATATTTCTGGAAACATTACGATTCAGAACGGTGATCTTTCGATTATGTTATCCGGAACAAATACTATGAGATCAGATATGGTGATTCAAAGTATTTTAACAGAAAGCGGAATTGTGCCTACATTAGAAATAAATGGTAACAATCAGAATGAAAGTCTAAGTTGTGGAAAAATCAGTGCAGATGACTTAGGCTCAAATAATAATAATATAAAAATTATAGGAGCAACGCTGGAGACTTCCCAAATTGAATGTAGCGGCAGCTTAACGATTGAAAATAGCCATGTGGTAGCAAATGAGGAGGATCATTCAAACGTAATTAGTGGTGATAAAATTAATATAGTAGACAGTTATGTTGAAGCGAAAGCAACAACAGAACGATACGAAGGTGAGGTAATTAGATCAAATCAACAAATTAATGTATCAGGAAGCCAGATCGTGGTTAGCCGTGCTTTAGCCTGTCAAGAACCTGTATTAAGTGATTGTGACTTCAGCAACTCTGTCATCACAAAGCAATGGAACGACATTGAGACCGGTGATGATGTAACGAAAACATATGTATATGGTAAAGCCGCTTTAAAAGAAGATTTAACGATTGCAAGTGGAGAAAGCATAGAATTTGAGAGTAGTGCAAGCATCACCAATCTGGACAAGCTTATTGTTGAAGATGGAGCCACAATTCTGGTAGATGGAGCTGAACACAAACATAATACAAACGGTGATATTACATACATTTGGCAAGATGACAAAGAACATACAAAAGGAGTAGCATGCAAAGACTGTCCGATCGGATATGTGACTAAAGAGACGGAAGCACACAATTATAATTCGCAGGGATTTTGTACAGATTGCGACGCATATCAGCCGGCGGTGCTCACTACGGACAAGTATGATATTAATGAGGACGGGACAAAGGATGCGGTTTACGAGATCAGTAATGCAGGTCAGCTCTACTGGTTTGCCGGACTTGTAAATGGCACACTTTCAGGCGTAGCGCAGAATAAATCAGCCAATGCAGTCCTGACAGCGGATATTGTTGTGAATGCAAATGTTCTGAAGTCGGATGGAACCTTGAATGAGGGAACATTTAAGGAATGGACACCGATTGCAACTAGCGCAAGTCCATACACTGGTATATTTGATGGACAAAACCACACAATCAGTGGATTGTATTTCAATCAAGAGAATAGTTATGATGTAGGATTGTTCGGTCGTAACAATGGTAAGATTGCCAATGCAGGTATTTTGGATTCTTATTTCTATGGTACCAGCAAGGTAGGAGGCATGTGTGGAAATAATTATACCGGAACTATCTCAAACTGTTATAATACCGGCAGCGTTAGTGGTATAGGAACAGCAGGAGGCGTGAGTGGATATAATTATACCGGAAGCATCACAAACTGTTATAATACCGGAAACGTCAGTGGTAGTAGCGGTTTTGTAGGAGGCGTGAGCGGATATAATAGTAAAGGAACTATCATAAACAGTTATAATGCCGGCAGCGTCAGTGGTACAGAACGTTATGTAGGAGGCGTGAGCGGATATAATGACGGAGGAACTATCACAAACTGCTATAATGTCGGTAGTGTTGGTGGTAGTGGATATGTAGGAGGCGTGAACGGATGGAATAAAGGAATTATCACAAACTGTTATAATACCGGTAGTGTCAGTGGTACAGGGGTTAATGTAGGAGGTGTGATCGGACGTAATGAATCCAATGCAAGCATTACAAACTGTTATTACGGCAGCACTATTTATACTGGAAATGCGATAGGCGCGAATGACGGAACCACTGAAAAGGTTGAAGGTAAAACGACAGAGCAATTCAAAACAGGTGAAGTTGCGTATCTCCTGCAGAACGGTCAGTCAGAAGAAATCTGGGGACAGACCATCGGAACAGACACCTATCCTGTATTACATGGTCCGAAGGTATATAAGAGCATAACTTATATGGGCTGTAACGATTCATCTGAAATTGCCTCGGTGTCATACAGCAATGAGAAAAAGGATGTATTTGGCAAACATAACTTCGAGGATGGCATATGCAGATACTGCGGTGAGAAACTTGCAGCGACAGTCACAAAAGGTGATGAGACTATATCCTGTGTTTCACTGCCAGAAGCAATAAGTTATGCCGAAAACATGCCGGACAGTGTTGTCACCGTTATGGAAGATACAAATACAGCTCTTGATATAAACAATCCCGATTCTGATTTTACTATAGACATAAATGGACATAAGACAGATGATATTGATGTAAAAAACGGAAAAATAACGATAATTGATTCTAAGACGGGAGGAGACGTAAAAGGTCATTTAGATATAAAAAAAGATTCAACAGTAACAATTGGTAATGTAAAAATTTCGGGAACGATACATACTATGGGTCAATTGATACTAAATGGTGGAGATATAAACAAGATAATTCTAGCTGATGAAACAATAAAATTATACTTTAACAACAGTGATATAAAAATCAATGACGGAATATATTTGTATGGAATATACGGAGAAAAAATAATTATAAATGCAGAGCCTCATAATGTTATTCCGATTGTTCTGGATGGAATAGGTGTACAACAAGGTGCTGCATATGCTGTAGCAGGTGATGGCATTGCGTTAAAGTCAGATTGGTTCAACGCATCATCAGATGATTCTATAATTGATCTGTCAACAAGTATAGAAGATAATAAGCTTAGAATTGGAGCATTGCTGAACGATAAAGTATATGCAGAGTTAGATGAAAATAAAAACATCATCTACTCCGGAAGTGAGTTAAAACCATCTGTAAAGGTATATTATAATTGGGACAATATGTTTTCTGTACAGCTAAAAGAAGGCTCAGATTATAATGTAACGTATTCCGACAATATCAACGCTGGCACAGCGACTGCGATTGTAACAGGAATCGGTGCTTACTCAGGAACAAAGAACGTGACATTTACCATTGAGCCAAAGAAGATCAGCAGTCCAACATTTGACGGACTTAAGCCTGAGTACACATACACAGGACAGAAGGTAGAGCCTGAGTTTGCTCTTATGGACGGTGAGACAGTCATTCCTTCAAGCGAATATGAAGTATCTTACAGTGATAACACAGAAGTTGGAACAGCAACGATAACCATCACGGATGCCACGGGCGGAAATTACGATATAAACTGCAAGGCTGAATTCGATATAGTTAAAGCTGATCCGGTTATAAGTGAACTTCCGGTGGCAGATCCGATAAGTTACGATCCACACAAAACCTTAAATGAAGCAAGCATTTCGGGCGGAGCCGTAATCGGAGTTTCAGGAGAAAACATAACCGGAACATGGAGCTGGGCTGACGATTCCACAGTTCCTGTGGTTGATGTAACAGACTATGATGTAGTATTTACCCCGGATGACCAGAAACACTACAATTCGATCAGGGGAACTATTCAGGTAAATGTCTTAAAGGCCAATGTAAACATAGCTGATCTGCCGACAGCAAGTGCAATAACATATGGCGACAGCCTTGCAAAGTCTGTTTTATACGGAGGAACAGCATATTTTGACGGTATTAACAAGGTTGAGATATTTGGAACATTTGCATGGAAGGATGATTCTCTAAAGCCGTTTGTATCTGACAGTGACAAGACGCTGTACACCGTTGTATTTACGCCGGCTGACAGTGTGAATTACAACACAGCAGAAATTGAGATCACGGTAAATGTGAGCAAGGCTGCAATGCCGAATCTGCTGTTAAGTGTAGATAATACACATAAGACCGTTGGAAGTATCGCACTTCCGGGAGACTGGGTATGGCTTGCTGCTGACACAGCCACTGCGATAAAGGCAGGCGGATCAGTGGTGGCAACAGCTGTATACGCTGGCGATGACAAGGAAAACTATGACAGCACAGAGCTAAAGGTAACCATATACAGAGCACCATGTTCAGATGGTAAGACTGTAAAGTATACACTAAAAGGAGAGAAGGCTCCAACCTGCACAAAGGCAGGAACAGGACATACAGAGTGCTCAGTCTGCGGCGATGTCATGAGCACAGGTGTGTGTGTAAAGGAACTTGGACATAAGTGGAATTCCGGCAGGGTAACAAAGAAACCTACATACACAGCAGCCGGTGTGAGGACATACACATGTACCGTGTGCAAGGCTGCGAAAACAGCAAGTATTGCCAAACTTGCAACAACTGATATAAGCAAAAAGACAAGCAAGATCACGGTTTCCGGAATAGAGAACAAGATCTACAATGGAAGAGCGCACACCCAGAGATCGCTTGTTGTCAAGGCTGGCACAAAGACGCTCAGACTGAACAAGGATTACACTGTCACCTACAGCAAGAACAAAGCGGTGGGCAAGGCAAGTGTGACAATATGTGGTAAGAATGCATATTCTGGTAAAATAACAAAGACATTTGCCATAGTAAAGGCTGCTAAGGGAAAGACATATACAGTTGGAAAGTTCAGGTACACAATAACCGGAGCAAAGGCAGACGGCACAGGAACAGTTGCAATTGCCGGAACAACGTACTCAAGGTCAGATAAAAGATTTGCATCACTGACCATCGCAGACACTGTAGTTATAGGTGATGTAAGGTTTAAGATAACATCTGTAAGCGCAAATGCATTCAGCAGATACACTGCTCTTAAGAATGTCACTATCGGCAACAATGTGACAAGCATAGGGGCAAACGCATTTTTATCATGCAAAAACCTTAAGAAGATGACGATAAAGTCAGCTAAGCTCAAGAGCGTTGGCGCAAAAGCCTTCAGTGGAACATACAGCAAAATTACATTTGCAGTACCTAGGAATAAGGCCACAGCATACAAGAAACTGATAAAGAAGGGCAGTCCTTCTGCGAAAGCAATCTATAAATAACAAATATATAAATTGCCTGTAAAAACAAGACTTTCAGAACTCTTGTACATGCAGCGTATTCGCCATTTTCGATACGCCGCATGTATACAGAAGTCTGGAAGTCTTTTTATATGTCAAGGACAATAGCATATTTTCTCAGCCAGTGATCAATCTGAAGAAGATATGCCATCATCTGAGGTCCTGCCATGAGCTGACCGAACCACGGCCTGCCGTAATCCTTTGGCGCGTTTATGAAGTTTTTCACATATTCTCTGTCGATGAGAGGCAGAAGAGGACTTTCCGGATCATTTAGCACGCAGAGAAGCCTCTTTGCAAGCTCCTGCTCATAATGAGGGTCATATGACTTTGGATAAGGGCTTTTCTTTCTGTACATGATTTCGTGCGGAACATAATCCTTCATGGCCTCTCTGAGAAGCTTTTTCTCACAGCCTTCGGAATATTTGTACTCCCATGGAACATTGAACACATAATCAAGTATTCGTGGATCTGCAAATGGAACTCTCGCCTCAAGTCCGCTTGCCATGCTTGTTCTGTCCATTCGGTCAAGCAATGTCTGCATGAACATCCTGATATTCAGATAAGATATCTGCCTGCGCCGCTTTTCTGTATCGGATTCCCCCGGAAGAAGATTGATCTCGGACAGGAGAGAATTGTATAGTGATGACACATATCCCGGTATATCAAGACTATCTATGATGTCCGGCGACAGTACTGAGAGCCTTGGCGACAGATCCTTCATCCATGGGAATGTATCAGATGAAAGCAGTTCTTCTCTGTAGAACCATGGGTATCCTCCAAATATCTCATCCGCGCATTCCCCTGTTAGTACAACTTTGTATTCCTTTGCCACCAATGAACAGAAGTACAGAAGTGATGAATCCACGTCCGCCATGGTCGGCATATCCCTTGATTCCACGGAAGTATACAGATAGTCTGCAAGATCACTGTAATTGCAGGTGAGATATGTGTGGTCTGAACCTATGTGGGCTACCATCATATCTACATATGGTCGATCCTGCTCCGGCTGGAATGCATTTGACTTGAAATATTTAGAATTATCTTTGAAATCAAATGAGAAAGTGTGCAGCTTTTTCCCTTGCTCCCTGAGTTTTGCGGCGCATACGCTGCTGACGATTGATGAGTCGATGCCCCCCGAGAGAAATGTACATACAGGCACATCCGATACGATCTGTCTCTCTATACTGTCCTTGACAAGATAACGGACTTTTTCCACAGTGTCTTCATAGCTGTCAGTGTGAGGATTGCTGGTTATGCGGTAATATGTGAAGTCTGTCATTCCGTAGGGTGAGAATTTCATGAAATGTCCCGGCTTTACTTCGTCTATATTCTGAAATACTCCACAGCCTGGAGTCTTGGACGGCCCGATTCCGAACACCTCACATAGTCCCCGTGCATCAATGACAGGCCTTATACCTGGATAGTAGAGCAGTCCTTTGATCTCTGAGGCGAAGACAAGTGTTCCGTCATCAGTTACTGAGTAGTACAGCGGCTTCACACCGAAGTGATCCCTGTACAGATATATGGTCTGGATATGTTCGTCATATATCGCAAATGCAAATATTCCGTTCAGCCTGTGAACAAAATCGGGACCGAAGTGAAGAAAACAGTTGAGAATAACCTCTGTGTCCGAAGTTGTATCAAATGTATATCCAAGGGCGAGCAGCTCCGATTTCAGTTCCTTTGTGTTGTAGATCTCGCCGTTGTACACTATGTATATAGTATTTTCGCCGATGACCTTTTTCATAGGCTGTTCGCCTCTTGCTACGTCACGTATGGAAAGTCTTGTGTGTGCCATTCCACAGTGCGATGACAGCACTGTATTTTGTGCATCCGGACCTCTGTGAGCAAGTGCCTTATTCATGTCGTTCAATATGTATGAGTATCGTTCATGTTCGGTATTGAAAATCCTGTTGGAGTTATAGAATCCTGCGATGGAACACATATATTTACCTCTTTTTGTGGTATCTATATATTATATTGGGGAGTTGATTTTATAGAACTTTTATATAATACTATAAGTTTGATGCAAGATATGTTAAGTATTGATATAATGTATCATATTTGTTTTCGGTGAGTATGAACACAAAATCGGCAATAAGCATCATGACATTTGAACCTACAAAATATTGATAATAGAAAGAGAAATACTGCAATGAAAAACACTTTAATAAAGACTAACAAAAAATACCTTCCGGGACTTTTAAACATCGCGGTTCCAATCATGCTGAGCAATCTTATATCGCAGCTTCAGATGCTTATAGACAGAATATTTTTAGGACACGTAAACAGCATGTACATGAGCGCACTTGGCAATGTGACTTCACCGATGTGGACCACCATGTCGTTCTGTTTCTCCATCGTGACAGGAGCGTCTATACTGATAAGTCAGGGTGTTGGTGCAGGAGATACCGAACACATAGAGGAATACTCCGGTGCCATGGTGAAATACAATAATATCATACCGATACTGTTATTTTTCTTCTGGACATTCTGCGCTGAATTTGTATTCAGACTCATGGGTGTGTCAGATGGCCTGATGCCGATGTGTCTTGATTATTCCAGGTATTATGCGCCCGTATTTTTGATAACAGGACTGGGCGGTGCATTCAGCGTCATACTCCAGACATCAAACTATACCAAACCACTTGTTGTATATGGAATATTAAGATCTGGTGTAAATATACTCCTTGACTGGGTTATGATATTTGGAAGATTTGGGTTTCCAGCCATGGGGATAAAGGGTGCAGCCATAGCGACGACAATAGCGGAGTACTCTGGACTTATATTTGCAGTGATATTCGTGGTATCAAGCAAGAAACTTAACACTAAACCATCTATGAAATGGGTAGTAAAGGCACATATAAAGCCGTATCTTTTGTCGGCAAAGCTGGGAGTGAACACAGCTCTTGAGGATTTTGCATGGAATCTTGGCAATCTGCTGCTTATAAGGATTCTCAACGCCATAAATGAGATGGCTGCCGGAATTTATTCCATCATATTCAGTGTTGAAGTTCTGGCGGTTGTCATCATTGGAGCGATAGGAAACGGTACAATGACACTAACCGGTGAGGCAAAAGGAAACAATGATCTGGGTAAATACAAGGGTGTATGTGTCTGTGCGTATGGCTTGTGTATAGTAGTTGGAATCATCACACTCGGTGTCTGTCTTGCGTTTCCACAGCAGATCATATCACTTTTCACCAACGACAAGAGTATAATTGCATCGTGTGGGATATATCTGATCTTTATCAGCATCAATCTTTTCGCAAAATCAGCAAACATAGTTGTTGGCAATGCAATCAGGGGCAGTGGCAACACGATATGGATGCTCATAACACAGTTGTTTGGCACGTTGTGGGTGGTTTCTGTGGCACTTTTGTTCGTGTTTGTCCTTAAGCTTGGAATAGCAGGTGTCTTTCTTGCAGTCATAGTGGACGAGATCGTTAGATCTTTTATCAATCTCGGCAAATATCTGAGGATAGTGAAAAACTGGGAAAGCACAGACTGAGGTAAAAAGGCTGAATTAGCTAAACAGTGGGTGCGACATTCAGTGGCATATATAATTTAGAATAGACGTATCAGAAAAAGAAAGTCTTATATGAAAGGGGATATATGATTTGATTTTAGAAACTAATAGGTTAATATTACGTCACTGGCAGGAGAGTGACGCAGATATTATTTGAATATGCAAGTGACCCTGATGTGGGACCTATAGCTGGCTGGCCAGTGCATGAGAGCAGGGAGTACAGCCTTGATGTGATACGGAATGTATTTAATGGGCCGGAGTGTTATGCTGTGTGTCTGAAGGACAGCGGCCTGGTTGTCGGAGCCATTGAATTACTGTTAAACGGAAGGACAGATATGACAGACCGCGATGACGAATGTGAACTCGGATACTGGATAGGAAAGCCTCACTGGCGCAACGAATACGCACCGGAGGCGGCCAGGAGACTCATAGAACATGGATTTCTTGATCTGGGCATGAGAACAATATGGTGCGGTTACTACGATGGCAATTCCAAGTCCCGCATAGTACAGGAAAAGCTTGGATTTGTGTTTCATCATACCTGTGATGAAGTGGATGTGCCTCTTTTGAATGAAATCCGGATAGGACATACGAATATTATGACGAGAAAACATTGGCTGTCTGGAAAGATGAAGAATTCACTGTATGATCAGCTGGCCAGGGATTACTGCTGTGATGCGGCTGATATATATTCCAGTGACAATATATTTTCTGAATATAGACAGATAGAAGGACAAAGACGGTTCAAAGGACAGGAAAAGTGCCCACTCAAAATAGCTGTGGTAAATGGCAAGCTGCTATTTACCGGTAGGAGAGAGATTGTAGAAGAATGCAGAAAACGCTATGAGAATGCATCTGGAAAATGGTTCATGGATATAGAGAATTTTCGTGAGCTCGACAATATTCTTTCCAGATACGGATGCAAATTGAAATCTGCCCACCCATTTTACCTTCCGACGAAACTGAGCGAACAGGCAGCGAGAAAAGATAATACAGATAAAACCGTTGATTCGATGATAAAAGAAGATTTTAACCTTGTCAGGTATACGGGGGATGAGATCCTGCAATTCAAAGGAGATGACAGATGGAATGAGGCATTTTGCTTTGATGATAACACTCCTGATGTGCTGGCTGTGGCTGCTGTATCAGATGGTGAGATCATTGGTATGGCTGGCGCAAGCGCTGACAGTGACGACTTCTGGCAGATTGGTATAAATGTTGTTCAAGAAGCTGAGGGAAGACATGTGGGTACATCGCTTGTATCTGAACTGACCAAGGATATACTCAGGTGTGGCAAAATTCCATATTATGGCACAGGAATGTCACATATAGCATCACAGAGAGTTGCCGCTGCGGCAGGTTATGATGTGTTCTGGTTTGAACTGCTGACGGGCAAGTAAAAGAATCGTTGACACATCTTCATGTTAATGATAAAATAATCACATCTAAGGGTCGTAAAACGACCGGGAAATAGTCAAATGCTATGACGAGGAGGAGTACATGCATCCCCCCGATCAACAGAGAGAAGACGGTGGTGAGAGTCTTCATCAGGAATGTGTGGAAGGTAGCCTTCGAGCAGTGGATTGAAAGATTGCAGCATACATATTTGTCGGCTGTTGTCGAGTAGGTTTCAACGGTTTTCCCCGTTACAGGAATAAGATATTAATAATGATTACAGTGATAATTTATTATAGTATCTGATAAGTGCAGACATTTGTCTGAATTTAGGTGGTACCACGGATATGAACATATTCGCCCTAAGCGTAAAACAGTTGCGCTTAGGGCTTTTTCTATGCATGGGGTGCATATATACATCCCGAGGCGTAAGTTTAGATTATCATGAACTTTACAGGAGGTATAAGATATGGAGATCAATGGAGCAAAGATGTTTGTAAAAGCGTTGCAGGAAGAGGGGGTAGACACTCTGTTCGCATACCCTGGTGGAACGGCGATAGACCTGTTTGATGCGTTGTATGATGCAGAAGGTATCGATATGATACTTCCAAGACACGAGCAGGCGCTTGTCCACGCAGCAGATGGATATGCACGTTCAACAGGAAGAGTTGGAGTGTGTCTGGTAACAAGTGGTCCGGGTGCGACAAACCTTGTAACGGGAATTGCCACAGCCAACTACGACAGCGTGCCACTGGTATGTTTTACAGGACAGGTTCCAATGAATCTTATTGGAAATGATGCTTTTCAGGAGGTTGATATAGTTGGAATCACAAGAAGCATATGTAAGTATGCAGTCACAGTAAGAAAGAGAGAAGATCTTGCAAGGATCATTAAAAATGCTTTTTACATAGCAAGAACCGGAAAGCCAGGTCCTGTAGTTGTTGATATTCCTAAGGATATACAGCTTGCCATGGGAAGTGACGAGTATCCTACAGAAGTAAATATCAGAGGTTACAAGCCTTCAGAGGGTGTACATGTTGGACAGATCAAGCGAGCCCTTGCGGAGCTTAAGAATGCAAAGAAGCCTGTGTTCCTCTGCGGCGGCGGAGTCAATATCGCACATGCGAGAAAAGAAATGCAGGAGCTTGCAGAGAAGACCGGTATACCTGTAGTTACTACAATTATGGGTAAGGGTGCTATTCCTACTGACCATCCACTCTATGTCGGTAACATCGGTATGCATGGTAACATGGCATCCAACAAGGCTATCATGGAGAGCGATGTACTTTTCTCCATCGGATGTAGATTTAACGACCGAATAACAGGTACTATAGATACATTTGCCAAGAATGCCAAGATCATACATGTTGATATAGATGCAGCGTCCATATCAAGAAATATAAAGGTAGATATACCTATCGTTGCTGATGCCAAGGTTGCCATATCCAAGATGCTTGAATATGCAGAACCTCTTGATATCAAAGGCTGGGTGGATGACATTATGAATGTCAAGGCTGAGTATCCTATCAACATGAACAGATATGATGGTGTGACCCCTGAGGCTATCATCAGAACCATAAACGATATGTACAGCAATCTCATCGTTACAACTGATGTTGGACAGAATCAGCTCTGGACAACGCAGTACATTGATATAGACGAGAACAAACAGCTCTTAACTTCTGGAGGTCTTGGAACCATGGGTTATGGATTTCCTGCTGCCATAGGCGCAAAGCTTGGCAACATGGATAAAGATGTTATCTGTATATCCGGAGACGGCGGAGTCCAGATGAACATTCAGGAGATGGCTACAGCTGTTGCGCTTGAGCTTCCTGTTACCCTCTGTATACTGAACAACGGCTATCTCGGCAATGTACGCCAGTGGCAGGAGCTGTTCTTCAATAAGAGATACAGCAGTACATGTCTCAGATACAGAAGAAGATGCAACAGAGACTGTCAGAATCCGGATAAATGCTGTCCAAAGTATTCTCCTGACTTTGTAAAACTGGCAGAGAGCTATGATGCAAAGGGCATCAGAGTTACAAAGCCTGAGGAAATCAGGCCGGCATTTGAGGCTGCCAGGGCAAATACAAACGGACCTACAGTTATAGAATTCTTCATCGATCCTACGGCCAACGTATTTCCTATGGTTCCGGGTGGAAAGTCACTGAATGACATGATACTTGACTGCTGATATTGATAAATTGATTTTATATTGGTAATAGAATGTACATATATAGATTTGTATATTATCCAGATGAAAGGGGTATATAGAATGAGCGTAAAGAAGAGATGGATATGCCTGTTCGTAGAGAATGAGGTAGGTGTACTTGCAAGAATTTCAGGTTTGTTTTCAAGCAAATCATACAATATAGATACTATAACCGTTGGAGTAACCGAGGATGAGACAATATCCAGAATGACCATCGGTTTCACCAGTGATGACAGGACATTTGAGCAGGTGAAAAAACAGCTCAATAGAAGTGTGGAGGTTATCAAGGTCGTCGACTACACAGATATTGCAATCCACAACAACGAGATCTTATATGTCAAGGTCAATAGCTGCTCAAATGAAGATAAGGACGAGGTGTTCCGAATTGCAAATGCATTTGGCTATAAGATAACAGATTATAATAAGAAATCTGTGCTTGTTGAGTGTGTCCAGACGGATGCAAAGAACGACAATGCCATAAAGCTGTTCAAGGAGAGCTTCCCTAACAGGATAGAGGTTGTAAGAGGTGGCAGCGTTGCAGTTGAAGCGATAAGCATGTCGGACAGATAGTACAACCGGCAAATAGCTGTCAAAATGATATTGCTGGTAAAATAGTCTGTAAAAAGATTATGAAAGGATCCGTAAAATAAAATGAAATTTGTAATACAGCGTGTAAATCACGCATCAGTAGAGGTGGATGGCAAAGTGATCGGCAGCATACAGAAAGGTTTTCTGGTTTTTGTCGGAGTATACGATTCGGATACCAAAGAGATTGCTGACAAGATGATAAACAAGCTTGTGAAGATGAGGATATTTGCCGACGAAAATGGCAAGACAAATCTTGACATAAACAGTGTAAACGGCCAACTCCTGATCGTTTCACAGTTTACCTTGTGCGCAGACTGCCGGAAGGGCAACAGACCATCATTTACTGGTGCAGGAGCGCCTGATATGGCCAATGAGATGTATGAGTATATAATTGAAAGATGCCGTGAGTTTGTTCCTGTGGTGGAACATGGAGAATTTGGTGCAGATATGAAAGTGGATCTGTCCAATGATGGTCCATTTACCATA
>OGQD01001212.1_pt1 | contig 17351 bp, 14 predicted proteins | sample 1553091 | NCBI WGS metagenome assembly OGQD01 (sample SAMEA2580290, study PRJEB22360) | human gut metagenome | biome: human gut; feature: human-associated habitat; material: faeces | place: Denmark | collected 2008/2010
TATGTCAGCACCAACATGTGCTCAATATGGTGCCATTGAAGCAATGAGACATTGTGACGAAGAAATTGAAAAAATGCGACAAGCTTATCTTGCAAGAAGAAATTTCTTAGTCAAAACATTTAATGAAATGGGACTTAAAACATTTACACCACAAGGGGCTTTCTATGTTTTCCCATGCATCAAATCAACAGGTTTAACATCGGAACAATTCTGTGAAGAACTATTAAATGATCAGTTAGTAGCTTGCGTTCCAGGAAGTGCTTTTGGTGAAGCTGGAGAAGGTTATATTCGTGTTTCTTATGCCTATAGTTTAGAAGAACTTAAAGCGGCAACACAAAAAATTAGAAAATTCTTAGAAAAAAAGGGAGTTAAATAACTCCCAATGGCATGAACTTAAGAAAGATTTTATTTCTTAAGTTTGTGCCTTTATTATTATGCTTATCTTATTAAAATTGTACATGAAAAAAAGCGCAAAAGGCACCTAATAAAATTTATCATTTTTTAAAATTTTTCAGTTGTTTTTTATCTCATATTATCCTATCATTATTGTAACGATGGAAAAGGAATTCCCTATACTACAGGGGCTGGATTCAGTGATTAGTGGTCACAAATCCAGCTTTTCCTTTTGCTACTGGTGGATTCCTACGCCCATCTATTCTATGCCTTGTTTTCGGTATGCTTTTAAAAAATTTATTCCATCTCTTGTAGTGTCTTCCTTTTCTGACAGATATTTTTTCTTTTGCTCCTGTTGATATGATTGTTTCGACAATTTTATCCACAGTTTTCATTTTGAAACTTACAATGAAATCATTATGATGAAGTAAATTGATAATATATTTGTTATTTGGAATATATTCATATTTACATTTTTTATTTTGTTTGATTCTTTTTCTTGATTCTATAAAGATTATTTGTTCAATATTATAGAATATGACCTTTCCCATTGTTTCATTAATAATTCCTATTGGATTATGCGTATTATACTGCTCAATGTTCAAACTATTTTTTAAAACATCATATGCATTTTCTACATTCCATCTTTCGTGATGATACAGATCAATAATATCTGCTATATCAAATCCTTCATCAAGATTTGTAAAATATTGAGTTTCTACAGTGACTTCTCGGTCTTTCTTTTTGTTTTTTTCATTATACGTATATGTTCCTCTTACAACACGTATGTCCATTTTTGGATCTTCATCAATGGATTTTCTTACCTTGTCATTCTTGATCCTTCTTATCCACGCTTTATCCAGTTTAATATTGACATTAAAATCTTTTTCTCCTTCATGTTTTTCAATATAATGCTTGAAGAAATTCTTCTTTGCTCGAACGAGATATTTGATATTATGCATTTCACAATATCTAAACAATTCTGCTGAACCATAATATCTATCAGCCAGCAGAATTATTTTTTTATCACGGAAGAATTCCTGCAACTTCTTAAGATGTTTAAAGAGAAGAGGAATTTCAGATGTTTTATAATGAGAAATAGAAAAATCTAAAATAACCTTATTAAGCACATCATAAATCATTGAAACCTTTGTCTGAGGTTTCTTGATATCTGAAATCTTCATTTTTGATGTTTGATGTCCTCCAAAGTAGTGATTCAAAGCGATATGTGGTGGAAGATCAAGAAATGAGCCATCAACTGCAATAACTATATAATCCATAAAATTAATAAGAGGCAATTCATTATATATTTCATTTCGAAATCTATCCATGATAAAGTCCCATACATCATAGTTGAGAATTGACATTCTTTTAATCATGGCTTGTCTAGTAGGAATATCAAAATCTCGCAGTGCTCCAAAGTAGGAAACAAGATCTTCTGAAAGTACATCATGATTTCTAAAGATAAGATAGTTCAGCAGGTTATCAAGAGAGATTTTACGTTTTCTAGTAAAGGAATTATGAATAATTTGTGCATGATCAATAAGAGCTTCATCATTGATAATACCAGACAATACAGAGATAGCTTCATGAGGCATCATATTCTTTACTACAATTTAGTCATCATAGACAAGACGTGGTTTCTTTTTTGCGAAAGCAGCTTTAATATAGGGAACCTGATCGTCATCAAAAAGTCCAAGATTTCTGATTGTACGATGTTTAACCTTTCCATCTTCACGATAAGATTCAACAATTGAGATAAAAGAGGTATTTGGACGACCTCTATTATTTTTTACAACTTTTACAAACATAACATCACCATCCTATACTACAAATATATAATAAATATATTTAAATTAAAAGTAATAAGATTATATACCCTATACTACATAAAAAGAAATACGAGATACTATTATAAAAAAAGGATAAAAATAACGGAAACACCCAGCATATACAGCGAGATGAAAATGTAAATAATGCTGAACAAATCTTTATATTCTTTAAAGAAAACGTGTGTTATAACGTACATTACGAAACCCAGCATCAAAATAATCTGAGAAATTTTTACAAGGTGTTCAAAAAAAGATTTTTTGTCTTTAAAATCTACCGTGCTGTAAATAAACCTTACATAATACACAAAGCTTCCCCAAATAAAACATTCGCATAATAAATAAAGAGACAAAGGTGTTTGTGTATATTTAGGAACGAGGATCATTTCCTTCATCACAAGATACAGGAAACAGAAGCAAAGATAATTACGGTATTTCCTGAATACAGGTTCTTCTACATAATGAAGATAGAATGAGAAAAATAAAATGACGATTACAATAGCTCCCATTGTAATATAAGGAAAGACACTGTCCAACAGAATATCATTCATCACTTGTTTTTTATGCAAATTACTACTTAATTGACTATTTTATTTCCCTCAATCGTAATAAAATACACTCCCTCCAATAGGGGGTATTAAATTCTGATATTTTTATGATAGTTTTGTAACATATATATACAAAGATGGTTACCGCAATAATAGACGATCATAAAATGATTGCAGAGGCAATAAAGAGCTGTCTGCTCTCTCAGAACGTTGCTTCCGAAATCTTTACGTTCAACAGCGCTCAGCTTTTTTTTGACGGAATTGATCCCGGAAACCTGCCCGGAATTATCATCACAGATTTATTAATGCCCGGAACAAATGGTGTCGAGCTACTCAAAGCTTACCAGGAATTTTTTAAAAGTAAAAATAAGAAAGAGTATAAACTTATTGTTTTATCCACCATTTCAGATCCTCAAACCGTTAAAATGGCAATGCGTTATGGCGCAGATGCGTATCTCTCAAAAGAGTCTACCATAGAAGAGCTTATAGAAGCTATTCATGAATGTATGAGAGGAAATAAATACATCGGAACAAAACTGCGGACAAACATCATCAATAATTTTATTTCTGATGAGCAAATTGTCTATCATCTGTCTCCCAGAGAAAAAGATGTTTTACAGCTTATCTGTTCAGGAAATACAATTAAGGAAGCTGCTTATAAAATGAATCTGAGTGTGCATACCGTTAAAAGCTATTATAAAAATATTATGAAGAAATTTAATGTTAACAGAACCAGTGATCTGATTATTTTTGCCGTGAAAAATGGTTTTTATCAAATAAATTCATAAAACTTTTTTAAATAAATTTCAGAATTCACCGCAAAAGTGGTAAAAAACCATCATGCCGCAGTAATTAGAATTTTAAAAGTTCCAAAGAAAAAAGATCATCCGAAAACGGATGATCTTTAAGAGAAGTGTTATTCTATATTTTTTACGAGTACCCATCCATTGTAAGAGGTCTGAGTATTGTTTTTGTCATTTTCATTCCAGGTGATGGTATACCAATAAGTTCCTGTCATTACTTTTTTACCGCCGGTTGTTCCGTCCCATTTATAGTTTCGGATTTTGTCCGCTTCGTACATTTTATTTCCGTATCTGTCATACACCGTGAACACTAAATTCTTTTTATACGCCAGTGCGGAATAATCAATATAATCGTTTTTGTTGTCTCCATTCGGAGTAATGGCATTCAGCAGATTCGGAACAGTAATCTGAACATGGATAGGCGTACAGTTGTAAGCATCTTTCACATACACGACCACTTCACCTCTTGCAAGACCTGTGAAGACATTAGAATCCTGCCAGTTTATCCCGTCTAAAGAGTATTGATACGGTGTTTTTCCACCTTTCACATTCACAGTTATCGTGTTGTTCTTAATATCAATCGTTGCAATTACGGGTTGTTGCGAAGGATTTACCCTTACAGTCTGCTGTGTTGTACATCTTCCTGATTTAAGCTGTACCCAGTAGATTCCCGGCGTTACATTCGCAATAGACTGAGTGGTTGCTCCTGTGCTCCATAAGTAACTGTCAAAGCCCGAACCGGCATCCAAAGTGGTTTTCGCATCGATACAGATGATTTTATCTTTTAATACAGAAGAATAAATTGGCGCTAAAACTTTTAATGTAATTTTTGCAAGTGTCCAGCAATTGGTCACATTCGTAACTCTTACATACACTACCGATGAGGTGCTTACATAAGCTGCCGGATTCAGGATCTCATTTGTTCCGGCTAGTGCATCTGCCTGTGTCTTAAAATATCTTTTGGTAATGCCTGTTGCAGAAGTTACATTTGCCTGTGTAAGGTTAAATAAACCTGTAGTCGGTGCATTATCAATAAAGCACGACTCTAAAGTAGCATCAGTAGTGGCAATCTGAGGATAAAATGCTAAAGTAATTGCAGCAGAACCCTGACAGCCAAGCGGAGTAGTTACTTTTACATATACGGTTCCTGCTGCAGAAGTATAAGCGGTAGGATTTGTAATTTCATTCGTTCCTGCGTTCAGATCTGCCATGTTTTTGTAATACTTCTTGGTAGAACCTGTAGGTTCATTTACATTGGCAAGCGTAAGATTGTAGGTTGCCGTTCCTATATTGTTGTTATTACATTCCGTAAGCGTTGCCGGTGTTGCCGTGAACGGAGAAAGATTTAACTGAATTTTCCCGTCCGGATTATCACAAAGCAATCCGGAATTGTCTTTAATTAAAACAGAAACCGAAGTATTCGCGCTGAACTGATAGTTGGTTGGATTCGTAATCGGAGTTCCGCCCACACTGTACGAGAACGTATAATTGGCAGGATTGGCTACAAACTGTCCCTGATAAGACGTTAAATTCACGGTTCCTTGTCCTGTTGTAGGATTCGGGCAGAAAGTATCAGTTACCAAGGTCTGGGTCAGTGCTACTTTATCAATATAAACTTTTACATTTTTAATAGAATGTCTTGCGCTTGCGCCCCCTGTAGAAGCGGAAAATCCGAAATAACCGGTTGTCATGGTCGCCGCAGCACCGGAAGGGGCAAATGACTGGCTCACAATCGTATTACCGTCAATTTTAAGCGTGATGATCCAGCTTGCAGGAGCTGCAGGATTTACCTGTCCGTTTACTTCAACGTGTTTGAAAGTTGCTCCTACAAAAGGTTGTGTAGGGTTAAGATCCGGAGAGTGAAATGTACTTCCGGGAGTGTTGTTGTATTCGATATTTGATCCCGCAGTATTATTGGTTCCATATAAAATATGAACCTTACTCATCTGTCCTTCTGTAGTATTGTTAAAAATGTCAAATCCAACCATCAGACCGGTAGAGTTTGCCGGAATTCCTAATCCTCCACCAGCAGTGTAAGAAGCCGGCGGATTCGCCAGATACCAGAAAGCAAGACCGTCTCCGCGTCCATAGGTTGTTGTTCCGTTTCCATCGATTCTGAAATCAAATTCCACTCTCCATTTATCGCAGTACTTAAGATTGATGGGAGAGTCTAATTTTATACCACCTACCTGACTGATCTGATCTGCGGTGAGCTGTATAAAATCTGTATTTACAGTAGCAGACGGAACAATATTCCAACCTGTAGTATTAACAGGATTTCCGATAAGCTGATAGGTTTGGGAGGAGATTTTTCCGAAACAGCAAACTAAGAAAAGGGATAAATAAAGGAGTAGTTTTTTATTCATTTATTAACATACTTAAAATTAGACGTGTAAATATATTAAATCCTAATCAAATAATATGTATTTAATATTAAATTTACCTTATTTAGTATTTATTTTGTAATAAATGATAAGAAAAAGGAGGAAATGCTGAAAAATTTTCTCAGCAATATCATAATTGCTGTTTAAAATAATGTATTGTTTTCGAGATTTTCGAAGTAAGAATCAACTTCTAAATTTGCAGATGCAGCAGCGGTTACGGCAAGTTTGTCGCACAATTCGTTTTCAAAGTGTCCTGCATGACCTTTAATCCAGTGCATTTTGGGCTTATGCACATTATAAAGTACTGCAAATTTCTGCCATAGATCAGGATTTTTTACATTTTTCCACCCTCTTTTGATCCATCCGGCTAACCAGTTTTGGTTAATGGCATCCGCAACATATTTACTGTCTGTATAAATATGAATTTCGTTATCGGGAGATTTCAGTTTTTCCAGAGCAGTAACCACGGCAAGAAGTTCCATTCTGTTGTTGGTGGTTTTCCGGAAGCCTTTTGAAAATGTTTTCTGGTAATTTTTTTCAGGAACGCGCATGAGAATTCCATATCCGCCTTTTCCGGGATTTCCGCTGCACGCTCCGTCGGTGTATATTTCAATTTTCATTTTTAAATCTTACCCTGAATTTAAAAAGGAAAATCGTCATCATCATCAAAATCATTCATTGAAGATCCTGAAAGTTTTGAACTGTCCGGAAGATCAAAAGCTGCGCCCGGCTGAATGGTTGTTTTAATTTTATCAAAACCGCTCGGTTCCTGCTTTCCAAAGTTGGAAGGATATCCTCCTCCACTCATTCCTCCGTCAAAAGCAGCCTCAATATCCCCGAATTTTGCAAAATGTTTTAAGAAAGATAAACGCACATCGGCAGTTGCACCATTTCTGTGCTTTGCAATAATCAATTCCGCCTGATTTTCTGTTGAGGTTTCCTGTCCTTCTTCATCGTTATCCCAAACCGTAATCTTATAATACTCCGGTCTGAAAATAAAAGATACAATATCCGCATCCTGTTCAATTGCTCCGGATTCCCTTAGGTCGGAAAGCTGAGGTCTTTTTCCCGGACGGGTTTCCACACTACGAGAAAGCTGCGAAAGTGCAATTACCGGAACATTCAGTTCTTTGGCAATGGCTTTTAAAGATCGTGAAATCATGGAAATTTCCTGTTCACGGTTTCCGCCTCCTTTTCCGCCGCTTCCGGCTGTCATCAGCTGAAGGTAATCGACCATGATGAGCCTTACGCCATGTTGCATGACAAGTCTTCGGCATTTTGCACGGAAATCGAAAATGGAAAGTGATGGTGTTTCGTCAATGTATAATGGTGCGTTTTCCAGTTCAGAAACATTAGAGAACAGTCTTTCCCACTCTTCATCGTCCAGTGTTCCTTTTCGGAGTTTTTCTGATGAAATTCTTGTTTCGGAAGCAATCATCCTTGTGATAAGCTGTACCGATGCCATCTCAAGCGAGAACAGAGCCATAGGAATTTTATGTCCCACTGCAATATTTCTTGCCATCGAAAGAAGAAATGCTGTTTTCCCCATCGCAGGACGTGCTGCAATAATAATAAGATCGGAGTTTTGCCATCCTCCGGTTTCTTTATCTACATCGCGGAATCCGGAAGGAACTCCGGAAAGTCCTTCTTTGTCTTTTAGAGATTTAATGGTGTCGATTGCCTGTTTTACCAATGAATTGGCAGTATCGAATCCTTTTTTAATGGTTCCGTTTGTGATTTCGAAAAAAGACTGCTCGGCTTTATCCAGAAGTTCAAAAACGTCTGTAGATTCTTTATAGGAAGCATCAATTACGTTTGCCGAAACATTAATTAAGCTTCGAAGAATATATTTTTCAAGAATAACGCGGACGTGGTATTCTATATGGGCAGAAGAGCTTACTCCCATCGTAAGATCGATGATGTAGCTGTCTCCGCCGGCAGAGCTTAATTTTCCTTCTTTTTTAAGCTCCTGAATAATTGTCATTAAATCGACAGGCTGGTTGCCTTCGTATAATTTTAAAATGGTAGAAAATATGACCTGATGTCTCGGATCGTAGAAAACTTCAGGGGTAAGCAAATCGATGGAATGATCGAGCCCTTTTTTATCAATTAAAAAAGTACCAATCACCAATCGTTCAAAATCTAATGCATTGGGAGGCATTTTCCCGTCTGCAATGGAGAGTTCTTTTGCAAAATTTCCGTTCGTCAAAGAAGATAATGTTTCTTTCTGCGCCATAATAGTGCAAAGATAGTTTTTTTGAAAAGCAAATGAAACGGAGTAACTAACAAAAAATTGTGGATAACTTTTGAAACCGTTATTCAGAAAGGCTTTGCAAAGAGAATAAAAAAATCACCCCAAAAATGAGGTGATTTAATGTTTTGAAAATCAGATTAAATGATTACTGGATGTTTTTTACCAATACCCAACCGCTGTATTTCGTTTGTGTATTATCCTTATCATTTTCTGTCCACGTTATCGTGTACCAGTAAGTTCCTGTAACGATTTTCTTACCACCGGAAGTTCCGTCCCATGTGTAATTTCTGATCTTGTCTGCTTTGTAAATCATGTTTCCGTATCGGTCGAAAACCGTGAAAACTAAATCTTTTTTATATGCTAAAGCAGAATAATCGATATAATCGTTTTTGTTATCTCCGTTTGGCGTAATGGCATTCAGAAGATTCGGAACGGTTACCTGAACGCTGATCGGGCTACAGTTATAAGCATCTTTTACGTACGCTTTATTTTCACCTCTCGGAAGACCTGTGAAAACATTGGAATCCTGCCAGTTTACTCCGTCGATAGAATATTTATAAGGCGCTTTTCCTCCTGTTGCATTAATTGTAAATGAATCATTGTTGATGTCTATACTTGTAATTACAGGCTGTACTGAAGCGGTTACCTTCACCTGCTGTAATGTCCAGCATTTTCCTGTTTTCAGTTTTACCGTGTAGATTCCTGCAGACACATTTGTGATAGACTGAGTCGTTGCTCCCGTGCTCCATTCATAAGCATCAAAACCAGCCCCTGCGTCCAACGTTGTTTTATCTTCAATACAGATGATCTTATCTTTAAGAACGGATGATTGTACCGGAGGTAAAACTTTCAGGTTGATTTTTGCAATGGCATAACAGTTTTCTATGCTGATTACTTTTACATAAACCACGGCTGTTGTTGAAATATATGTTGTAGGATTTAAAATTTCATTAATTCCTGCAATAGCATCTGCCTGAGTTTTGTAATATCTCTTGGTGTGTCCTGTCTGTGTTGTTACACTTGGTACAGTTAAATTAAATGAAGCCGTCGTTACATTAGATTCAATGTAGCATTCTTCAATAGAAGCATCATTTACCGTTACTACCGGATTAAATTGTAAAGTAATCTGGTTGTAACCTGTGCATCCCTGAGGATTTCTCACTCTTACATATACTGTTTTCGGAGCTGCAGAAGTGTAGGCTGCAGGATTGGTAATTTCATTGGTTCCTGCATTAAGATCTGCTAAAGTAGGGTAGTATTTTTTTGTAACGTTTGTAGATGTAGGATAAACATCAGGAGCCGTTAGATCAAAAACACCAGTTCCTGCATTGTTGTTGTTACAAGCTTTTACAGTAGCCGGAACTACAGCAAGTGCTGGTAAGAACTGTAAAGTTATTTCTGCATTTGCAGTACATCCTTCATTGGTGGTAATCTTTACAAAAACTGTTTTTGGAGCCTGAGACGCATAAGCAGACGGTGTTGTAATTTCGTTGGTTCCTGCCGTAAGATCTGCCATAGTCGGATAGTATTTTTTCACAACATTGGTTGGTCCGTATACGTTTGCGGAATTTAAATCGAAATAACCGATTCCTGTATTGTCATAATTACAAGAAGTAATCGTCGCATTATTTACAACAATATTACCCGATCTGAATTTGAATTTTCCAACCTGAAAACATCCGTTTATCGGGTTGGTCGGGTTATTCGGATCTACATATTTAAGTCTGTAATAATAAATTGTGGTAGCATTTACCATGATCGGCGTTGTAATAGGCGCCGTTCCTGTAATCGCATCATTACTTGTTAAATGATAAGTTACCGTGAAGTTTGGATTACCATTGATAATTCCTGTAGACAATGTGCTGAAATCAAACATGGTTGGTAAAGCACATTTTAAAATTTCGTTCGGATCTGCAGGGTTTGCAGCAGGTGTTCCCGGAGTAATGAACGGATTTGGCGTTAAAGCAGGATTGTTGAATGCAGAAGTTAAAGATGCAGTTCCTCCCCACGTTAAAGAAAATCCATACGGATTACTCGGAATATAATTATCAATAAGAAGATAATAAGTTTCTCCCGCAATTACGTTCAGCGGAGTTTCCCACTGGCTTCCCGTGATTGTTGAGCTTAATCCTGTAGGACCGCTGGTTCCGGAAAAGTTACATTTAATCGCGTTTCCAAAATCCCAAGTCGCGCAATTGATGTTGGGTCCGTAAACCGCAAAATCATAATCATAATGCGTTACACCCGGAACGGTATTTGGGGTGATGGTGAATTCTATAGTACCTGTTGTGGCAGCGGTAAAAACATACCATACAGAATAATGTTCATCGGCAAGACAGCTTCCTGAAGTGGCTTCCTGAACGGTTCCTGAACTGCTCGGATTATAAGAAATGTCTGAATTTCCACAAACAGGAATTGCCGAAATACAATCTGATTGCGAGAAAACCATTTGCGACAGGAATAAAATAGTCAGCAGTAATAATTTCTTCATTAGAAAGATTTTAAAAATATATTAGACTTTATGATGTGAAAAAAACCGCTTTTCCCAAGCGGTTTTTTTATTTAATTTCTGGTGTTTATTCTCTGTTTTTAACCATTACCCATCCTGAGAACTTGAATGGTGTGTTTTTCTTGTCATTCTCTTTCCATTCTACGGTATACCAGTAGGTTCCGGTAGGTACTTTTTTACCATTGGTAGTTCCGTCCCATTTGTATCCGTTGAATTTATCAGCCTGACCAACCTTTACTCCGTATCTGTCGAAAATGCTTAGAACAAGACCTTGTTTTCCTGCTAAAGCAGAGTAGTCGATCACATCATTTACACCGTCTCCGTTTGGAGTAATCACGTTGATTAGGTTTGGAACAACTACAGTTACCGTAAGAGGATCACAGTCGTAACCATCTTTCACATAAACGGTATTGTCTCCTCTGGCAACATTTTCAAAAACGTTTGAATCCTGCCATTTAATTCCGTCTAAAGAATATTTGTAAGGAGCAGTTCCTCCGATTACGTTTACAGTTATTGTATTGTTTGTAATATCGATGCTGGAAATTACCGGCTGTTCGGAAGGATAAACTTTTACAGTCTGTTTTGTAACGCAGTTTCCTGTTTTAAGCTCAACCCAGTAAGTTCCTACGGTTACATTGTTGATTGCCTGTGTGGTAGCTCCTGTGCTCCATTTGTACGCTGTAAATCCAGGTCCTGCATCTAAAGTTGTCTTATCTTCCATACAGATAATCTTATCTTCAAGTACGCTTGAATAAACTGGCGGAAGAACAATTAAAGTTACTTTTGCTACTGCATAACATCCGTTTCCGTTGGTTACTTTAATGTATGCAACACCGTTCGGAGCAGTATAAGTACTAGGATTTGGAATAGCATTCGTTCCGTTGATAGCATCCGTAAGAGACGGATAATATGTTTTTGTTCCTGCCTGAGTTGTTACAGGAGCCAAAGTAAGATCGAAAGAAGCTAAAGCCGGATTGGTGTCGAGATAACAAGATCTTAACGTTGCATCTGTTACCACAACAACAGGGAAGAAGTTTAATGTAATTTTTGCAATATCAGAACAGCCTAAGTTGGTTGTAATTTTTGCATATACATCTCCTGTAGACGATGTGTAAGCTGCCGGATTCAAAATCTCATTGGTTCCGTTATTGGCATCTGCAAGCGTTGGATAATACTTTATAACGTAAGTATAATTCGGGTTAGGAGTGTATAAGGTTGTTGAGGTAAGGTTATACACGGCAACCCCGTTATTATTGTTGTTACACGCCGTTAAACTGGCATTTGTTGCTTTAAAGGTAACATCTTTAAACTTGAATGCATTAACATTGAAACATTTATTCGTCGGGTTATTAGGATTCGTTGGATCCAGATAACGAATTGTATAATAATAGGTACTGGTTGTATTTACAACAATTGGAGAAGTAATCGCATTGGTATCCGCTAAAGCATCATTAGATGTTCTGTAATATTTTACATAAAAGTTAGGGTTACCGTTTACAATATTGGCACTGTTAGTCTGGAAATTGTAAGGTGCTGTAATATCACATACTTCGATGATTCTAGGATCTGAAGCGGTAGCTCCCGGAATTCCGATAGGATTGAACGGGTTAGGCTGAATCGCAGGATCGTTGAACGGGGAAGTTAATGTAGCCGTTCCTCCCCAGGTTAATGAAAAAGCCATCGCAGCATTTGCTCCGGACCAGTTATCAACAATAAGATAATAGGTTTCTCCCGGAAGAACATTCAGTGCAGGGCTCCACGCTCCAGAGTTTCCTGTAAGACCTGTCTGTAATCCTGTCTGGTTTGGAAAAGCCTGTGCACCTGCGTAGTTACAACGAATCGGAGCACCTTTTGTACCACAGGTTTTATTAGGTCCGTATACGGCAAAATCATAATCTGCGGTATAAGGAGCCTGAGGAGAAATCGTAAAAGTTAAAGTTCCGGCTGTTGCCACCGTAAACTCGTACCAAACTGAGTAATGTTCGTTTGCACTCAGACAGCTTCCGTTGGCATTTACCTGATCGTCCACGATTCCCGGGCCCGTGGGAAAATAAGAAATATCTGAGTTTCCACATACTCGTATTGCAGAGGCGCAATCGGACTGTGCAAAAAAGAATTGTGAAAAAATTAATAGTAATATAAGGTAGATTTTTTTCATAATAGTAGAATTTTATCTTGATTATGATTATTTAAGAATAGAAAGATAGTAGTTAATATCTTCTTTCCCCCAATTTGGGTCAAGATTGGATTTTTTACTATACGTTTTAAATTTATTTAAAGCAGAACTGAAATAGGTTTTTGCCAGTTCTTTATTAGAATTAAATGCAATTTCGCCTTTTATCACATCAATTCTAGGATTGTTTTTGTCTTCAGATTCTGCTTTAGCAAGATATTCGTTTGCTTTAGCCAAATGAGCAGCACTGTCCGCTGAATTATTTGATGCTTTTAATACATAAATTTGAGACAAAAGAATATTGGCTTCCGCATTATTTGGATTTTTCACAAATACCCCTGAAAGATATTTTTCTGCCAACCCGGAAGTTTCATCAATATTTTGTGTATTTCCTTGTCGCTGAGCGCTGATTTCCGCTCTTACCAATGATAAAGCAGTGTAATAATATGCTCTCCAGTCTTCTTTTTTTGTTTCAGTACCTCTGGAAAGTGTGTTCACATATTTCATGAAATACTCTTTAGACTGCTGAAAGTCTTCAGATTTTTTAGCAGACTCTAATTTTGCAATCTGAGTCTCCAGTCCTTTCTCAGCGGAGGTTTGTGCAAAGCCATAGGCAGCCACCACTAAAGAAAAGATAATAGATAGTTTTTTTACCATAATAGAAAATATTTTATAGACAAATATAAAAAATTATTAACTTTAATTTGAAGTTTTTAAGATTTATTTAATAAAAACGTGTATATTGCCCTAATATTGCATTTTTCTCAATTTTGGATTGGTCGCCCCGACAATCACTGCAATCAGCACCGTCATGGTTCCTCCGAAAACTACTGAACGGACAACTCCCAGTAATTTTGCAGATAATCCGCTCTCAAACTGTCCCATTTCATTGCTCGACATAATGAAGATTGAGTTTACGCTCAGTACCCTTCCTCTGATGTTGTCCGGCGTTTTCAGCTGAACAATCGTTCCTCTGATTACAACGGAAATTCCGTCCAGCATTCCGCTCATCACAAGGAAAAGGAATGAAAGCCAATACAGATTCGAAAGCCCGAAACCGATAATACAAAGCCCGAAACCTGTAACCACGCCAAGCAAAATCTTACCCTGATTTTTTCTTAACGGAATCACCGATAAAATGGTGATGATGCACATCGACCCGATATCAGATGCGGCATTCAGTAATCCGAATCCTTCCGCTCCTACCTTCAGAATATCCGTTGCATACACCGGAATCATCGCTACAGCACCTCCGAAAAGAACGGCAAACATATCCAGACACAGCGCTCCGAGAATTTCTTTCGTCTTAAAAATATACGAAATTCCTTCCCGCATACTATCCATAACGTTAATATTCTCTTTTTTGTATTCGGAATGTTGTTTTTTTAACTGAAAAAAGAATAATGAAGCCAGAAAGATTAATGAAATGATGACAACCAGCGTCCATTTTACGCCAAAATAGCCGATCAGAAAACCTCCGACCGCGTGTCCGCAAACGGAAGAGATGAGAAATGTTGCCTGATTTAAGGTAACGGCATTCGGAAGATTTTCTTTTTTTACAATTTTAGGAATCATCACCGGAATAATGGGTCCGATGAAGGCTCTCGCAATACCGGTAAAAAAAATAACTCCGTAAATAAAGTAAGTGATCTCATGTCCCGAAAAATGCATTTTAACATTAAAGAAAGCAGGAATCAGCAAAAGGCTGATTAAAAAAATGTAGACGTAATTACAGATCAGAAGCAACCGTTTTTTTTCATTCATATCGATAACATGACCGGCGTACAAAGCGCAGCTTACGGCAGGAATTACTTCGGAAAGTCCGATTAAACCGATTGAAAAAGGATCTTTTGTTAATTGATACACCCACCATCCGAGTAAAGTAGCGAGCATTCTGAAAGCTAAAACGATAAAAAATCTTCCGGTAAGAAGGTTTCTGAATTCGACATTTTTCAATGTCTGTAGCGGGGTAAATGAAATCATCCGACAAAAATAGCCTCAAATATTAACTTGAGGCTATTGTTATCGTCATTTTTTAAATGAAAAATTAAATGAGACTTAAAAGATAAAATCTATTTTAGTCTGCTCTTGAAGCACTGAACACCAAAGCGGCAACTCCTGCTGCTCCGATAATGGTGGCTCCTGTTGCAATTCCTGCCTTTCTGCTGTCTCTTACGGCAGCAACATTGGCTTTAGGAATGGTTACTACTGTACTGTCTTTCTTTCCTTTCGTTCCGATAAGATTATCTCCTTCCACGTTACGGAATAACATTTTTTGATTTTTGGAACCATCTCTCATCATTACAGTATACACTTTTCCTGCCTCCAGATTAGAATAATCATTTTTAGCAGTATCCATACTATATTTTGTGGTTGCACAAGATGAAATTACAAATAACGACGTCAATAAAGATGATTTTAAAAGTACAGATGCTTTCATTATTATTTTTTAGTTTTCCAAATTTATAATTTTTTTCGAATATACGTTTCCGGAATCAAAAAAATGTGCTTAAAGTTTATAAATTTCTAATAAATCGGCGATTTTTCTGTCATTCGCAAGTCTTGGCGTTTTGTTTTGTCCGCCCAGTTTTCCCTGAGACTTTGCATATTCGTGGAATGCATTTTTCTTCAGAGCTGTGAGGTGAAGTTTCTGCAGAATATTTCCCGAAATTAAATCATCATAATAGGTATTGCGCTTTCTGAGCTGATCATCAAGTTCGTTCTTGAACAAGTTTAAATTTTCAGGTTCTTTTTCAAATTCAATAAACCATTCATGATAAGGAAGCCCTTCAGTGGGATTTACCTGTGGTGCGAGATGAAACTCTGTAATCTGTGCAGGATATTTTTCCAGCGTGGCTTTCATGGCTTCCTCCACTTCAAAGGCAATCACGTGTTCTCCAAAAGCTGAGGTAAAATGTTTCGTTCTTCCACTCACGAGAATTCTGTGCGGATTTTTATCTATAAATCTCACGACATCTCCAATGGAATACGCCCAAAGTCCTGAATTTGTTGTTAAAATTAAAGCGTAATCTTTATTCAGTTCAACATCCTTTAAGGTCAGTCTTTTTGTGCTATGTTGATCGGAGTCGACGCGCCCGTATTCTTCCAGAGGAATAAATTCATAGAAAATTCCATGATTGGTTAAAAGCAATAAGCCTTCCTTCGTATAATCATCCTGAAACGCAAAAAAACCTTCCGAAGCAGGAAAAGTCTGTACAATATCCACTTTTCCTCCTAAAAGTTCTTCCATTTTGTCGCGGTAGGGTTCGTAATTAACGCCACCCGTAACAATCAGCTGAAGATTAGGGAAAATCTGTTTTATTTTTTTGCCGTGTTTTTCAATCAGCTTTTCAAAATACATAATCAGCCAGGGCGGAATTCCGGAGATCAGCGTCATATTTTCTTTTTCGGTTTCCTCAACAATTTTATCCACTTTGGTTTCCCAGTCTTCTATGATGTTGGTTTCCCAGCTTGGAAGTCTGTTTTTCTGCAAATAATCGGGAATATGATGGGCTACAATTCCGGATAGTCTTCCGGTTTTTATTCCGTACACTTCTTCCAGTTCAGGACTTCCCTGTAAAAAGATCATTTTTCCCTGTACAAAATCGGCATTATTTTTTTTAGCAATATAATGAAACAATGCACTTTGCGCTCCTTTTACCTGAAAAGGCATCCCTTCTTTTGAAATCGGGATGTATTTTGATCCTGAAGTGGTTCCTGAAGTTTTGGCAAAATATTCGGGAGTATCGGTCCAGAGAATATTTGCCTGTCCTTTTTTTACCCTTTCGATGTAAGGTTTAAGATCCTCATAATCCGAAACTTTTACACGTTCCTGAAAATCTTTTACCGTTTTGATGTTTTCAAAATCGTGTTCTCTTCCGAAAAGCGTTTTTTTCGCAGTTTCCGTTAAGGATAAAAGAAGCTTTTCCTGATCGCTTTCCGCATTTTTTTTGAACTCTTCTGCTTTCCGGACGTGGTTTTTCGCCCAGATCAAAGCTGCATATTTCTTTAGGAAGTTTACCATGGTTCAAATTTATAAATAACTGAACAACTGGCGATCATTTTCAGAAAATAAGACACAAAAAAACCGATGAATGAGTGTGCATCGGTTCTTCGAAATTTGATTATGAAAATAACAACTAATAATGTTGAGTTTACTTGTTTTCTTTGTACCTTTTATCAGGAGTGCCGTCCTTTTTCAGTTTTTTGTTTTCCTTGTATCTTTTATCCGGAGTTCCGTCTTTTTTCATTTTTGCTGCGGTTGGTGCTGTTGCAGGTTTTACAGTAGCAGCCGGAGCGGGTTTAGCAGGCTTTACTGTTTTTACTGTCTGAGTTTTTGTGGCAGCAGCAGGAGCCGTCTGTTGAGCGGAAGCAAGTCCAAGTCCTAAAACAATAGACATTGCGGTTAAAAATTTTTTCATAGAGAATTTGTTTGTTTTGTTGAATCAAAGGTAGAGA
>OGQD01001213.1_pt1 | contig 17344 bp, 12 predicted proteins | sample 1553091 | NCBI WGS metagenome assembly OGQD01 (sample SAMEA2580290, study PRJEB22360) | human gut metagenome | biome: human gut; feature: human-associated habitat; material: faeces | place: Denmark | collected 2008/2010
TCGTCGAACGCGGGCGTTGCCCGGCGGTGCCCGCGGGCCTGCTGGTCGCCATCGGCGCGGTCTGGTCGGCGGGCTGGTCCGCCGGGCTGCTGCCCTCGCGGGTCGGCTATTACGCTGCGCAACCCGCGCCGCGCATGGTCGAACTGGCCGACGGCTCGAACGTCGAGCTCAACAGCAATTCGCAACTGGTCTTCGCCAACTTCCGTGACCGCCGCAGCGCCTGGCTGAAAAGCGGTGGCGAAGCCTACTTCCAGGTCGCCCACGACACGCTGCAGCCCTTCTCGGTGTGGACCGACAACGGCAGCGTGCGGGTCACCGGCACCCGCTTCAACGTCTGGACCGACTCCCGCCAGATGCTGGTCACCCTGCTCGAAGGCTCGGTGGTGGTCAGCCCTCCCGACAGCGTCGACGGCAACAGTGCGCAACTCACACCCGGCATGCAGGCCCGCTACCTGAAGGGCAGCGAGCGCATCGAACTGGCCCAGGTAGCCCCGGCCGGAGCCATCGCCTGGACCGAAGGCAAGCTGGTGATCGACGACCTGACGCTCCAGGCCGCCATCCCGCTGATCAATCGCTATCTCAAGCAGCCGGTATTCCTCGACGACGCCACGGTCGCGGCCATGCGCATCGGCGGCATCTACCGCACGGACGACCTGCAGGCGCTGGTGGATTCGCTGCCCAAGGTCCTGCCGCTGGAGCTGCGCAAGGACAACCAGGGCCGTATGGTGCTCGCCAGCCGCTACGTTCAGCTCTGATAGTCGCCATGCGGGCATGCCGGGTAGCGGCGTGCCGTGCGGGATCGCGAGCAAGCTCGCTCCTACAAAAAGCACCCAAGTCCCAGGCCAGACTGCAGGAGCGCGCTTGCTCGCGAACTCCAATGCGACGAAATCCGCAGCTGCCAACAGACTCCGACACCTGGTGCCCGCTCCTGAAAGAGGCCGCGACCAGGCGTCCCACCCATACGCGCCCTTCGTACTTGCGAAACTTTCGCAAATTCTCTTCAGTTTTCTCCTGGCTCATTCGTCTTGATAGGAACGATTCGGATTTGCCGATGATCTCCTGATTCGCGCGCCGTCTCGTCCCGTTGTGCGGCCTGCCCTGTGGCAGGCCGGGGCCAGGAAAAGACGATGCCAACACCCGCTCCAAGCGCCTTGCGCGAAATGCTCAAACTGCTGCGGCCGCACTGGCTGCCGCTGACCGCCGCCACCCTGCTGGGGATTCTGGGCGGCTTGGCCATCACCGCGCTGCTCGCCACCATCAACTACAGCCTGCACTCCCAGGGCGGCATGCCCGCCGGCCTGCTGCTGGGTTTCGCCGGGCTGTGCGTACTGGCGCTGCTGGGTTCGATCATTTCCGACATGGGCACCAACTACGTCGGCCAGCACGTGATCGCTCGGCTGCGCAAGGACCTGGGCAGCAAGATCATTTCCGCGCCCATCGAGCAGATCGAGCGCTACCGCAGCCACCGCCTGATTCCGGTGCTGACCCACGACATCGACACCATCAGCGATTTCGCCTTCGCCTTCGCGCCGCTGGCCGTCGCCCTGACCACCACACTCGGCTGCCTTGGCTACCTGGCCTGGCTGTCGCCGCCGATGTTCCTCGCCACCGCCATCGCCATCGTCGTCGGCAGCGCCGTGCAGTACGTCGCGCGAGCCAAGGGCATCAAGGGCTTCTTCGAGGCCCGCGACAAGGAAGACGAGCTGCAGAAGCACTACCACGCCATCGCCGAGGGCGCCAAGGAGCTGCGCATCTGCCGCCCGCGCCGCTTCCAGCATTACAGCGAGCGCCTGCAGGGCACCGCCGACGAGATCTGCGACATCCAGCTGCGCTCGATCAACCTGTTCAACGTGGCCAAGGGCTTCGGTTCCACGCTGTTCTTCATCGTCATCGGCGTGGCGCTGGCGTACCAGTCGCTGTGGCCGAGCACCGACCAGGCGACGCTGTCCGGCTTCATTCTCGTGCTGCTGTATATGAAAGGCCCGCTGGAAGGGCTGATCGGCCAACTGCCGGTGGTGACCCGCGCGCAGGTCGCCTTCCGCCGCATCGCCGAACTGTCAGTGCGCTTTTCCTCGCCGGAGCCGAACCTGTTGCTGGCCGACGATGGCCGACAGCCGCTGGAGTTCCAGTCCATCGAGCTGCGCGACCTGGCCTACCACTACCCCACCGACGACGGCACCCGTGGCTTCGGCGTCGGCCCGCTGAACCTGAAGGTGAATCGCGGGGAAATCCTCTTCATCGCCGGCGAAAACGGCTGCGGCAAGACGACGATGATCAAGCTGCTGCTCGGCCTCTACGTCCCGTGTGCCGGCGAACTGCTGCTCAATGGCGAAGCGGTCGGCGATAGCGGCCGCGACGACTACCGCCAGCTGTTCACCACCATCTTCGCCGACTACTTCCTCTTCGAGGACCTGCTCAAGGGCAGCCAGGACATCCCGGCAGAGGCCGGCCGCTACCTGGAGCGCCTGGAAATCGCCCACAAGGTCAGCCTGCAGGGCCAGGCGTTCTCGACGACCGACCTGTCCACCGGCCAACGCAAGCGCCTGGCGCTGGTGCAGGCGTGGCTGGAGAAGCGCCCGGTGCTGGTGTTCGACGAATGGGCCGCGGACCAGGACCCGGAATTCCGCCGCATCTTCTACACCGAGCTGCTGCCCGAACTGCGCACCCAGGGCAAGACGCTGATCGTGATCTCCCACGATGACCGTTACTTCGACGTCGCCGACCGCCTGCTGCGCATGCGCGCCGGGCAGATCGTGGAGATCGAGGACCACCGCACTGCGACCCCGCCCGGCTCTTCCGGCGTGGCGCTGCGCTGACCGTCGGGCGGCCCGGATGGCCGCCCTTTCACCCGGTCGTCGTTGAACAACAAAAAAAGATCGAACGGAATTTTCCGGTTTTTTCCAACCGGCGCGTCACATAAAGCTGAATCATTCTTATTAGAAACTGCATTACAAGATCACGCTGACAAGATCATAGGAGCTAACAAGTGAGTCGCACCCGCAATGCGCTGCAATCCCGGCACCCGGTGAAGCCCCTGGCCCGCCTGGTCCGCGCCACCGCCCTGGGCATGGTTCTGACCACCACCGCCGTAGAGGCTGCGCCGGTCCGCATCGATATCCCGGCCCAGTCGCTGGCTTCCGCCCTGACCAGCCTGGGCGCGCAGTCGAACCTGCAGATCGTCTTCAACCAGACCCAGGTGCAGAACCTGCGCGCCCCCGGTGTGCGCGGCGAGATGGAGCCCACCGCGGCGCTGGAGCGCCTGCTGCAAGGCACCGGCATCAAGTACCAGGTCGAAGGCAGCCGCGTGACCCTGCTGGGCGCCGATGCCGCCAGCGGCGACACCCTGAACCTGTCCGCCCAGGTCATCACCGGCGCCATCGAAGGTGAAGACAGCTATGTGCCGCGCACCTCCAACAGCGGCAGCAAGACCGACACCCCGTTGCTGGAAATCCCCCAGTCGATCTCGGTGATCACCCGCAAGCAGATGGACGCCCAGGGCGCCCAGACCGTGACCGAGGCGTTGCGCTACGTGCCCGGCGTCAAGGTGGAAGCCTATGGCCTGGACCCCAAGGGCTTCGACTGGATGTACATCCGCGGCTTCAATGCCCAGGCCACCAGCGACTACCTCAACGGCCTGCGTCAGCAGAACAACAGCTACGCGTTCTTTCGCAGCGAGCCCTATGCCTTCGAGCGCATCGACGTGGTCCGTGGCCCGTCTTCCAGCCTGTTCGGCATGGGTGATGCCGGCGGCATCGTCAACCGCGTGAGCAAGAAGCCCACCGCCAACCACATCAACGAAGTGGAACTGACCGGCGGCAACCATGACCGCAAGCAGGGCCAGTTCGACCTGGGCGGCGCGCTGGACGACCAGAACCAGTTCCTCTACCGCGTGGTGGGCCTGGCCCGCGATGCCAACACCCAGGCCGAATACGACGACGGCCACGAGGTCGAGGACGACCGCTACTACATCGCGCCGTCCTTCACCTGGGCGCCGGACGAAGACACCAGCCTGACCGTGCTCACTGACTTCCTGCATGACCGCAACTCCGGCTCGATCTTCGACTACAGCGTCAACGGCCACCCCACCGGCACCCTGCTCGGCGATCACAGCTACAACCACTTCAGCCAGGACCAGTACACCCTGGGCTACGAGTTTCGCCACCGCCTGAACGACACCTGGGAATTCCGCCAGAACGCCCGCTACGGCCAGGTCGACCTGGTGTTCGCCAACCTGCTGCCGCAACTGCAGGTCGGCCGCAACATCATCCGTACCGCTGACCGTTTCGATCAGCACATGGACACCTTCAATCTGGATAACCAGTTCCAGGCCAACTTCGACACCGGCGCGTTCAAGCACACGCTGCTGATGGGCGTCGACTACAGCTGGCAGGACGCCGACATCGCTCGCTGGCGCACCCTGGGCCCGTCGCTGAACCTGGACAACCCGCAGTACGGCCAGAGCGTGCAGCGCCCGACCAAGGACACCACCCTCCCCGGCCAGGCCATCAACTACGACCAGACCATCCAGCAGGTGGGCGGCTACATCCAGGACCAGGTCAAGTTCGACGACCACTGGATCCTCACCGCCGGCGGCCGCTACGACTACGTGCGCAACGACCTCGACAGCCATACCAGCGCGCACACCATGCAGAAGGACAACGCCTTCACTGGCCGCGTCGGCCTGACCTACCTGACCGATTTCGGCCTGGCGCCCTACGTCAGCTACTCGGAGTCCTTCGTACCCAACACCGGCATCACCGCCGACGGTGGCGCCTTCAAGGCCAGCGAAGCCCACCAGTACGAAGCGGGCGTGAAGTTCCAGCCGGACGAAACCCTGCTGATCACCCTGGCCGCCTACGAGCTGACCAAGGAAAACATCCTTACCACCCAGCTCAACGCCAACGGTGTGCCGACCGGCTTCAGCGAGCCGACCGGCGAGCAGCGTTCGCGCGGCATCGAGGCCGAGTTGAAGGCCAAGCTGGATCAGAACTGGGACCTGCTGGCCTCCTACACCTACACCAAGGCCAAGATCACCAGCAGCAACGACGGCAACGAGGGCAATCGCCCGGCCAACGTGCCCGAGCACATGGCCAACGGCTGGCTGAACTACACCTTCCACGAAGGCGCGGTCGACGGTCTCTCCATCGGCGGCGGCGTGCGCTACACCGGTTCGCTCTACGGCAACAACGCCAACACCTATCACGTCGACAACTACACCCTGTTCGACGCCGGCGTGAGCTACCCGCTGAACAAGAACGTGACTCTCTCGGTGAACGCCCAGAACCTGCTGGACGAGGAATACGCAGCCACCTGCGACAGCCCGATCTCCTGCTACCCGGGCCTGCGCCGCACCGTCATGACCAGCGTGAAGTACAGCTGGTAAGCCGGTCGATGGCGGCGGCCGCAACCGTCGCCCTCCGCTTTGCCGGGCTCCCTGTTCGCAGGGAGCCCTTTGTTGTTTCAGCAGTCTGTTGTTTCAAGCGAGGAGTAGTGCATGTCCCTCACCCGTCGCCACCTGCTGCAGGGCCTCGCCCTGGGCGGCCTGGCCTGCGCCTGCGGCCTGCCGGTTTTTGCCGGTGAGCGCCTGACGCGGATCGTTGCGCTCAACTGGGTCGCCGCCGAGACGCTGCTGACCCTGGGCGTACCGCCGCTGGCGATCTCCGACGACCGCTACTACCGGGTGCGCATGCCGACCATGGCTCTGCCGGAAAGCGTGCGTGACGTGGGCCCCTACTGGGAACCGAACCTCGAACTGATCCAGCAACTGCAGCCGCAACTGATCCTCAGCGACCCGATGACGCCGACCTTGCAGCGTCGACTCAACGGCATTGCGCCGACCGAAAAGGTCGCTATCTACCCGGCTGCCGAGGGCGCCTGGAAAGCAACTACCGACTTCATGAACGACCTGTCGCGGCGACTCGGCGTCGAGCAGGTGGCTGCCGACTACATCGCCGCTGGCGAACAGCGCCTGGCCGAGCTGCGCGCAGAACTGGCCAAGCGCAGCCTGCCGCCGGTGTGCGTCGCCGTACTCAACCAGGACGGCCGCCACGCCGCTGTCTACGGCAGGAACAGCATGGTGCAGGACGTGCTCGACCGCCTCGGCGTCGAGAATGCCTGGCAAGGGCCGGTCGGCCCGGTGGGGCTGGCCATGGTCAGCATCGAACGCCTGGCCGAGCGCCCGGATGCGCACCTGGTCTACGTCGACATCCCCACCACCTCGGCACGACTGCAGAGCCTGCGGCAGCCCAACGACCTCTGGGCCAACCTGCCCGCCGTGCGCCAGGGGCACACGCTGACGCTGCAGCGCTTCTATCCCTACGCCGGCGCTGCCTCGGTGCTGGACCTGGCCGAACGCATCGCCGCTTATCTGGACAATGCCACGGAGGTCGCGCATGCCTGAATCGACCCTCGGACTCGCCGCACCACGCCGCGGCCTGCCGATTGGCCCGGCGCTCTGTACGCTGCTGCTGGCGCTCCTCGCCGCACTGCTGGTATTCCATGGCCTGCAAGGTGCCCTGCCCCGCGAACTCTGGTGGCAGGCCTTGTGGTCGCCGGACCTGGACGACGTGCGCCAGGTGCTGCTGCACTTCAGCTTCTTCCCGCGCCTGGCGGTGAGCCTGATGGCTGGCGCCGCGCTGGCCCTGGCCGGCACGCTGTTCCAGCAGATCCTCCGTAACCCGCTGGCCGAGCCGGTGACGCTGGGCGTTTCCGCCGGCGCCAACCTGGCACTGTCGGCCGCCACCATATTCGCCCCGACGCTGCTGGTGCATGGCCTGGAAGCCGTCACCCTGACCGGCGCCGCGCTCGCCACCGCCCTGCTGTTCGCCTTTGCCTGGGGCCGCACGCTGTCACCGCTGCGTTTCATCCTCGCCGGCATGGTCATCAGCCTCTATTGCGTGTCGCTCAACGCGCTGCTGGTGCTGTTCAACCACGACTACCTGATCGACCTGCTGCTCTGGCAGGCCGGCTCGCTGAACCAGAGTGGCTGGGACGGCGTGCTGTACCTCGCCCCGCGCCTCGCAGTGGCCATGGTCATCGCCCTGTTGATGGTGCGCCCGTTGGCAGCCCTGGGCCTGGAAGATGAAGGTGCGGCGGCAGTCGGCGTCAACCTGCGCCGGACCCGCGTGCTCGGTCTCGCCGTGGCGGTGGCGCTGAGTGCCTTCGTGACCAGTGCCGTAGGCATGCTCGCCTTCGTCGGCCTTGCAGCGCCGGCGATTGCCCGGCTATGTGGTGCCCGCACGCTGAAGCAACGGCTAATCTGGGCGCCACTGCTGGGCGCCGCGCTTCTGTGCGTGGTGGACCAGATCGCCCGTGAGCTGTCGCGCTTCGCCGGGGAAATTCCCGCCGGCATCCTCACCGGCATTTTCAGCGTTCCGCTGCTGCTGTGGCTGCTCAGCCGCCAGCGCAGCGGCGGGATCATCCCGCGCCCGGCGCCAGCCAGGCCGCAGCGGGAGCATCCGTGGCGGCTGATCATCGGCATGGCCATCCTGCTCGCCTTGCTGACGCTGCCGGCGATCTACTTCGCGGTGGACGCCAACGGCTGGCACTGGGGCGACCCCGGTCTGAGCGACGCCATCGCGCAATGGCGCCTGCCGCGCGTACTCGGCTCGCTCGCCGCCGGCGCCATGCTGGCCGTCGCCGGACTGCTGGTGCAGCGCCTGACCGGTAACCCCATGGCCAGCCCGGAAGTCCTCGGCGCCACGTCCGGCGCGGCCATCGCCGTGCTGGTGCTGTTCCTGGTAATGCCGCAGCCGCAGGCCTACATGGTGCCAGCCGCCAGCATCGGCGCGCTGCTGACGCTCGGCCTGCTGCTGTGGTTCGCCTGGCGCAAGACGTTCAACGCCGAGCGGCTGCTGTTGACTGGCGTGTGCCTGACCACCTTGTTGCACTCGTTGAGCACGTTGCTGCTGGCCAGCGGTGACCCGCGCATGACCGCGATGATGAGCTGGATGACCGGCTCGACCTATCAGGTGGATGTGACGTCCGCGAGCACCGGCCTGGTCGTCGGAGCGTTGATGATCGGTATCAGCCTGCTGCTGGCTCGCCCGCTGGACCTGCTGACCCTGGGCAACGGCACCGCGACTGCGCTGGGCTTGCGGTTGCGCGGGAGTCACCTGGCAATCCTGCTGACCGCTGCGGTGTTGACCGCCACCGCTACCATCATCGTCGGCCCACTGAGCTTCGTCGGTCTGATCGGCCCGCACATCGCCCGCCACCTCGGCGTCCGTCGCGCCGCGCCGCAATTGCTGCTGAGCGCGCTGGCCGGAGCCGTGATCATGGTGGTGGCGGACTGGCTGGGGCGGAACATCGCCTATCCCTGGCCGGTCTCTGCGGGTCTGCTGGCGGCGTTCATCGGTTGCCCGTACTTCCTCTGGCTGATGCATCGAGAACGGCGGGGCTGAACGCAGCACGCCCAAGGTCATGCAGGACGTGCAACCGCGAACCGTTGTCCGCCTTACGGTCAGGTCTCCTGCAGCGCGCGGGGGCGGTTGCTGCGGTCTTCGGCATCGGCGGAAACCGCCGGCTGCAGCTGGAAATCGAATTCGATCTCGGCGAAGCGCCCTTCTACTCCGCGCGCTTTGGCCGCCGCCGCGTCCTCGACGAAACGCACCTCGCCGATCAGCCCGTCGCGGGTGGCATAGGCGAAGTCGTCCCACAGGTACTGGTCGCCGGCGAGATTGATCTGTGTGGTCAGGTGGCGATGGCCCGGCGCGGAGATGAAGAAGTGGATGTGCGCCGGGCGCTGGCCGTGGCGGCCCAGTTGATTGAGCAGCTCCTGGGTCGGGCCGTCCGGCGGGCAGCCGTAGCCGCTGGGCACGATGCTGCGCGCCTGGTAGCGGCCTTCGGCGTCGGTGACGATGCGCCGGCGCAGGTTGTACTCGGACTGGGTACTGTCGAAGTAGGAGTAGGTGCCCTTGGTGTTGGCGTGCCAGAGGTCGACCACGGCACCGGCCAGCGGTTTGCCGTCGAGGTCGAACACGCGGCCGGAGAGGAACATCACGGTGCCGGCGTCTTTTCCGTCATCCATCCGCGCCTCGCCTTCGGACAGCGGCGCACCCGCTACGTACAACGGGCCTTCGATGGTGCGCGGGGTGCCGCCTTCGATGCCGACCGCCGCGTCCTGGGCGTCCAGCAGCAGGTCGAGGTAGTGCTCAATGCCCAGGCCGGCGACGACCAGCCCGGCCTCCTGGCGAGCGCCCAGGCGGTTGAGGTAGTCCACGGCTTTCCAGAACTCGTCGGGGGTGACGTTCATGTCTTCGATGAGCTTCGCGGTGTCCTGCAGGATGCGCAGGACGAGGTTCTTCACCCGCGGGTTGCCGGCATCGTTCAGGGCGCCGCTGGCTTCTTCGAAGAAGGTCTGGATGTCGGCAGTCTGGGAAATCTTCAGGGTCACGTTGATCACCTCGTTCTTGTTGTTTTCGGGGTCAGCAGGGAGTCAGCTGGCGCAGCGCACGGCCTCGCGGTCGACGCGGTGGAAGACGCGGTTGAAGTACACCAGGCTGTCCTGGCGCTCGCGCACGGCGACCTTTTCCAGCTCGACGAACATCACGGTGTGCGAGCCGACTTCCTTGCAGTCGCTGATGCGACCCTCGAGGCTGACCAGCGCCTGGCGCAGCACCGGCAGGCCGGCGTAGCCGTCGTCCCAGAGGTCCCAGGCGAAGCGTTCTTCCATCGATACCTTGGTCATCCCGGCGAAGTGCTTGGCCAGTTCCTCCTGTTCGCCACAGAGCACGTTGACGCACAGGTGGCCGTTGCTGCGGAATACATCGTGAGTGGCGCTGCCGCGGTTGACGCAGACCAGCACCGTGGGCGGCGAGTCGGTGACCGAGCAGACCGCGCTGGCGGTGATGCCGCAGCGGCCTTCCGGGCCGTTGGTGGTGATGATGTTCACCGCCGCCGGCAATTGCGCCATGGCGTTGCGGAAATCGATCTGGGTCTGGCTGAGGGTGTTGGCCATGTCTTCGCCCCTTGTGCTGGAGTGGCCGGCACGCCCGGCCTTTCTTGTATGGGGCCAGCGTAGGGCAGCGCCAGGGCGCGAAACATTCAGACGATTACCACCACGGAGGGTGGTGGCCGCTAGTCATCTAGGTGGTTTCTTTATCGTCAGCCTCGGCGACTATGGGTATGCTCCGGGACATGCCATTGCGGCGACCGGGCCAAAGCCCGGCGTACGCGGCCTACGTGCAGCTCTACAACGATAAAAAAAGAAAGTGGCAACGCCTGATGGATGCTAGAAAACCCGTGGTCTACATCGTCGACGACGACAAGGACCTGCGCACCTCCCTCGCCTGGCTGCTCGAATCGGTCAGCATCGAATCGCTGTGCTACGGCGGCGCCGAGGAGTTCCTGCGCGAATACGACCCCAAGCTCCCCGCCTGCCTGGTGCTCGACGTGCGCATGCCCGAGACCAGTGGGTTCCAGTTGCAGGAAATGCTCAACGGCAAGGGCATCGCCCTGCCGACCATCTTCGTCACCGCCCACGGCGACATCCCCATGTCGGTGAAGGCGATGAAGAACGGCGCGCTGGATTTCGTCGAGAAGCCCTACAACCCGCAGCAGATGCTCGATCGCATCCAGGCCGCACTGAAAAGCGCGGTACAGGTATACGCCGGGCAGGAGCAGAAGCAGGTCCTGCAGCACAAGCTCGACCTGCTGACCGGGCGGGAACGGGAAATCCTGATGATGGTGGTGGACGGCAAGGCCAGCAAGGTCATCGCCCGCGAGCTGAACATCAGCGTCAAGACCGTCGACGTGCACCGCACCAAGATCAAGGAAAAGATGGGCGTGAGCAGCATCGCCATGCTGGTACGCGAAGTGCTCAACGTGCCGCTGGAAGAATCGCGCCCCTGACCGGGGCGCTCTCCCTTAATTCGTCTCGACGCGCTCGCCGCACAGGTCGAGGGCGAACAGGCGCTCCGTCTCGGCCGGCGCCAGGCCGCTGCCGATCAGGCTGAACAACTTGCCCAGCGCCGCTTCGCGGGTCATGCCTCCGCCGGAAACCAGCCCCGCATCGCGCAGGCGACTGCCCGCGGCATAGACGTCGAACGCCACGTGCCCCTGCGGGCATTGGCTGATCGCAGCCAGCACCACGCCGCGAGCATGAGCCTCGCGCAATACCGCCAGCAGCTCCTCGTTATCCGACGGACCGGTGCCGCTGCCGTAGCACTCCAGCAGCAACGCCTGTACCCCACTGCCGAGCAGCGCACGCAGGTGCTCGGCACGCAGGCCGGGGAACAGCGGCAGCACGGCGAGGTTCACCGGTTGGCGCGGCTGGCGGTAGCTCAGTTCGGCAGGAAGCGATTCCGCGCGTTCACCTTTGCGCTCACGCGGCAACACGGCAAAGGCATCGAACGCCTCGCTGCGCAGCTTGGTGACGCGGGCGCCGTGCATCATCTCGCCATTGAAATACAACCAGACACCCGGCTCGACACCGGCATCCAGTGCATTCAGCGCGCCCAGCAGGTTCGCCGGCGCATCGCTGCCCGGCGCGCCCATCGGCTGCATGGAGCCGGTGAACACCACGGGCACGTCCAGCCCCAGGAGCAGGAAGGACAGCGCCGCAGCGCTGTAAGCCAGGGTGTCGGTGCCGTGCAGGACCAGCACGCCGTCATGGTCGCCCTGCTCCACCGCACCGACGATGGCGTCGCGCATGGCCAGCCAGTTGGCCTGGGTCATGTTGGCACTGTCGAGCAGCGGTTGCAGTTCGCTGAAGGACCAGTCGAGGTGAATCTCGCCGTGGCCTTGCAGTTGTTCGCGCATGCGCGCTTCGAAACCGCCAGCCGGCGCCAGGCCTTCGGCAGTCTGCAGCATGCCGATGGTGCCGCCGGTATAGAGGACGAAGAGGTTCTTCACGCGACGCATGCCAGTGCTCTTGTAGGAAAGTCACAGGATAAACCGCAAGGCCGGGAGAAGTCCCGGCCTTGCGTATCAGACCAAAGTCAGCGGATCAGCCCTGGGCGGGCAGGCTGCCGTGGGCCGGAGCGGTCGAATTGATCTTGTGCGCGTCGCGCCAGGCGTCGTGGTCGATGTCCAGGTCGGCGAACTTGCTGGCGTCGAACACCGGGCGCTCGATACCGGAGCGGCGCTGCTCGTCGTAGTCGCGCATCACGCGCAGGCCGGTCTTGATCAGCATCGCCAGGGCCACCAGGTTGACGAAGGCCAGGCAGGTCATGGTGATGTCGGCGAAGGCGAACACGGTGCCCAGGTTCTGCATCGAGCCCCAGAGGATCAGGCCCAGCACCAGTACGCGGAAGGCGATCAGCGCGGTGCGGCTGCGGCCGACGATGAACTGCAGGGCGTTCTCGCCGAGGTAGTAGTTGTAGGTGATGCAGGTGAACACGAACAGCGACAGCGCGACGCTGACGAAGATCCGGCCCCAGTCACCGACCACGGCGGCCAGCGAGTTCTGGGTCAGGGTGATGCCGTCGCCTTCGAAGCCCGGGGTGTAGAAGCCCGAGAGCAGGATCAGCAGCGCGGTGCAGGTGCAGATGACGAAGGTGTCGAGGAACACGCTGAACGCCTGGACCACGCCCTGGGACGCCGGATGGCGCACGGCGGCGACTGCGGCCACGTTCGGCGCACTGCCCAGGCCCGCTTCGTTGGCGAACACGCCACGCTTCACGCCCATCACGATGGCGCTGCCCAGCAGGCCGGCGAAGGCCGGTTCCAGGCCGAAGGCGCTCTTCACGATGGTGGTCAGCATGCCCGGCACCAGCTCGATCTGGGTGACGATCACGTACAGGGTCACGGCGATGTAGGCCAGGGTCTTGACCGGCACCAGCAGGTCGGAGACCGCGGCGATGCGCTGGATGCCACCGAAGAACACGATGGCCAGCAGCACGGCCAGGGCGATGCCCGAGTACAGGACCGGGATGTCGAAGGCATTCTGCAGCGAGTGGGTCACGGTGAAGGCTTGCAGGCCGTTGAAGGCGAAACCGTAGGTCACCAGCAGCAGGACCGCGAAGGTCATGGCCATCCAGCGCAGCTTCAAGCCGTGCTGGATGTAGTAGGCCGGGCCGCCGCGGTACAGGCCGTTGCCGTCGCTACGCTTGTAGACCTGGGCCAGGGTGCACTCGAAGAAGCTGCTGGACATGCCCACCAGCGCGGTGACCCACATCCAGAACACAGCGCCGGGGCCACCGAGGGTCACGGCGATGCCGACACCCGCGATATTGCCGGCACCCACGCGGCCGGCGAGGCTCAGCATCAGTGCCTGGAACGAGCTCAGCTGGCCGGATTGGCCACGGATCGACTCCTTGAACACGCCGAACATGTGGCCGAAGTGGCGGAACTGGACGAAACGGGAGCGGATGGTGAAGTACGCGCCGAGTCCTACGATGAGGACGATGAGGACTTTCCCGGAGAGGAAATCGTTGATCGCGTCGAGCATGTGCTGGGGCCTCGATTGTTATTGTGGGAGCACGGACCTGGGGCTGGTCCGCTCACTGGGGGCGCATGGTTGCGCCCGAAGCCTTCCGAAACAATTTCGCGGCTTGCTACGAATTGATGCTACCTGACGCTATAATTGCGCCAGTCGCATCACCTGGACCTGGCACGAATGTCCGAAAACCTCGGCCCCAATCTCAAGCTGCTCTGCGCGCACTACCGCTCTATCTCGGAGGTTTGCCGCAAGCTTTCGATCAACCGCGCACAGTTCAACAAGTATCTCGGCGGGCAGAGCCAGCCCACCGCGTACAACCTCAAGCGGATTGGCGACTTCTTCGGCGTCGAGGACTACGAGCTGCAATTGCCGCCCGAGCAATTCGCCCGGCTGATTGGTGCGCGCGGCACCTCGCAGGCCAACGTGCAACGCGACGATCCATTGCTGGAAATGCTCCGCCCGCTGCGCGACCACGCAGGCAACCTGTCGCGTTACTGCGGCTACTACTTCGAGTATTCCAACTGCATGTCGGTCCCCGGCTCGATCCTGCTCTCGCTGGTGCACCTGTACGAAGAGGACGGCAATTTCCTCTTCGAGCGCCAGGAGCGCCAGGAGCGTTCCAGCAGCACCGACGTGCAGGCCGAGGACTGGGTGCGTTGCCGCTACCTGGGCGCAGCGTTCCAGTTGCAGGACCGGGTGTTCCTGATGGACTACGAGTCGCTCACGGTCAACGAGATGAGCCAGACCATCCTCATCCCCAGCTTCAAGAGCCGCATCACACGCCTGAACGGCCTGAAGACCGGCGTCTCCAGCGGCGACCGGCGCACCCCGGCCTGCACTCGCGTGGTCTGGGAGTACCTGGGGCCGGAGATCAACCGCATCAGCGCCTATCGCCAGGTGAAGCTGTACCAGCCGGACGACCCGCGCATCGACGACGACGTGCGCCAGCGCCTGCAGGTCGGGCCGATCCGCCATGGGTTGTTCGAGATCGAGTAAGCCTGCTCGGCGCTATTGCTTTCTGTAGGAGCGAGCTTGCTCGCGAACGGATTCACCGGTTGCTCGCCCTACCCCTTGCGACTCTGCAGCCAGGCCGCCGCCAGCCCGCTGCCGCAGATCACCGCGATCCCCAACAGCGCCGACGGCTCCGGCGTATGGCCGAAGATCACGAACCCCAGCAGCCCGGCGAAGACGATCTGGCAATAGCTGAACGGTGCCAGCAGAGCCGGCGCGGCATGCTTGAAAGCCTGGGTCAGGAACAGGTGCGCGGTCATCCCGCAGGTGCCCAGGGCCAGCATCATCAGCCCATGGACCAGTCCCGGCCATTGCCAGAAGAACGGCACCAGCGCGCTGACGATCAGGGTGTTGCACAACCCGGCGAAGAAGTTGCTGGTGGTCGGACTGTCCACCTGGCTGAGCTTGCGGGTCAGCAACTGGTAGAAGCTGAAACACAGCGCCGAACCGAAGGGCAGCAGGACTGCCGGGGTAAACAGGTCACCGCCGGGGTGGACGATGACCAGCACGCCGGCGAATCCCACCAGCACTGCGGCCCACTGGCCGAAACTGACCCGCTCGCCCAGCAGCGGTACCGACAATGCCGTCACCAGCAGCGGCGCGAGGAAGTTCACCGAGGTCGCCTCGGCCAGCGGGATGTACTGCAGCCCCGTGGTGAACAGGAAGCTGGTACCCAGCAGGCACAGCGCCCGTAGCGTCTGCAGGAACGGATGGCGGGTCCGCAGCACGGCGAGGCCGGCGCGCGGCAGGAAGATGCCCGCCATCAGCAGCGTGTGCACCACATAGCGCGCCCACACCACCATGACGATGGGATAGATGCTCGCCAGGTACTTGGACAGCGCGTCGTGGCTGGAGAACAGGAAGGTCGCCAGGACGATGAGCAGGATGCCCTTGAAGGGCTGGTGGACGCCGGACAACGGCGATTGGCTGGTACTCATCGACTCACGGATTCACTAGGCAGATGCGGCCGGCACGGGGGCCAACATGGAGAGCGGGACAGCCTAGCAGGAGGCTCTGCAGAAAGAATCCGCCGCGCCGCTACCCGAGCACCTCGCGGGTCCGCTGAAAGGCCGGGCGATACGAGTCCTGCTCGGCGTTGTGCCAGGCATCCTACGCGCAATGCCGGCGGAAGAATGTTCCATTTGGTTAATTCATGTTCGAACAGCGAACGCTTACGCCTCTGGCGAATTGCGGCCCGCCGGCGCGGAGCACCACTATGGACCCAGCCGCCGCCTCGATGCGGCGCCAACAACTATAAGAAAGGTCCGTTCACATGCTCATGCTCACCCTGGCACGCCTGCGCGCGTGCATCGCTCGTACCGCCCCTCCGCACATTCCTGTCGCGCCTGGCTGATCCGCGTCCTGACCGCCTTAGTCCTCCATCCGCCGCCCTCCGAAAGGGCCGCGCGGAGGTCCCCGCTCGCCTCAACAATGACAAGAATGCCGAGGGAATACCCCATGCTCCGCCACCTGCCGCATCTCACCATCAGCGTCTGCCTGTTACCCACCCTGCCCGTCCTGGCCAGTGCCGACGAAGGCGGCTTTCTCGATGACGCCAAGGCCAGCCTGCTGCTGCGCAACTTCTACATGAACCGCAATTACGTCGGCGAAGCCCGCCAGGACAAGGCGGAGGAATGGACCCAGAGCTTCATTCTCGACGCCCGCTCCGGCTACACCCAGGGCACCGTCGGGCTCGGCCTGGACGTACTCGGGCTGTACAGCCTGAAGCTCGATGGCGGCAAGGGCACGGCCGGCACCCAGTTGCTACCGACCCACGACGACGGTCGCCCAGCCGACGATTTCGGCCGCCTGGCGGTGGCCGGCAAAGCCAAGGTGTCGAACACCGAATTCAAGGCCGGTGAATGGATGGTGGTGTTGCCGATCCTGCGCTCGGACGACGGCCGCTCGCTGCCGCAGACCTTCCAGGGCGCCCAGGTCACCTCGAAGGAAGTCGACCGCCTGACGCTCTACGGCGGCCAGTTCCGCCAGAACAGCCCGCGCAACGACGCCAGCATGCAAGACATGTCACTGTTCAACCGCCCCGCCTACACCTCGGACCGCTTCAACTTCGCCGGTGGCGAATACCGCTTCAACGGCGACCGCACGCTGGTCGGCCTGTGGAACGCGCAGCTGAAGGACATCTACCAGCAGCAATACCTGCAGCTGCAGCACAGCCAGCCGCTGGGCAATTGGGTACTCGGTGCGAATATCGGCTACTTCTGGGGCAAGGAGGATGGCAGTGCCAAGGCCGGAGACCTCGACAACCGGACATTTTCAGGGATGTTTTCGGCCAAGTACGGTGCAAGCACCTTCTACCTCGGCCTGCAGAAGGTCATGGGCGATGACGAATGGTTCCGCGTCAATGGCACCAGTGGTGGCACCCTCGCCAACGACAGCTACAACGCCAGCTACGAGAGCGCGAAGGAGCGCTCCTGGCAACTGCGTCATGACTACGACTTCGCCGCCTTCGGCATTCCCGGCCTGACCCTGATGAACCGCTACATCCACGGCGACAACGTGCACAACGCCAGCACCACCGACGGCAGCGAATGGGGCCGCGAGAGTGAACTGGCGTACACAGTGCAGAGCGGCACCTTCAGGACGCTGAACGTGAAGTGGCGCAACTCGACCATGCGCCGGGACTGGGGCAGCACCAACAGCTTCGACGAGAATCGGCTGATCATCAGCTATCCGCTGTCATTACTCTGATGCGCTTTGGGCGCCGAACTCACCGACGCGCGAAGGAACGCGCTGATTCCGCTCCCATGAAAAAGCCCCGGCGTGCCGGGGCTTTTCCTTCGTTCAACTGGCGGTTTACTGCCCGGCCGGCTTCTCGGCGTCTTCCGCCTCGATCTCTTCCAGTGCCAGTTCCAGCCCCCAACTCGAAGCCTCGACAGGCTGGGTGGCCGGCGGCGGTGCAACCGGCGCCCGGGGGGCGTGGGAAGTGCTGCT
>OGQD01001215.1_pt1 | contig 17338 bp, 20 predicted proteins | sample 1553091 | NCBI WGS metagenome assembly OGQD01 (sample SAMEA2580290, study PRJEB22360) | human gut metagenome | biome: human gut; feature: human-associated habitat; material: faeces | place: Denmark | collected 2008/2010
CCGTAGCGGATTGGGGGTGTTCGGGCGGGGGGGCCGGCCGCCGCAGCGGCTGGCGAAAATGCCGGAGCAGGTGACGCCGTCGCAACGTTTTTATCGTCCCGGCGCGGCGCATGGGCAGATTCTGGCGGTATTGCGTCATCTGGAGCGTGGCGGCGAGGTGCCGCCGGAAATCGATCTGGGCGGGCAATACCCAGTCAAGACGCTGGTGCCCGTCCTGCGCCACCTGTGCGCCTATCTGGCGCCGGTGCCGCCGCAGCGCCGGCATGACCGGCATCAGGTCAAGCACCGGGTGCAGGTGCTGCACGGCCTGATCAACGCCTTCGTCGTTTTTTCCAGGGATTTCGGCGGCCAGTCCATGGCTTTGCAGGCAGAGTCCTGGCAGGTGGACAACGTCAGCCGCGGCGGCTTTGGCGTGGTGCTCCACGAGCCGCCCAAAGACTGGCTGCGTGTCGGCGCTTTGCTGGCCTTGCAGCCGGCGGGCGGTGAAAACTGGCTCCTGGGCTGCGTGCGCCGTTTTTACCGGGGCGCGAACAGCGAGTCGCGCATCGGCATTCAAACCTTGTCGCGCCAAGTCGAAGCAGCGGAGTTGACGCCGCTGCGCACGGGGGAAACGCCGGGCAATGCTTCCGTTCCCCTGCTGATTCTGCTGGAAGGCAATCTGCCGGGTGAGGTGCGCCTGGTGATGCCGCCCCATACCTTCGATAGCCGCGAGCGTTTCGAGCACACGCTGCAAGGCCAGCGCGTGGTGCTCGAATCCCTGTTGTTGCTCGAACACAACAGCGACTACGAAATCGCCCGCTACCGCCTGCTGCAAGCAGCCTGAGCGCCGCCTGATCCGCTTCAGGCGGGTTTCTGCATCGATTTGGGGCGAAAGGCCGGGATCACCTCCGGGCGGGTTTCGATGTAAGGGCCTGCCAACAGGTCGATGCAGCAGGGAATGGCGGCAAAGATGCCCAGGTGGCGGAATTGCCCGTCGGCCGCGCGCACGCCTTCCAGGGTTTCCCGTATGGCCTTGGGTTGGCCGGGAAGATTGACGATCAGCGCCTGCTTGCGGATCACTGCCACCTGCCGCGAAAGTATCGCCGTGGGGACGAAATTCAGGCTGATGCGGCGCATTTCCTCGCCAAAGCCGGGCATTTCCTTGTCGGCCACGGCCAGAGTGGCTTCCGGTGTGACATCGCGTAGCGCGGGGCCGGTGCCGCCGGTGGTGAAGACCAATTGGCAGCCGGCCTGGTCGACCAGTTCGATCAGGGTGGCTTCGATCAGGGGGCGCTCGTCGGCAATGAGCCGGCTTTCTTCCTGCCAGGGCGTGAGGAGGGCGCGGTCGAGCCAGTCGCGCAGCGCGGGGATGCCCTGATCCGTATAAACGCCGCTGGAAGCGCGGTCGCTGATGGAGACAAGGCCAATGCGGAGGCCGCTGCGCAAGGTTTTATTCGTCGCCATGGTCTGTTTCCGTGTGCGCCGTGGTACCCATTGTGGCGGCCTGGGGTTTGGCGGCGTCCAGGTCTTTCAGGTATTGGAAAATGGCGCGGTAATTCTTGGGCGGTTTGTTGTTTTCCTGCTCTTTCAGGGCATTGCGCCGCAGTTGACGCAGGTGTTGCAGATCGGTTGCCGGCCATTGGCGGGTAATTTCACGCAAGGTGTTTTCATCGCTCAAAAGCTGCGTGCGCAGGCGTTCCAGGCGATGCAGGCGGGCGGTTTCGGCGCTCGATTCGCCGCGCACCAGCGCCAGGCCGGCGTGGATCGGGGCTTCATCGACGCTGCGCATGAGTTTGCCGATGTATTGCAACTGGCGCCGGCGGGCACCGTGGGCGGTGATTTTCTGCGCCTCGCGCACGGCGGCGTATAAATCTTCCGGCAGTGCCATGCGTTTCAACTGGCCGGGCGAGAGTTCGACCAGTTCGGTGCCGAGATCGCGCAATGCGTGCATGGCGGCTTTTTGCCGGGTTTTCGAGGGGCGATCCAGGCTGTCGCCGTAATCTTCGCTGAAATCGTGGTCGGTCATGGCAGGTCCGGTAACCGTGCTGGGGGCGTTGATGAGGCTGCTATCATAGCGGTTTTCCCTTTTGGCGCTTCTTTCGCCCCGCTTACATGGCCAATCACACTGGTTTTTCCTACGCTTTCGCCGATCTGCAGCAACTGAGCGCGGACGTGCTCGCCTACGCCAGAAAGCAAGGCGCGAGCGCGTGCGAGGCCGATGTGTCGGAGGGGTTCGGGCAGTCGGTGACGGTGCGCTGCGATGCGGTCGATACCATCGAATACAACCGCGACAAGGGCGTGGGTGTGACGGTTTACTCCGGTCAACGCAAGGGTTATGCCAGCACTTCCGATTTCTCGCCGCAGGCCTTGCGCGACACGGTGGATGCGGCGCTAGCCATTGCCCGCTTCACGGCCGAGGACGATTGCGCGGGTCTGGCGGATGCGGCGCTGATGGCCGGGGATTGTCCCGATCTCGATCTGTATCACCCCTGGACGCTGGATGTGGACGGTGCGATTGCGCTTGCCCGGCGCTGCGAGCAGGCGGCTTTTGCAACGGACGAACGCATCGATAATTCCGAGGGGGCCAGCGTCTCCTCGCAGGAGGCGCATTTCGTTTCGGCCAATAGCCACGGGTTCATGGGCGGTTATCCGACCTCGCGCCACTATATTTCCGCCTCGGTGATCGCGGGCGAGCGCGAGGAAATGCAGCGCGACGACTGGTATGGCACGCACCGCGATGCCAGTCGCCTGCCGGCACCCGAAGCGATTGGCCGGACGGCGGCCCAGCGGGCGGTGGCGCGTTTGCACAGCCGCCAGCTCAAGACGGGCGAATATCCCGTCCTGTTCGAGGCGCCGCTGGCAGCGGGCTTGCTGGCGAGTCTGGTGCATGCGGCCAGCGGCGGCGCGCTGTACCGGAAAGCGTCCTTCCTGCTCGATCATCTCGGGCGCAGGATCATGCCGGAATTCGTGCGCATCCGTGAACGCCCGCTTCTGCCCGGTGCCCTGGCCAGCGCGGCCTTCGACAGTGACGGCGTGGCGACGAAGGACAGCGATGTCGTGGTCGATGGCGTGCTGCAGCGTTATTTTCTTTCCGCCTACACGGCGCGCAAGCTCGGTTTGCAGACCACGGGCAATGCCGGCGGCAGTCACAACCTGATCATCGAACCGGGTGAACTGGACCGGGCGGGTCTCCTCAAGCGCATGGGGCGCGGCCTGTTGCTGACCGAAGTGCTGGGACATGGCATCAACTACGTGACCGGCGATTATTCGCGCGGCGCGGCGGGGTTCTGGGTGGAGAACGGCGAAATCGCCTACCCGGTGGAGGAAATCACCATTGCCGGCAACCTGCGCGACATGTTCGCCGGCATCGTGGCGGTGGGTAAGGACGTGGAAATCCGGGGCAGCAAGCAGACGGGTTCCATCCTGATCGACAAGATGACGGTGGCCGGCGCATGAGGGCAGGTGCAACGACGCGCCTCTGTCTGATCCGCCACGGCGAAACCGAGTGGAATGCAGAACGGCGTATCCAGGGGCAGATCGACATCGCCCTGAACGACCTGGGGCGCCAGCAGGCGCGGGCGGCGGGTCTGGCCTTGCGCGCTGCGGGCCTGACGGCGCTTTACGCGAGCGATTTGCGTCGTGCCTGGGAAACCGCCGAACTGGTGGGGGCAGCGCTTGGCTTGCAGCCGCAGCCTGAATCTGCGCTGCGCGAACGCGATTACGGCATCTTTGCCGGCCTGACCTATGCCGAAGCCGAGGCGCGCCACCCCGAAGGCTACGCGGCCTTTGCCGGGCGCAATGCCCGTTACGCCTTCGAGAATGGCGAAAGCCTGCAAACCATGTACGCGCGCGTCACCGGCACGCTGCAGCGCTTGGCTGCCGCACATGTGGGCGAAAACATCGGCATCGTCCTGCACGGCGGCGTGCTCGACGTGATCAACCGTTTCGTGCGCGGCAATCCGCTCGAAATGCCGCGCGACTTCCTGATCCCCAACGCTGGCCTGAACTGGCTGAGCGTGTGCGGCGGCGGGGGTGGCGATATGTGGCAGATCGACGCCTGGGGCGATACCGCGCATCTGGCGGCGGGGGCGCTGGACGAACTGCCCGCGTGATAGAATCCGCCGCTTTCCCTTCCTTGGCTTGAGGCATTCCCATGTTTTCCGCGAAAAACACCCTGGCAACCGTCGATCCTGAACTCTGGCAGGCCGTGCAGGCCGAAAACCGCCGGCAGGAAGAGCACATCGAACTGATCGCTTCGGAAAACTACGTCAGCCCGGCGGTCATGGAAGCGCAAGGCTCGCAGTTGACCAACAAGTACGCCGAAGGCTATCCGGGCAAGCGCTATTACGGCGGCTGCGAGCACGTCGATGTCGCCGAGCAGATCGCCATCGACCGCATCAAGGCGCTGTTCGGAGCGGACGCCGCCAACGTGCAGCCCAATTCCGGCTCGCAGGCCAATCAGGCCGTGCTGATGGCCTTCGCCAAGCCGGGCGACACCATCATGGGCATGAGCCTCGCCGAAGGCGGTCACCTCACCCACGGCATGCCGCTCAACATGTCCGGCAAGTGGTTCAACGTCGTGGCCTACGGCCTGGACGCCAACGAAGCCATCGATTACGACAAGATGGAAGCGATGGCCCGCGAGCACAAGCCGAAGATCATCATCGCCGGCGCTTCAGCCTACGCCCTGCGCATCGACTTCGAGCGTTTTGCCAAGATTGCCAAGGAAGTCGGCGCGATTTTCTGGGTGGACATGGCGCACTACGCCGGCCTCATCGCCGCCGGCCTGTATCCGAACCCGGTGCCGCACGCCGACGTCGTCACCACCACCACCCACAAGACCCTGCGCGGCCCGCGCGGCGGCGTGGTGCTGATGAAGGCGGAGCACGAAAAGGCGATCAATTCCGCCATTTTCCCCGGCCTGCAAGGCGGCCCGCTGATGCACGTCATCGCCGCCAAGGCGGTGGCTTTCAAGGAAGCCGCGACGCCGGAATTCAAGCGTTATCAGGAACAAGTCGTCAACAACGCCGCCGCCATGGCTCGCGTGCTGGGCGAGGAACGCGGCCTGCGCATCGTCTCCGGCCACACCGAGAGCCATCTTTTCCTGGTCGATCTGCAACCGAAGAATCTCACCGGCAAGGAAGCCGAAGCCGCCCTGGGCCGCGCCCACATCACGGTGAACAAGAACGGCATCCCCAACGACCCGCAGAAACCCTTCGTCACCTCCGGCATCCGCATCGGTTCGCCAGCCATGACCACGCGCGGTTTCGGCGAAGCCGAGGCGGTGCGGATCGCCCACCTGATCGCCGATGTGCTCGATGCGCCCAACGACGAAGCCGTGGCGGCCAAGGTGCGCGAGCAGGTGTCCGATCTGTGCCGGCGCTTCCCGGTGTACGGCGCCTGATTCCGGCGCATGAAGTGTCCCTTCTGCGGCAATGAGGAAACCGGGGTGGTGGACACCCGGGTTTCCGACGAGGGCGACATCGTGCGCCGGCGACGCAAGTGCACAGCGTGCGAAAAGCGCTTCACCACCTACGAGCGGGCGGAAATCCAGCTGCCGCAGGTGGTCAAGAAAAACGGTTCGCGGATCGAGTTCTCCCGCGCCAAGCTGCGCGCCAGTCTCGATCTGGCCCTGCGCAAGCGGCCGGTGCCGACCGAACTGGTCGATGCCGCCATTACGGCCATCGAGGAAAAACTGCTGTCGGCGGGGCTGCGCGAAGTGCAGTCGCAGCAGATCGGCGAACTGGTTATGGCCGAGTTGAAGAAACTCGACAAGGTGGCCTACATCCGTTTTGCCTCGGTGTATCGGAATTTCGAGGACATCGACGCATTTTCCCGGGCGATCAAGGAAGTTTCCCCGGTTTCACGCAAGAAATGAGCTTTACGGCGCTCGATCACGCCATGATGGGGCGAGCGCTGCAACTGGCCGAACGGGGGCTGTGGACGACCACGCCCAATCCGCGCGTCGGTTGCGTCGTCGTCAAGGCCGGAAAGGTCGTCGGCGAAGGCTGGCACGAGCGCGCCGGCGAGCCGCATGCCGAGGTGCACGCCCTGCGCGCGGCGGGTGAACGGGCGTCTGGCGCAACGGCCTATGTGTCGCTGGAGCCGTGCAGCCATCATGGCCGCACGCCGCCCTGCGCCGAGGCGCTGATCGCGGCGGGTGTGGCGCGGGTGGTGGCGGCCATGCCCGATCCCAATCCGCGGGTCGCCGGGCGCGGGTTAAGCATGCTGGCAGCGGCGGGTATCGATACGGCCAGTGGGCTGCTGGAGGCGGAGGCCGAGGAACTGAACATCGGTTTCGTTTCCCGCATGCGGCGGGGGCGGCCGTGGGTGCGCCTGAAAATGGCGGCCAGCCTGGATGGCAAAATCGCGCTGCTGAATGGCGCCAGTCAGTGGATTACCGGTCCCGCAGCGCGCAACGATGGCCACCGCTGGCGCGCGCGCGCCTGTGCCGTTCTCACCGGCAGCGGCACGGTGCTGGCCGATGATCCCGGCCTGACCGTGCGCGCGGTGGAAACCGAGCGCCAACCTTTGCGGGTGGTGGTGGATTCCCGCCTGCAAACGCCTGCCAACGCCAAAGTGCTGACCGGCGGCGCGCTGCTGGCAAGCGCCAGCGCCGATTTGCCGCAAGCCTCGGCCTTGCGTGCGGCAGGGGCCGAAATCCTGGTCTTGCCCGGTGCCGATGGGCGGGTCGATCTGGCGGCCTTGCTGGAAAAACTCGCCGAACGTGGCTGTAACGAAATCCACGTCGAAGCGGGCGCAGGGCTCAACGGCGCTTTGCTGCGGGCAGGCCTGGTGGATGAGTTGATTGCTTATCTGGCCCCGTGCTTGCTGGGAGACCAGGCGCAAGGCGTGTGCCAGTGGCCGGCATTGACGACATTGAGCGAACAGAAAAAGCTGGATTTGATCGACGTGCGCAAAATCGGCGCGGATATTTTTCTGCGTGCCCGACCCATCTAAGCCGCTGGATCTGTGCTGCAAACCGCGCAGTCCGGGTCGCGCTTGAAGCGCACGCTACGCCATTGCATGTCCAGGCTGTCGATCAGGAGTAAACGGCCATTCAGCGTTTCGCCGATGCCGGCGAGCAATTTGAGCGCTTCCGCAGCCTGCATGCTGCCGACGATGCCGGTGAGCGGCGCGAATACGCCCATGGTCGCGCAGCGGGTTTCCTCGACGTCGGCAGCCTCCGGAAACAGGCAGTGGTAGCAGGGAGCCTCGGGCTGATGCAGGCCGTATACGCTGACCTGGCCGTCGAAGCGGATGGCCGCGCCGGAAACCAGAGGTTTCCTTTGCCGCACGCAGGCGCGGTTGATGGCGTGACGGGTGGCGAAGTTGTCGGTGCAGTCGAGCACGACGTCGGCCTCGGCGGCAAGCTCAGAGAGACGCGCCGCGTTCAGGCGCTCGGCCAGCGGCACGACGTGCACCTCCGGGTTGATCTCGGCCAGGGCAGTTTGCCCGGACAGCGCCTTGTTCATGCCGATGCGGCTGTCGCGGTGCAGGATCTGGCGTTGCAGGTTGGTGAGGTCTACCGTGTCGTCGTCGGCCAGGGTGATCTGCCCGACGCCCGCCGCCGCCAGATAAAGCGCTGCCGGTGAGCCGAGGCCGCCGGCGCCGACGATGAGCACGCGGCCATCCAGAATGCGCTGCTGTCCTTCGACCCCCAGCGCATCGAGCAGGATGTGCCGGCTGTAGCGCAGGAGCTGCGTGTCGTCCATGCCGTTTTACTGCTGCGGCCGCGCCCCCTGCATGATTTGCGTGGCCTTGAGGATGTTCAGCGCCTGCTGGAACTGGTAATCGTCCTTGCTGGCGTATTCCAGACGGGCGTGCGGCAGATCGTCCTCATCCTTGGCGTTCTTGCCCGCCTCCTTGTTGTCCTTCTCGCTCTTGGCGGACGGTTTGGCCGCAGCGGCGGGTTTGTTGTCCTTGCCGGCCTCGGCCTTGTCGTTTTTATCGCTCTTTTCGTTCTTGTCTTCCAGGTGCCGTTCCAGGTCGGCCTCGCGGATGCGGGTGCCGTTGCTGCCATTGGCGGTTTCCTCGACGACGATGTCCGGCGTGATGCCCTTGGCCTGGATGGAGCGGCCCGAAGGCGTGAAGTAACGCGCCGTGGTCAGCTTGATGGCCGTGTTGTTGGGCAGCGGCAGCACGGATTGCACCGAACCCTTGCCGAAAGTCTGGGTGCCGATGACGGCGGCGCGCTTGTGATCCTGCAGCGCGCCGGCAACGATTTCCGAGGCCGAGGCCGAGCCGCCATTGACCAACACCACCATCGGCACTTTCTTGACGCCGACCGGCAGTTTGGCGAGCGGGTCCTCACGCGTGCCGCGCAGGTAATCACCGGGGCGGGCAAGGAATTCCTGCTTGGCGTCCGGCGTGCGGCCGTCGGTGGAGACGACTTTGAGATCCGGCGGCAGGAAAGCGGAAGAGACACCGATGGCGCCATTGAGCAGGCCGCCCGGATCGTTGCGCAGATCCAGCACCAGACCCTTGAGGTCGCCTTCTTTGTACAGGCCGTTCAGATGCTTGGCCAGATCGGCAACCGTGGTTTCCTGGAACTGGGTGATGCGGACCCAGCCATAGCCGGGTTCGACGAGCTTCGATTTGACGCTCTGCACCTTGATGACTTCACGCGTCAGCGTGAGTTCGATGGGTTTGCTTTCGCCCTTGCGCAAAATGCTCAGGCGGATCGACGTCTTGGGTTTGCCGCGCATTTTCTTCACCGCGTCGGACAGGCTCAAGCCTTTGACCAGGGTGTCGTCGAGCTTGAAAATGAGGTCGCCCGCCTTGACGCCAGCGCGGTAAGCCGGGGTGTCTTCGATCGGTGAAACCACTTTGACCAGGCCGTCTTCCATGCCGACTTCGATGCCCAGGCCGCCGAATTCGCCCTGCGTGCCGACCTGCAGATCCTTGAAGGAATCGGTGTCCAGATAGGCCGAATGCGGATCGAGGTTGGAGAGCATGCCGGAAATCGCGTTGGCGATCATTTTCTTGTCTTCGACCGGTTCGACATAGCCCTGCTTGATGGCGCTGTAGACTTCGGCAAAGGTGCGCAGATCGTCGATGGGCAGCTTGCTGGTCGCGTCTTTCTGGGCAAAGGCCGGTATCTGCAGGGTGATCAGCGCGCCGGCGACAAAGCCGCCCAAGGCGAGGCTCCAGGTTTTCAGTTTGCTCATTTCAGCGTAGCCCAGGATAAGGGGTCGATTGGTTGGCCTTGACGGCGGATTTCAAAGTATAAACCGGATTCCGGGTTGCCCCCGGTATTGCCGACGCTGGCCACGGTATCGCCGCCCTGCACAGCCTGGCCGACCTGTTTGAGCAGCGCGTCGTTGTTGCCATAGATCGAGAGGTAGGCATCGCCGTGGTCGATGATGAGGAGGTTGCCAAAACCGCGCATCCATTCGGCAAAAACCACGCGCCCTTTGGCAATGGCCTTGACCGGGCTGCCGTTGGCAGTGCGGATGAATACCCCGCGCCACTGCCCGCCGCCTTCGCGCGCGCTGCCGAAGCGGCCGCTGACGGTGCCCTGGACGGGCAGGCGCAGTTTGCCCTTGAGCTTGGCGAAACTGCCGTCGCTGGGCACCGGTTCGTAGCGGTTCTCGGTTTCTCCGGCGGTTTTCTTCTCGCTGGCGGCAGGCGGCGGCGTCTTGCCTGCGGCAGCGGCTTTGCGCGCCGCTTCTTCCATCTGTTTGCGCCGCTGCGCTTCGGCGGCGCGTGCGGCGGCAGCCTGTTGCGCCAGAATGCGCGACAGGCGCTCGACCAACTGGCTCATGCGCTTTTCATCGCGCTGCAAGGCGCCGATTTCGCGGCGCTGGCTGCGGACTTTGTCGGAGATCTCCGCGTACAGGGACTTGTGCGCCTGCCGCTCTTTGTCGAGTTCGCCATGCTGCTTGCGCTGCTCGCTTTCGACTGCCGCGAGTTCGGCGCTGCGTTCGCGGGTTTGCGCGGCCAGGGCTTTCTTCTGCTGGATGGTCTGGCGGATTTCGCCCATCAATTCGCTGCGGGCGCTGGCGACAGCGGAAAGATAGTGGAGATCGCGCGCCAGCTGGTTGGGGTCGTCGCCGTTGAGCAATAGCTGCAGGGAGTCCGGGTCGCCGCGCAGGTACTGACGATAGAGGAGCCGTTCCAACTGAGTTTGCTGCTGGGTCAGCGTGTCGCCCAGGGAGCGCGACTGGTTTTCCAGTGCCCCCAGCTGTTGCTGCAGGTGGCCGCGCTGGCTGCCCAGATCGTGCAGCTGGCGCTGCAGGCGGGAAATCTGGCGTTCGGATTCGCGCAGGCGGTCGGCGGCTTCGGCGCGCGAACCTTCGTTGCTGCTCAATTCCTTGCGCAAACTGTCGATACGCTGGCGCAGGCCATCGAGGTCGGCGCGCTTTTCAGCGACTTCGGGGGCGCTGGTGGATTTCTGCGCCCAGGCGGGGGATGTCGCGCAGGAGAGAAGCGGGAGCAGAAACAGCGCGAACGTCAGCGCCTGGATCCGGGCAGTCATGCGCTGATTGAAAAACGACATGGGGAGAAGTCTACATTGGGCTCTTGTTATGGCAAGGCTTATTCTATAATCAACCGTTCAACCGAAACGAGGTTTTCATTGTGCTTATTTCTTCCGTCAATCTGATCGACAAGCAGGAGCATATCGAAACGGCAGCGCGCGCGCTCAAGGCGATCGCGCATCCCCTGCGCTTAAAGATTCTGTGTGTGGTCGGGGAGCAGGAGGCCTGTGTGCAGGATATCGTCGATACCGTAGGCACCTCGCAAAGCAATATTTCCCAGCATCTCGCCATCCTGCGCGAAAAAGGGGTGCTGCTGACGCGCAAGGATGCGAATCGGGTTTTTTATCGGGTGGGCGATCAGCGCACCCTGCAGCTCATCGGCATGATGCGCGAAGTTTTTTGTGGAGTGGAGCCGTAATCCATGCCGATGGAGTTTGTGAATCAGAATATCCTGTTGCTCGGGATCGTCGTCGTCAGTGGCCTGGGTCTGTTGTGGCCGCTTTTTTTCCGCTCGGTAGGCAAACCGGTCAATCCCGGCGAAGCGACTCTGCTCATCAACCGCGAAGATGCGCGCATCCTCGATGTGCGCGAGGCCAATGAAATGGCTGCCGGCAGCTTGCCCAATGCCCTGCACATTCCCGTCGGCCAGCTCGATGAGCGCCTGGGGGAGCTCGAATCCTGCAAGAACAAGCCGCTCATCGTCTGCTGCACGTCCGGCATGCGCTCGGGCCGTGCCTGCACGACGCTGAAAAAAGCGGGTTTCGAGCAGCTTTACAACCTGAGCGGCGGCGTCGATGCCTGGGCTGCGGCCAATTATCCGCTCGTCAAGGGAGGCAGGAAGAAATGACGCAAGCCGTGTTGATGTACACCACCGCCGTCTGTCCCTATTGCATTCGCGCCAAGCAGTTGCTGGCGGCGCGCGGCGTAACGCAGATCGAAGAGGTTCGCGTCGACCTGGAGCCCGAGCGGCGCGAGGAAATGATGCAGCGCACCGGACGGCGCACCGTGCCGCAGATTTATATCGGCGAGACGCACGTGGGGGGCTGCGATGACTTGATTGCCCTCGACTCCGCCGGCAAACTGCGCCCCTTGCTTGACGGCAAGGCTGAATGATTTTTGCATAACATCTTGAATATAAAGAAAGAGACGCATGGAACAGAACGAACAGAACGCCGCAGCTCAGGAAGCGCCGGTTTTTGGTATTGAAAAGCTTTATGTGCGCGATCTTTCGGTCGAAGTGCCGAATGCGCCGGAGGTTTTTCTCGAACAGGAGAATCCACAGGTCGAAATCGGCCTCAATACCAGCGGCCGTGGCGTGGCCGACGGGGTGTTCGAAGTCGTGCTGACGGTGACCGTAACCGCCAAACTGGCCGAAAAGACGGTGTTCCTGGTGGAAGTGGGCCAGGCTGGCATCTTCCGCATCCAGAACGTGCCGGAAGAGCAACTGGAAGCGCTCATCATGGTGGCCTGCGCCAACATCCTCTTCCCCTACGCCCGCGAGGCGGTGGCCGATTCCGTGACGCGGGCGGGCTTCCAGCCCATCGTGCTGCAACCGGTCAATTTCGAGGCGATGTACATGCAGCGCCTGCAGGAAAGCCAGAACGCCGAAGGCAGCGATTCGCTGCAATGAAAGCGCTGCGCCTCTTCGCTGCGACCCTGGGCGCGCTCGCATTCGCCCCGCTCGCCGGGGCGGTGGATTACCGTTCGATCGGCGTGCCGGCGGCGGTGCTCTACGATGCGCCCTCGCAGCAGGCGAAAAAATTGTATCTGATCAAGGCACAGACGCCGGTCGAAGCGGTGGTGAAGCTCGACGGCTGGGTCAAGGTGCGCGATGCCGAAGGCACACTGGCCTGGATCGAAGCTCGGCAACTGGCTGCCCAGCGCACCGTGATCGTGACTGCGGCGCAAACTGCGCTGCGCCAGGATGCGCGCGACGATGCGCCGGTGCTTGCCGAATGTGGCAAATGGCTGGTTCTGGATTTCGTCGCCGCCGGCACGCCAGGCTGGGTGCAGGTCAAGCATCGCGATGGCGTGGCCGGTTTCGTCCGCGCCAATCAGATCTGGGGCTTATGAAACTCGCCATTTTGGGTGCTGGGGCCTGGGGCACGGCGCTGGCCATCGCTTTTGCCGAACGGAATGCGGTTACCCTGTGGTCGCGCGAAGCCGATGTGGCGGCAGATTTGCAGCAGCACCGGGAGAATCGCCGTTTCTTTCCGGGCTACCGCCTGCCGGAGTCAGTGCAGGTCGCCACCGATTTTGCGGCGGCCCTGGCGGGAGCCGATGTCGTTCTGATTGCCACGCCCATGGCCGGTTTGCGTTCGACGCTGGAGCACCTGCGCGCGCTGGATTGTCCGCTGCCCCTGTTGTGGGTATGCAAGGGTTTCGAGGCAGGCAGCGGCTTGCTGGCGCATCAGGTGGTGCGCGAGGTGTTGGGGCCGGAGCGCGTCTGCGGCGCGCTCTCCGGCCCGAGTTTTGCCGAAGAAGTCGCCGCCGGTCAGCCGACTGCGGTCGCGCTGGCGGCCAATCATCCCGAATTTGCGCGGCAGACGGCCAGCGCCTTGCACGGCAAACGTCTGCGTATCTACGCCAACGATGACTTGGTAGGCGTCGAAGTCGGTGGCGCCGTCAAGAATGTGCTGGCGATCGCCACCGGCGTTTGTGATGGCTTGGGCTTGGGCCTGAATGCGCGCGCGGCGCTGATGACGCGCGGCCTGGCGGAAATTGCCCGCCTTGGCGTGGCGCTGGGCGGGCAGCGCGAAACCTTTTTGGGCCTGGCCGGGATGGGCGATCTGGTGCTGACCTGCACCGGCGATCTGTCGCGTAACCGGCGAGTGGGCCTGGGGCTGGCCGAGGGCAAATCGCTGGCCACGATACTGGACGAATTGGGCCACGTGGCCGAAGGCGTTTATACCGCGCGCGAAACCGACCGGCTGGCTGCCAAACTGGGTGTGGACATGCCCATCAGCCGCGCCGTTGCCGCCGTGCTGGCCGGCGAGTTGACGGCCGGGGCGGCGCTGGAGCAATTGATGGCTCGCCAGGCCCGGGAAGAGATGGTTTGAGCGCCCGGTGCCGGTGCCAGAACCTTTTCAAAACCGGTTCTGTTTAAACCGATTCCGCAAATCCGCACTGCCGCCAGGCCTCAAAAATGCTCACGGCGGCGGCGTTGGAGAGATTGAGGCTGCGCTGGCCGGCGCGCATGGGCAGGCGCAGCCGCGCTTCGGCGGCAAAGCTGTCCCGGATGTCTGGCGGTAATCCCGCTGTTTCCCGGCCAAAAACGAAAACGTCGCCCGGCTGAAAAGCCACCGCATAAAGCGAACGGCTGCCGCCTGTGGTGAGGGCGAACATGCGCCGACCGGCGAGTGCCTGACAGCAGGTCTGCCAATCGGCGTGGCGCGTGATGCGGGCGTACTCGTGATAATCGAGGCCGGCGCGGCGCAGGTGTTTGTCGCTCAGGTCGAAGCCGAGCGGTTCGACCAGATGCAGTTCAGCTCCGGTATTGGCGCACATGCGGATGATGTTGCCGGTGTTGGGTGGGATTTCCGGCTGGTAGAGAACGACGGCAAACATGGCTGAAAAGGCGCGATTAAAGCACGGAATCAATCGCGCAAGGCGCGTGCAATCACGGCCACATGCACGCTGGCCGCGCCGCGCTGCTTGAGCACGCGGGCGCATTCGTTGGCGGTGCTGCCGCTGGTGAGCACGTCGTCGAGCAGAAGGACGCGCTGCTGCCGGTAATCGCGCTGGCAGGCAAAAGCGCCGCGCAGATGGCGCAGGCGCTCCTTGAGCGGCAGAGAGGCTTGCGGCGCGCCGGCGCGGATACGCGTCAGGCCGTTCGCATCGCAGGGAATGTGCAGCCGCTTGCCTAGCGGGCGGGCGATTTCCAGCGCCTGATTGAAACCGCGTTCGGCCAGACGGCGGCGATGCAGGGGCAGCGGGATGAGCGTCGTCCAGCCGTGTTCCGCCTGCCGCGGCGCGAGCAGGTCGGCAAGCTGCGCGGCGAACCAGCCGGCCAGGGCGAGTTGCTGGCCATATTTGAAGGCGTGAATCAGCTTGTCGAGCGGGAAATCGTAGGTGTAGGCGGCGAATACGCCGTCGAAACCGGGCGGCTCGGTCAGGCAGCGGCCGCAGCGCTCGCCATAGCTGGTACTTTCCAGGCAGAGCGGGCAATGCGCCGGTGCCAGGGCAGGCAGATCGTCGCGGCAGTCCGGACAGAGAATCTGCGCCGGGCTGCGGACGCCGCAAAGCAGGCAATGGCTGGGCAGCAGAACCGGCCAGCCTTGCCGGAGGCGGCCGATCCGGCGGGCGGCGTCTTGCCAGCCGATGAAGAAGTTTTGCCGATCTGGCACTGCGGCAAGCGCCGGCGGGGCTGGTAAAATTGACTTGCCGCCGGCCGCTTCGGATAATCCATAATTATTGCCGCCCGTCTGCGGTTTTTTTGTATTTTCTTCAGGACATTCCATGCCTAACCCCACGCTTTCCCCGAACGATTCCGCCGCCGCGCCCTTGCCCGTCCATCGCTGGACGGTGGCCGAGGTGCTGGCGCTTTACGAGTTGCCCCTGATGGATCTTCTGTATCGCGCGCAGCAAGTCCATCGCTCATATTTTAATGCAAACGACATTCAGCGATCCACGCTGCTGTCGGTGAAAACGGGCGGCTGTTCGGAAGATTGCAGCTACTGCTCGCAATCGGCGCGCTACGACACCGAACTGGGGCGCGAGCGCCTGATGCCGGTCGACGAAGTGGTGGCGGCGGCGCGCAAGGCCAAGGAGAAGGGGGCGTCGCGCTTCTGCATGGGAGCGGCCTGGCGCGGGCCGAAGGAGCAGGATCTGGAGCGCGTGCTGGACATGGTGCGCGAAGTGAAGGCGCTCGGCATGCAGACCTGCGTGACGCTCGGCATGTTGAAGGACGGGCAGGCGCAGAAGCTGAAGGAAGCCGGGCTGGATTACTACAATCACAACCTGGACACCGACAAGGAATTCTACGGTCAGGTCATCAAGTCGCACAGCCACGACGACCGGCTGGACACGCTCGATCAGGTGCGCGACGCTGGCATCAACGTGTGCTCCGGCGGCATCATCGGCATGGGCGAAACGCGCAAGAACCGCGCCGCCCTGATCGTGCAGCTGGCGAATCTGCCGGCGCCGCCGGAATCGGTGCCGATCAACAATCTGGTGCCGATTCCCGGCACGCCGCTGGCGGACGTGCCGGCGCTCGATCCCTTCGAGTTCGTGCGCACCATCGCCGCCGCCCGCATCGCCATGCCGGCTTCCTGGGTGCGCCTGTCGGCCGGGCGGCAGGCGATGAGCGACGAGTTGCAGGCGCTGTGCTTCCTGGCCGGCGCCAATTCGATGTTCTACGGCGACCAACTGCTTACCACCGGCAATCCGGAAGCGGATCGCGACGATGCCCTGTTCGCCCGCCTGGGGCTGCGCGCCGTTTGAAATCCCGCTTTGAAGCCCCGCCTTGAAGGCTGAACCCGCCGCGCCGCCCTTCGTTGACCGCCGTCAGGTGGCGCGCCGCTTCGCGCGCGCTGCGGCGGATTATCCGGTAGGCGATTTTCTGGCCCGCGAGATCGACCGGCGCATGGCCGAGCGCCTCGATTACGTGCGGCTCGACCCCAAACGCATGCTCGATCTGGGATGCAGCCGTGGCGGCAGCTTCCCCGCGCTGCAAGCGCGCTACCCGGCGGCGCGCTTGTACGGCCTCGATCTGGCCGCGCCGATGCTGCAGGGCATGGCGCCCGCGCCATCCGCGTGGCGGCGCTGGCTGGGGCGAGCGCCGTCCGGGCCGTTGCCTCTGCAAGCCGATGCGGCGGCCCTGCCGCTCAAGAGCGCGAGTGTCGATCTGGTTTGGTCGAACCTGCTGCTGCACTGGCTGGATCATCCGCTGCCGGTGTTTGGCGAGGTGAACCGCGCGTTGGCGAGCGGCGGCCTGTTCATGTTTTCCACCCTGGGGCCGGACACCCTGCGCGAATTGCGCGCCGCTTTCGCCGATGGCGACGCGCATACGCAGCGTTTCACCGACATGCACGATCTGGGCGACATGCTGCTGGAAGCGGGTTTTGCCGATCCGGTGGTCGATATGGAAAGCATCACCCTGACTTACGACACGGTGGACGCCCTGTTCGCCGACCTGCGCGCCGCCGGCTCCGCCTGCGCCATGACGGCGCGCCGCCGCGGGCTGCTGACGCCGCGCCGTCTGGCCGAGGTGAAGGCGGCCTACGAAGCGCTCCGGGCGGAGGGGAAGCTGCCGGCCACGTTCGAGGTGGTGTACGGCCATGCCTGGAAGGGCGAAGAGAAAAGCGGCGAGAAGATCATCCGCTTCATGGCCAGGGAAAACCGCCGCCAGCCGTGATCCTCGCGGCTCAATGGGGATCGACTGCGACGCTGATTTCCACGCTGTCGTAACGCCCGCTTTCGTCCAGCACGGTAATGCGATGCCGCCCGGGCGCGGTGAAGGCGTGGAGCAGGTTTTTCCCGGCCTCGCTGCGTCCGATCTGCTTGCCATCCACCAGCCAGAACAGCGTTTCCCGCTCGCCGCCGCGCGCTTCCAGGCGCAGCCGCGGCGGTGTTCCAGCGTTGCTGCGGCGCAGGGTTTCGCCGGGCGTGATGCCGACGATTTTCAGGCCGCTGTCGGCGCTCTGGTGTTGTCGGCAATCGGCGGCCCAGGGTGGCGGCACGGCGCGTTGGCGGGTGGCCGGGTCCAGCCAGGGTTCCAGCGCGGCGGGCCAGCGCGCCATTTCGACGGGGATGGCCGCGCCGCCGTGGCAGTCCGGGCGCACGCGGTTGTTGCCCGATGCGTCCCGGTAATCGGTATGGCGGGGGGGGGGTGGGTGGGGGGGGGGGAGCCGCTCGCGGATGTTGACCGTGCCGCTGGC
>OGQD01001221.1_pt1 | contig 17258 bp, 8 predicted proteins | sample 1553091 | NCBI WGS metagenome assembly OGQD01 (sample SAMEA2580290, study PRJEB22360) | human gut metagenome | biome: human gut; feature: human-associated habitat; material: faeces | place: Denmark | collected 2008/2010
AGCCGTCTTAAGGCGGCTTCCATAACGCCGCCGCTGGCGCCGAAAATCAAGCCGCCGCCGGAACGGATTGAGAAGGGCATATCGGGAGCCATCGGCTCTAACTCCGGGAACTGGATTCCCAGCTCGCGGATCATGGAGGCCAGTTCCTTGGTGGTAATCACCGCGTCGATATCCGGCTTTCCGTCCCGGATAAATTCTTTTCTGCCGGCTTCCATCTTTTTGGCGGTGCAGGGCATGATCGCCACATTATAGGTTTCCAGACCGCATTCCTCGTCGGAGGGTTTATAGTATTCCTTTAAAACCGCGCCGAACATTTCCATAGGCGACTTGCTGGTGGAGATGTAGGGCATCAGCTCCGATCGCAGGTGATAGGCCTTCCGCATGGCGGCCGTTGCCTGGTCTCCCCACAGCCAGGGCCGACGATCCCGGGCATCCGCGGAGGAGTGGACCCGCAGCGTGGAGCTCAGGGCTCCGAACTGCGTCCATCGTACGAACAGTTCCGAATCGTCGCCGTTCATATGGCCTCCGATGTCGTGTGTCCAGAAGAAACAGCCTTCGTTGCCGCTCGTCGCTGTCATTTCGACCTCGAAGGCCAGTGTCTCCCAACTGCCGGCGGCATCTCCCGAAAATTGGATGGGGTAGCGATGGGAGCCCAATCCTCCCCATCGGCTGTACATGCCGCCTCGGAGGTTGTTGCGACGTTGCGACCACGTGTAGTAGAGGTGATTCAGCCAGGGCAGGTGCCGCACCCGCGTGGGGCGGACGTAGGGTTGCAGGTAATCCTGCTGCCAGTCGAGCCACCAGAAGGCGACTCCCAGATCTTCGTGAGGTTGCAGCGCGTGACGGAAGAATTGCTTCATATAGTTCCGGTTCCCGGCATCGAACAGCGGGCATGGATCCGTGGCAGCGAGGCCCAGCGAGTGTATGAAATCCGTATAGCATGCTTCGTGGGGACGGATGCCGTCTGCCGGATGATCGTTCAGGGTGACGGCTATACTGTCCCGCGCGAATTCCGCAATGAGGGCTCCGGGATCGGGGAATTGCTTCCGGTTCCAGGTGTATCCCGTCCAACTTCGGCGACCTCCGTGGCCTGACCCGATGCGGGCATTCATCGTATGCCAGTCCATGTCGAAAACCATTACGTCGAGTGGGAAATCGTATGTGTCGTATTCCCGGACGATTTGCCGGTAATCGTCCGCCGAGTAGTTGTGGAAGCGGCAGTACCAGGCTCCGTGCATGTATTTGCGATTCATCGGAGCCCTGCCGCTGATGGCTCCCAGACTCTTCAATGCCGATTTGTAATCGTTGCCGTAGATGAAGACGTAGTAGTCCTGGATGTGTTTCTCCGAACCTGGGGCAAGCCATCCGTCGATGATGCGCTCCTTGCCCGTGTCGTCGACCATGTAGAAACCGTCCCGAGAGAGGATGCCTTCGTTCAGTTCGCAACGTCCGTTCACCTGATCGAGGGTGGCCACGGCCCCCCGGAGATTGTTGGCCGAAGGGAAGGCCGACCGGCGCGTATTCCAGATGCTGCGCTTTCCGGCATTATCGAACTCGATGTTGAGGTTGAAGATGCCGAATGGATAGTTGTCCGCTACGTACCGGATTTTCATCCGTGGTGTTTGGATGAGATAGGTTGTGCTGTCGAGTTGTTCAATGCGGCACTCCTTGTACAGGGAGGTTCGGTCCCAGGCAAAGAGGGTTTGTTCGTCGGAGAATGCTCCGTCAACCGCATATTCGAGCCGCACCAGTCCTTCAGTGATGACCGTAATCCGACAGTTCCCGAAGACGAAGGGGTTGGTCAGATTTGGAGTCGCTGAAAACAGGTGTGTAAAACTCAGAATAGACAAGAAAAAGGTGAGTGATATTTTTCGCATCGGGAAATGGTTTTATCGTTTGAATTCCTCCTTTTACAAAGATACGGAGAAACGCGACGGATGGTTGAAACTCTCCGATAAATTGAACTTTTACTGATATTAGTATGCAGATAATCAGTGTGTATGTGTTCTGAATTATTGAGATTTTAACGGGCTTCTAAATCTTGATATCAAGCCCTTGCGACGAAGTTCTATTCTTTCAGTCGGCGAAGTATCCGGATCCCATAGCCTTCGATCTGTGTCGTTGTGAACTGAAAGTTTGTTCGATTCAGCAGGTCCTGGTAGAGACCTTCGGACAGATCGTCGGGCAGAAGCATGTCGACCGGATTTTTCGACGGATTCACCAGAACCAGAATTTCATCGGTTTCGTAACAGCGTTCGAAGCAGACGAGATTCGTTATTTCCTCGAAATACCGGGTCTCCCCTTTGCGGATGGTCTCATCGGCAGCTATTTCCATGATCCGGGCGAACTTTTTCGTGATGTCGGTTCCTGTTGTCCAATCCATGACAACGGCATCCCTCTTGAAGATCGAGATCCGGTCGGGATAGCCGATCTCCTGCGAACTGTAGATCATGGGGGCACCGCCCATCCATGCGGCAATGGCAAAGGCGGCCACGGATCCTTCGACCGAACCGTATTGCGCTACGGGAGATGCCGCAGCGGTGCGGTCGTGGTTTGTTGCAAAACGCATCTTGGTCTTGCCGGTAGCGGCAATGGAGTTCCATTCGGAGCGATCCGCCGCAAAAAGATCCGCTACTTCGGCCGATCCGGCAAACAGTGCCTCCAATGTGTCGCAGAACCGCCATCCGTAGTTCAGGTCGAAGCCGGCATCCAGCCTTTCGACCGAGGTGCCCTCGGCAAGCATCAGGACCCGTCGTCCCGGTTGGAATGTGCGCAGTTCGGCGATTGCCTCCTCCCAGAATTCGACGGGAATCCAGTCGGCACTGTCGCATCGGTAGCCGTCGATGTTTGCTACGGCAATCCAATATTTCATGATTCGAATGAATTCCCAGCGCAGGGAGCGGTTGTTCCAATCCAGTTGGACGGAGTTGTTATAGGTCGTCGATCCGGAATCGGGACTGTACATTTCTCCGTTTCGACGGGCATACCACTCGGGATGCTCCTTGATCCAGACGTGGTCCCAACCTGTATGGTTGGTTACCAGATCGAGGATGACGGCTATCCCCCGTTCATGGGCATCCTCGACCAGGGCTCTCAGATCAGCTACGGTTCCGAATTCTTCGTCCAGCGCATAGAAATCCCGGATGCAGTAGGGGGAGCCGAAGGGTGCCCGTCCGCCTGTTTGTTCGGATGACATGGAGAAGATGGGCATGATCCACAGAACATTCGCTTGCAAAGAGCCGATGGCGTCCAGACGGGCCCGAATGGCTTGCAGCGAATTGCTTTTGGCAAAGACGCGGGGGGCGGCTTCATAGATGCGTAAATTATCAAGAGTTGGAATCCCGTCGAATGGGGTTCCATAGAACAGATATTCCTCGTCCGCTGTTTGATTGGATGGAGCTGACGAGTCTTCGTTTGTGCAATGCGAATTGACCAGAGCGGTTATAAAAATGGTGCAGGCAAGCAGAAGGTGCTTCATCGATTTCAGAATTTTGACGGTTGGTTTTCCATGATAAATTTAACCCTTTTTATCTGTGCCGATTCGGCTCCGTATCGAATATTGAGGTTGGCTATACTTGGATGCTTGGTGTATAATATGTTGATGTATAGGGTGTAATAAATACGTGCAACTGTTGTGGAGCGGTTGTTGGGTTGGGAAGAATTGAGAAGGCATTGGACGATGGCATGTTGAGAATTCTATTATAGGGGAGATTTGTCGGATGATTCTCATGAGGAGATTTAGGCTCACTTGATGGAATTTGATTGTTGAATCCAGATGGTTCAGAGCCTGAAATTTTGTGCAAGATCTTGTTAAAAAGTCGTCGTGCGGGGCTGAACAAAAAGGCGATGCGGAGATTTAGCTCTGCATCGCCTTTTTGCTCTTTGGACGAATTTGTTGTCTGATCCATCCATGAGGTCGGGCTCCTTTATGGATTTATCTTGTCGTCTCTGCTTCAGGTGTTAAACGCTGTTGGTCGGAACGTCCTTTCAGATTGAGAAGATATAGCTCATTAGATTTTCCTCCCGTTCGATGTTCAGTTTCTTTTTCAATCGATATTTTTTTAATTCAACTGAACGTACTGCAATTCCCATAATCGCTGCAATTTCTTTGGTAGATAGGTTGGATCGAATCAGGCAGCACAATCGTAATTCTGATTGAGTCAGATCGTTGTGTGCATTCTGCATTCGCAGCATGAAGTCCCGATGTATTTCCACGAAATAATTTTCAAAGGAGAGCAATTTGTCCGTTTCGGTTGAACCCTCTTGAATCATCTTCACCAGACGGTAATACAGCCTGTTGGGCCAACGCTCACCAAGTTCCCGTTTCTGACGGTCTACTTCCGAGGAGATCGCATCCAAAAGTTCCTGCTTCTGTGTGAGAAATCGCATGTTGTTCTTCAACTCGCGTTCTTGGTCCTGCACCTTTTCTTGCAAATGTTCATACGTTTTGCGGCGCATCTCCTCTTCATGACGCTGCTGTGCCAGGCGCATCCGTTCCACGAATCGCTTTTCCCGGTTTCGTACGACGCAAGTCCCTGCGATTGCAGAGGCTAAGATGCCGATTACAATATATGCTGCTATGGCCCATCCTTGTTTATAGAAGGGTTTTTCGACGTATAACTGAAATTCCAACGACCGTTCGTTGTCATCTTTCACGATTACCTGGTAGTTTCCCGATGGAAGCATGGAAAGCGAGATGATCCCTGATTTATTCCAGTCGCTCCACATATCGTTCAGCGCTGGAATCCGATATGAGAACGAGTTGCCCAAACCTGAAAGGCCTTCAGATATATGGATTCGGATATCACGGGCCCGACTTGGCAATGTGATCTCTGAACCTTCGACCGGCGTATGCATTACTTGTTTGCCGTCCCAGTAACTGCAACTTTCGATTCGAATCCCGTTCGGGACGGTTGAGGTAGTTGCTCGACTGTTGATGGCAACCGTTCCCTGGCAGGTCGATACAAAGAGCAATGAATCGTTGATTTGCCGGAATTGAAAATGACGGTCATAAAGCAGTAGCGGATTGGTGACAAAGGAGTAACGTCGGAGCGGAATCACCTGATTGTCTGCCACCCGATAGCGGTAGAGTTCGTCTCGTGTCGAGACCCAGAGATCGTTTTGTGCTGTGGAACAGGCGTCCTGCAGGTGGTCCAGTTTCTGAATGCCAGCGCTGAAGGCCGTTTTCCGGTGGAAAGTCTGCATATCCGGATCGTATTCGTATACTCCTTTCGGGGTGAAAAAACAAATGCGGCCTTCGAGTTTCAAGAGACTGATCCGGTCGTAATCTGACCATCCGTCGATGTCCGTAAAATTATCGACACTTTCCACTTCGTTCAGATCCGGATTGATCCGGAGACGATAAATTCCCTTCTCGGAGTGGATGGCCCAGATCGTGTGCAGCGTTTCAGGCAATATCTGCATGTAGTTCTCGGTTCCGAGGATATACGACAGCCATTGCCAGCCTCCATATCTGTATTGCAAAACCGTAATGCCTGAATATCCGCGCAGAAACAGATATTCCCGGCCATTGTCCGCCACGTACTCGAATTGCCGGACGCCATTGATGTCTCCTAATGATTCGAAGTCGTGGCGGACCGCATTCCATTTGTAGAGTTGAGTGGTGCTTCCGCACAGCAGCTCCCCCTTCAGCTTGCTGAGCTGCAATGGATACCATCCAACCGGCACCTCCTCTGCATGATCTCCGCGAATGCGGAACAGTCCGCGATTCGTTGCCATGTAGATGTCGTCTCCGTATTGCACTCCGTCGAAAAAAATACCAACCTCGGCCGTTGAGCGCCATTCGTAAACCTCCGGATCGAGATGCAAGGCCGAGATGCCGTTGTCTAACGACAGCCAGAGATTTCTTCGGCCGTTAAAGCACAAGGCGTGGACATTCAGATCCTGAAGTCGGTCCGATCCGATGTTGCGTAGCCTGTTGGTAGTTAGGTCAAGCAAAAAGACGCCATGGCCAATTGTCCCTATGGCCAGTAACGAGTCGTCGTACAGAGCTCCGCATTCCACCCGGATGGGCAGATGATTGTTGGTTTCCAGTCGGTGAATCGATTGCCATTCGCAGGAATCGAGCCGTCCGATGCTTCCATCGGACAGGCCTGCCAGAAAGGCTCCATCCTGCAGTTGGAAGAGAAACTTTAACTCTCGATTCCGCAGGTACGGTATCCGGGAAAAACACGTAAGTGAATCGCTCCTTATCTGACAGACCGCACCGTCACGCCGTTGCGTAAACAAGCGCCCTCCGGTGGAAAACAGCCCCCGGTAATGGTCGTTGTGGACTACACTGAAGACTTTGGAACCGTCGTATCGGACGATGTTGCCGTAGGAATGGAAATAGACCGAACCGTTCCAAGAGGCAATGTTCCAGAAGGTCTCTCCTTTGATTCCCAGCGAGTCGATGGCTGGCAGCAGTGAGACATATTCGTAATTCCCCGTTGTATTCCGACTCCAATAGCCGATGTTGTTATCCCCGGCCGTGTAGATTCTGTCGTCCTGGCACATGACGGCTCGAACCGTCATTGCTATACGGTCGGACAAGAGTGTCCATTGGCTCCCGTTGAAACGTAACAGGCCTGCACTGTTCCCGCAGTAGAGATTGTCCCGGTCGGATAGGTCGAGTCCCCAATTTTGTATGCCGCCATGATAATCCGTATAATTGAAGTTGACGACATGGATCGGTATCTGTTCCACCGCTGCATATCCGGGAAGTCCGGTGCAGAATACCCACGCGAGAAGGAACAATAACAGCTCTTTTCTTATCATAGGCCGGCTCTTTTTTTTGTAAATTTACGAATAATTACCGAATGGGATTGTCGTTTTCGACAAAAAATACCTGGGTGAGACTCTTGCCATTTATTTTATTGAAAGACTTGTTTTTTAGGAGCATTAAAGATTGTGTGCACTGTGTATCAGCTGTTTATGCGTTCGTGATGTGCTTTTGAAGGAGTGTGGTTCAGACGCCAGTCTTTTGACGAAGAATTTGTAGCATGTCTTTCCCTTCTACTTTGTGACTTCTTTCCTATTTTTATATCACAAAACGATGCGGATTGTCCTGTCAGACCGGTCGGAATCAGAGTGACAATCCATTGCCAACCTCCACCTTGTCAAACCTACAGCCTATGAAGAAAGTGTCCCGAATCCAACGAATGGCCGAGCCTCCATCCCGTAATACCAGATGATCAGTCTCGCTGCGCAACACGGCCGACTTCCGTTCGGCTTGCTTTATCCATCCTACCTACTGCTTAAAACAACCGAAGATGAAAATCTACTCCTTATTATTATCAGCCTTATTCACCATGATCTGCGGGTGCATGACGGGATATGCACAGGAAAAGATCGCGCTCCGGGGGAAAGTGCTTGATGCGGACACGAATGCCCCTCTCATTGGTGTCTCCGTATCCGTTCAAGGTACGACCCACGGCGTGTCGACCGATCTGAATGGGGAATTTCTTCTCGATAACCTGCATGTTGGAGACGTCGTGCTGGTGCAATATGTCGGTATGCAATCGCAAACGATTGCGGTCCGCAATGAAGCGATCGGCCATCCGATTGTGATCTCCATGAAGAACGATACCTATCAACTGGATCGGGTCGTGGTCACTGGATACGGCACTGCCCGCAAACGGGATCTGACCGGGGCGATTGTCTCCATCTCGGGCGGTGAGATCGAGAATGCTCCGACGAACAATGTGATGGCTTCGCTCCAGGGCAAGGTCCCTGGTCTGACGGTGATCAATTCGGGTGCAGCCGGCGGTGAACCCGAGATCAAGATCCGCGGTGTCGGAACGCTGAACGCCGACAGCAGTCCGCTGTATGTCGTCGACGGCATGTTTGCTTCCGACATCCGGTTTTTGAGCAACAGCGACATTGAAAGTATCGAGGTTCTGAAGGATCCCTCGTCGCTGGCTATTTTCGGAGTTCAGGGTGCTAACGGCGTTGTCATTATTACGACCAAACGCGCTGATTCCGAACAGCCTCGGGTGACTTACGACGGTTATGTGGGAGTGCAGACCGTTTGGAAGCGGGATCGGGTGCGGCTGACTGATGCCAGTGAATTTACCATGCTTTACAACGAGATGTTGCAGAACCAGGATCCGAATGCCGCCTCCTGGGTTCCCGACATGCTCGGCAACGGGACGGACTGGCAGAGTAAGGTCCTGCGCGAACGGGCTGTCATAACCAATCACAACCTGTCGGTGGCCATGTCCGGTAAAAAGAGTCAATCGCTTCTCTCTATGAGCTACTATAAGCAGGACGGTGTTCTCAAGTATAACAGCTACAGACGGTTCAATATCCGCTATTCGCAGGACTACCAGGTGGCAAAGACCCTCAAGATCGGAGGCAACATCAATCTCTCCCGGATGGACAATACGCCTGCCTCGGCCGATATTCAGAATGCCGTGATGGCTGTTCCGACCTATGTGCCCTATGCCCCCGAAGAGGATTGGGACGCGCAGAACCCCGGTTCCCGCTATCACCCTTCGGCCGACATTCAGAATAACGTTCCGAATCCGGTCGCCCAGATGGAACTGTATAAAAATACGAAGCGATATCGTGACTACCGGATGGTCGGTAACCTCTATGGGGAGTGGAACTTCCTGCAGGACTTCACCTTCCGGGCCAGTGGATACATGGATCTCGGTTTCTACCGGGGACAGGAATACACCCCCAAGTACGATGTGAACAACGAAACCAGTACATCTTCCGACAAAAACGAAAAGACCGAGTTCTATCGGAAAAGCGACGAGGGGCGCACTTACCAGGGGGATCTGCTCCTTACCTACAAGAAGTCGTTGGCGGATCATCGGATTGAGGTTACGTTGGGGTATACTGCCCGCAACAAGCAGTCCGAGGGGTTCAATGCGAAGGTTGACTCGCTGGCCAACGGCATGAGTGTCGTGCCCGGGGATCTGCAGATGCTCAGCATGGGTTCCAAGAATCGAGTCGCGGCCGGCGACTGGTGGGAGGAGGAGTCTTTTATCTCCTATCTGGCTCGCGTAAGTTATGCCTTCAAATCCCGGTATCTGCTTACGGCGACATTCCGGGCCGATGGTTCCTCGAAGTTTGCACCCTCCCATCGCTGGGGCTATTTCCCTTCGATCGGACTGGGGTGGGTACTCAGCGATGAAAAATTCATGGAGCCGTTGCGCGATGTTGTCGATTTTGCGAAAATCAGAGTCAGCTGGGGTAAACTGGGCAATGACAAGATCGGTAATTATCTGTATTATCCGACCATCAATCCCATGGGGCAGCAGGTGGTTATCAATGGACAGATTGTCTATATCCCCCGAATCGAGTATGAGGTGGATGATGACATTCACTGGGAAGTCATGAGCGGTTTCGATGTCGGGCTCTCGGCGTGCCTGTTCCGCAACCGGCTCGCGTTGGAGGCGGGCTTCTACGACAAGACGACGAACGACCTTCTGGCCTATGTCGCCCCCTCTTCCTCGATTGGTGCCGGGTATGCAATCACGAATGCCGGTTCTATCAACAACCGCGGTTTTGAGTTCAGCGTTACCTGGAAGGATCGGATCGGAAAACTGGATTACAGTGTGGGTTTCAACGGAACGACGCTCCGAAACCGGGTGACGGAACTCGGAAACAACAATGCCGACATCATCTCCGACGACTATCACCGTACGGCGGTCGGACATCCCGTCGGTTCCTATTTCGGCTACGTGCAGGAGGGTGTCTTCCAAACGCAGGAGGAGATCGACAACTACTGTTCCATGACTTGGGTCGCCAAGCCCGGAGACATTCGTTACAAGGATCTGAACGACGACGGAAAGATCACCGATGAGGACCGCACGTTCATCGGAAATCCGCTGCCGACCTTTACCTACGGTTTTAATCTGGCCCTTAATTGGAAAGGTTTTGATTTCAGCGTGGACTTCAATGGCGTTTACGGCAACGAGATTCTCGATCTGAAGAAGACCGTCGCCTGGACCAATGTCAATTTCTATGAAAAGAGCCTTGAACGGTGGCACGGCCCCGGAACCTCAAACCGGGAACCCATTCTCGACAAGTCGCGTGGACACAACTACCTCTGTTCGACCAATCTGCTTGAAGATGGCTCGTACATCCGGCTGCGGACCATGACTCTGGGGTATACTCTCCCCGAAAAGGTCTCCCGCAAAATCGGAATCAGTCGTCTGCGAATCTATCTGAGCGGACAGAACATGTGGACCTGGAAACACAATTCGGGATTTACCCCCGAAATATACGGGAGTACGCTGACTGGCGGTATGGACCAGGGAGATACCTATCCTATTCCTTCGACCTATCAGTTGGGAGTATCCATCAACTTCTAAAACGTATCGACATGAAACGCTTCCTATCTATTTTTATCTTTGGATCGCTCCTTTTTTCAGCCTGCGGCAGCGATTTTCTCGACGATATGCCGAAAGGACGATATCACGAGGGAAATTACGATATGCAGAGTGCGCAGGAGCTGTTGGTCATTTCCAAACTCTTCGAAGGATACAATGCCTTCAAAGAGCAGACCTGGCCTGTCACGGCCATGCACTGCCACACTTCGGATAACTCACACCCTGGAGGACCCGCCGGGGATGGAGGTACGGATTTCTGCCAGTTCCCGACGCTTTCGTTCACTTCGGCCAATTCCCATATTGCGTCTTACTACAGTGGGCAGTATACGGCCATCACCAAGGCGAATGAAGCGCTCGAAATGATCGGCCAAATGGACGGACAGGAGCATGACGAGGCTACGATCAACCAATTGAAGGCCGAAGCGATCTTTATCCGTGCCGCTGCCTATTTCCGGTTGACACAGGCATTCGGATCCGTGCCTTACGTTGATCATGTGATGGACAAGGAGGACGAGATGGCTGATCAACTTCCTGCTGCTGAGATCCGCCGGCGCTATTCGGAGGAGCTTGTTCCTCTGATTGACTGTCTGCCGACCCGTCAGGAGATGGTCGCCTCGGGCAATCTCGGACGGGCGACTCAGAATGCCGCCCGGGCCATTCTCGCCAAAACCTGTCTCTATGAGAAAAATTATACGGGATGTCTGCAATATGTCGAGCAGATCATTGCTTCGAAGGACAACGACCTGACCACACCATATGCCGATATTTGGCTTGAAAAGAATGAATTCGGCCCGGAATCCGTTTGGGAGATCAATGCGGATTTTGCTCCGGATCTCAACATTGACATGTGGTGTCAGTGGAACATGATGAACGGAATCCGCGGATATCCCAATCTGGGTTGGGGGCACAATGCCCCGTCGGAGGATCTGATGGCCGACTACGAGGAGGGTGATCCCCGTTACGCTGCAACCGTCCTGGAAGATGGCCAGTCGGTCGATGGCGAGACGATCAAGGCCAGCGACTACCGGTTTTTCAATAAGAAGGCCTATTGCCCGCTGAGCGAACGTTCGCTGTACGGGCGGGCCGACTGGTGCTTCGGCTATTGGGCCAATCTGCGTATCATCCGCTATGCGGATATCATCCTCATGGGGGCGGAATCGGCTTGCGAGCTTGGACAATTGGAGCGCGCCCGGGAGCTGCTCGAGATGGTCCGTTCTCGTGCCCGGGGTGAAAATTCGCCATTGACGTGTCTGCCGGTGGTACGGACTGACGACCTGCAAACCTTGCGGGATGCCATCCGTCACGAGCGGCGTATCGAACTGGCGCTGGAATTTGAACGCTATTTTGACCTGGTACGTTGGGGCATTGCCGAGGACAAACTTCCCGATTTTGTTGTCGGAAAGCACGAACTCTTTCCGTTGCCGCAAAGCGAGATTGACAAGTCGAACGGAAAACTGCAACAAAACGCCGGCTATTAATCTTTCGAAATCCGAATAAAATGTTCAAAATGATTTTCAACTTAACCCTGCTGTGGATCTTCGCTGCGGCATTATGCGGATGTGTCAGGGATGACTCCTCGACCGGAGATTCATATGTGGAAAACGATAATACGTATGCTCCGGAGATCCTCCGCAATCGAATGGATGAACAACAGCAGAAGGTGATCGACTATTTCGTTTCAGGTGCCAACCCTGAAACAGGAATGGCTTATAACAGTTCAAATAACAAGTCCACGTTGACGACTGGAGCCTCGGGCTTCGGCATCATGTGCATGATCGTGGGCGTCGAACGCGGATGGATCGACCGACAGGCTGCCGCAGAACAGATTGCCCGTATCACGCGGTTCCTGAAGAGTGCCGACCGTTTTGCCGGGGCCTGGGCCCACTGGTATGATCCTTCGGGCAAAATCCTCCCGTTCGGGAATCAGGTGCAGGCCGGAGAGATTGTCGAAACGGCCTTCATGATGGGAGGTCTGTTAACTGCATCGGAATACTTTCAGGGTGACACCGAGGCCGAACGCCAGATCCGAGAAAACACACGGGAGTTCTGGCAAACGATCGAGTGGAACCGGTTCATTGACGGAGATCGTCTCTATTGGATCTGGCATCAAAACGAGGATCGGCTGGAGCTTCCTCTTGTGGGGTGGAACGAAACCCTGCTGGTTTACATCCTCGGCATGGCGGCTCCGGAGGAGCATCGCATACCGACCGACGTATACCGAAAATGCTGGCAGGGATACGACTTTGCACATCCGTCCCGCAAAACTTACGGCTACTCGCTGCCTTTGGGAAGCGACAAGGGGGGACCGCTGTTTCTGTCCCAATATTCGTTTCTGGGGCTTGACCCCTCCCGGATGCAGGATGAATTCTGCTATTATTGGACTCAAAACCAGAGCCACACGCTTGTGAATCGCCATTATTGTCTCTACAAGGCCCCTGCCGAGTATGCCTATTCGGTCACAGACTGGGGGCTGACCGCCTGCGGGGGTTGCGGAGAGCATCCCGAATACCTTTCGCGGGATCCGGAGAATGATGACGGTATCATCGCTCCGACAGCCGCCATCAGTGCCTTCCCCTATACCCCGTTCTATGCTGCCCAGGTGTTGCTCAATTTGAAGAAAAACTACCCCGGGTTGAATGGTCGCTATGGCTTTTATGTCTCCTGCTGTCCTGCTGACCGCTCCGTAAGCAATGAATACCTGGCCATGGAGCATGCCCCGATGGCTGTCATGATGGAGAACTATCGTTCGGGTCTGATCTGGAATTTGTTGATGAAGAACGAGTATGTCCGGGAGGGGCTGCGTCTGGCTGGAATCTCCGAACCGACGGATCTGTACGGATTTGCCACAGCCGCAGTCAATACCGCAACCGGAGTCTGTGATCTGATGCGGCATCCCGATCGGGAATGCTATGAGATCGATCTCTTCACGCCCAATGCCGGGAAGGGAATTCTGGAATTGACCGGATCTAACGGGAAAAGTGTCTATCGGAAGGAGGTTGATCTGCAGGTCGGGCGTAATGTCGTGTGCTTTTTCGACAGCCGCATCGTCCGTGGCAAAAAGTATATGCTCACCATTACCGATGCGGCCGGTACGGCTTTTGGAATCGAGGTGGCTTTGAGATAAATGCAACAGAAACTGAGTATGAATACAAAAAGGATCTTCTTTACGCTTGCGGGGATACTTGCCCTGACACTCGCTGATGCACGGGTGCCGTCGGAACTTGTCGTGGATGCGAATGGTGCGACGCAGCTCCTGGTAAACGGAAAACCCTTCGTTATGCTTGCCGGTGAGATTCATAACTCCTCGAACTCTTCGATCGGATACATGAACCGACTCTGGCCTACTCTCAAGGAGTTGAATCTGAACACCGTTCTGGCTGCCATCTCTTGGGAACAGTTTGAACCTCGCGAAGGCTGTTTCGATTATACGCTCATTGACAATCTTATTGCCGGGGCACGGGCCAATGATATGAAGGTGGTTGTTTTGTGGTTCGGCAGTTGGAAGAACGGGGAGTCGAGTTACGCCCCGGTCTGGGTCAAACGGGATACGAAACGTTTCCTGCGGGTTAGAAATGCCCAAGGGGCGGAAATTGAAACCCTCTCGCCCTTTTGTACGCAGACGCGCGATGCGGATGAAAAGGCCTATGTAGCTTTGGTGCGCCACATCCGTTCGATCGACGCCGAAACGGGAACCGTCATTGCTCTCCAGCCTGAAAACGAGGTGGGAATCTTCCAGGATCGGGATTATTCGCAACTCTCGCTGCACTCCTATGAAGAGGAGGTGCCGCAGGCCTTGATTGATTATCTGAAGAAGAACCATAAGACGTTGCGCCCGGAACTGCGCTCCGTCTGGGAGGAGCACGGTGCAAAAACCGCTGGATCCTGGCGTGAACTCTTTGGAGACAACCCATGGAGCCGTAGTTTCCATGTTACGTGGCACTATGCCTCCTATATCGATCGGATTGCTGCCGCCGGGAAAGCGATCTATCCGTTGCCGACTTTCTGCAACTGTTGGATCGTGCAGCAGGAGAATGATCTGCCGGGCGTATATCCCAATGGCGGACCTGTCTCCCGGGTCATGGATATCTGGAAAGCGGCGGCTCCCCATGTCGATATTCTGGCTCCGGATATTTATCTGCCACGTTTCAAGGAAATCGTCGCCGATTATCACCGGGCCGACAACCCGTTGCTCATTCCTGAATCGGTGATGAGTCCGGGAAACGCCTTCTGGGCCTTCGGAGAGCATGATGCATTGTGCTACTCTCCGTTCGGAATCGAGGACGGTGCAGGGAATTACCTCTTTGCCGAAACCTACCGGGTGCTTGACGAGCTGTCTCCTCTGATTGTCCGATTCCGGAATACACCGGATATGATTGGGGTAATGAATACAGGTGGAGAGAAAGAGCGTGTCGTTGAAATGGGGGAGTTCCGTTTGTCGATCTCTTACGATTCGGAAGATGCCTGCGGATTGATTATCCGTACGGGAGAGGATGAATTTATCGTTGCCGGCATTGGTTTCAAGGTGGCGTTTTCGGCCATCGATTCCCGCAGGACGGGCTACATTCTGCAGGTGCTTGAGGGCGGTTTCTCAGATGGCGAATGGAAAACTGAGAGAATGCTGAATGGTGACGAAACCTATCATCATACCCGGCTTATTGCCAAAGGCCGCAAAAAAGTCTCGACCGAACGGATCAACAACTATGCAGCCGATCATTCAACCGGGGTGTTCGTCTATTCGCCAGAGTCCTACAAGGCCTTGTGGAGCCCTGGAATCTATCGAGTAACAACCTATTTACGTTGAACCTAACTATCCATTATGTATGAGACGCATGAGTAAATTTCTGATGCTGTTGTCCGGTCTGGCTCTGGGTTGCATGTCTTGCGATAAGGATGATCCAGATGCGGCCCCTGTTTCCCTTGAGGTCAGCACCTCGCTGCTCTCCTTTACCGGATATCACAGTACGCTCGCCGTAAAGGTGGATGCCACCCGTCGGTGGCGGGCTGTAGCCTCCGATTTCTGGATCACGATCGATCCCGACGGATATCCTTCCGACGGGCAGCATTTCATCGCCAATGTTGCCGTTACTGTCGATGACAACACGACCGGTGCAATCCGTGAGGGGAGTATCTCTTTTTATATCGGTGATGAGATGATGGCTCAGGTCTCGGTGACGCAGGACAGGCAGCAGGAGGAGGACCGCCCCGATGAAGAGTTCCCGATCAGTTGGGCCAATCTGCAATGGGCCGCCTCTACAGCCATTCTGGAAGGTGCAGCCTTCGAGGCCGGATGTTGTGTCTTTGCCGACGGTCTGACCAATGCCATGGAGAGTACGACCGGAGAAGGGATCACATGCGATATCGGTTATTCCTTGCAGGATTCGCAGCCTGATGGCGATGATTGGACCTGGATCCCTTGTTGGTTCAATGGCGACTGGGGAGATAACTTCTACTATCAGGGTAAAATCGAAGGACTCGGTGTCGGCACTTATTTTTACACGTTCCGACTTCGCAATGGAAATGCTCCCTATAAATATGCCGGAACAAACGGACTGTGGGATGGACAGGAGAATAGGAATGGGACTTTTACGGTTTCGGAATCCGATGATCAAGGGGATATCGATTACAGTCAGTACTCCATTACCTGGGCGAACATCCAATGGACGGCTGCTGTCGAGATTCGTCCGGGAGAGATGTTTGAAGCCGGCTCCAAGGTGTTGGTTCCGGGTCTGACCGATCAGGAGGAAGCCAGCGTCGACGACAAGGGAATCATCTGCGAAATTGGATACTCCCGGGAGAATATGAATCCGGCCGAAGGCGATTGGATTTGGACCTCCTGCCCGTTTAATGCCGATTGGGGAGGTGAATTCTACTTTCAGGGACGTACGCCGGCCATAGATGCCCCCGGAACCTACTTCTTTACATTCCGTTACAAACTGGGCCCGGAGGGAAGTTATGTGTACGCTGGGTCAAACGGTTTGTGGAATGGCAGTGAGAATGTCAATGGAACCTTTACTGTGATGGTTGAATGACTTATGGTATCCGGGTTTTTCAACAACGAGATCACTTTGTCTTGTTATCTTGGCTGGGGTGATTCTCCATTTGCATAAACTGTTTTCCGATAGACTTTCTTTTATCGGATTATTCCTTTCTCGATGATTGGAGGTATGAAAGGCGTTGCAGAGAGCATGGCTCCGCAACGCCTTTTTATTTGCGATCGGGTGGATCGGTGCGACTGACTCACGAGACGATCTCCAACTGGTAGCAGGGGCTATTCCGGATAGATCATGCGGATGGTCGCACCTCCGTCGACGGTCAGCGTCTGGCCGTTGATGAAGTCGTTCGCCTCGTCGCACAGGAAGAGGCAGGTGCGGGCAATGTCCTCCGGGGTGCCGACGCGGCCCGAAGGGTGGAACTGGTGATCTTCGGGGCGCAGCAGCTCCTCCTCGCGGACGTGGATCCAGCCCGGGGCGATAGCGTTGACCGTGATATGCAGCGGTGCCAGTGAGACGGCCAGTGCGTGGGTCAGCGAGTAGATGCCGCCCTTCGAGGCGGAGTAGGCCTCGGTGCCGGCCTCGCTTTGCAGGTAGCGTGTCGAGCAGAGGTTGACGATACGGCCGTAGCTGTGGTTGCCGTTCTGCTGTCGGTGGAGGGCCAGTCGGCGCGAGGTGATGAAGGCCGGGCGCAGGTTGGTGGCCAGTACGCGGTCGAACTCCTCGATCGAGAGCTCGGTGAGGGGTTTGAAGAGACTGATCCCGACGTTGTTGACCAGGATGTCGATGTCGCCCTGTGCGGCGAAGAGCTGCTCCATGCATGCTTCGAGGCTTTGGGCGTCGGTGACGTCGACCTCGCAAAAGCGGGCGCCGGTCTCGGCGGCAGTATGCGTGCCGAGTCGGGAGTCGATATCGCAGAAGGGGA
>OGQD01001224.1_pt1 | contig 17240 bp, 15 predicted proteins | sample 1553091 | NCBI WGS metagenome assembly OGQD01 (sample SAMEA2580290, study PRJEB22360) | human gut metagenome | biome: human gut; feature: human-associated habitat; material: faeces | place: Denmark | collected 2008/2010
ACTGCAAAAACGCCTCGATTACCGAGGCGTTTTTTGTGTTTTTAGAGCAGAAATTATTTAGAATGAAAAAAAATAACCATAAAAATGAAAATTATTTAATAACAAATGAACAATTAATAAGAAAATAGAGCGTGATCAGTAACCCGATGAGAGACAGTCATTTAGGTATTTAAGAAATCTGCAAAGTATTGCGGACGGAAATTCTCTATTCCAAAATTATCGCATAATCAATTGATTTTCAAATATTTAAATGAAAAATAAATTTGCGAGTTAAAAAAAATCATATTTACTTTGCAACCGAAAATTGAAAGCAACAGGTTTTCAAGCCTTTCAAAAAACATTTTTAAAACAACAAGAATAAAATGAAACAATTACATAACATATCTAATTCATATTCAGGACAACGCGGTACAGAACCGATGGGGCAAAGATATGCTTGTGTTATTCTTCTTGATAGTGAATTTGTGGGAAAAAGGTGCTTATATACATGGGTCAGCTAATGAACTGACACGTCCAGAAATATAAAGCGCCTCCCGAAAAGAGGCGCTTTTTTTATGGTTGTATGGTTTCTCTAGCTTATTTGGTAAAGCGTCGGTTTGTGGCACCGGAGAACAGGGTTCGATCCCCGGAGATACCCTAAAAATGTGAATAGTTAATAGTGAATTTTACTTCGTAAGTGAATTTAAAAATTGATGAGCAAGACGAATTGACGATTGACCATTCACAAAATATAAAAACAATCTCATGGCTCAATTGGATAGAGCGTTGGTCTACGAAACCAAAGGTTGAAGGTTCGAGTCCTTCTGGGATTACAAAAAGTGAATAGTCAAATGTGAATTTTGTTTCAAGTGAATTTAAAATTGACAAGCAAAGCAAATTGCCAATTGATCATTGACCATTCACAACATAAAAAAACAATCTCATAGCTCAATTGGTTGGAGCATCGACCTGATACGTCGAAGGTTGAAGGTTCGAGTCCTTCTGGGATTACAAAAAGTGAATAGTCAATAGTGAATTTTATTTCATAAGTAAATTAAAAATTGACAAGCAAAGCGAATTGACAATTGACCATTGGAGATTGACCATTTACAATACTAAGGTTCCGTAGCTCAATTGGATAGAGCATGGGTTTTCTAAACCCAGGGTTACAGGTTCGAATCCTGTCGGAATCACAAAAGGAGAGTAGGCAAATACTGGTTTGTTGCGGCTTACTGCTAATGAGTTCTACGACAGTAGTGAAGGTTCGATTCCTTTGCTCTCCGCAAAAGGTCTATTGAGGTAATGGTTAACCTTCCCGACTGTCTCTCGGGTACTGCGAGTTCGATTCTCGCATAGACCGCAAAGATTCACGGAAAACTTCTGCTTCGGCTGTCTCCCGGAAAAGAAAATGGAAGTGAATCTGCAAAACTGGAAAGATAACGGTGGTTGTTTACCCGCCTTGGACGCGGGAGGTCGCAGGTTCGAACCCTGCTTTCCAGACAGTTTGCTCCATTAGCATAGAGGTTAGTGCATTCGGCTTTCTACCGAACGACAAGGGTTCGATTCCCTTATGGAGTGCAAAAAAGTGAATAGTCAATGGTGAATTTTACTTCGTAAGTGAATTTTACAATAGATAAGCAAAGCAGATTGACGATTGGCTATTCACCAAATTAAAAACGATTTCGTAGCTCAATAGGTTAGAGTATCGGTTTCATAAGCCGAAGGTTGAAGGTTCGAGTCCTTCCGAAATTACAGAAAAGTGAATGGTCAATGATAAATTTTACTTCGTAGGTGAATTTAAAAATTGACAAGCAAAGCAGATTGACAATTGGCTATTCACAATTCACACTAAGTTAATTGTTTCAAAGAGAAAAAGAAAAGGCTTGTCGAGAGCAGAAGATCTTTAGCCAAAAACACGATATTATATAGACAGGCTTTTTCTTAACTCAACTGAAAATGGATGAAAAAAGTTGTGACATAATATAAATTTTTAGAGAAAATAAAGTTTGTCAAAGCGCAGAAGTTCTTATATCAAACAAAAAAATAAGACAGACTTTATTTTTTAATGAAAATTTAAACAAAAAAGAATAATCAGAATATTGGGAAATTACTCATTACCCATTACTGATTACTCATAAAAACGATGGTTCGCCGAAGTGGAAGAGTCGGGGCGGTCTGCAAAACCGTTGCATAAGCTGAGTGGGTTTGAATCCCATAACCATCTCAAATAACTAAAATGAGATTAGTTCCGAAGAAAGAAAAAGTTTGTCGAGCGCAGAAGTTCTTACATCAAACTAAAAATTAAGACAGGCTTTGTTTTTCTTCAAAAATTAAAGATTAAAAAGTTAGTTGGAAAATATTACTCATTACCAATTACTTATTACTCATGAAAAAAGGGAAGTACGCCGAAGCTGGAGAGTCGGGGCAGACTGTAAATCTGTTGCTTCATTGCTGAGTAGGTTCGAATCCTACTACTTTCACCACACCGCTGATAATGTAATGGCAGCATGCAGGAAATGTACTCTTGTTGTTCAGGTTCGACTCCTGGTCAGATGGTCAAAGAAAAGTGAATGGTAAATAGTCAATTGTCAATTTAAAAAAATGACTGCAAAGAAATTGGCTATTAACAATTCACAACAAAAACGCTCTATTCGTCTAACGGTTCAGGACGCCTGCCTTTCGAGCAGAAAACAAGGGTTCGATTCCCTTATAGAGTACAGGAAAGTGAAAAGGTGAATGGTGAATTTTGCTCCACAAGTGAATTTAAGAATTGACTACGAAGTAAATTGACGATTGACAATTCACAAAGAAATAGGTTAAATGGAAAGAGAAAGGTCTGTCGAGTGCAGAAGATCTTTAAAAAAACATTACAGGCATAGTTTATAAATATAGACAGGCTTTTCTCGGACCTAAAAATATAAGTAATAAGTAATGAGCAATGAGTAATTATTTAAGATTAATACGAATTATAAATTTATAGAAGATAATTTTTATTACCAATTACTCATTACTAATGAAATCCGCGGGAATGGTGGAAATGGTAGACACACTTGATTTAGGCTCAAGGTTTTGGGGGTTCGAATCCCTCTTCCCGTACAGAATATAAGTAATCGGTAATAAGCAATAGGTAATAAATTGCAGGCAAAAAATATTATTGATTACCAATTACTCATTACCTATAAAATTGGAAGAGTGGTGTAGCAGGTCTGCACGTTAGTCTGAAAAACTAAAGGTACAGGTTCGATTCCTGTCTGTTCCGCGAGATATAAGTAATAAGTAATGTGCAATAAGTAATGAATTATGCGCAAAAAAATTACTAATTACCTATTACTCATTACTTATAAAACTGATTCATAGTGTAATTGGTCAGCACACAAGACTTTGACTCTTGTTGTTCAGGTTCGAGTCCTGATGAATCAACAAAAATGAATAGTCAATTGTGAATTTTGAGTGAATTTAAAAAAGGCTTTGTGTTCTTAGCTGAGTGAAACGCCTTTGCGAACTTAAAAACAAATAGTAGGTAAAAAAACTTAGCGCACTTTGCGTTAAAACAAATATTTAAACAAAGACAAAACAAAAAACATGTAGAAAAAATGGAAACGCAACAACAAGTATGGCAGAACATGACAGGAAAAATTTTCCAAAACTCTATCACCCAACTGGTAGAAGAAGCCATCATCCGCGAACAGGCAAATGGACACCGACTGAAGGTTTGTGTAGGTTCAGATTCCCATGTATATGGGGATGCCATTAATTATGCTACGGCAGTAGTATTTATTCGTGAGGGAAAAGGAGCGTTTACCTTTATAAGAAAAGAAAGAGAAATACAGACTATCAGTATCAAAGAACGTATGCTGAACGAGGTGAACAAATCCGTAGAAATTGCTTACGCTATTTGCGCTGTTCTGGATGCTTATGGAGTGGAAATGGAGGTGCACGCAGACATTAACACCGATCCGGATTTCAAATCCAACGTTGCCTTAAGAGACGCAATGGGATATATTCTGGGAATGGGATATGTGTTTAAAGCAAAACCTTACGCCTTCGCAAGTTCCAATTGTGCTGATATGATGGTGTGATAAAATAGCTGGAAGTGGGATGATGGGAGACGGAAGTTTAAAACGCTTCGATTACCTCCCTCATCCAGCTTCTAGCCTCCATCCAAAAAAATAAAACAATGAAAACAATTTTAATAATCAACGGAGAAAAATACTGGCAGGATTACTTTGCAGGATTTGATGTGGTTCAGAAGAAAGTTCAGACCTCAGAATTTATTGTAAAAAATGCTGAACTGTATGCCATTGATGAGAATGGAGTCTGCAAACCGGATATTATTTTTTGGAGATTGGGAGCGATAAATCCTGAAGCAAAACACAGAAACATTTTGGAATTAATTGAATATTCAGGAATTCCCTGTGTGAATTCAGCTTCAACATTACTAATAGGTTACGAAAGATTATCCATGTTAAACAGATTGAAAAAGCTTGGATTACCTGTGATTGATTTTAATGTAGCAACCAATACAACTCAATTGAAAAATCTGGAAATGCAGTTTCCTTTCGTGGTTAAAGTTGGAAATCATCATGGTGGATATGGAAAAAGTCTGATTTCAACCGAAGAACAATGGGAAGAACTGAAAGATTTACTCTTTATTCATCAGGATTATGTGACGACAGAGAAATTTATTGATTATCAATATGATATCCGTTATCTGGCTATAAATGATAAAGTCTGGGTGATGAAAAGAAAAGGCAAATATTGGAAAGCCAATTCTTTAACTCAGGAATATCAACTCATCGAGCCCGAAAAAGAATGGATAGAAAAAGTGAAAATGTTACAGGAAAATATCAAAGCAGATATTGTGGCGATCGATGTTCTGGAAACAGAAAACGGAGAAAAAATAATTGTAGAATACAACGATATTCCCGGACTTTCAGGATTTCCTGAAGATGCAAAACTGGAGCTATCAAACATTGTAAAGAGTAAATAAAAAGAACCATAAAAACTAATAACCATGTATTTTTTAGTTCAGGCTAATGTATATTTAGATCCCGATCATTACAAAATTTTTGATGCTTTGGAAGAATTAAATATTGATTACAGCGTAATTAATATTCCTCCAACCGCACAAAAAATTGACTTCGAAACAGACAGAAAAGATGTTTTCGTATACGGTTCGGTGACGATTGCAAGATTGGCAAAGCAAAATACAGATTGGTTTCCAGGTTCTTTTTACGGAGGCAATCATTTGTATGAAGTGTATTCCAAATATTATGGTGAAAACCTTTTGAATCACAAAGTTTCCGTTCATAAAATTTCGGAAGAATTGATTTGGAAAAAAGATGAACTCAAATTCATCAAACCTTACAATGAAGCGAAAATTTTTACAGGAAAAGTCTTCAACGAAACGGAATGGAAAGATTTTGCTTTTGAAGCATTGCAAAATCAAAACAACAGAATTACAGAAGATTCTTTGGTTCAGATTTCTGAAGCAAAACGAACAATAAAAGAAGCAAGACTTTGGATTGTTGGCGGACAGATTATCGATGCCGGATATTATAAATTCAATGATAATGCTCCTTTTGAGGAAAAAGTTTCAGAAGACGGATTGAATTTCGCCAATAAAATGATCCGGCTTTTCAATCTGGAAAAAGCTTTTGTAATGGATATTTGCTTCACAGATGAAGGATGGAAGATTGTTGAAATCAACTGCATTAATAGTTCAGGATTTTATCCGAATACAAATGTGAAAAGTATTATCAAAGCTTTGAATATTTACTTTTCAAATTAAAAAAATAAGCAATGGAACTAACAAAAAGATTACTGTTTCTGGACGATATAAGATATCCTGTTGAAGCGTATCATTATACCAAACAGGATATTTTCCTCAGAAAAGACTGGCATATCGTTCGGAATTACGAACAGTTTGTCAACAGGATTTTGGAAAAAGGACTTCCGGAAATGATTTCTTTTGACCACGACCTTGCCGATGAACATTATTTGAAACCCGATTCTCAGGAATTTGTGGAAAAAACAGGCTACGACTGTGCAAAATGGCTGATAGAATATTGTATGGATAACTATTTGGATTTGCCAAAATTCTATTGCCACTCCATGAATCCTGTTGGAAAGCAAAATATTGAAAGCCTTTTAAAAAACTTTAAAAAATGGTAACGGATATTTTTAGATTGATAGAAGACATAAAAACACATTTGAAATTCAGTTTTGATGAGGTTGACAAGTGGTTTGATAAAGACAATAAAACGTTGAATTTTCAGCCATCAAATGGAGGTTGGACAGTTCAGCAGATTTTGGAACACATTTATCTCACGAACTTTTATCTGTTGATACTCATTGAAAAAGGATCGAAAAAAGCAATGCGGAATTATCTGCATCTTGATTTGAATCTTGAAATAAAAAATTACAGTTTCGATAAAGAAAAGTTTGAAAAAGTAGGCGAGTACGGTTCATTTGAATGGATAAGACCAGAGCATATGGAGCCGAAAGGAGAATTAAATTTAACTGAAATAAGAAATTTAATTACTCAGCAATATCATCAATGTTTAAGTTATTTAGACTTGATGAAAAATGGCGAAGGTCTCCTCTGCAAAACAACAATGACGGTGAACGAACTCGGGAAAATCAATGTGTACGAATACATTTATTTCCTGTCGCTTCACGCCCAAAGACACGTTACCCAGATGAGGAATAACGAATTAGAAATAAGTTAAACTACAAATGAAAATCTAGGTTTTTCTCTTATGTGTACTTAATATTTTCAAAGTGTTAAGCTTTAAAAACTTAAGTGTCCTAAAGTGTTAAATCTTTTGTCTCTTTTGTGGTTAAAATAAATTAAAAACTTAAAAAAATGATTTTCAAAACATATAACTCTATAGAAAATGCTTACCAAAACCGCGTGATCGATCAGATCCGGATTCAGGGTTTTTGGGATGAGATTTTCATCGTGCAGGAGAAGGTTCACGGAGCTAATTTCTCTTTCTTTACCGACGGAAAGGAAATTAAAATCGGCAAAAGAACTGCTTTCATCGAAAAGGATGAAAAATTCTTCAACGCCCATCAGATTTTAGAACGCTACAGAAAAAACGTCATCGAAGTATTCGAAAAAGTGAAAAATATTCATCCCGATGTTGAAACGGTTGTGATCTACGGTGAATTGTTCGGCGGTGGTTACAAACACAAAGAAGTGGAGCCTGTAAAAGATGCGGTAAAAGTGCAGAAAGGTATTGAATATGCTCCGCACAACGAATTTTACGCTTTCGACATTAAATTGAACGGAACTACTTATCTGGATACCGATGTGGTGAATGAAATTTTCGAAGAAACCGGATTTTTCTATGCAAAAATTCTTTTTCAGGGAACTTTGGAAGATGCTTTGAAGTTTCCGAATGTTTTCGATTCTAAAATTCCGGGCTGGCTTGGACTTCCTGAAATCGAGAACAATAGGTGTGAAGGAACCATTGTGAAAACTTTAAAAACCAGATATTTTGGAAACGGCTCAAGAGTCATCCTGAAAAATAAAAATGAAAAATGGATTGAAAAATCTAAAGTGGTAAGAAAACAGGAAAAAACCGCTCAAAAGCAAATCAGCTTTAGTGAAAAAGCTCAGAATATCTGGGAAGAAATCCAAAAATATGCAACTGCAAACAGGCTAAACAACGTGGTCAGCAAAATTGGTGAATTTGAACCCAAAATGATTGGAAAAGTGATCGGTCTTTTTGCGCAGGATATTTTAGAGGATTTCGAAAAAGATTTCCCGGAAGTTTTTACCACCATAGAAAAAGAAGAACAGAAAAGAATCAATAAAAAACTGAATTCTTTGGTCATTGATGTGATAAAAGAAGAGTTAATGACTCTAAAAGTGTAGTTTCGGTAATATATTTACCGGAACTTTTTACGTATTAAATTGAACTATAAATTTATCTGTCTAATATGCAGGAAGTTTGTCATTCTGACACAGCCTGAAAGGATGCGAACGAAGTTCAGAGAATCTCAATATCAATTTTTTTTAAAGATTCTTCACTCCACTTCGTTCCATTCAGAATGACAGAAGAAGTAATTAATTATGGTTAAAAAAACTAAAAAAATGGTACAGGCAGAAATAAAAAGTCTTTTAAAAGAAGACATCAGCATATTAATAAAAGTTCCAAATTCAGCAAAACATTATCTATGCGATTGTGGTGAAGCGAGTTTGCTGACGGTGAAAGAAGTACAATCCGTTTCGGCGATATTCATCAGTCATACTCATATCGACCATTTTTCCAATTTCGACGGAATTTTCAGACATCAGATTGGAAGCGGAGAAAAAATCGTGATTTGCGGACCGAAAAATATTCATCAGCAAATTGAAGCAAGATTAAAATCTTACACTTGGAATTTAATTGATGAAAATGCGATTGAATATGAGATTAGAGAAATCGTTTCAAAAGAAGAAATTAATGTCTACAAAATTCGTCCTCCACATTGGAATCTGGAATTGATAGAAACTCAGCATTTTCTTTTTGAAGACGAATATGTGAATGTTGATTTTGCAATTTTGGATCACAAAACAGATTCCATCGCGTATTTATTCAGGGAAAAAGATTCGGTGACTTTTAATGAAAACGGTTTAGAATTCAAAAAAGGAAAATGGATCAGCGAATTGAAGAAAGCCTTTGAAAACAACGATTCCGAAAAAGAAATTGAAATCGAAGGAACGGTTTATAAAGCCTCCGATTTATTTCACTTTCTGACTCGAAACAAAGGATATAAATTAGGCGTAATCATGGATCACGCGGTCTGCGAAGACAATTATGAAAAGATAAAAACAGTTTTCAGAGAAGCGGATATGGTGTACATCGAAACATTCTACAAAGATGAAGATCAGGAGTTTGCGAAGATCAACTATCACAGTTTTGCTTCTGCATCCGGTAAAATCATGAAAGAATGTGAAGTAAAAGAAGCCATTCCGATTCACTTTTCAAGACGATATGTCGAAAGCGATCAACTGGAAATTGAAACCGCTTTTTATAAAGCATTTCAGGGAAATTAATTAAAACTATTTATTCAATTAAAATTTAAAAAACTAAAAATAATCATGCAAAATAAATTACCTTTTCATTTCGATATGGAAACGGCTGATCCTGATGATTCGATGACGTTGGCTGTTTTGGCAACGCATCCTAAGGTTCATCTCGCAAGCGTATCCGTACATCCGGGAGGAAAAGATCAGATAGGATTTGTAAAACGTGTTCTGCAAATTCTGGACAGAGAAGATGTCCGCGTCGGTGCAGGAGCTCCAAAATCTTCGGCGAGCCGTGTTTCGGGTTTTTACCGAGACTGGATCGGAAAATTTGAGGAATCAGAAGCGGATGATACGGCAGCAAACATTATGGCTGAAACACTTCATCAATTTCCAGATTGTACTTTACTGACGGGAGCAGCACTTACAAATCCGCATTCATTGTGGGAAACCGGAGTTTTCTTTGATCGCTGGTTTTGTCAGGGCGGTTTTGCAGGCGATAATATTGTCCCAAAAGAACATCGGCTGGAAAAATTTGACGGAAAACTTACCTGTGCGACATTCAATCTGAATGGAAATCCATTAGCTGCTGAAAAGCTGCTTTCAATACCAATGACTGAGAGACGGATGATCAGTAAAAATGTTTGTCATGCTGCTGTTTTTACAAAGAAAGATGCCGAAATCCTGATCCCGTTTCGAAATGAAAATAAAGGATTGAAGCTGTTTCTTAAAGCAGTGGAACTCAAAGAAAAGGCACTTCATGATACTGTGGCAGCTTTATTGGCGATAGATCCGACAAAAGCAGTCTGGGCAGAAGTAATTCCTTACAGACAGCGTGGTGAATGGGGTTCCCGTGAAGTAAAAGAAAGCTCCGGACACAACTCATCATTGATTACAACTCATATTCCGGATTTCAAAGATCTGTGGATGGTGATGAAACCTTAACGAATTAATATTTATTAAACTAAAATTACAAAATTTATGCATTAAGTTGTCATTCTGACACAGCCTGAAGGGATGCGAACGAAGTTCAGAGAATCTCACATAAAGATTTTAGAGATTCTTCACTCCACTTCGTTCCGTTCAGAATGACAGAGGAAATAGTGAAATATTGTAGTTAAAAAACAAACAATTAAAAAATGAAACCCAATATATTTTTTACAGCAGACCATCATTTTGGTCATGAAAACATTATAAAATTCTCCGAAAGACCTTTTGAGTCTTTGGAACAGATGAACGAAGAACTCATCAAAAGATGGAATGAGAAAATAGGTAAAGATGATACCGTTTATCATTTAGGAGATGTAAGTTTAGGCAAGCCGGATTTCACGAAAGAAATCCTGGATCGGTTAAACGGAAACATTCATTTGATTAAAGGTAATCACGAAGGTGCAGCATTGACGTATCCAAAACGATTTGCTTCCATCAGAGACTATCACGAACTGAAAATTGATGAGTCTGAAAACAGCAACGGCAAACAGAAAATCATCCTCTTTCATTACGCTATGAGAACATGGAACGGTTCGCACCGCGGCGTTTGGCAGCTCTACGGACATTCGCACGGAACATTGCCGGATGATGAAATGGCTCTGAGCTTCGATGTAGGAGTGGATTGCCATAATTTTTATCCGGTTTCTTACGAAGAAGTAAAGGAAATCATGAAAAGTAAAAAATGGACACCGCCGTTTGCACCGAGAAATTAAGTTAAAAAGATATGTAAAATACCTTAAATATGGTATAGGAAATAGGCAGCATTAAAAGTATTTTTGCTGCCTTAACTTTTTAAATTTGTTTTGTATAAGTAGTATACAAATCATAAAAACAAACGATGAAAAAAAAATTATTATGTGTACTTATTTTCACAGTACAAACTTTTTTAGCACAAATTATTTCTAAAGATCCTGCATTTGCTTCAAACGGGATTTACAATATTCCGGTTGGAAGCTCTTATTTAGGGGAGTTAACAGAAACATCCAATGCGGTATTTTACCAATCCTTTAATTCCAATACAAATCAAATAACAATTTCTAAAAATACAAGTTACAATGGTTCTTTAGATTTGTCTTTTGGAGCTAATGGCAAAGTTACATTTAACAATTATGCACAAGGCTCTCTTGTAGGATTTTTAAGACATACCAATGATAAGTTGACTTTACTGCTCAATCGATATGATTCTACCAGCAATACTAATTATTTGGATGTTATTCGATTACTCTCAAACGGACAGCCGGACATCTCTTTTGCAAATGGTGGAATAAAAGTATTAACCAATTTCTTTCAAAACAATTTCGACTTAAAAAGGAATCTTATAGAACAAGGAAATAAAATTCTTGTTTCTGGAGTTGGTGTGGATCCTGTTACCGGATTTTTTGACTATAATACGCATACATTCAGATTAAACTCTGATGGTACATTAGACAACAGCTTTGCAAATAATGGGGAATTGTTATCTTATGGACTTCCTAATATACTTTTAGATAATCAGTCCAATATTATTGTTATGGGTAATTATACAATAAAAAAATATACTCCTGATGGGCAACCTTTGACGGGTTTTGGGAACAATGGAGAGGTTTTGTTTAATGATAATTTTAACATTGTAAAAATAGATTCCAGTAACAGAATCATATATGCAAAAATTGCATCAACAAATCCTGCTGAAATAGGGAGAATTAATTCTGACGGGACACAAGATACTACATTCAGTTATAATGGGACTCTTGGTCTTGAGTTCTGGGATATTTTTGAAAAAAATGGCTATTATTATATTGGAGGTTTTGCTGATTTTAATAATTCACCTGCTTATTATATCACTAAACTTAATCAGAATGGAACTGTTGATACTACATTTGGAGAATATATAGAAAGTGATCCTAATTTACTATATCATTATGTTAATGCAATAAAAGTTTTTGATAATAGTATAATTGTCAGAGGAGATGGTTCTACAACTGAAATTGTTAAATATCTTTTAAATGGTAATGCTACATTATTTACAGCAGCAACCGCAAAAAATAATAGTGAAATTACTTTTGAAAGCCCTGTAAAACAAAATTTAGTGTATCGTTCAAAGGAAAAAATCTTCAAAATAGATATATATTCTGTTGATGGTAAACTGTTAAAAACAATAAAGGAAAATAATTCCGATGTTTCTGAGCTATTGAAAGGAGTTTATTTTACGAAAACAACTTTTGAAAATGGAAAAGTTTCTACACAAAAATTTATTAAGAATTAGAAATTTAAGTTGAAATTTTGACTTTTGATATAAGGATCTGTCTAATTTTTAGAACAGATCCTTTTTTACGCGACAAAAAAACTAGTTAATTTTTTACTACGTAAATAGAATGCGCACTGACTGTTTTACCTTTGCACAACTTTAGCAGTTAAAACAATTCTTCTTCAGGGTATTTCTTCCCGCTTCTCCTCCCACATTAGAAACCAAATGCAGATGAATGAAAAATGAATAGAATAAAAATGTAAAAATGAAAACAACAAACGAAATCGTAATTATCGATTTGGAAGCCACATGTTGGGAAAACGACAGAATTCCCGCAGGACAAAAAACCGATATTATAGAAATAGGAATTTGCGAATTAAACAGAATAACGCGGGAAATTTCAAAAAAACAAAGCATTTACATAATTCCCGAAAGATCTAGAATCAATAAATTTTGTACAGAACTTACAGGAATTACACCGCAACTCATCGAAGAAAAAGGAATCTATTTCGAAGAAGCCTGCGAAAAAATCAAAGATGAATATCATTCAGCTCAGCTTACTTGGGCAGGTTTTGGAAACTTTGACAAAGAACAGATCATGGAACAGTGCGATTATCTCGGTATCGAAAATCCTTTTTCCGAAAACTACATCAATATTATGTATCAGTTCAAAAAATACAATGGACTGTTTAAAATGATGGGTTTAAAAAGAGCCTTACATTTTATGAACATGGATTTTGAAGGCAACCATCACAGCGGAGCAGACGATGCTTACAACGCCGCCAGAATTTTAAGAGAAATTTTGAGGTGAATTTGGGCTGGAAGTCTGAAGCTGGAGGCTGGAAGTAAATTACACGCTGTAAAAACTTCTATCTTCCCGCATCCATCTTCCAACCTTTAACAATTAAATAATACAACAATGAAAACAACAGACAACATATTAATTATAGACCTCGAAGCCACCTGTTGGGAAGACCGACCGCCGAGAGGTCAGGAAAGTGAAATCATAGAAATCGGAGTGTGCATCATGGATGCAAAAACCGGAAAAATTTCCAAAAATGAGGGAATTTTAATAAAACCCCAATATTCGAAAGTAAGTACGTTTTGTACGGAACTGACATCCATTACACAACAAATGCTTGATGACGAAGGCATTTTGCTGGAAGACGCATTAGATATTCTGAGAGCGGAATACGATTCCGAAGATCTGACCTGGGCAAGTTACGGAAATTATGATCTTAATATGCTTCAAAATCAGGCAAGAAGATTCAAAGTGGATTATCCTTTGAGCGATGACCACATCAATGTGAAAACCTTATTTGGAGAACTGCATCCCACGATTCGTAAAAGCGTCGGAATGGCAAGAGCTTTAGGCGAACTGAATCTTACACTTGAAGGAACGCATCACAGAGGTGTAGACGATGCCAAAAATATTGCAAAAATTTTGTATTGGTGTTTGCAGAAAGCTTAATCTAAATTTAGAAAAATCCCTTTAAATTCGTATATTTAAGGGGATTTATATTTTAATTGTGATGGAAAAAATAGATGTTATAGAACACATCAGAAAACGACCTGGAATGTATATTGGTTCTCTGGATCATGCGGGTTTTAGTGAATTAATACATTATCTAATTCAGGATTTAATAGCAACCGAAACTTTTGAAATTACTTTTATTCTTAAAGAAAATAATCAATTAATAATAGAGGGATTAAACGAAAAAACATTTGACTTTATTTCTAAAGCAGTAGAAGATATTAATGATTATAATGGTGAGAATTTTCATTTGTCTATAGCAACGCTTATCGGACTATCCGATTATTTAAAAATTGAATTTGACGATTGTGTAGTTTTAAATTCAAATAAAGGAATATTTAAAATAGAAAATGAAATTCTCAAAGCAAAAAAAATCAAATTTGATTTTACAATTGACAAAGATATTTTTAAAAATTTAGTTGTAGATTATATCAGTATTAATCATTTGCTTAAAAGATTTTCTTATTTAAATTCGAAATTGAGAATTAAAAGTATTGATGAATCGGGAATCGAAAAGCAAACAAACATCTTTCATTTTTCTAATGGCTTATCGGAAAAAATTGATTTTGAACTTAGAGAAAGAATGTTGAATAATGATTTGATTTTTAGGCTAAATTTTGATAAAGAAACAGAATATTCATATTCGTTAGCTCTTGCTTTTGTAAGAGGTTTCTGGATGGAGCCAAAATTAAAGGTATATTCAAATTACAAAGAGAGTGCTTTGGGAGGATCACTTTTGGATGGCATACTTCAGGGAATGAAATTGTTTTTTAAACGACAATCTCGCAAGAAGAATTTGAATATGAGTATAACAAATGCTAAGTTAAAGAATCATCTTATTCTTTTTGCTTCGGTAACTGGCGAATTAAATTATTTAGGTGCAACAAGAGCTAAACTAGGAACTCCAAAGGTTCAACTCGAAATTAAAGAATTCGTTTATCTAGAACTACAGTCATATTTTTCTGATAAAGAAGATGAGTTAAAAGATATTATTGATGTTCTACAGAATAATTATTAAACTTCCTTTCAAAAAGGGAGTTTTTTTATTTCCTTTCCATCCACTCCTCATAAGAAAGCACACCCAACTCCGGTTTTCCGTCACCCTCCAAAACCGAGATAAATTCCAGCTGATTTCCATCCGGATCATTAAAATAAATGGCTAAAGCAGGCATCCATGCAAAAACCATCGGTTTTTCAATGCCGTCTTTCAGAAAATTGTAAGGTTTCAGGTTTTTATTTTTCAGAAATTCGACAGAATAATTCAGAATATCTTCTTTTTCTGCGGTAAAAGCAAAATGTCTCGTTTGCAGATTTTCCTTCTGCTCCCATAAACCCAACATGGATTCCTTGTTTTTTCCGATCCATAAAAAAGCAATTCTTCGGTTTTCTTCTTTATGGGCAAATTCCAATCCTAAAATTTCAGTATAGAATTTTATTGCATTTTCCAGATCACTCACCTGAACATGAGTCTCGTACAGTCCTTTAATCATGAGTTTAAAATTTTAATGAAACAAAGCTAGAAAACGTATTTCTAAAAACTCTACATTATTAATTCCTTTATATAAAATGCATGATAGATTTTTTCTAAACACAAATCCCACAAATTTTTTCACAAATTTCACAAAAAAAGATTGTTGTTATTAGTGCAAGAATCCGTGTAATTAGTGTTTAAATAAAATTTTTTTCAAAAAAAATATACTACGCAAAAACATTGCGTAATAGCATCCTTACTTTGCATCAGAAATCAGGGAGAAAGTGATAATCCTCTGAAATGTTTAACAAAAAAACAGTAACCATGAAATTTAATTTTTTAAGAAAAGAAAATAAAGTAGTAACGAACTACGAAGGTGCAAAAGCTTATACCATGACACCTGCAGAAGAACTATACAGTGCTGTTGTTACAACAGGATTATCCAATACCACTTATGAAAAAGGAAATGAAAGACTCACAAGAATTCAGTCCCTGATTCAGAAAAATGATCCTGAATTCGTAGCAAAACTGGCGGTTTACGCAAGAAAAGATATGTATCTGCGTTCCATTCCGTTGGTTTTGACGACCGAATTGGCGAAGCAGACTTCAGGTACAGACCTGGTAAGCAGAACCATCGATGGCGTGATCCAGAGAGCGGATGAAATTACTGAACTTTTGGCATATTACCAATTGGCAAACGAAAGAACAGATCTTAAAAAACTCAACAAACTGTCAAAGCAAATTCAGAAAGGTCTGGTAAAATCATTCAATAAATTTGATGAATACCAGTTCGCGAAATACAACAGAAAAGCGGAAGTAACTCTGAAAGATGCCCTGTTCCTGGTTCACCCGAAAGCAAAAGATGAAAACCAACAGGCAATTTTCAATAAAATCGTCAACGATTCGTTGGAAACACCTTATACTTGGGAAGTAGAACTTTCCGTTTTGGGACAGACAAAATTTGCCGATGATGCAGAAAGAAAAGCTGCCTTCAAAAACAAATGGGAAGAACTGATTTTCAGTAACAAACTGGGTTATATGGCAACTTTGCGAAACCTCAGAAATATTCTGGAGGCCAACGTTTCTTCGGATGCGATGCAGAAAGTTTGCAGCTATCTTTCGGATGAAAAAGCTGTGAGAAATTCAAAACAGTTGCCTTTCAGATTCTTGTCGGCGTACAGAGAACTGAAAAGTATGAAATCACCTTATCTGTCATCAATTCTCGAAGCATTGGAAGATGCGGTTTTGGTAAGTGCCAAAAATATCAAAGGTTTTGGATTCGATACTTCGGTGGTGATCGCGGCAGACGTTTCAGGTTCGATGCAACAGCCGGTTTCTCCGAAATCTAAAGTTTTGTTGTACGATATTGGTCTGTTGATGTCGATGATGTTGCAGTCGCAGTGCAAAAATGTAATTTCAGGTATGTTCGGTGACACTTGGAAAAGAGTTCCGATGCCTAAAAACGGTATTTTGAGAAATGTAGATGCATTCTACAAAAGAGAAGGCGAAGTAGGTTACTCTACCAACGGTTATCTGGTCATCGAAGATTTGCTGAACAGACGCGAAAAAGTAGATAAAGTAATGATTTTCACCGATACTCAGCTTTGGAACAGCAAAGGAACCCGAAATTCTTTCGAAGATTCATGGAATCAATACAAAAGTTTTCACCCGAATGCAAAATTGTATATTTTTGACTTGGCGGGTTACGGAAGACAGCCTTTGGACATAAGACAAAACGATGTATACCTTATCGCAGGTTGGTCCGATAAAATTTTCGACGTACTGAATGCTTTGGAAGACAAAAAATCTGCTGTAGAAATGATTAAAAAAGTAGTGCTGTAAAAGGCACTGCTTTTAAAATAAAACTAATAACCATTATTTTCAGGAGCTTTTTCCCGCTTTCCATTGCAATTCCTCATTGCGCGGCTCCGCTTTGCTCCGCCGCTTCACTGCGGGATTTTCATTGCAATGGTAAGTTTGCATTAAGAGAAACAGATTGATAACTTAGTTAAAAATATTA
>OGQD01001228.1_pt1 | contig 17195 bp, 11 predicted proteins | sample 1553091 | NCBI WGS metagenome assembly OGQD01 (sample SAMEA2580290, study PRJEB22360) | human gut metagenome | biome: human gut; feature: human-associated habitat; material: faeces | place: Denmark | collected 2008/2010
GGGTGTCTACCGGCCTCGCCCTGGACCACCATTTCCAGCCTCAGTCCGGAACCGGCGGCCAGTGCGTCGAGCTGTTCGGCCAGTTGGTCGGCGCGATAGTGGGCGCACAGCACCGCCTCGTCGATGCCGGCCTGCCCCAGCTGGCGCAGCACCCGCGCCAGGAAGGGCTCGCCATGCACGGGCACCAGCGCCTTCTGCGCGTCCGTCACGCTGCGCAGGCGCGTGCCGAAGCCGCCGCAGAGCACGTAGGCGCGCATCAGCGCAGCCTCCGCAGGTAGCTTTCCAGGCTGCGCGCAGCATGCTCCAGGTGATCCTCGCCCAGGCCAGGCCAGAGGCCGATCCAGAAGGTGTCCCGCATCACCTTGTCGGTCACCGTCAGCTCGCCGGAAACCCGGTATTCGAGGCCGTGCAGGTAGGGCTGGCGGGTCAGGTTGCCGGCGAACAGCAGGCGGGTGCCGACCTTCTGCTCGTCCAGGTGGCGTAGCAGGCCGAGCCGCTCGACGCCGCAGCCGTCGCGCAGGGTCAGCGGGAAGCCGAACCAGGACGGCTCGCTGCCCGGCGTGGCGTGCGGCAGGATCAGCTGATCGGCGCAGCCGGCCAGGCGCTCGCTGAGCCAGGCGAAGTTGCGCCGGCGCGCGGCGATGAAGTCGTCGAGCCGGTCCATCTGCGCCAGGGCGCAGGCGGCCTGCATGTCGGTGATCTTCAGGTTGTAGCCCAGGTGCGAGTAGGTGTACTTGTGGTCGTAGCCCGCCGGCAGCTCGCCCAGTTGCCAGCCGAAGCGCTTGCCGCAGGTGTTGTCCTCGCCGGGCGCGCAGTAGCAGTCGCGGCCCCAGTCGCGGAAGGACTCGACGATGCGCTTGAGCAGCGGCGAATCGGTGAACACCGCGCCGCCCTCGCCCATGGTGATGTGGTGCGCCGGGTAGAAACTCAGGGTGCCGAGGTCGCCGAAGCCGCCGACCAGACGCCCCTCGTAGGTCGAGCCGAGGGCGTCGCAGCAATCCTCGATCAGCCACAGGCCGTAGCGGTCGCACAACTCGCGGACCACCCTGAGGTTGAACGGGTTGCCCAGGGTGTGGGCGAGCATGATGGCCTTGGTGCGCGGGCCGATGGCCGCCTCGATCAGGGCCGGGTCGATGTTGTAGGTGCCCAGCTCGATGTCGACGAACACCGGCACCGCGCCGAACTGCAGGATCGGGTTGACCGTGGTCGGGAAGCCGGCGGCCACGCCGATCACTTCGTCGCCCTTGCGGATCGCCCGCTCGCCCAGGCGCGGCGAGGTCAGCGCCGAGAAGGCCAGCAGGTTGGCAGAGGAGCCGGAGTTGGCGGTCAGCACGCCGCGCCGGCCGAGGTAGCGCGCCAGGCGCTTCTCGAACGCCTGGTTGAAGCGCCCGGTGGTCAGCCAGCCGTCCAGCACGGCCTCGGTCATGGCCTGCAGTTCAGGGGCGCCGATCACTTTGCCGGAAGGCGGCACCACAGCCTGGCCGGGAACGAACGGGGCTGGCGCCAGCTGCAGTTCCGCATAGCGGCCCACCAGTTCGGCTATCTGCTGGCGCAACTGCTGCGCCGTCTGTTCGCTCATGGGGTTTCGCCCTGATAGGCCGCGATCTGTGCGCGGCTGAATGTCTGCATGTCTTCGCCGGCCTGCCAGGCCCGATGCCAGGCGAGGGTCCGTGCGAGAGCCTGCTCCAGCGACCAGCGCGGTCGCCAGCCCAATTGTACGCGGGCCTTGGTGGAGTCCAGCGAGAGCAGACCGGCCTCGTGTGGCTGCGCCGTGGCCTCGATGCTCCAGCGCGCCTCGCCGGGCCAGTGCCGGGCCAGCCGCTCGACCAGTTCGCCGACACTGACCAGGCCTTCGGCATCGGGGCCGAAGTTCCAGGCCGAGGCCACGGAGTCGCCCTGCTCCACCAGTGTCTGGGCCAGGCACAGGTAGCCGCCGAGCGGCTCCAGTACATGCTGCCAGGGCCGCACCGCCTGCGGGTAGCGCAAGACCAGCGGCTGCTGGGCCTGCCAGGCGCGCAGGATGTCGGGCAACAAGCGGTCTGCCGACCAGTCGCCCCCCCCGAGCACGTTGCCCGCCCGGGCCGTGGCCAGGGCGATGCCGGCCTCGCGCAGGAAGGATTCGCGCCAGGAGGCGCAGAGCAGTTCGGTGCAGGCCTTGCTGCTGCTATAGGGGTCGTGTCCGCCGAGAACGTCCTGTTCGCGGTACGGCCACAACCATTCGCGGTTCTCGTAGCACTTGTCGCTGGTCACCACCACCGCGGCGCGCACCGAATCGCAACGACGCACCGCTTCGAGCAGGTTGAGCGTGCCCATGACGTTGGTCGCGTAGGTGTCCGCCGGCGTCCGGTAGGACTCGCGTACCAGTGCCTGGGCGGCCAGGTGCAGGACGATCTCGGGGCGGAACTGCGCGACCGCCCGGGACAGCGTCTCGGCGTCGCGCACATCGGCCAGGGTGCCGGGCACCGCATCCGTCAGCCGCGCTTCCTGCCACAACGATGGCGTGGTCGCGGCGGGCAGCGCATAGCCATGGACCTGCGCCCCCAGCTCGCGCAGCCACAAGGCCAGCCAGCCCCCCTTGAAGCCGGTGTGCCCGGTGAGAAGGACCCGGCGCCCCGCCCAGAACGCCGGATTCAGCGCCATAGCTGCCATTCCGCCTCGCCGCTTTTCCAGCGTTCCTCGAGCAGAACCCGATCACGCAGAGTATCCATCGGCTGCCAGAAGCCACGGTGCAGATGGCTCATCAGCTGGCCTTCCCCGGCCAGTTGGCGCATCGGCTCGTATTCCCAGGTCGTGTCGTCCCCGTCGATATAGTCGAATACGCCAGGCTCGAGCACGAAGAATCCGCCATTGATCCAGCCGCCATCGCCCAGGGGCTTTTCCTGGAAACCGTGCACCTGCTGCCCCTGCACGTCCAACGCCCCGTATCGCCCTGGAGGCTGGACAGCGGTCACCGTGGCCAGTTTGCCGTGGCTGCGGTGGAAATCGATCAACTGCGGGATGTCGATGTTGGAAACGCCGTCGCCGTAGGTCAGGCAGAAAGTCTCGTCGCCGATGTAGTCGCGCACGCGCTTCAGGCGTCCGCCGGTGGCGGTGCTCTCGCCGGTATCGACCAGGGTCACGCGCCACGGCTCGGCGTGACGGTTGTGGATGTGCATGCGGTTTTCCGCCATGTCGAAGGTCACGTCGGACATGTGCAGGAAGTAGTTGGCGAAGTACTCCTTGATCACGTAGCCCTTGTAGCCCAGGCAGATCACGAAATCGTTGATACCGAAGTGGGAGTAGATCTTCATGATGTGCCAGATGATCGGCTTGCCGCCTATCTCGATCATCGGCTTGGGCCGCAGGTGGGACTCCTCGCTGATGCGAGTGCCCAGGCCACCGGCCAGAATGACTGTTTTCATGATTGTTATGCCTGGTCGTTCATGAAGGCTGACAATTTATTGACCTTTTTCCAAGTAGAGCAAAAGCCATGCCGCACTACTCGGAATAAGAACATAGCGAACTTATCCAAAGATGGCATAGCAGGCATGAATCAGCACTCCTCTCGCACTCCCTGTTTGACTGGTGCTGGAGGATTTTCATGCCGGGAAAAAGGCTATAGGTCGTAGAAGCAAAAAAGCCGACGAGAGACTCGTCGGCTTTTTCGTCCTGAGCGCGCCTTGCAGGCGAATCAGAAACGGGTCGAAACGAGCCACGACTCGCTCCGTCCCTAAGAAAGGGATATCGGCTCAGAAGCGCTCGATATCCGCCTTCTCCTGCAGTTGCTGGCGGTAGGCAGCGAAGTCCTGCTGGCCACCACGCGAGGACAGGAAGCGGCTGTAGCTGGCCTTTTCCTCTTCGCTCAGCTCGCTCTTGGTCTGGCCGATGCCGTCCAGACGCACCACCACGTAGTCGCCGTTGCCGAGGCTGACGCCCGAGTAGATCGGCTTGCCGTCTTCACCCGGCTTGGCCATGCGGAACAGCGCCTGCAGCACTTCGGGCTCGACGCCCTCCTGGTTGCGGGTGGCGGCCTGGACCACCTTCCAGTCCTTGACGGCAGCCTTGTCCAGGTCGGCCACCATGGCCTCGCCCTCGGCCTTGGCGGCCTCACCGGCTTTCTTGCGCGCCAGGTTTTCATGAATGCCGGCGGAAACCTCTTCCAGCGGCATGAGCGCGGATTTCTTGTGCTCTTTCAGGCGCAGGACCAGGGTGGTGTCCGGGTCCAGCTCGATGGCGCCACTGTTGGCGCCGTCTTCCAGCACCTCCGGGCTGAAAGCCGCCTGCACGACCTGACGGTTGGCTGCGATACCTTCGCCACCCTCGCGGCCGAACGCGCCGCTGGTCTGTACCTGCAGGCCGAGTTCCTGGGCAGGCTGGGAAAGATCGGAGGCTTCGAAGCTCGCCTCTTCCAGCTTCTTGGCGGCATCGACGAAGCGCTGCTCCACCTGCTGGGTCTTGATGTCACGCTCCAGCTTCTCCTTCAGGCTGGCGAAGCTCGGAATCTCGGGAGCCTGCACGTCCAGCAACTTGATCAGGTGCCAGCCGAACACACTGCGCACGGGCGCCGATACCTCGCCCTTCTTCAGCTCGTAGAGGGACTTCTCGAACTCCGGGTCGTACACGCCCGGTCCCGCGAAGCCCAGATCACCACCATTGCTGGCGGAACCCGGATCCTGGGAAACCTCCTTGGCCACGGCGGCGAAGTCCTCGCCCTTCTTGATGCGCTCAGCCGCCTCTTCGAGCTTGGCCTTGGCCTGCTCTTCATTCTGCTGGTCGTTCACCTCCACCAGTATGTGCGCGGCATGGCGCTGCTCGGCGAGGTTGACGATCTCCTTCTGATACAGCTCCTGCAGCTCGGCGTCGCTGGCCTGGGCTTCCGCGAAGAAGCGATCCTTCTTCAGCTCGACATACTCGACCACCACCTTCTCGGTGCTCATGAACTGGTCGGCATGCTCGTCGTAATAGGCCTTCACCTCATCGTCCGTGACCTCGACAGCCTTCGGGTCCGCCGCGATGGTGTGGGTGGCGAAGTCGCGGGTCTGCCGATCCAGACGCACGAAGTCCTGCAGCTCAGGCTCGGTGACGAAATTGCTGCCGGCCAGGGTGGCCTGAAGCTGGCTCACCATCAGGTCCTCGCGCAGCCTCTCGCGGAACTGGATGCGGGTCATGCCCTGCTGGCGCAGCACCTGGTCGAAGCGGGCCGGCTCGAACTTGCCGTTGATCTGGAAAGCCGGCTCCTTGAGGATCACCTGATCCAGCGCGGCATCGGAGATGCCCATACCGGCCTCTTGGGTGCCCTGGATGAGAAGCGTGCGTCCGATCAGATTGTCCAGAGCGGACTTGCGCAGCAGATTGTCGTCCAGCAGCGAGATGTCGAAATCCTTGCCGAACTGCTGTGCCAGTTGGCGGCGCTGCATCTCCATGGCCGAGTTGAGGCTGTCCACGGTGATGTCTTGATCGTTGACCGATGCCGCGTTGCGGCTGTTGCTGGTGGACTGGATGATGGCGTCGAAGCCGGTCAGAGCCATGAGCACGACGATCACGCCGATGATGGTCTTGGCGATCCAGCCCTGGGAATTGTCCCTGATGTTCTGCAGCATGCTTCCCCCGAAACGGCTGCACTGAACAAGCAGCCATGCAGCGCGGGTGTGAATCTGGATAAAAGAAAGGCGCATCCGAGGATGCGCCTTCTCATAACTGATCTAGCGGATGGACTCCGCTTCGCATCGGCCCGGGCTCGCCCGAGCCGATGAGGCAAAGGCCTGAGAGACGCTTAGTTTACGGCGTCTTTCAGAGCCTTGCCGGCCTTGAAGCCAGGAATCTTGGCAGCGGCGATCTTGATCGGCTTGCCGGTTTGCGGGTTACGGCCGGTACGAGCAGCGCGCTCTTTGACAGCGAAAGTACCGAAGCCAACCAGCACCACAGAATCACCAGCCTTCAGAGCGCCAGTGACGGATTCGATCACTGCGTCCAGCGCGCGGCCGGCAACAGCTTTCGGGATATCAGCGGATGCGGCGATGGCATCAATCAGTTCCGACTTGTTCACTCTTAAGTCCCCTTATTTCTGTTGAGTTTGTTTCTTAGTTTTGGTGTAAGCAAAGCGGGTGCTGAAGGGCCTGCCGACACATAAGAGCCGCTTTATAACAAGGGCTCGAAAAAAGTGTCAAGGAAGCCTTCGGCCTAATGCGTGCTGATTCGCTCCTTGGAATCAGTCTCGCGAGTGTCATCCTTTGCAACCATCTCGGGAGCCGCATCGGGCAAGGGCTCCGGGGCGTATTGCAGCGCAATTTGCAGGACCTCGTCAATCCATTTAACCGGCTTAATGGTCAGGTCCTGCTTAATATTTTCCGGAATTTCCTTGAGATCGCGAACATTCTCTTCCGGGATGATCACGGTCTTGATTCCACCCCGATGGGCGGCCAGGAGTTTTTCCTTGAGACCGCCGATCGCGAGCACCTGCCCCCTCAGGGTGATCTCGCCGGTCATCGCCACATCGGCCCGCACCGGAATCTGCGTCAGCGCAGACACCAGGGCAGTGCACAAACCGATGCCCGCGCTCGGGCCATCCTTCGGCGTGGCCCCTTCGGGCATGTGGATGTGCACGTCGCGTTTCTCGTGGAAGTCCGGGGCGATGCCGAGGCTCTTGGCCCGGCTGCGCACGACGGTCAGTGCCGCCGTCATGGATTCGGCCATCACGTCACCCAGCGAACCGGTCTTGATCAGCTGCCCCTTGCCTGGCACCACGGCGGTCTCGATGGTCAGCAGCTCGCCGCCGACCTGGGTCCAGGCGAGCCCGGTGACCTGGCCGATCTGATCCTGCTGCTCGGCCAGGCCGAAGCGATGGCGGCGCACGCCCAGGTAGTGCTCGAGCGAGTCGGCGGAGACCAGCACCTTGATGCGCTTCTCCTTGGCGTGCTCCTTGACCACCTTGCGGCAGACCTTGGAAATCTGCCGCTCCAGGCTGCGCACGCCCGCCTCGCGGGTGTAGTAGCGGATGATGTCGCGAATCGCCGCTTCCTCGAACTCGAGTTCGCCTTTCTTCAGGCCGTTGGCCTGGACCTGCTTGGGCGTCAGGTACTTGATGGCGATGTTGACCTTCTCGTCCTCGGTGTAGCCCGGCAGGCGGATGACTTCCATGCGGTCGAGCAGCGGCCCGGGGATGTTCATGGAGTTGGCGGTGCAGATGAACATCACGTCCGAGAGGTCGTAGTCGACCTCCAGGTAATGGTCGTTGAAGTTGTGATTCTGCTCCGGGTCCAGCACCTCCAGCAGGGCCGAGGCCGGATCGCCACGCATGTCGCTGCCCATCTTGTCGATCTCGTCAAGCAGGAACAGCGGGTTGCGCACGCCGACCTTGGTCAGCTTCTGGATCAGGCGGCCGGGCATGGAACCGATGTAGGTACGGCGATGGCCACGGATTTCGGCCTCGTCGCGCACGCCGCCCAGGGCCATGCGCACGAACTTGCGGTTGGTGGCACGGGCGATGGACTCGGCCAGCGAGGTCTTGCCGACGCCGGGCGGGCCGACCAGGCAGAGCACCGGGCCCTTGAGCTTCTTCACCCGCTTCTGCACGGCGAGGTATTCGAGGATGCGCTCCTTGACCTCCTCCAGACCGAAATGGTCGGCCTCGAGGATGTCCTCGGCACGGGCCAGGTCCAGGCGCACCTTGCTCTCGGCCTTCCACGGCACGTTGGTCAACCAGTCGATGTAGGAACGCACGACCGTGGCCTCGGCGGACATCGGCGACATCTGCTTGAGCTTGTTCAGCTCGGCATTGGCCTTGGCATGGGCTTCCTTGGTCAAGCCGGCGTTCTCGATGCGCTTCTTCAGCTCGTCGATCTCGTTGTGGCCTTCGTCGATGTCGCCCAGCTCCTTCTGAATGGCCTTCATCTGCTCATTCAGGTAGTACTCGCGCTGGCTGCGCTCCATCTGCTTCTTGACCCGGCCGCGGATGCGCTTCTCGACCTGCAGCAGGTCGATCTCGGCATCCAGCAGGGCCAGCACGTGCTCGACACGCTCGGCCAGGCCGGTGATCTCGAGGATTTCCTGCTTCTGCTCGATCTTCAGCACCATGTGGGCGGCCATGGTATCCACCAGGCGCGCCGGCTCGTCGATGCTGTTCAGCGAAGACAGGACTTCGGCCGGCACCTTCTTGCCCAACTGCACGTACTGCTCGAACTGGCTGAGCAGGCTGCGGGTGAAGACTTCCGACTCGCGCTCGGCGACCTCGGTCTCGTCGAGCAGCTGCACCTCGGCGCGGCAATGACCGTCCACTTCGATGAATTTCTGGATGGCGCCGCGCTGCTCGCCCTCGACCAGCACCTTGACCGTGCCGTCGGGCAGCTTGAGCAGCTGCAGTACGGTGGCCACCGTGCCCATGCGGTAGAGCGCCTCCTCGCCCGGGTCGTCGTCCGCCGGGTTGCGCTGTGCCAGCAGGAGGATCTGCTTGTCGCCGGACATCGCGGCCTCCAGAGCCTCGATGGACTTCTCGCGACCGACGAACAGCGGGATGACCATGTGTGGATAGACCACCACGTCACGCAGCGGCAGGAGAGGCAATTCGATGGTTGTCTTCATGATTTCAGCTCTACGGCGGCCATTCGGCCGTAAACGGACGGGAGTACCCTTGGACCTAAGATGGGGCCGCCCCCTGGAAAAAACAAGCGAGAACGTCGGAAAAGCAAAGGGCCCCGCAGGGCCCTTTGTTTCAACGACTTGCAGACGTCATACGTCCGGCGCGGCCTTGGCCGGCGGCTCGCTGCTTTCGTAGATCAGCAGCGGCTTTGAACTGCCTTCGATCACGCTTTCGTCGATCACCACCTTGCTGACGTCGCTCTGCGAGGGAATGTCGTACATGGTATCGAGCAGCACACCCTCGAGAATCGAACGCAGGCCACGGGCACCGGTCTTGCGCTCCAGCGCCTTGTTGGCCACGGCCTTGAGCGCATCGGCACGGAACTCCAGGTCCACACCTTCCATCTCGAACAGCTTGCCGTACTGCTTGGTCAGCGCATTCTTCGGCTCGGTGAGGATCTGCATCAGCGCCGCCTCGTCCAGCTCGTCGAGGGTAGCGATGACCGGCAGGCGGCCGACGAACTCCGGGATCAGGCCGAACTTGACCAGATCGTCCGGCTCGACCTCACGCAGCGCCTCGCCGACCCGCTTGCCCAGATCCTGGCTGCGAACCTCGGCATTGAAACCGATGCCACCCTTGGTCGAACGCGCCTGGATGACCTTCTCCAGACCGGCGAAGGCACCACCGCAGATGAACAGGATGTTGCGGGTGTCGACCTGCAGAAACTCCTGTTGCGGATGCTTGCGGCCACCCTGCGGCGGAACCGAGGCGACAGTGCCCTCGATCAGCTTGAGCAGCGCCTGCTGCACGCCCTCGCCCGACACGTCGCGGGTGATGGACGGGTTGTCCGACTTGCGCGAAATCTTGTCGATTTCGTCGATGTAGACGATGCCCATCTGGGCCTTCTCGACGTCGTAGTCGCACTTCTGCAGCAGCTTCTGAATGATGTTCTCGACGTCCTCACCCACGTAACCGGCCTCGGTCAGGGTGGTGGCGTCGGCGATGGTGAAGGGTACGTTGAGCAGGCGCGCCAGGGTCTCGGCCAGCAGGGTCTTGCCGGAGCCGGTCGGGCCGATGAGCAGAATGTTGCTCTTGCCCAGTTCGACATCGTCTTTCTTGTCGCGCTGGTTGAGGCGCTTGTAGTGGTTGTAAACGGCGACGGACAGCACCTTCTTGGCGCGTTCCTGACCGATCACGTACTGATCCAGGATGCCGCTGATTTCCTTGGGCGCGGGCAACTTGTGAGCGCTGCTCTCGGCCTGGGCTTCCTGCACCTCCTCGCGGATGATGTCGTTGCACAGGTCGACGCACTCGTCGCAGATAAAGACCGAGGGGCCGGCGATCAGCTTGCGCACTTCGTGCTGGCTTTTGCCGCAGAAAGAGCAGTAGAGCAGCTTGCCGTTGTCCTCGCCGTTGCGGGTGTCAGTCATTCGATCGATCCAATACGGTAGGCATGAAACACAAGATGAAGGCAATTGCGGGCATTTTCAACCCTGCGGGACGGCCGGATATGTCCGGCCGCTACGCTGTGGCGCAGGTCAGACGGCCAGTTGGCGCTTGTTCAGGACTTGGTCGATGAGGCCATACTTGACCGCTTCCTCGCCGCTCATGAAGTTGTCGCGGTCGGTATCGCGGGCGATCACGTCGATGGGCTGCTTGCAGTGGTCGGCCAGGATCTTGTTCAGGCGCTCGCGGATGGTGAGGATCTCGCGGGCGTGGATCTCGATGTCCGAGGCCTGGCCCTGGAAGCCGCCCAGCGGCTGGTGGATCATCATGCGCGAATGCGGCAGGCAGTAGCGCTTGCCAGCGGCGCCGCCAGCCAGCAACAGGGCGCCCATGCTGCACGCCTGGCCCACGCAGATGGTGGACACGTCGGGCTTGATGAACTGCATGGTGTCGTAGATCGACATGCCGGCGGTCACCGAACCGCCCGGCGAGTTGATGTACAGGTGGATGTCCTTGTCCGGGTTCTCGGCTTCGAGGAACAGCAACTGGGCCACGACCAGGTTGGCCATGTAGTCCTCGACTTGGCCGACCAGGAAGATCACCCGCTCCTTCAGCAGACGGGAGTAGATGTCGTAGGCGCGTTCGCCGCGAGCGGACTGCTCGATCACCATCGGCACGAGGCCGCCGGCGGCTTGGATGTCAGGCATGGTGTTCATGAAAGAATGATGCGACATGTCTAGCGATCTCTCCCTAATAGTCATGTCTCTAAAGACGCATAAGCCAGCGCGAAGGCTGGCTTATGGCTGTGCTCGAACGAGGCGAGGGATCAGGCAGCTTGCGGGGTTTCCGCCGGCTTGACCGCTTCTTCGTAGGAGACCGCTTTATCGGTCACGCTGGCCTTCTGCAGGACAGTATCTACAACTTGTTCTTCCAGTACAACCGAACGCACTTCGTTCAGTTGCTGGTCGTTCTTGTAGTACCAGGCCACGACCTGCTGCGGCTCCTGATAGGCGGAGGCCATTTCCTCGATCAGCTCGCGAACGCGCGCCTCGTCGGCCTTCAGCTCGCTCTGCTTGACCACTTCAGCGACGATCAGGCCCAGCACGACGCGGCGCTTGGCCTGCTCTTCGAACAGCTCGGCCGGCAGTTGGTCCGGCTTGATGTTGCCGCCGAACTGCTGAACAGCCTGCACGCGCAGACGGTTGACTTCGTTGCCGATCAGGGCCTTCGGCACTTCCACCGGGTTGGCAGCCAGCAGGCCTTCCATCACCTGGTTCTTGACCTTGGTCTTGATGGCCTGGCGCAGTTCGCGCTCCATGTTCTTGCGTACTTCGGCGCGGAAACCTTCCAGGCCGCCTTCGGAGATGCCGAACAGGGCGAAGAAGTCGTCGTTCAGCTCCGGCAGTTGCGGGGCAGACACGCTGTTGACGGTGATGGTGAACTCGGCGGTCTTACCGGCCAGGTCCAGATTCTGATAGTCGTCCGGGAAAGTCGGGGTGACCACACGCTCTTCACCCGCCTTGGCGCCGACCAGGCCATCCTCGAAGCCCGGGATCATGCGGCCGGAGCCCAGCACCAGCGAGGTGCCCTTGGCGGTGCCGCCGGCGAAGGCTTCGCCGTCGATCTTGCCGACGAAGTCGATGCTCAGCTGATCGCCGTTCTCGGCGGCACGCTCGACGACCTCGAAACGGGTGTTCTGCTTGCGCAGGATTTCCAGCATGTTGTCGAGGTCTGCGTCGCTCACCTCGGCCTGCAGGCGCTCGACCGCGATGCCGTCGAAACCGGCCAGCTGGATCTCCGGGAATACTTCGAAGGTGGCGATGTACTCGAGGTCCTTGCCCTTCTCGAAGGTCTTGGGCTCGACGGACGGAGCGCCGGCCGGGTTCAGCTTCTGCTCGACGATGGCTTCGTAGAAGGTGGCCTGGATCAGGTCGCCAAGGGCTTCCTGACGGGCGGAGTCTTCATAGCGCTGGCGGATGACGTTCATCGGCACCTTGCCAGGACGGAAGCCAGGGATCTTGGCACGACGGGCAGTCTGTTGCAGACGCTTGGTCACTTCGGTCTCGATGCGCTCGGCAGGCACGCCGATGGTCATGCGGCGCTCGAGAGCGGAGGTGCTTTCAACAGAAACTTGCATGGATATTCCTCGTTGCACAGACATGGCCGGGCGTTCCGGCCCCAGAATCAAAGGCGAGCATTCTAGTGGCTCGACTTACAGAAGTCACCTGCGCAAATTCGCACAAACGATGACACGCCTGAAACGCCCTGCCAGGCGCCGTCATGGTCTATGCTACGGGTCCCGTATCACACACAAGGAACCGTTCCATGAGCCTTTTCGGAAAGATACTCGACGTACTCGGCTTCGGCACCAAGGCGGAAGCCGCCGAGGCGCCTGCTGCGCCCCCTGCCGATTCGGCACCGCAGTCGGCACCGCAAGCGGTGAGTGCGGTGGATGTGACGAGCAAGTTGGAAGACCTGGCCGCCAAGCATCCGGAAAAACTCAACTGGAAGACGTCGATCGTCGACCTGCTCAAGCTGCTCGGCATAGACAGCAGCCTGACCGCGCGCAAGGAACTGGCGACCGAACTGGGCTGCCCCGCGGAGAAGATGGGTGATTCGGCACAGATGAACATCTGGCTGCACAAGACCGTGCTGCAGAAACTGGCCGACAACGGCGGCAACATTCCCCCCGAACTGCTCGATTGAGCCCCGGCACGGGAGAGGCGTCGCCCTCTCCCTCCTGCCTCCCCTACCCGCGCAACGCGGGCGCCTGAGCAGCGGAAAAGCCAGGCGAAGCCCGGAAAGACTTCAGCGCAACTGGTTGAACAGATTCAGCCCCGCGATCTTCACGTAGCTCTGCTGCGCCGCCTCGAGAATGATGGTCTGGAACGACAGGCGCGACAGCGCTTCGGCGTAGTCCAGTTCGCGCAGGTCGGCCTGCACGGCCTTGTTCACCAGCGTGACGTCCTCGTTGTCGACCTCGGTGGTGTCGATCAGGTTGAGCCGCGCGCCGATCTCCGTCTGCACTTCCAGCACGCTGCCCATGCCGTTGTCCAGGTTCTTCAGGGCGATCGCCACTTCGTCGCGGATGGCCAGGTTGCCGGCCGGCGAGGTGGGCGAGGACTCCAGCGCCTGGCGCAGGCGGGAGATGGTGTTGAGGATGCTGCGCTGCTCCTGGAACTGCGGCTGCACCACGAATTCGTCGCCGCCCGCAGCGCTGGCCGGTCCGGACATGCTGAACTCGGCGCCATAGACCGTGAAGTTCGACGGATACGGGCCCGCCGCCGTGCCGGTGGCCAGCACGGGGCTGTTCGGCCCCATCGGCTGGGCGTAGACCTCGAAATTGGTGTCGTCGGTGAACTTCAGCACCACGCCCGAGGTGGGGAACTGGCTGTTGAACACCCCCTGGTTGACCACGCTGCCGCCGGAGATCACCGCGGCCGATGCGTTGGTGGAGGAGCGCGTCACCGCGAACTCGGTGGGTGCGGACTGCAGGGTGAAGCTGTGGGTGCCGATCCCCGGAGTGCCCGGCGTGGCGGTATCGGCCAGCAGGTTGTCCAGGTCCATGGCGTTGTCGCCATCCTTCAGCACCACGTCGAGCTGGAAGCGCATGCCGCGGAAGTTGATGGCGTTGCCACCGCTCACCAGCGGGTCGATCTGCCCTCCCCCGGGGATTTCCGAGGTGACGTCGGCACCCGAGGCATCGTAGATGCGGAATTCCTTGCCGCTGACGAACGTCAGCGAATATGGCTCGCCGCTGCGGAAGTCGGCATTGAATGCCCGGTTGTCCTCGACCAGCCCCGGAGACACGAACACCCGCTGGTCGCTGGCAGGCACGGCGGGAATGGTGGTCGCCGGCAAGGGCGGCGTCGGCAGGGCCGGATTGTTGACGCCCCCGGTGCCCTGCACCCGGTTGGCGTTGCTCACCTCTTCGAAGAGGCGCTTGCCGTTGTCGTTGATCGCCACGTTGGTGGAACTGGCCACCTGCAGACTGCGCTGCCCCTCGTCACCGAAATAGGAGTAGGTGCCGTCCGGATTACGGACGAACGGCGCATTCTTGCCGAGAAAGCCGCTGAACAGGTACTCGCCACGGGCGTTGCGGCTGTTCATCAGGTTGAGCAACTCGGCCTCGCGCTGCTCCAGTTCCTTGGCGATGGACTTGCGGTCGTCGGCCGACAGCGTACCGCCGCCCGCGCGCACCGCCAGTTCGCGCACGCGCTGCAGGACGGTGTTGACGGAGTCGAGGGTGGTCTCCTCCTGGGTCAGGCTGTTCTTCGCCGCGGTCAGGTTGTCCTTGTACTGGCCGAGCACGGCCTGCTGCTGCTCCAGCTGCAGCAGGCGCACCGAGGCCACGGGGTCGTCCGCGGGCGTGAGGATGCGGTTGCCGCTGCTGATCTGCTCCTGGGTGCGGATCAGGTTGGCATAGTTGCGACCCAGGCCGGACACGCCGTTGTTGAATGCCTGGATGGAAGAAATGCGCATTACCATGGTCTGGCCTCCCGGCCCTGGCGAAAGCTCGTCAGAACGAGTTGATCAGCGTATCGAACAGACTACGCGCAACTTGAATGATTTGCGCGGATGCCTGGTAGTACTGTTCGAACTGGATGAGCTTGGCGGCCTCCTCGTCCAGGTTCACCGCCGACACCGAGTCGCGGTTGTCGGTCGCCTGCTTGAGGATCGCCCCCGTGGCCTCGCTGTCGACGCGCGCCTGGCTGGTAAGCGTTCCCACCCGCTCGACCAGGTCGCCATAGGAATCGGTGAAGCTCGCCCCGGTGGTGTCCGGCGCCAGCGGATTGACGCCGATCACGGCCTTGTTCTGCAGGTCGACCAGTTTCAGCGCGTTGCGGTTGTCCGACACCCCGTTGGTGTTGAACGACACCGAGAAATTGTCGCCCGCCTCCGGTCGTCCGCTGATGGTTACTTCGTAGTCGAAGGCGCTCGGCACCGGCGGAGGCCCGGCCGAAGCCGGCACGCTGATGGTGATGGCGTTGTTCTGCCCCGGCACGATGGTGCCGGTATCGATCACGTTGCCGTTGATGTCCACCACATCGTAGCTCTGGGTCGAACCACCGCCGGCACCCATGACGATGCGTAGCGGCGGCGCGTTGCGCAGGCTGGTTTCCAGATCGGCCTGGGCAGTCGGATCGTAGATGTCGATCTCGGTGAGCAGCGTGGGCTGGGTGATCTTCCCGGTCCCGATATTGGCCGGGCTGGTCTCTGCCTTCAGCGGTGCGGCGAAGGCCAGCTCCTCCGGGTTCTTCATGTCGGCGCGCATGTGACTGCCGGCATTGCGGGTCGGCATCACCATGAAGCGATCGCCCGCGGCGAAGGTGCCGGTCGCCACGCCGAGGGAGAAGCCGTCCACCTCGGGCGCCGGCACCGTGGTGATGTCGAAGGTGCCCGGGGTCGGCGGGAACAGGGTGCCGTCGGACGTCCGCCGCACCACGTATTCGGTGGCGCTGGTGAACTCCACTTCGTAGTCGCTGGTGGTCAGCCGGGTGGTGTCGGTGATGCTGACGTTGAGGTTGGCCAGCGGATCGCTGTTGCCCACTCGCGCCAGGCTGCGCTGGGACAGCAGCAGCGGATCGTTGAGCGGACGGAACAGCTCGTTGCCGAACTGACCATTGAGGTCCAGCCCCTGCCCCAGCTGGCGGTTGATCTGGTCGGTGATCGACAAAGCCAGGCGACCCACCGAGTTCAGCGACGTATCCAGTACATCCTGGCGGTAACGGATCAGGCCGCCCATCTCGCCGCCGGTGATCAGCGAGGTGACGTTCTGCCGGGAGTTGCCGCTGATGAACTGGATCTCGCTGCGCAGCGGGTCCGACTGCCCGGGCACCACTTCCAGGCGCGACGCCTTGGCGCCCACCACCAGCGGCTGCCCGGAGCCGATGAAGATGTTGTAGCCGCTGCCCTCCTGCGGCACCACGGTGACACCGATGAACTCGGAGAGCTTGCGCACCGCCTCGTCGCGGGCGTCCAGCAGGTCATTGGGCTGGTTGCCGTTGGCCTGGGCCACGGCGATGGCGTCGTTGTAGCCGGCGATGGAGGTGGCCAGCTGGTTGACCTGGTCGGTCACCGCCGAGAGCTGCTTGTTGATGAACGCGTTCTGTTCGTAGAGCCGGTCGTAGACGGTGTTGAAGCGCTTGGCCAGACCTTCCGCCTCGGACAGCGCGAGCTGCCGCGCGGGGATGTTGGCCGGGTCTTCCGCGGCGGTCTGCAGGGCCGCGAAGACCTTCTGCAGGCCCGGGGTGATACCGGTGGTGCTGCCCGCCAGCAGCGAGTCGAGCTGGTTGATCTGGCTCAGGTAGGCGGACACGTCGCTGTTCAGCGCCGTGCTGGAGCGCACCTGGGTGGTGAGGAATTCGTTGTAGATACGCCGCACGTCGACCAGCGTGGTGCCCGAGCCTATGTAGCCGGCGCCGCTGAACTGCGGGACGCGCGTGGCCTGCACCGCGTCCTGCCGGGAGTAGCCCGGCGTGTTGACGTTGGTGATGTTGTGGCCGGTGACCGCCAGCGACGTCTTGTACGCGGCAAGGCCGGACAGGCCGATGTTCAACAGGTCAGCCATGATTCAGCTCTCAGGTCCTTGTGGTCGGGCTGTCGGCGGCGGCCACAGCCTGGTAGGTCTGCATCTGCCGGGCGATCTGCGAGATTTTGCGGGCGTACTGGGGATCGGTGGCGTACCCCGCCTGCTGCAGCTCGCGCACGAAACTCTCGGGCTTGTCGGTGACGGCCAGGGCTTCCTGATAACGGCCGTTGCCCTGGAGGAAGCTCACGTAGTCGTTGAAGCTCTGCCGGTACGAGTCGTAGGCGCGGAAGGAAGCCGCCTCCTTGACCGCCTCGCCACCCTTGTATTCGGTGGTCAGCACGCGGGCCGACTCACCCTGCCAGCCGCCGTGGGCCTTGATGCCGAACAGGTTGTGACTGCTGGAGCCATCGGCCTGGCGGATGATGGACTTGCCCCAGCCGGTTTCCAGCGCGGCCTGGGCCACCAGGTAGCGGGCATCGACGCCGATCTTCTGCGCGGCCTCCTCAGCCAGCGGCAGCATGGTCTGGACGAACTCCGCCGCCGAGGCGAAGGCGGACTTGCCCTTGGCCAGCGGCGGCTGGGCCACGCTGCGGCCGCTGACGGCCGCGCTGTCGTTCAGCCCCAGCGGCTTGCCGTCGGCCACCGCGCTGGCCTGGGCCGGCA
>OGQD01001230.1_pt1 | contig 17191 bp, 18 predicted proteins | sample 1553091 | NCBI WGS metagenome assembly OGQD01 (sample SAMEA2580290, study PRJEB22360) | human gut metagenome | biome: human gut; feature: human-associated habitat; material: faeces | place: Denmark | collected 2008/2010
GATGGTAATGGTCAACGATTTACAATCGGAAGATCGGGCACACCCGCGGCTGCGCCGCATCCGCCAGATCAACGACAAGCACCACCTCACGCTGCTGTGCCGCGATCTGTCCGAACTGGCCAATTACGCGCGCGTGGATAACCGCCAGTACCGCCTGCTCAAGCTCGCGACGCCCGGCCCCTACACCTTCATCCTCGAAGCGTCCAAGGAAGTGCCCAAGCGCCTGAGCCATCCCTCGCGCAAGACCATCGGCCTGCGCGTGCCGGACCGCAAGGGCACGCAGCTGCTGCTCGAACAGCTGGGCGAGCCGCTGATCGCCCCGACGCTGATCCCGCCCCGCGAGAGAAACAAAAGACCGAGCCGCTCAACGACGCCGACTCGGTGCTGGAGCGCTTTCCGCACGAGATCGATGCCGTGGTCGATGCCGGCGCCTGCCCGCTGGCGCCCACCACGGTGCTGGACCTCACGCCCATGAGCGCCAACAACCCGCCCATCGTGCTGCGCCAGGGCCAGGGCCGGCTCGACAGCCTGGGCCTGGAAACGGGTTGAGCGTCACACTCCAATCATGGCCAAGGGGTATTTTTGTTTCTCGAAGATACATTTCTTGCAACCATAGAATGAGCGGAACAATCCATTCCGGCTAGGCAAAGCTCATGAAAAATCAGCATATTTATCAAACAAACCTTATCAATAGCTTTGTTTAAAATCCATCGCAAATTGCCAAGACCGTGGATTTTTCCGAACTGATTCAAACCGTACTGATATACGCGCTGCCCGTGCTGTTCGCCATCACCCTGCATGAGGCGGCGCACGGCTATGTGGCGCGCCATTTCGGCGACCATACGGCGGCCATGATGGGCCGCATCACGCTCAACCCCATCAAGCACATCGACCCCATCGGCACGGTGCTGATGCCGCTGCTGCTGTACTTCGCGACCTCGGGCGCCTTCCTGTTCGGCTATGCCAAGCCCGTTCCCGTGCGCTTCGACCAATTGCGTCATCCCAAGCGCGACATGATCTGGGTGGCGCTGGCCGGCCCGGCCGCGAATTTCGTGCAAGCCGTGTTCTGGGCCGTGCTGCTGGTGGTGCTCGCCATCCTCGGCATCAAGGAACGCTTCTTCGTGGGCATGTGCCAGGCCGGCATCACCGTCAATCTCGTGATGTGGGCCTTCAACCTGTTCCCGCTGCCGCCGCTGGATGGCGGCCGCATCCTGACGGGCCTGCTGCCCTACCGGCAGGCCAGTTGGCTGGCGCGCATCGAGCCCTGGGGCTTTTTCATCGTCATGGGCCTGGTCATAGCGGGCGTGGTCGGCCGGTACTGGCTGCGTCCGCTGATGGACTTCGGCTATGACAGCATCGAACTGATACTGACGCCCTTGATCGCGCTGCTGCGCTGACACCGTAGCAGGGCATGGATAGCAATATTTCCCCGAACTTATGAGCATTACCCGATTTCTGACCGGCATCACCCCCAGCGGCACCCCCCACCTGGGCAACTACGCGGGCATGATGCGCCCGGCCATCGGCAAAAAGCCCAAGCGATAAACGGCATCATCTCCCGCAACGAATGAAAGTATAACAGGTAAAACGATTGGATAATGACAAAACGCATCATCTTTATCTTCGCGGCGCTCTGCTCGTTGCAGGCCCGCGCGAGTGTCCGGCCCGCACAGGCTGACACTGTACGGTACACATCCTTCACCGATGCCGCAGAGCTGCTCCAGCCGGTGCAGCCCACCCATCTCGACGGCGTGATTCTTCCGATGCGCGGAAGCGGCAACTGGTTTGTCGGTATCGCCGGAGGCTCGACCGCCTTTCTCGGTACGCTGCTCGGCTGCGAGGACCTGTTCGGACGCATCGAAACATCGTACAGCCTCGCCGTCGGCAAGTGGTTCACGCCCTCGGTCGGCGCACGGATCAATTACAGCGGATCGCGCTTCAAGGACGCCCGGTTGTCCACACAGAGGTACCACTATGTCCATGCGGATCTGCTGTGGAATGTTCTCGGCCGCGGGTATGCCCGGCAGGAGCAGGTGCGCTGGGGGCTCGTTCCCTTTGCGGGCATCGGCCTGCTGCATCATGCTACGAACGGGCACAACCCGTTTGCGGTCTCCTACGGCGTACAGGGGCAGTACCGCATCTCCCGAAGGGTAAGCGCCGTCGCGGAACTCTCCGGCACGACCACCTTTCAGGACTTCGACGGCTACGGCCGCGCCAACCGTTTGGGCGACCACATGCTGTCGCTGACCGCCGGATTCACGTTCCATATCGGCAAGACCGGCTGGAAGCGGGCCGTGGACGCTGCACCCTATATCCGCCGCAGCGAACGGCTTGCGGAGTATGTGGATTTCCTGTCGGAGGAGAACCGACGCTATGCGGGCCGGCACGACTGCGACCGGCGGACGCTGGCCGAGCTGAAGAAGATACTGGAGATCGAGGGCCTGCTCGACGCTTACGGGCATATCCTGCAAGAGGACGGCGAGGTCGGCAAAGATTACCCTGTGAACAATTACAGCGGGCTGAACTCGCTGCGTGCGCGGCTGAAGAACCGGCAGTGGGACGGAACGTCGCCCCTCGATACGACGGAGGTTCGGCCCGGCGGCGGGTCGGTTTCCGTGCGTGTGGAGGCCGGTAGTGCGAATTCCCGGTACGGGTGTAATGCCCGCCGCGACTCCCTTACTGCGGATTCCGTCGCTTTCCGGCCGGCCGGCGGCGAATGTATCGGCGCTCCCGTCTATTTCTTTTTCAGCCTCAATACGGCCCGTTTGACAGACCCCTCCCAGTTGGTCAATCTCGACGAACTGGTACGAGTTGCAACGAAATACGGTCTGACGGTGAAGGTTACGGGAGCGGCCGACAGTGCGACCGGAACAGTCGGTATCAACGACGCCCTGAGTGTTTCGAGAGCAGACTATATAGCCTCGGAGCTGAACAAGCGGGGATTACCGTCCGACAGGATCACCAAGACCGGTGAAGGCGGCATTTCCGATTACGTTCCTACGGAAGCCAACCGGCACTCGAAGGTAGAACTGTTCTTCGACAAATTGGAAAAAACGGAGATTCATCCGTAAGCGGATAAAAAAGAGAGTATCGATGTCGATACTCTCTTTTTTAGTAGATGTTGTATTCCGGATTCTTTAAGCAGGATATCAGTTGCCCGGTTTGAGATTTTTGTCGTAATCCCAGAAGAATTTTGCCTGTATAGGGGTGTTGTGGACCACTTTCAACTTGCCGCTATTCAGGCTGTGGATTACTTTTCTATCTTCTTCCGTCAACTTGAAATCAAATTGTATAAGAATAAAGCAATGAATTTTAACCTATTTCAGAGCAGGGATTCAAGGCGTTTCTTCTCGAGAGTCTCGGTCCTTCCGGAATTGAAATATATTTTCATCTGTCGATTGCGGGACGGAGTAGTCCCGGCTGTTATTTTGCTGTCTGAATAAATACGCCCTTTTCCTGTTCTGCAGGGACAGAAAAAGGGCGCAGGAATAAAGGTTTATCCCTTGATCATAATAAGCAGCATCTTGAATGCCTTCACGGCATGTACCGAATGGGGTACGTTTGCCGGCATGATGAGCATCTGACCCTCCGTAAGACGATAAACGTCCTCTGCGATGTGAATTTCCGCCTCCCCGTCCAGTATCTGACATACGGCATCGAAAGGCGCGGTATGCTCGCTCAGTTGCTGTCCCTCGTCGAACGAGAAAAGCGTGAGGTTACCCGCCCGGTTATGGATGAACTCTTGACTTACGATACTGCCTTCGGCATACTCGATTTTTTCTTTGGGCGAAAACGGCCCTTTCATCAATTCCAATTTTTTCATCTCGATACATTAAATGTAATAAATCACAAAATAATAAATCCCTGCCAAAATGAACGCGACCGCAACGATCAGGTTCAACCATTTCTGGAACTGGTTTACCCGGTTGTAGAATCGCCCCAGGCTCGACATGCCGAAGGCTACGATCCAGGCGATGAGCACCACCAGAATTCCCGAGGCCACGGCGAATACAACCGGATAGAGGTAGCCTCCCGGCTCCAGCGCCGCCATCGGCAACAGCATACCGAAATAAAATACGCCGCTGATGGGACAAAAGGCCAGCGCGAACAGCAGCCCCAGCACGAACGCTCCGAAACTGCCCCGCAGACGCTTGCTGCTCTCCGAAGCTCGGAAACCGAACTTGCCGAAAGGGAACTTACTGCCCAGCAGCAGGAATACCCCATAGACGATCAGCGTCGGAGCGAGAATGTACCCGCCATAGTCGCTGACGAGGCTCTGAACAAAAAACGTGCTGGCCCCTTTCTTCAAAACGGGAATACAGATCAGTCCCAGCACCGTATAGGATACGATGCGCCCCAGAGTATAGAACAGTCCGTTTGCGAACACACGCCTGCCGCCGCTCATATCCCGGCCGATGTATCCGAGGACCATGACGTTGGTCGTGAAAGTACAGGGACTCACCGATGTCAGTATACCCAGCAGGAACGCCGTGAGAACCGGCAGATTGCAATTATCGAGTAAAGAATTTACGAATTGCTCCATCGCACGGGCTTATTCTTTCAACAGCTTCCCGATATCTTCGGCCAACTGCTTGCGGAACTTTTCGGTATTCGTCCGTGCATTTTCGATGGCGAACTTGGAAATGTTACGGACCGTTTCCTTATCACCGGCATCGTGACGGATCAGCAACAGCGAAGTCCAGGCTATCTCATATTTCTTGGCTTCGTCCTTGCCTTCGGGTTTCGAAAAATCCACGACCCGGTAAGAGACGTTCTTCCCGTCGGCGGCAAGTTCCTCCGCCACCTCCTGCGAATTTTTCTTGATAGCCTGACAGGTCTGGCACTGTTTCACTCCATGGAACACGACGACCTCTACGGCCGGTTTGTCGTGCTTCGCCTCGTTTTGAGCCCGGACAACTCCGTTGCCGAACATGAGGGCTGCCAGAAGAGGCAGCATGATTTTTACGGTTTTCATTTTTCGTCTTCTTTTAATTGGTTATCGATACTTTTTCAATATTTCCTTGATTTCGTCCACCGACAGGTCGCGGCCGAAGGATACGGCCTTTTCGTCGATGATGAGCGCCGGCATCTGCAGCACCTCGTACTGCAATGCCTTCGTGATGTCGTGAATGAACTCCACCTCCAGATCCAACCCCAGTTCGTCGACTGCGATCCGGGCGTTGTCGTACATCTGGCTGCATGAAGAGCATCCTCCTCCCAATACTTTTATTTCCATTTCTTCCGTGTTTATGTGTATGAATTGAATTTGATTGTTTTCTGTTAAAAAACGGTGAACAGCGACACCCGGAACCAGACCGAGTCGTGCCGGTCCGGCGTCCGGCTGATCGTATGCTGCGACGTCGATGGTACGGCCTGCTCGTAGCGGGAAAGATCGTAGACGGCCTCCGGAATACGGTTGCCCCGTCCGCAAAGCATCTGCCCCCGCAGACCGAACGTTCCGAACCGGAAATGCCTTGCCACGGTCAGTTCCGCCGTATACAGCTCCGCCGTATTGGCATAGTAGGCATAAGTCGTGAACGCATGCTGGAATTCCGTGTTTTTTTCCAGGTCGACTCCGACCTCATAGCGGCTCTCGGGAACTGTCCGGTGGCTCCAGCAACCGCGCAACTCCACATCGAACTTCTCCCCGGAATACCGGGCTCCGATTCCGAGGGAGGGGGTCAGCAACACGTTGCGGATCAGGTAATCGTGGTCCTTGTAGGTCTCCTCGCGCATCATATAGCCGACGCCTCCGAGCAGCGACACGGTATAGTGCCGTCCCAGAAAACGGGAAACCTTGAGTTCCGCACTTCCGTCCAGACGCTTCATTCCATAGCGGTTCTGTTCTCCGATCTTGCGGAAATCGTACACGTCCACACCGTCCTGAGACGACGAAATATAACGTTCGAAGATATTTTCCGTTCCCTTTTTATCCTCATAAGCGGCCTTCACCAAAAATTCCGCTCCCCACCGACGGTCATTCCACAATATGCCCAGATCGGCATCGAAAGTATTGGCCGGAGCCCGGTAGAGATTCACCTTATAATTGTTCTCTTCCGTCTTCATCGTTTCACGGCCGTATCCCAGCAACAGATTCAGGCGCAACGCCCGCGAAGGGTCGGAATTGAACGTCAGATTCACGCCGTAAGCGTTGATATGCTGCCGTTGTTCCATGGAATTGAAAATCGGGCTGAAAATGTAGTCGAACATACCGAACCCGTATTCGATGAAGAAACCGGCGAACTGTCCGGTCCGGAAGTGTTTGACATCCGCATGCTGGCGATGGTGCATGAATTCCGCGTTCAGGGCTATGACATGGCGGCGGAATGCATAGGCGGCACCGGCCTTGAACGTAAGCCACGTGGAGATATCCTCTATACGGGGATCGTTCTGGCGGAATGCGAAATCGCCCGTATATTCCCCCGACATGCCCAGATCGAACCGCCCGAGCCGGAACGAGTACCCGCACATCAGATCGTACTTTTCATAACGGAAGTCGCCGCCCGTCGAATCGGCAACAATGTAAGGCCAGTACAGTCCGGGATTGCGCAGTGCGCTCCAACCGACGTTGTCGTTTCCTCCTGCCGTAAATCCGATCCGGGCGAAGAACGTCGCCCGGTCGCCCTGCTTGTATCCGTCCGCCCGGACAGAAAAATCGCGGAACTCCTGCCCCTCGTAAGGCAGATAATCCCCTTCCTGTCGTCCGGAAGCCCCGTCCGCAGCGATGAAGATCGTACCGGGCTTCTCTCTGACGAACCCGGGATTTTCGGCCGAAAAGTAGCGCCGCTCGCCGACCATGCGGTGTATCAGGGCCGGATTTCTCAGATAAGCGTCCCGCATGTCCGTCCCGGGCCGCAACGAACGGTTCTCGAACTCGGTCTGCAACGGGGAATTCGACGCCGTCGAGGTCAGCCTCTCCTGCCCCCTGACGGAAGGAACGCTACACAGGCTGCATAGGAGCGCAGCGACGATTCCCGGTGTGAAATATGTGTGTCTTAAAGGCATCCTCAGTGTATATTAAAAACTGAATGTCATCTCGGCCCCGAAGAACGATTTCTGCCATACGCGCACGTTCTGGTTGTAGCGGTTCTTATACAGGGGATTGATGTCCAGAATATTGTTCACGAAAAACGAGGCGCGTATCATCCGGCTGAACTCTTTGGTCACCTTGAAATTAACCGTCAGCGATACGGGCAGCGTTTCGCTGAAATCCTCCTTATAGATATGATAGTGCCGCCACACCGTATGTCCGTCCTTAATCGACTGCAGTATCCGGTCGTCCACGGTATGCATCCGACCGTCCGTATCGAAATAGGCGGAAGGGTATTCATCTCCGTTGATACGCATCTCTTCATTCAGCCAGATGAACTGGAAGAAGGTAGTGAAAATCATTTTATAGCGCGGAATATTCGTGTTGAACCAAAGGTTCGTATTGAAAATCCGCTGGCGGGTGATATCCTGACGCCGGTAAATTCCCACGTACGGTTGCGGACGGTCGTCGTCCCTGAAGGCAGGATGGTACTGCAACGGAGCGCCCGAAGAGTAACGCGTATCATAATATGCGCCGTTGATCTCCACCGTCGTGGACAGAGGGATGATTTTCGGGAAGCGCAGCAGGTACTCCAGACCTTTTTTCTCGACCTTCATGCTGTTGCGTACGATGTCCATATCCACGAACGTGGCATACGGGTCCGCCACATAATCCTCCTTTTCCGGCCGGCGGCCGACGATCGGCTGTCCGTCGATCGGATCGACATAGCGTGTGTAACGTACGGGAGAATACTCGGCGACGCTTTCGAATCCCCGGTCGGAGTGCTCCTTGAAAAAAGTCAGGGACAGGGAGTAGCCTTCGTATTCCACATCCCATCCCGCTTCGTATTTCGTATTCCGGTTCGGACGCAGGCTATTGTTCGTGACATCGTAGATTTTCGTATAGGTGATCAGATGGTTGAACGGATCGTCCTGCTTGGTATAAGCGTTCAACACGATCATATCTTTGTAGACCCTGTCCGGGTAGATGTAATCGAGCGTAGGCAGCTTGTTCTCCTGTCCGAACCCGAAGCGGAACATATTGCGTAACGATTTGCCGCCGGCAAGATCGATATTGAACGACAACGCCGCATTGATACGGGGTTCGACCTGCAACTTTCTCAATTCGGTATATTTCGTGTCTAAATTGAACATCTGCGTAAACCGGACCCCGGCGTTCAGCTCGAAATCGAACCAGCGGTTCGAATGCTTCAGTTGTTCTTCCGCATAGGCTGCGCCGACCGACAGTGCGGGAATGCTTCGGTTGGGCACCGGACGCACGTATTCGTTGTTCCCCGGATAGGGCGGCCGGGTCATGTCGACCATAACGCCCTCCCCATAGTTCTTGGTCCGCTTCCATGAAAGACCGTATATCACCTTGTGGCGGAAAGAACGCGTCTCGAAAAGAGATTCGGCATTCAGTTGCGTAAGCAGCGACAACGGCTTGTTCTCGATCTGGAAGGGACTGTAATAGGTAGAAGGAAGGTATATGCCCTCCGATTCGCCCTCCTCTGTCGCCAGCGGGGACGGAAGCGGCGTCCCGGTCTGCACGAGGCGATTGCGGTCTATCAGGTCGTAGGTATAGTCCGCCGAAGCGATGAACTCGACATTATCGACGATCTTCCCCAGATCGTACATTTGCGCCTTGAATGAAGCGCCGGTCCTCGAATACTTGTTTCGGAACGACTCGTTGTAATCCTGCGTCAGCTCGTCCTCCTTAGCCTGGTTCAGCGTATAGACCTCGGACAGTTTGAAAAAGAGGAATAGCGTCTTGTCCCCCACATCGACGGAATTGTTATAGGTGACCTGGCCCGTCAGGCGGCTGTATTTGCTCATAGGGTCGCGGCGGTCGTCGTAAACCGAAGTATAGTCGATTCCGGTATGCAGATAACCCATCTTCGGCGAAATGCGGAACCCCTTGCCCAGATAGATCAGCTTGGTAAGCGGATCGACCTTCATGCGAAGCTGTGCGGGAGTAATGCCTATCTTCGAGGTCGTCTGAATGACGCCCGACGAGAGGTTTCCCAGTTTGGCCGAGGAAATGCCCTTGACGATCTCTATTTTGCGGATATGGTCGGTCGAAAGCGTTTTCAGATCGATGCCCCTGTTCATGCCGAGCCGGTCGCTGTATTCGTCGGTAGACAACCCCGGGATAGAAGCCCGAAAGCCGTCGTTATCCTGAGGGATGCCGTCCATGACGACTGCCATACCCAGCGACGTATTGTCGTCGCTGCCCGACTGACGCAGCGATATGCGGTTGAAACCGGTGGCACTCGACTCCCGGAACAATCCGCCCGGGATCAACGACAGCACGTCGGCTACCGACGTGGGCTGGATATGCTCCAACGCCTGTTGGTTGATGACGGCCGTAGAGCCTTGGTTTTTCTTATAATCCGCCATGACGACCACCTCCGCGAGCTCGTACGATTGTTCTTCGAGTACGATCACCAAGGGTTCCGGGCTACCGGCCTTCACCTTGACCTCCTTGTCGACATGGTTCAGGTACGAAACATTCAACGTATATTCCGTTCCCTTCGTTCCCGTAAACCGAAACTTTCCCTCGAGGTCCGTCGAGACTCCCGTTCCGAGTTCGGCGATGAACATCGTGGCGAAACTCAGCGGCTTGCCGTCCGAGTCCCGGACGACACCCTCCACAGTGGCTTTATCCGTCTGCGCGAAGAGTGCGGAGCATAGACCCGATATAAAAAAGGCTATGAATATCAGTTTCTTCATTTATCCCCTCGTCATTCCATTCCGGTCTCCGTATACGGACCTGCCCCGTTATCTGGGACCGGAATTACAGAATTGTCAGAGTACCCCCGGGAGTTTCCCGGACGAGCCCTGACAAATCCATTCTCCGGTGATTATTCGTTTCTCCAGCCTTCCGGGTAACCCTTGAAGTCGCTGCGGTGTTCGATCTTCACATCCACGCTCGAATCGTTGGTATCCTGGAACTTCCCGTCGGTACCTTTCACGCGGTACATGAACGTGTTGTGGTGACAGCCTTCGATCGTAGCCTGGACATAGCTTTTGTCGACGGTCACAGGCAGCGACTTGGAAGTGTAATTACCCCAGTAAGGAGTGGTTGCAGAGGTCGTTTCGATGGCATCCACGATCAGGTTCGTAGGAACCTTGTAACCCTGATATTCCTGAATGGCGGCATCCTTTTTCGGACGGTCGTTGTAGGTAAACCCGTTCTGGCTCTTGAACGAACTCCACTCGATACCGCTGGCGTCGAACAGGAACAGCGGACGGATACCATAAGGATGCATCCATGCCGTGACGCCGCCCGGCATGCTGTTGGCGATTTTCGTCAGGTTGGGAACTTTCGGATTGTCCACGGCCGAACCGGACATGGCTGCGTCGTTATCGGCGAGTTCGAAATCGGCACCCGAAAGGTCGACCGGAATGCCGGTGTCTTTCTCCGGATTGGGCGTGTAGCTTTCCGTGTGGTTCTGCGCCTGCGAAGCGATGACGTAAACTTCGCCCGGTGCGAGTGTATAATTCTGTCCGGCCGGTATCTGGTAAATATTGGCAGCCACCACGTAATCCGGCAGAAGCGAGGTCAGGTCCGAGCATGGCAGCGTATTCATATTCGAAGCCTGTGCGAGTGCCAGTCCGCTGACGTTGATCTCACGGTCCGAATTGTTCGCAATGACGATATACTGGTCGGGGTGCATCATCGTGCCGCCGTAGGTGCCGCCGTTATAGAACAGCTCGGAAAGAACGATGCCGTCCATATTGCCCGTATAGTGTACCGAGAGGTTCTCCACGTCGACGCTTACCGTGGTACTCTGGCCGTATTGCGCCATACCCGTCGTACCGAAATATTCCTTGCCGTTCTCCTTGCCGCGGATCTCGATTCCGTAACTGCCGATATCGAGGTTGAATGTCGCGGAACCGGAGGCATCCAGAGATTCCGTCATGGTCTTCCCGTCACGCTCCGAGGATACGGTTACGGTGAACTGAGAATAGTCCGGAACCTTGTCCTCCGTAGTCGGAGCAACAGCCTGAACTTTCAGGTCGATCTTCCCTGACGGTCCGTCATCATCCTTGCTGCAAGAGGCGAAGGCCAGCAGGGTTGCGGCCACCGTCATTAGTTTGATTGTAAAATGTTTCATATTTTAACGATTATATTTGAAAAGGTTAAACGGTCGGAAAATAAGATTAGGTGTTTTTTTATTCGACTGCAAATTTACAGCAATCTCCCCCCCCCCTCGCAATCCCCACATTTTGGTATTTTGGATTGAGATTATAATCCATAAATGGTATCCGAAGACAGTGCTGTCAGAGGAATGTGCGGGAAAGAGATATGCGAAATATTATTCGAAGTGTCCGATCTGTATTTTCTCTATTCTCCCGAAGGGCCGGATAGGGTAAAGGAAGTCGTTTCGATATATAATATCGGAAGGAAGAACGGTAAAACGGAATGCCATCGTCTAACCGGGGAGAGTGCTCATTTTATCCCTATACTGCAAATCCGGCAGAATCATGAACTGTCAGTTGCGCCATATCCCGTATTCGGGGCGTAAAAGCAAACATTTCCTGCGGATCTCTGAAATTACGTTCCGGCGGAAATATCTCCTGCGGCCATTTCTAAGCCTCACGCGCTCCGCTCCGTTTCTATACCTGCCGGACGCTGTTTTTACTTTTTTAAGCTAAATTTTTGCCGCATAGTTTCCAAAATAGGCAACTTTGGATTTTCTTTGTGAAATCGAGAGACTATGAATATGGAAATCAACAATATCGGAGTTTTGATCCGCCGTGAACGGACCCGTTGCAGAATGACACAGGAGAAACTGGGCGAAAGAGTCGGCGTCGGTGTGCTTGCAGGTGGCGGTTCCCGTAGACCGGCGCTTAATCGGTTACATTGTGGCCAATATAGGCGAATTTGCACGTACGCATGGCATGACGGTGCGCGAAGCCGGCAACTACCTGAACCGCTACAAGGGGTTGGACTTTCTCGCCGAACACTACGAGGCTGAGCACCTGTCGGCGACAGCGTACAGGATTTGACCCGTGTGTGTTACAATAACGGCGGAGGTATGAGATGAAACTCTACCACGGATCGAACACTGAAGATGGGCCGGATTATGTAATCCGGTAGTATGATGAAAGAAAGGTCGAAAAACTGGATGAACAATTCGCGGAATGCGTAAAGTGGCGGATAGCCGTTCGTATCTTTTCCCGTCTTTTTCCGCTGTTTGCGGTTCGGTTGCTTTTGTAGGTCCGTAAATCGTTCCGGCTATGGGGTAGGGGGACCGCAAACCGTCCGAATATCCTGCTTCGGACGATTTGCGTTGATGAATATATCTTGTTATTCCGCCAAGAGTGCGGTATTGGCCATATCGCGCACGATCACGCCTTCGTCGAACACCTCGTAGGCGAATACCCAGTCTTTTTCGAATACGGCGCAGTGGTAACCCAGTGTCCGCCACTTTTTGAAACGGCACAAGGGATGATCGACCCGTTTCGCAAAATCCATGACGAACTGTTCCATCCTGCGGATTCGCTTTTCAGTCGCTTCTTCAGACAGGTGTAATTCGTTTATGAGATAATCGTTTACCTCTTTAATCTTACCCCACAGATGTTCGGATACGATAACCTCACGCATGGTCGAAATGCTCTTTAGCCTGTCGGCTCATTTCGTCGAAAAATTCAGCGGCAGGACGGCCATTGCATTCTGCCACGGCTTCCCGGAACCCCTTCTTTTTTTTCTCGTCCATGACAGTCACGCTCTTGTGTCCCCGGATCAGCTCCAGCAGCCACTTTCCTTCGGGCGTATTGTCTTCGATCATTATATGTGTCATAGCGGTCAGGTATTTAATTCGTCGTAAGGCTATCCTCTTGTTCGGCAAAGATAATAAATTCCGGGATATAACCGAAAAGTCCGTATCGCCGGCGTATCCCTTGATACCTATATAACGAATCCCGTACCGGAAACGGTATGCACGTTCGTATCTTTTCCTGCTGTTTGCGCCCCCGGTTGCTTTTATAGCTCACCCTGTGGACGGCTTGGACCGCCGCCCCTTCCGTTTATATACCTGCCGGACGACGCCCGATATACCGAGTATAACCCTCTCGTTGTCTCGACTTTCGCCGCCGGGTTCGTTTTCGTGTGCAAAGGTACGGTGGACGAACACGGTTCAAGGACCGCTGCCGTTACCTGTAATGAAATTTGACGCAAACTTTCCGGAATCCGGGATTCCGGCCTTTCATAAAATTTCCTTCCGTTTCCTTGCCCGTCGTTCTCGCATCCCCCGTCCGACTCCGCACGTGAAAACATCCCCTTCGGGCGAAGTCGGAAGACATCGAACGGAGGGAAAGAAAAAACGGAAACGATGACAACAACAGAACAGATTACCAATGTGGCCACTGCTTTGGGCTGGAGTGTGGAAACGGACGCCAGTCGTCCCGGCTTCACGGAGTTCGAGTTCCGGCAGTACACGCCCGCAGGACAGGACTTCGGCTTCAGCGTCGAAATGCGGAACGGCGATCCCGACAGCCTCCTGCAAGAGCTGGAAAAGTATTACGAGGCTTACGACTCCGACTATGAAGCCTATCTGTGGATCGGCACGGACGGGCACGGCAAGAACGGCGCCCCTTACCACATCAAAGACATCGTGAGCGATATGGAAGCGGCCGAGGCAATGATCGACACGCTTTATGAAACCCTGAAAACAGCATTGAAATGAGTACGAAACGAAGTTACAAAGCGGAATTTCTGCGTTGGAAGGCAGAAGTGGAGAAAAAACACGGCAAGATGATTTACGACCGTCTTTCGGAGGTCATCGACACGGACGACGACCTGGCCGTCGGCGACACGGTTCTCTTTACAAACGATTATGGAGTGACGTTCGGCCCCCACGAAGTGCTGGGGTTTTGCCGTCCGGACAGTTTCCTTTGTCCGCACCGTTACCCCGAGGACGAGGATTGCGGCATCGTCTTTTCAGACAACGACGCCTATTGGTTCCCCGACCGCCCCGGCCAACTGACGTTGGTACAGAAAGGAGGTGCCGACGTATGAAAGCGATGACGGACGGGGCGATCCTCGCACGGCTCTGCGGCAATGTGACCGCAGGCCGTTTCGACTGGCGCAAATACTGTACTCCGCAGACCTATTTCGGTCGTGAAGTTTGCGTCACGCCGCTGCTCTGTTCCTACGGACAGATAGGCTATGCCGTTCATTTCCCTTATTCCGATATGCCGGAAGTGGAGTACGACTGGGAACTGAACAGCCTTACCATCGACGGCGAGGAGTGGCGAATTTATTTACAGAACACACGATAACGGACAAATTGGATTATGGCACAGAGTTTTTATACCAAATGGCAATATGTCTTCCTTGCGGACGCAGGGTGTTATGTCTCGAGAGAATACCGGAATTTCCAGACGGCGCTCGTCCGTGAAATATCCAAATATGCCAAAGCCGTGGATGCGGCGGTCGTAGCCAAGACCAAGGGGCATTACTTTACGAGCTGTTTTGTCGAGCGCAACGGCAAATTCGTTTACATAAACCATTCCTCCGGATTGTCCCGGAGGATTGGCTCGGTCAGAATAGAACTCGATTCGTTCCTGATCCGCACGGCCCGGCATGCCGAGGACTATACCGGCGGCACCAATCAATATTGCGATCTGTTGCGGTTGCAGTCCATGATCGACCGACTGCTGGCCTGACGCTCCTTCCGGTTCCGGCCCGTCAGGCCGTGACGGCAGACAGACGCGCGGGGAGCGGGTTATGCACAAGCCGCTCCCCGTCCCTTTTTTCTCTGGTCGCCATCCTTTTGTATTCCGCCCAAAAACCTCGAATCGTAGAAAAACGACAAAAACAACCCGTATTTGCATTGGAAAAGCGGCAGGAGGGGCCGGCAAGCCGGCCGACAGCCTCTTGTACCGTGGTGGATACCGATAGTCCGTACCGTCCGTTTTTCCCTGCGGGACAGGAAACGCCGTCCCCTGTTTTATCCGATCGCCTCGGCCACAATATCTTCCAGCAGGAACGGGATCACGCCCACATACATGACGCCATCCTCATCCGTCCACGGCTTGCTGTTGCCGTCCAGCACGACGATCTTGCGGAAGAAGTCGCCGGTGTTTCTCAAAGAGAAGGTTTCCTGTGCCTTCTTTTCCGGCGTGTCTACGTGTAATGCCGACTGGATATACAGTTTGTCATTGCCCACGTTGACCACGAAGTCGATCTTGTATTGCGACGAGCGGCGTCGGCCCTCTATGATTCGCGTCAGTTCTACTATTCCCACGTCTACCGAATATCCCCTGCGGATCAAATCGTTGTAAATCATATTTTCCATCAGGTGCGAACGTTCCTGTTGGCGGAAATTCAACCGCACATTTCTCATTTCTGCCCGTTGTAGAGCGTCACCGACTCCATGTTGTCGAGCGAGAAGCGCCCCAAATCGACCGTGCCGTTTTGAGCGTTGCCCAGTTCGATACCGATGCAGCATATTTACATCACTGATTATCAGTGACCATTCATTTTAATCGGTACAACCTCTGTTTTGACAAATACACAGAATGCAGGGACAAATGCAAATCGTTGGATTTCATGGCTTTGCATATACGTGTTGTACCGCCTCTTTTCAGCCCTTTTGTGGAATGTCCGCTATCAGATACAAGGTGCTGAATGATAGGACATTTCCGCAGGTATGTTACAGAACGCTTGTTGAATACAAAGGTAGTGGTTTTCTTGGAATTTCTGTGGTTTGCGGTGTGTTTTTTATTTTCCAGAAGGTATTGGATGATAGAAAATCGGTCATAAAACCTGAAAACTTTTGTTTACGTTTGATTCGCTTAAAAAAGTGTAGAGCAATGGGTGATATTCGTTGGAAAAAGTGTAATAAGGTTGAATTATTCGCTTAAAATACTGTACCTCTAAAAAATACAAACAAATTATACCCTTACTGGTATATTGTTGATATTTTGTCTTAATTTTGTGTCCGAAAGGGTATAACATTAAAGGTATTATGCTATGGATATATTAAGTCTCACCAAAGTAACATCATTGTTCATCCTAACTTTAATAGAAAGAGACGATGGACAAAAGAAACAAATTTTGGAGACGCCAACAAATGGCTCGTGTGTTTAAGGCTCGCATGATTCTTTATGCCGCTTATGGTCATTGCATCATTCGTGAGGATGGAAGCTATTATGAACATCCTCATTGGTTTGAGTTGGCAAAAGACAAATGGGCACAAGTTTACAAAACGACAGGAACTCCCTGTAGTTGTTGGATGTGCAGAGGATTTGAATATGACCGCAAGGAGTATAAGAAAGAAACTTTGCGTATTATTCGGGAATCAATGGAGTAGTTTAAAGGGACAAGATAGGAACTAAATCTGTGCCATTATGCGTACAGGTTCAGTTCCTTACTTTTTGTGTAGGGCAAGACTTTATCAAAGATTAAAAACCACTACCGATATTCAGAATAAATATCTTGTAATGTATCATAAAATCCCCAGCCACAATCCGATACGCTATCAATAAGCTTTTCAATCCGTTCGTAATAACAGGCTAACAATCCGTTGAGAAAGATAAAGCGCATAGCCTTGTCGAAATTTCCCTCCAGTGTTGTATAGAACTGTTCCCACATATCGCCAAATTCAAGTGTGTATTCGCATCCTTGTTCGATATAGAACAACATTAAATCGGCAACAGTGGTCGGCTCCGGTTTTAGCTTTTGAAAATCGGAAATGACTTTTCGACATTTGGCAAATGACGGCTTTTCGAAAAATCCACGAGTTGGGAAGAACTCGTTTCGGATAGCTTTCTTGCTCTTTTCTAATTCAGCGTTGCAATCTGGGGCAAGATAAAACTCCAGATAATCTTTTGCCTCTTTACGTGCATCGTATAGTTCAAGAACAATATTGGTTATCTGTTCTTTTGTAAGTGACAACAAGTGTTTTTTTAGCTTTGCTTTTGACATAGATTGATTTTCAATTGATTGTATATTTTACATTCCTGCTAATTTCCAAACAATCCTTTTTCTTCCATATATGCTTCCAATTGATATGTTATTAATCCAGCTGTTTTCTATAAACTGAATCCAATGTGTTTCCATCTTTGTCTTTCCATATCAACCAGCCATTATTACTGCTACCAATACAGAAATCTGCGGCAGTACTGGGACTTGAAAAAGTTTTATCTG
>OGQD01001232.1_pt1 | contig 17166 bp, 17 predicted proteins | sample 1553091 | NCBI WGS metagenome assembly OGQD01 (sample SAMEA2580290, study PRJEB22360) | human gut metagenome | biome: human gut; feature: human-associated habitat; material: faeces | place: Denmark | collected 2008/2010
CTAGCTTCTGCCCAGACTTATTCTTTTAATACGGTAACGCCTATTCCTGATGGTGCTGGCACAAGCTGTGCTTCGGGCGCAACTAGTATTGGCAACGTAGTAACGACTATCAATGTCCCTCTTACGCCTGCCATTACCGACCCTACAAAGGTTACAATCAACCTGGACCTGGTTCATACCTGGCTGGGTGATGTTGTTGCCAAATTAGGAACTCCAAGTGGTGCGTCCTGCGCTCTGATTAAAAGGATGGGAGCCACATCTGATACCAGTTGCGGCGATAGTTCGGATTTTGCATCTGGCAATATCCTGAGCTTTAATGCGGCCAATACGACAACCATTAATGTTGCCACTCCTGGCTCAACCCAGAGTATCCCTGCAGGTTCCTATGCTCCAACAGCCGGCGCATCTACGTTTCCTACAGACATTCCCTTATGCAACCTGAGCACCTTCTTAAATGGTGTGGTAGTAAACGGCAACTGGACAATGACTTTATATGACAATGGTGAAGAAGATACGGGAAGCCTGAACTCATGGCAGATTATTTTCAGCACCGGTTTTGATTTGGACACTCAGGATTTCCTTTTCACTAAAAGAATTTCTGTATTAGGAAATCCGTTTACTGAAAATTTAAACCTAAAACTGAATGAGCCAGGCGATACTGTATTGCGTATTTATTCTATTGACGGTAGAGAAGTTTTCACTAAATCCTATGCAGCTAATGATGTTTCTCAAAATATTAATATCGATTCTTCATCATGGCAGCAAGGGATTTACCTTTTAGTTCCTGAAGTTGAAGGACGCAAGCTTAATGCAATCAAACTGGCAAAAAAATAATCCCCCCGTTTTTCCCAAAAAAAAGAAATCCTGTAGCAATTTATGCTGCAGGATTTTTATTTTTGACTTCTGTATCTTCGGATTCGGCTGACCATTTTTTACTTTGTCTCAATATCTATAATCTTTTCTCCATTTTTACCGAGATAGTGTTTTACTAAGACCTCATAAAGATTGCCACCAACATCGGAATTGGTAAAAATCAGCAACGCCTGTTTTGTTTTGGGCAGAATGAATGCCATTGTCCTAACCCCTAAATCAGCACCGCCATGTGCCAGGGCATATTCTCCATTTTCCAAATCATAGATTTCAAAACCCAATCCAAAGTGTTTGCTCCTTTCGCTTGCCGTTTGCGGAGTTACCATTTCATTAAAAACCGATTCTTTCACTAATTCGCCATTCATTACACCTGCCAGAAATTTACCGTAATCTTCAACAGTCGTCAGCAAATCATCTGCAGCATTGGGCGAATTGTGTTTTTCAATCGCATAGGGTTTTAGTTCCTTATCATAACCTAAGGCATATCTTGATTCGTCCGTATTTTCATTCCAAACATAACTCGTTTCATCCATTTTCAAAGGTTGGAAAATCAATTCAGATGCCAGCTGTTGCAGGCTTTTATGGAACTTGTTTTCTAAAGCTCTACGCAAATATTCAAATCCCTCGCCGGAATATTGGTAACCGTTTCCGGGTTCAAACAGAAAACTTAGTTTTTTATCCGCATTCATCCATCGCCAATTCGGGAATCCGGTTTGATGGCTTAGGACATGCCGGGTTGTGATTTTTTTACTTCTCGGGTCTTTGGTTATATCCGGGTCTGTCCAATAATTGTAAATGGGCTTATCTAAATCCCATTTCCCTAAACTGACCAATTTTAGCGCTACCATTGCGGTTACAGGCTTGGTTAGTGATGCTACGTTAAAAATGGTATTATAAGGCGCCGGAACTCCGGGTTTGATTTCTCCAAAAACCTTTAGCTGTTGCAGCTCCCCATTTTTGATTATCCCGAGACCTAATACCGGCACTTTGTTTTCTTTTAGCCATTTTTCAACAGCTATATCATCATCAAATACCGGGGTGGCTGCTGATTCCAATTGTTTTGTAACGTGTTCATAGCTGTAGGATTTTACGAGTTTCCATTCACCATTTTCCAAAAGCCAGAGGTGGCTGAATCGGGCCGAGCTACCAAATTTTTCTGGCTGCCCGGTTTCTTTTTCAAAAAACTGATGTATTCCTGTCTGGAGTGCACCATATAATTCCCCTCCATTTGACTTTTCATACAGTGCATAAATTTCTGTACTCCCCGGAAGCAACTCTCTCCGCGCCTGATAATTTTTCGGATAGCGGCACAAACCGCCTTTAAAGTCTTTTAGAAATTTCTTTTTATCAGATATGCCATCAATGTCATGAAAGAATTCTAATTTTTCACTTATCAGGTTTTCAAATTGCGAAACATCGCAGGTATTAAATCCTATGTTGAACAGCAGACTGTCTTTGGACATAATAGTTTTATATAACTCACTTGTCTTTTCAACCTGCGCCTTTCCTTGCAAAAGGGCAAAGAGTAAAAAGAATGTAAAATAGCCAGATTTATTCATTGCCGTAATTTTTCGCAAAGGTTGGGTATTATCGTTTTATATACCTAAAAACCAACCCGACAAAAACCCGACAATGTACCTGACAAGATTATATTATATTGAATTTCAACCGATAGTACAGCTTCTTTTTCTTATCTATTTCTGCCACATTACGCAGTATGATAAATACATTTGACAGCACAATTGCAATCATTAGTACCAAAGTGAATTTCCTTCCGAGTTTCAGAAATATGCCAAGCATAAAAACGACAGGCGCTAAAATGGCCCAAAGAATCTGGACGGAAACGATTTGTTTGACAAGCTGGTTTTTCTGTTTTAAAACGGCTGCCAGAATTAAAGGAGCAATAATATTCAAAGGAGGAAGCACCGCAAAAAGTAGGGAAGAAAGATTTATTAATTTGATTTTGGAGTAGTCAATAGCAGGTTCCTGAGAACTGATTGTTTTTTCGCTTTCGACTGTTGTTTCAGTTTTTATGCTTTTATCCGATAAATCGCTTTCGCGCACATCTAAAACTTTTGCCAGCGTTTTGAGCGTATAACCTTTTGGTTGTGTTCCGGCTTCAATACGTTGTATGGTCCTGACAGAAATTCCCGATTTTTCAGAAAGTTCTTCTTGGGTTAGGTTTTGCTGTTCACGTAGGAGTTTTAGGTTTGGCATACATCATTAATTATATAAGTGTTGATAAATATAATTAACTTTCAGTAATGGAAATCATTTAACAAATTGAACATAGAAGATTTTAGGTCTAGGGAAAACTTATCTCTATAAGAATTCTTTAATCTTCTTTTTTACGTTTCTATTCCATCATATACTCCACTCGAAAATCTGTTTAGGCTACTTTCATCGATTTTGAAAATATTAATTTCATTCAAATCGATTTAAACAGAAAAAATCATCTCTTTAACAATATATATATTCTATTTATTACCATTAACATTGTCAAAGCAAATAACATCATCATAAAGTAGTCAATTCCAATAATGATTTTAAATACAATTTTAAAAGGTTTTGGAAAATCAATCGTAGTTAAAAATAAACCAAGGACTATAGCTATAGATAGGATTATACAAAAAGAAATATTTGCATGAATCTCTTTGATGTATCTTACTTTTAAATTTTGAAGATGATCATCATGCATATTTTCAGTTTTTTTTTCAATGCTTTCTAATTGGCTATATATAATGGCTAATAAATTAAACAAAAAACCACCAAAGATTGAAATCCCAGCAATAAGGTTTGATAACTGATTTTCAAATGTATATTCTTTATATGTTAAGATAAAAGCAATAATTATTGGTATAATAAAAAAAAGCAAGATATCTCCGAAACTTGTTTTATGTGTATCAAAATTTTTCAGAGTACCAAAATGATCTTTTATAATTCCAAATATATTAATCCTAGTTAGCATTATTGATAAATTACTTCTTTAATTAAAGAGTCACACTGTTCAACAAGAGAATCAATCGTTGGATTCCCATTTGAATCACGTTCGATTTCATTTGACACATCAATATCAGGTTGAATTCTGCTTCTGTGTGCAACATAAAAAGTTTTTTTCTTTCCATTAAGCTCCAATTCAAATTCAATTTCTTCAAAGTCGTCACCTATATCTTTCAGTTCTATTCTGTCGTTACGCTTTGTACTGAAAAGACGATCTACAAATTCTTTGAAATTATCAGGAAGTTTTGACGCTGACATTGTAGTTTTTAAAGTTCCAGGAATTTTGTCAACTTCACCATTCTTTCTGTAATATTGTTCTATATATTTAGGGATCTTTCTCTTTATAAATTCAATTTTTTTAAGATTCCCTTCATTTATCATTTTACGATATACTTGTCCATGGATAACATTATTAATTTGAATATGAAAACCCTGATATCCAAGATTTCGGGAATACAGATTAATTCCTTTTAAAAAAGCTGTTTTTATTCCAAATCGTGATTTTCGTTGTAAAATTAGAGCTCCTACAGTTTTATTTTTAGGTATTTGCAAATAAAAAAAGACATCTCGAAATGCAGCATGATTTGACTTAACTGCAAACATTTCTATATTGGTATCTGTATCTTTGATTTTATAATTCTCTCCCCCGACTCCCGAAGATAGAAATCCATATATACATCTTTTTTTTTCATCTACAATAGGCATTTCATCAAGGCTTAAGTGAATTGTTGTAGAATCTTTTGCGTCCATGCTTTTTTGTATAACAGAAAATATTTTCTTAAAGAATCCATCACAAAAATTAAAAAAATCTTCTTCTCCAGCGAATTGACTTAACACAAGATCATTTTTATCTTTTGTAATTTTAACCAAGTAAGTTGATAATAAAATTTTTTCCATCTATATTTAAGTTTGCACCTATAATAATTTATAGCTTTTAAATTATTCTTGTTCCAAACAAACGTATATGTAATTTCCAATACTTCTTTACGGTTTCCCGTATAAAATAAAAATCCTTTTATCCAAATATCCTATCCTTACCCATCATGTCCCTCACATTTTCAATATGCTGCCATTGAACTTCCGGACTTTCTCCATTGTTCACGGCTTCCTGCAACACTTTTACCACTTCATGCTTATTGGTGTATTGCGCGGGTTCGTTGTTTGCGATGATAATTCTCATGGCTTCAATTACCCGTTCCGGCTTTACTAAAAAAGTTCCTTTAGGTACAAAACTGACATCTTTTAATATACAATCACCATAGAATACGATTATGGAATAAAAAGGTATGTTGTCAAATTGCTTGAGTGTTTTTCTTAAATCCGAAATATGCTTATTATTTTGCATGATGGGATTATCAAATTTGTATTTCTTTTGCACGTTTGCTAATATCTGGAGCCATTGAGACTGGTAACCCGTACCGAAAATCCAGCCATTGTAATCGCGTACTTCAAAGACAATTATTCCCACTTTGGTCGCCACTACCAAATCAATCTGAGAAAAATTCCCATTGTGTTTTTTCACATACAGGTCGTGAAAAATAGTCTGTTCCGGTATTCCGGAATGTTTGAGTATGGAAACTAAATTTCTTTCAGCTCTTGTCCCTCTTTTAGGTTCCGAACTAATTTCAAATGATTTTCTGTCTTTTTTTATAAAGGCTATAAAAAAGACTATGATGAAAAATATGACTATCCCAATTTCCATAAACAATTCATTTTCAACTACAAACATTTACAAACACTTGTAAATACTTGTTTCCAAACAAACATATAAGGAATTGATTTTACTTCATTACGACTTTCCACAAAAGCGATTAAATTTGGTAAGATATGTGCGTAAAAAGTCAATATCTAATTGCACTCAATAAAAAAACCTCCCGAAGCTCAAAAATAGCTCCAGGAGGTTGTTGTGCTTTGTTGCAAAAAGGATTTGTTATTCCAGTGGCGACATTCCAAACATCAATACCAATTTATCTCCCTGGTATAGGTTTAGGGTTTGGTCTGCAATGTCATATCTGAAAGTAGTATCGGTTAGCATTTTTAATAAAGTTCCTTCCAGTTTGTTTTTGTTTTCATCCGGGCACGCCATTAGTGTGCTGGCAATTTTTGAGAAAGAGATTTTGTCTTTTGTCAATTCAAAACCTCCGGAAATTCTGTTACATCCTGCAGAACCTCCCATTCTTTTACCATCGGCCTGGAAAATAAGATAGGCTGATGAAGTTGGCGGCATGGTTCCGTTTATTTGAATCAGGTTCCATTTGTGTTTGGTAATGAAAGCCAGTTCGGTAGCTGCTTCATTTGTTATTCTTTCTTTTTTGATGATTTTTTTCAATTTGTAGGTATAGGCACTGGCATCTGCCGGAATATTTTTTCTTTTGGTTCTCTTCACGTCAATTACATATCGGTAACCCGGTGTATATTCGAATCCTTCGATTTGATCGTAGAAAAATTCCCAGTCTTTACTCTTTTTATATTTTACCTGATAGCAGTTTTGAGGAGCGACACCCGTACAGCTTGCCAATTCTTCTTTGATGGTCATTCGTATTTTATCTGCTTTTGCCTGTGTTGAAAGCAAGGCAAAACCAAGCAATAGCAATAGTGTTTTTAAAGAGAAAATCTGTTTCATTTTGTTTGAGCTTTTAAACGTTTTCATAACTGTTTATATTATTTTGCAACACATCAGGCAAACTTCATGCCGTAATTTCACAATCAACAAAAAATAATCACTTTAACTTTTTCTTATCAGTGCTTTATAACTTTTCTTAAAATCAAAATTTAGAGTCCGGTAGTCTGTAAAACTTTTTGTGACTGTTGAATATGTCTTTCATTATGATAAATAAGAAACCGGAATGTGTCACCTAATTTTAACTTAATCAAATTTGATATACTGATACTGGTTTTGGTTTTGTTAAGGCTCACTTTTTCTGCATCTGCAAGCAAAGTAAGCAGTTTGTTTTGCTGATTGATAAATGTTAGGAGTACGTTCCTGTCCAATTTACTGTGAATCGGATTCATATTTTTAAAAGTTTTCATTCTGTTTAGCTTTGCTTTCGGGAGCATGCTTTCTGCGAAATGATTCCCTAATAGCCCGCTTTTAAATTGTAGTTCCGGCCCGGAATGGGATGCATTGATTCGTTTTTCAATTTCAGGCAGGTAGAATTTGCCATATCGATTGAGGTGTTCGATACATTCTAAAACGCTCCAGCTATCTGGCGTTAGTCTGGCGTTAAGTGATTTTTCCGATTGTTTTTCAAGTGATTCGGCATATTGCATATGATTTTTTACCTGTGCAGTGAGTTGCTGTAGCAGTTGGGATGTTTCAATCTTCATTTTTTTAGGACAAAGTTCTTAGGAACCTGAAAAAAAATTCTTGATTGAACTCAAGATTTTTTGAGCCTGGATAAGGTTTCGGGCGTCATACGCAGATAGTTCGCAATATGTTTGTTGGGGATTTCCTGAAACAATCGCGGGCTCCGTTTAAGAACTCTTTCATAACGCTCCCGCGGTGATTGGACCAAAAGGTCTTTTTCTCTTTCAATTTGCTGCAGTACCAAATCTTCCAATATTTCAAGCCAAATCTTAAGATTTTCCGGATTACTGTTAATGAAAGTCATGAACTTTTCTTTGGAAATAACTTTGACTGTTGTTTTTTTGATTGCCTGTATATAAAAATCTGATGGTTTTTGTGTAAAGAAGGAATCGAGTGCAACGATAATATTATTTTGATATCCGAAACGAACAATACGTTCTTCTTCTCCATCTGTAATAAAAATTCTCAGGCTTCCGCTCGCTATAAAATAAATATGAGTATCTGTACTGCCTCCTTTTTTCAGAAATTGATTTCTTTCGATTGTCACCGTTTTTTCAAACAAGCTGCCTATATCAAACTTATCTATGATTATTGCCTTACTCATGTTATAGTACTAAAAGCGGATTACTATACAACTTTCAGAGCCATACCTCTGGAATGTGGCAGGGTGTCCTTAAAACCAAATTTTTCATACAAATGATTGGCATTACCATCAGCCAATAAACTTACATAGCACGATTTTGGTAATTGAGTTTGTATGAAATTGGATATCTGTTCCATAATTATTTTTCCTATACCTTGCCCCTGGCATTCCGGAAGCACACAAATGTCTACAACCTGGCAAAAGCATCCCCCATCGCCAATAATCCGTCCCATCCCTACGATTGTTTCTTCTTTTTTTATCATGACTGAATAGATCGAATTTTGGAGTCCTATTATTGCAGCTTCTATATCTTTACCTGAAAGTCCCGATTTTACACGAAGTTCCCGATAGATTTCTATCGGGATATTGTTCTCTATGATTTCCATTTTATTGAGTATTAGGGCAAAAGTTTTTAATTTGCTTGTATAAGTTATAACTACCTTCTACATTTGTATTATTAAAATCTCTTTATAAAATATTGATTTTTTGCAAAAGCCTCGAGCTTCTGCCGGTTCTATTTGCTTGCATCAAGTAAATTAGGACTAAGATACTATTTTCAATAATTTTATAAAGAACAAAATGAAACAAGATATAAAAATTGCCGTCATTGGCGGTACCGGGAAATCTGGCAAATACCTCGTCAGAGCATTAATCAACCAAGGTTTTACATTCAAGCTTTTGGTAAGAAATCCTAAAAATTTCCAATCGGATTATCCAAACGTAGAAGTTATTATTGGCGATGCTTCTGATTATAGTTCAATAGCAAAACTAGTAAAAGGTTGCCATGCAGTAATCAGCACTTTGGGCTTGGGTATTCCTCCCAGCGAACCCACATTATTCAGTAAAGCGACGACTAACATCCTCCAAGCTATGCAACAATGGAATGTACAACGCTATATTGTAACGACCGGACTTAATGTCAACACTCCTCAAGATCAAAAAGGGCCAAAAGTGATTTTTGCTACCAATTGGATGTATGAAAACTTCCCGATCTCGACAGCAAACCAGCAACTGGAGCATGATATTTTAACCCAAAGCACCGCCGACTGGACTTTGGTACGGCTTCCTCTGATTGAACTCGTTGATGAAAAATGTCCTATTGCTATAAGCCTTGAAGATTGTCCAGGTGACAAAATCAATGCTGCGAGTCTGGCGTGTTTCCTTATTGAACAGCTGAACGACCAAGAGTTTGTCAAAAAAGCGCCTTTTATTGCGAATTTACCTTAAATAAAAAAAGCGGGCTTTATAGCCCGCTTTTCAATTATTATCTGTTGAATTTAATTTTTTCTCCTACCGGAAGCCCATTGTTTTTTGCCAAAACTCCACACATGTGGAAAAGCATTCTGGCACCAACATTTCCGTCCCAATCATTGTCGCCCGGAGCAACTTCAACTAAATCAAATCCGATGATTTCCTTATCGCTTTCGCCCAGCTTGCTTAAAAGATAAGCGGCCTGTTCAAAAGAGAATCCGCCCGGAACCGGTGTTCCCGTATTTGGGCAATACCATGGATACATGCCGTCAATATCAAAACTGATGGCTACTTTTTGCGGAAGCGCTGCAATAATAGCTTCGCACTGCTGTTCCCAGGTTTTGCCTGTAAACGTTTCCGCTTTTAAATCCATATCGGTATGAACCAACACACGATTTCCTTGTTCGAAAGCCGTTTCCACTTCCTGCTGGCAGAAATCGCGTATTCCTACCTGTACAATTTTGGTAATTTGTGGAATTTGTAAGGCATTGTACATAATTGAGGCATGAGAATAGGTAAAGCCTTCGTAGGCAATTCTCAAATCCATGTGGGCATCCAGATGCAGTAAGCCAAAGTCATTATGTTGAGTGGCCAGTGCTTCGTAGTAGCCTAATGGTGTAGAGTGGTCACCACCTAAAAGGGCTACTTTTTTGCCTTTTTTAGTCCAGTACAATACTCTTTCCTTTACTTCTTCTTTCAGATTTTTACAAACCTTATTGATTTTATCCAGGTCTGACTGCAATCCCGGAAGGCTTTCGATAACCTCGCCACTTTCCAGAGCCTCGATTATAGGCTGCGCTAAACTTTTATACTTTTCGCTTTCCTTTGCCCATTTTTCTGTCTGCTCGGTTTGGTCAAGATAGATTCCCAGTTTCCACAATTCCGGAAATTCCTGATGGTGTAAATCTACCTGAAACGATGCATCCAAAATGGCATCAGGACCTTCAGAAGCTCCTGCTCCATAACTCACCGTTACTTCCCAAGGCACAGGAATGATAATGATTTCACTGTCTTCGGCAGAAAATGGAAGTCCAAAGATGCTGGCATCTGCCAAGCCCGGCTGACTTGGGTCAAAGTTTTTTATAATTTGTTCTTTTGTCATAATTTATTTTTTGAAAGCCGAAACAAATCGGTTCTTAGCTTTTTTATTTGTGAGATAGTATTCCTTGCTTCAATATCTGTCCGAATTCATACATGTCTTCGAAAGAGCAATATAACGGAACCGGTGCTAAACGGATTACGTTTGGTTCTCTCCAGTCTGTTATGACACCGTTTTTCATCAGATAGTCAAACAGGGTTCGTCCTTCGCCATGCAGGAACACGGATAATTGGGAAGCTCTTTCTTCCGGGTTTTCCGGAGTAATGATTTCAAATGTACTGTCGACTTCTTTGTCGATTTCATGCAGGATAAATTCCAGATAGGAAGTTATCTTATTTCGTTTTTCAATGAGGGCATCCATTCCTACTTCTGCGAACATTTCGACCGAAGCCAAATAAGGCGCTAAAGACAATATAGGAAGGTTGCTTATCTGCCAGCCGTTTGCTCCGGTTTCAGGAGAAAATTTTGGCTCCATCAGGAAGCGCCTTTCTTTGTTGTGTCCCCACCATCCGGCAAAACGATTAAGTTCGTAGTTGTCGTGGTGCATTTCATGGACGAAACATCCTGAAGCATTTCCAGGGCCTGAATTCATGTATTTATAACTGCACCAGGCTGCAAAATCTACATCCCAGTCGTGCAATTCGAGTTTTATGTTTCCGGCAGCATGCGCCAAATCCCAGCCTACATAGGCTCCTACTTTGTGTCCGGCCTCTGTTATGGTCTTAATATCGAATACCTGTCCGGTATAATAGTTTACACCTCCAATCAATACCAAAGCTATTTCTTCACCTAATTCTTCAATTTTGGCAAGTATATCTTCGAGACGGATGTTGTGTTCCCCTTCTCTTCTTTGCAGTTCTACGATAGCGTCATCGGGATTGTAACCGTGAAAACGCACCTGGCTTTGCAACATGTATTGGTCACTTGGAAAGGCTTTTGCCTCACAAAGTATTTTGTATTTCTTTTCGGTTGGGCGATAGAAAGATACCATCAGAAGGTGAAGGTTTACCGTCAGGGTATTCATCACGGAAACTTCAGACGGAAGCGCTCCTACAATTTTGCTTAAAGGTGCCGCAAATCTTTCATGGTAATCCCACCACGGCTTTTCTGCATAGAAATGTCCCTCTACAGCCAGCTTTGCCCAATCATCCATGACTTCATCTACATAGGCTTTGGTTCTTTTAGGCTGCAATCCTAAAGAGTTTCCTGTAAAATAGATTACTTTCCTTCCATTTACCTGTGGAAAAAGAAACTCATTTCTGTAGTGGTGCAGTTTGTCTTGCGAATCCAGTTCTTGTGCAAATTCGCGGGTATTTTGAAAGGTCATTGGTTGTTTTTTAGATGGGCGTAAAAATAGGAAAAAAGATTGATTTTGGAAAGATTTGAGTAGTGTGATGATTGGTTTGACGTTAGAAAAAAGTGGGTTTTTGGATGCCGAATGGAAGAGATTATATTGTTTTTTTGGTTAAGGGACGAATTTGTTTGGACGCGGATTGAGACGGATTTCGCGGATTAACGCGGATTTTGAGAGAACTTATGCGGGTAGTTTAGTCCGGAATTAGTTTTTGCTGCAGATTGAGATGATTATGTTGTTTGGGATAAAAGGCTGATTTTGTTTGGACGCGGATTGAAACGGATTCCGCGGATTAACGCGGATTTTTGAGAGAACTTGTGTGAAGCAATTTTTAGCCAGGGATTGGGATGATTAGTTGATTACATGAAAATAAAAAATCTCGTCATTACTGACGAGATTTTGATTTTTTATAGTTAAAAATTCTGATTACAGAATTAGCATGGCATCACCGTAAGAATAGAATCTGTATCCTTCTTTGATGGCTTCTTCGTATGCTTTTTTCATAAGGTCATGTCCTGTGAAAGCCGAAATCATCATTAAAAGAGTTGATTTTGGTGTGTGGAAGTTAGTAATCATGCAGTCTGCAATACTAAAATCATGCGGAGGGAAAATAAATTTATTTGTCCAGCCATCGTATGGATTTAATGTTTTTGCAGAAGAAACCGAACTTTCAATTGCACGCATAGAAGTAGTTCCTACAGCGCATACTTTTTTCTTGTTTGCTTTTGCTTTATTAACGATATCACAAGCTTCCTGAGTAATTTTCAATTCTTCAGAATCCATTTTGTGCTTGGAAAGGTCTTCTACCTCAACCGGATTGAAAGTTCCTAATCCGACGTGCAATGTTACTTCGGCAAAATCAATTCCTTTGATTTCCAACCTTTTCAATAAATGTTTTGAAAAGTGCAAACCAGCTGTTGGTGCAGCTACTGCTCCTTCTTCTTTGGCATAAATTGTCTGGTAACGTTCTGCATCTTCCGGCGTTACTTCACGGTTGATGTATTTTGGGATTGGAGTTTCTCCAAGCTCTGTCAGCTTGTTTCTGAATTCTTCGTAAGAACCGTCGTAAAGAAAACGAAGTGTTCTTCCTCTTGAAGTCGTATTATCGATAACCTCTGCAACTAATGAGTCATCATCTCCAAAATATAGTTTGTTTCCAATTCTGATTTTACGGGCCGGGTCAACCAAAACGTCCCAAAGTCTTTGCTCGGCATTTAATTCTCTCAACAAGAAAACTTCGATTCTGGCTCCTGTTTTTTCTTTATTTCCATAAAGTCTTGCAGGGAAAACCTTGGTATTGTTCAGTACCATTACGTCACCTTCTTCGAAATAATCGATTATGTCTTTGAACATCTTGTGTTCAATAGTTTTAGTTTTTCTGTTTACTACCATCAGACGGGATTCGTCTCTGTTTTCTGCCGGATATTCCGCCAAAAGTTCTTTCGGTAAATTGAAATTGAAGTGTGATAATTTCATAATAGGATTTTGATTTGAGGTATAAAACCGGCTTTCTGAAGGCCCTAAATTTTAAACCGGCTGCAAATATACGATGGTACGATAGGCGTTGTCAAGTGTTTTTGCTTTTATTTAGTCAGAAATTTTTATGTTGGCTACAGCGCAAAGTGTTGAAGCCTATAAACATTGGGATTTTAGATTTCACTCATCTGAAAACCAATGCTCTTTATATCTTCCCAAAAATGAGGATAGGATTTTGAAACTACCCCGGCATCTTTTATGATTATTGGAACCTTTAATGCTAAAGGCGCAAAGGCCATCGCCATTCTGTGGTCATCATAGGTGGTTATTGAAACGCCTGATTTTATTTCTTCTGACTTGCCTAATTCTAAGGTGTCCTGGGTTACTTTTATTACAGCACCCAATTTTTCGAGTTCGGTTTTTAAAGCTTCCAGACGGTCTGTTTCTTTGATTTTTAGTGTATGCAATCCCGACAAATGACATGTTATTCCCAATCCGAAACAGGTCACGGCAATTGTCTGGGCAATATCCGGTGAGTCATTCAAATTCAGCTTCAGGGTTTCCGCAATCCTGGCCGTACTCTTTTTTAGGATAATGGAGTTGCCCTCATAAATTGTGTCTACTCCCAATTTTCTATAAATCTCTGCCAATACCGAATCGCCTTGAAGACTATGCTTCTTATAGCTGGAGAGTTTTATTTCTGTTCCTGTTTCAGACAAAGCGGCTATCGCATAAAAATAGGAAGCCGAACTCCAATCTGATTCTACCGTGAGTTGGCGTGCCTGAATTTCTTTTTTGGACTGAATTGTAATTGTATTCTCTTTAAAATTTGTTTCAACGCCAATTTCCTCCAACAGCGCCAAAGTCATTTTGATGTAAGGTACTGATGTTATTTTTCCTTCCAATTGAAGTTCCAATCCATTTTCAAGTTTAGGTGCGATTAACAGCAAAGCCGAAATATACTGGCTGCTGATATTGGCCGGAAGCGAAACCTTATTTTTAGAAAGCTGCTGTCCTTTGATTTTAATTGGCGGAAAACCTTCTTTCTCTTCGTAGGTAATGGAAGCTCCAAGCTGGTTCAAGGCATCAACTAAAATTTTAATGGGACGTTCTTTCATTCTTGACGAGCCGGTCAGGATGACTTCCCTATTCTCCTGAGTCGCAAAATAGGCCGTCAGAAACCGCATTGCCGTTCCGGCATGATGTACGTCTATTACTGAATCTTTTGTGTTGAGCGCTTTGGTCATCACTTCAGAATCATCAGAATTTGAAGTGTTTTTGAGAACAATCGCAGGATATAAAGCCTGTAGCAGTAGTAACCTGTTGGTTTCTGACTTGGATCCTGTTATCGAAATTTCAGATTTGACAGTGCAGGTTGCTGGCTTTAGACTTAGATTCATTTTATATTGATTTGCTATTTGAGTTTTTCGTTATTCTTGTGTCGGTCCTTATCTCTGTTTGATTTTAAGTCCATTTTTTTATCAAAAGCTTCCTGAAGATTAATTCCGGTTTGATTTGCCAGACACAAAACCACAAAAACCACATCGGCTAATTCTTCACCAAGGTCTTTGTGTTTATCTGATTCTTTTTCTGACTGTTCTCCATAACGACGGGCTATGATACGGGCTACTTCTCCAACTTCTTCAGTGAGTTGTGCCATATTTGTAAGTTCGTTAAAATAGCGAACTCCGTGTTCTTTTATCCAGTTGTCAACCTGAAGCTGTGCATTTTTTATTTCCATAGGTTATACTTTTTTAAGTACTACTTTTTCATTTTGTTTTTCCAGCATTTTCTTATAGAAATCTCTTAACGTATGATAATAATCCGGCGGAATATTAGAATAATTCATATCCAATATTGTGGTGACCTGAACCTGATTTGCCGTTTTTATAATGTTGTATTTGAAAGAACCTATGTTACTTTCCATATAGATTGCAATAGGCTCCGGCATTGACTCCACTTCATATCCTTTAGGAATAGTGATCGTATATGAGTACTTGTCCTGATAAGGGAACATAAAATCTACCGGAAATTCTCTTACCTCATCCTTAAACGGATTTTCATGTCTTGCATAATGAAGCATTGGCGAGAAATAAATTTTATTTCCGATACGGTCTGCCAAGTTATTATTGACAAAACTAAAGGTTTCTATAATAGGTTTTGATAAATCATTGTCGTTAGTTGTTGTGTATTCTCCAACTTCAACCCCGCCATAACGCTTTTCCATTTCTTCGAGGTACTTGTCTTTCGAGGTTTTTAAATGAATTTCTCTAAAACCATAAGCATTGTAGTCAAAATATTGCGCCCTGATTTTTCCTTCAACTTTACCTTCTTCATCAATTGCCGCAATGACATTGACTATTTCTTTAGAGTTGCTTTTAGGTGCAAGGTCTACTTCTATAGAGGTCTTGTCGTTTCTTATCATTCTTCCAAGCCAATTTAATGCCCGAAATGGCAAAATATTAGGCAAGGCATTTTTTGATGTGGCGTCTAACAGTATTTGCTGATTATTGTCAAGCTCAACCCCGGCAATAACATAATTATAGGCTGACGGTGCAGGATATACCGCAATTCCGTTTGAGCGTGTGCTGATTAATACCGGATTGGCCTTAAGTTCTGCATATCTCAGCATTGCTACAAGCATCAGGTTAATTTCAGCCACGTTTCCTACTTTCTCTGCATATGCTTTTTTCACCCCAACATTACAATAATAACTGTTCTTTTCATTCCAGTTCATTCTGGTCTTGACATAGTCGAAAATTAGTTTTATTTTTTCTTCTCTCGATGTAACACCTTTTATGATTGGTTCAATATCTTTTTCAAAATAGGATTTATAGTTTAGCTCATCTCCAAAATCTTTATGTTCATAGATATTCTTTGTTACTGATGCCCAGTCTGCCGCATAATTTTTCAGTCCCTGATTTGGAAAATCTGTAGAGGCCAGTTCAAATTGCAGCATAGACCTGTAATTATCAACATTATTGACATATGATTCTTCCTTTAATGCTTTTACATTCTCAATGTTATAAACCGTTACTAGTTCATTAAATTTTTGGGCTGCTGCTGATGCCACTACCGAAGGTTTTTTGTTAACCTTGAGATAGCCTTTCATAAAAACGCTATAATTAAAATATTGCGGTATGGCAATTCTATATTCTACATAATCTGCCGGAATAGGATATTGAAAATACCAATCGTTAAGAGAAGTCAGATAAGGTGTTCTTATTGTATATTTATACTCTATGACACTCCCTTCCTTCACATTAGGCATGGTTATTTTTTTTACGCTGAAAATTTCATTGACTCTTTCTGTAAATTCCCCATCACTCTTCAGCTTTGTTTTTTCAACCTTATCGCCAACCAGGTTATAGGTTACGGCATCGTCAAAAAACAATCTTATTTGCTTTCCGCCTGTATAATAAGGTATTTGTTCGTTGGCAAACTCATAACCTTCTTTTTTATATATCTTAATTTTTGTTGCAACTTCCGTAACAGCTACCCAATTTCCATCCATATCATAATCAAGATAGGTATTTCCTTTTTTAAACAGGATTGCCGCTACTGCTGATGTATCTTTAGGATGTACTTTCTCTTTTAATTCTTCCACAGTTACTTTTCCCAGTTCGCATTTTTTCTGTGCAAACAGGTTTAAAGCAAACAGGACGAAACAAATTGTAAAAATGTTTTTTTTCATGGTTGTCGGTCTATTAGTTTTTAACGAGTACTATTTTTGCGTTATCATTTTTGGCAATCTGCTCTCTGAATTTTCGGAAATTTTCGTAGTCTTTTTTGTCGTATAATCCGGGATTTATTTGATATATTCTTTTATAAATTAATTGACTTTCATTCAAAATGACATATTCTGTTTTATATTCCCCAAAAACACTTTTTATTTCTACGTCTTCAGGCTTTGCCTCAATAACAAAACTTTTTGGCAAATCTATAGTGACCTCATCATAATCATAATATCCTCTTGAAATTTCAAACGGGTTAGTTCTGTTTCGATAACGTTGGGGAACAGAAAATGATGGATTGTATGCATTTAACGCAAAAACCAATCTATTACCTGTCTTATTGGCATATCCTGCCGCTTCTAAAGAAATTTTTTCTGTAAACTCGATATTATCTTTATCATTGAATATATCTGTTTTTACAACCTTTAAATT
>OGQD01001240.1_pt1 | contig 17080 bp, 12 predicted proteins | sample 1553091 | NCBI WGS metagenome assembly OGQD01 (sample SAMEA2580290, study PRJEB22360) | human gut metagenome | biome: human gut; feature: human-associated habitat; material: faeces | place: Denmark | collected 2008/2010
AAATGGCTCGAGCTCACCACGTGTTTCGGAGGCAGGAGGACAGGCCATGCGGAACGCTTCATGATCAATAGGCCCCATACCAGGGACTTCTCGGACGCTCAGGCCTTCAGGCGCATTGACACAGATGAAGCGGTGACCCGCCATAAAAGTGAGGTCGAGCACCTGAACAACATCGCCTGCTCTCAGTGTTCTGATCGTGTGCGGTAAAAGCACCTTACCGTTCACAAACGTGCCATTCGAACTTCCAAGATCCTCTATAGAAAGCGTGTCCCCTAAAAGACGCAACACCGCGTGCTGATCGGAAACAAACCGACTTGCATAGCAAAGTTGTGCATCCTGGTTGCGCCCAATAGTCAGCTCAGCATCACACGAAAAACCTAGCTTCGAGAAACGACGTGCACCTGCATAAGATCGCCGAACATACAGCGTAGCGTCGCTATCATCACGATTTGAATGAATAACAAAAAACGCCTCAGTGCACTCTTCAAGCGAAGCCAATGAAACCTCTTCGCCTGTCTCGAGAAAAAGACTTTGCCCAATCGTGGGCTTGAGCACTACATCATCATCGGTGGCTTCAACCGAAGCAAGCGCACGCCGTTGCGTTTCAACGCGCCCAGGACACAACCACATCATTGACCGCGATGCGCCGTCAAAAGCAACCGTATGAGCTGCACCTTCATGAACCAATGTCATGACAAGTGCAATTGTTCTTGCTTCGGGCATATGCCCTCCCGTCGTATTCCAACCGCCCTCGCAGACGGAGCCGCACACAACGTCTCCGCCCGTGAGGACGGCCGCCCGGAAACATTTCCAGGGCGGTCCGTCTCCAGCGGATAAAGCTCTTAACCGCGGAAAGAGCTGGCGATGTTGGCGTCAGTCTCTTCAAGACTTTGGGCAGTGGCATCAAGGCTCTGTGCAATTTCACCGATAAGCTCCTGAGCCTTTACAAAACCAGGGCGGAGCTCCTGGAAGCGAGCATCGTAGGCGCGAGAAGCTTCGCCTTCCCATTCGCTCTGCAAAGCAGACAGCAGTGAGTCCATACGAGAGATAACGTTGCCCACGTTGTCCTGCTCGACACGGTACTCATTGGCACGGGAACGCATCTGATCTGGGGTGATCCTAATCTGTCCAGCCATGGTCTACATCCTTTCGGTTCGCGCGAACGCCCCTCTGGCGAACGCCCTTTCCTGCTATCTCCTCCCGCTTCAGCGGGTCGAGACCTCTTCATCGGCCTGAAAACCTACCTTTGTGCCGTATGGCCAAAGGGGTTGTTTTTATCTCTCGTAAGCCTGTGATGGCGGAGCGCGAGCGCAATGCCTAGAGCAGCAACTGCTGCCGCCACAATGACGCCGGCAACTGAACCAAACAGAAGCCGTGGGGTATTCAAGACAAAGGTGAGTAAGTCGCCGGTTACCACTACACCGTCATAGGTAATGCGAGATTGATTGCCTGCACGGTCAACCACTACAAGTTCAATGTCATGCGGCTCACCATCAGCCTCAAGCGCAACGCTTGGCGTCGATAGGTCACTTTCGCTAGGGTTTTCCCAAGAATCTATCTGCTCGCCATCGATAAGCACCTCGACATGGGCAATTGCTAAGTTATCGCCCGTGCTTACCATGACGGTCTTTTGAGGATCGAGATACACGCCATAGGAAGTAATACCAACAAGATCAGCGGTCGGTGCAGTGCTATCTATAGCAAAGGCAATCTCTGCCGTATCGTCTCGATTGACGTTTTTAGCATCCATCGTATTTTGTGACAGATTGCCTGCTAAATCATGCGATGTCAGCAGAATGCGATAGTATCCGTCTTCATTAAACAGTCTTGCTGGAAAGGTATAGGTAGTATCGCTCCAAGAATCACTATCAATCCCAGTTCCAACTTGGTAATCTGCGTTGGGGGTAAGCGAAGCAACCTCAGAGTCATGCACTACCTCAGCATGTCCGGCGCTCTGATCAAGACCACTTGGATTAATCTCATGAACCACCACGTCTTGCGGGCGGTTGAGATAACTTCCCAGCATGTTGCCACTCTCGTCGGTCAACAGATACGTGGAACCATAACGGTTAACTGAGAACGTCACCGACTGTTGTGCCTGATTGCCAGCCAAATCGGTCATCTGAGCATCCAAGACATACACATCATCCATCTCAAGAGTGTGTTCAAAATCAGGGAAGCTCACGGTACGAGATGTTGCTTCATCTTGCTCGTTAATACCGTTCACATAGGCGTTCGCCCCACTGCGTCCGCCAGTAAGCAGGTACGTTGTAAAGGTTGGATCGAAGTTTGTATCAGAGTAAGAAATCGTGGGAGCAACAACATCGCTATATGCAGCAAACTTTGACACATTAGATATGCTCACCACCGGAGCCGTCATATCGATAACAAATTCCGCCTCTTCATATGTCTCGGCACTATTGCCCGCAAGATCAGTTGCAGTTATACGCATCGTGTAATGGAGCTCGGAGGCAAACGATACTGAGCATCCCCACTTTTGACGTGGTTCGAGTTGTGTCCAAGCGCTTGCACCTGGCGCAGAAACTCCTGCACCAGAAGCATCTGTTGCCGTTGTCTCTACAGCTGCAGAATCAGGAGAGAAATTACGGTCATTTACTTCAATTGAGGCGTTACGAGGCGCCTTGTAATACATGCCGTTTGCTACATCGTTGTTATCCCACTGCACTACTATAGAAGGAGCCTGTGTATCAACAACAAAAGACGTTGCATAGGGTTGAGCAACTCGACCGGCAAGATCGGTATATGCTGTGTCAAGGGTCCAGTCGGCATCGTCTTCAAAGGTATACGTTGCAACCCACGTTTTCCCATCGGCTGAAGGGTTCTGGAAATCTTCCGAACAAAGACGAGCAACGCTGTTCCCATCGCGACCAACTCGTGCAATTACCAGCTCATTGTTCTTATCATGAGCTCGAGCAATATCAAAGTTAGACTCTATCAGCGTGATTGTTGCTGTTCGTGATGCAGCATAGTAATGGCCATTTCGCACATCATTGTTATCGTACGAAACTTCCAGCACGGGTGCTTCTGTATCAATTGAGACTCCCGTGGCACCTTCGGGTATATTGGTGCCACCCTCACCATTCCATGCGTCTAGAGAAGCACTGGTTGTTGGATTGCCAGCGCGATCGGTAAGTGCAAGCGTAGTTCCACTGAAGGTGAGCCGTTGAGCATCCTTGCCAAATCCGAATGAAAGTGTTCCGACAAGACTGCGCTCTAGTCCATCTGTGCCTTCATAGGTAACAGACACATCATCTTGGGTAAGTGTCCCGGTTGGGTTTACATAGCCAGAATCTTCTTTAATCCCCGAGAGGTTGTCGGTCACTCCGACGGTAAAGTCTTCATTGCCTCTCGAGAAAATCCAGCCATACTGCAGGGGTGAAAGCTCTGAAAGCTCCAGACGCCCAAGCTGGGGACCAGTATAGTCCACGCCAAATACAGCAGGAGCAGGGTCGCACAGAGGATTCTCATGTGTACCCGATATGCCCTGGTAAGCTATATCAACGCTATACATTCCCTCCTGTGGACGAGAATCATCCTCGCTCACCTGCGGCAATGAATACATAACCTTCCAGCGATTACTGCTGGCGTCGTATGTCATTTTCTGAGGATCTACTGGTAGTAATGTCTCTTCGACAGAAGCACCGGCAGGGGTAAACATAACAGTCGAGAAGTTGTCTGTTCTCTCTGCAATGTGACGCCATGCATCAAACCAAGGGTCTGCTACCCACACCTCAACGTCAGTTTGTCCGCGGTGGAAGAGCGGGTCAAGTGAAGTCGGAATAGGATTGCCGTTGCTATCGGTACCATCAGAAATAGATACACCAACCTGCGGAACCGTAGCAGGATCATCAACAATAATGCCCGTCAGAAGGTCTCCGCTAAGCATCCATGCAGCACGATCCTCTTCAGGGAGCGCGCTAATTGCCGCCGCAAGAGACACCACAGACTCAGATCCGTTTCCCGCATTATCGGGCAACTCAAAAGTAATGCCATCAAGACGATAGAGGCCTTCTTTATCAAGTGGGACTTCTATCCATCCGGCGTCGTCAGGCATAATCTCGAGGGTTTCAGTTGTTACATGCGATGGCATCAGCGGATTATCAGGCGCTGTCATGCCGTCTGCTCGCGAAAGATGAACACGAACGGCCTGAGTATTTACACCAGAGGTATGCGGCTGATCGCGCTTCTCGGCATTATCTGTTTGAGCATCAGGACGCTGCCCACGCAACAAATCTTGAACGCGAATTCTCAGCGTACGAGATCTGCCTACCACATAAGAGGAACCATCATCCATACAGGCAAGCTCATTCGCTGGATCAAGTGTCTCGGCAAGTGATGCAGCTGTGATAGACGGCGCTGTCCTATCTATCTTAAAAGCAACACTGTCAGTTGCAGGATCATCTGCACAAGCAATGCCACCATAAGACAGAGCTAGGTCATAATCACCTTCGACGGGCAAGCCTGCCTCGTTCTCCGGAAGCGGAATTTCGCAAGACCACGTACCATCGCCGTCGTTATCGGTAAAATCCGCAAGAGCTGGAGTATCTATTGTTTGGACACCTGCGGTGAGAGAAGAAGCCCCCGGCTCAAGCGACCCTGCAAACACGTGTGCAGTAGAACCTGTTTTCGTAGCGCGGTACAGCTCAAACCAGGGATCGCGAATAACAATTTGAGCTTTAACGTCACCACGATAGGTGCCATGCTCCAAACTTGCAGGAGCATCTTCTGGTTCAGCAAGGGATATATCTGCCGATGCTCGATCGATTTCAGGATTGTCAACCACAACTTCGGTAATAACTTTGCCGTCAGACGTTGTCCAGCCGCTCTTATCGGCCATGGTATGAACGATATCGGCTAAAGAAAGGTTTTGAACCTTATTACCAGCACAGTCTTTGAATGACAGGGTAATTTGAGAGAGGCTGTAAACACCTTCACCAGAAAGTGGAATCTCTAACCAGCCATCTTTATCAACAGTAAGGCCTCCTTCATCGGCTGTACTGTAGTTGTTAGTTATGCCCGGTGTGCCCGCAAGATCCTGGTTTCGGGCCACTGTTGCTGTAATACTGTTTGTATCAACACCGGAAGTCCCCTGAGAAGAACCGTTGAGCAAATCTGCAAGATGCACCTTAATAGTGCGAGGACCGCCTACAAGATAGGTTGTGTTATCAACGGTTGCTATCTCTTCATCTTCGTTGATCGAATTGCCATCTTTTATCTGCGCTTCTGTTGCCACTGGCGCGGTGTTGTCAATCACCACCGTACATTGCGCACTGCGCTCAAGGACAATCCAGCCGAAGAGCACGCGCTTTCCTCGATAGGTAAAGTCAATGGAATGGGTACCTTCGCCCGTAATAGCAAGGGGCTGAGTTCGCCACGTGGTGGTACCGGACACATTTGAGAAGTCGTTATATAAAAGGGGTTCTGTCGAAGTTGAAGTGACATCCCCTGCTACAAACTTGTCTTCCCACTTAGCAAGATCATCATATGTCTGCGTATCTTCGAAGTTTACGTCACTTACTTGCATAGTAAGATTCACGCCGGAAGTTGACTGAGCCATATACGGTTCATCGTCATTGACGGGCTCGCCATTAATGAGGAGGGCTACCTCAGCCTGATTGGCTTCAGACTCCTCGTCAAATATCTCAAGCTGCGTTACGCCCGCACTTATAAAGGGTGCTTCATTTCCAACAACACAGCTTGTCGTATTTCCTGCATAGTCAGCAGCGGTAATTGTCATATCGGAAAGACTCCACACGCCCTCGCCTAGCGTATCTACCGAAAGCGTGAATGAGACTTTTCCGTCAGAAAATGAGGTTGCCGTAATACTCTTGTCGCCCACCTTGAGTATGAGGCTTTGAGGATCAATGCCTGAAGACCGTTCATCTGAGCCTTCCGCGGGCTCCGGCTCATCAATTGATGCCGTAATTACAAGACCGTTGCGAGTAACTGTAACAACACCATTATTGACCACGCCATCTGCTGAGAAATCAGCAGGCTCGCCAGTAGGGCTTACCACCGACAAGTTAGAAATGCTCGGCGAAGAAACATCACGTGTAACAGGAATTGCCACAAGTTGCCCTTGATAGAGCACACGCTCGACATTCTGTGCATCACGCACTTGCATGTCGCGTTTAAGGCGACCATACACCGTACAGGAATCCTGTACATCTACTGAACCCCCTGTTTTAAAACTTCCATCAGCCGAAAGAGTGAACGTCTCAGATAATTCATCTAACTCTTCTCCAGCAACAGAGAGTGCTACTGGGGATGCATCTTCATCGTCAGCATTAAGCCAAACGCAGAGTGTGCCATCTGCCCACGTTCCTGTAGTGGCAAGTGCAGCTTCGCTTCCATCTGCTCGAACGCCATGCAGTGTTTTAAGCGCAGCTTCTGGGGCCAATGGAAGCAGCTTTACATCATCAGGACTCCCTGTATTGGTCCAGCTCATTGTCGCTTTAAGCTCAGATAAACTGGGCAAAAGCACTGTGCTTGCATCTACATTTTGTCCCAACTGAGAAAAAGCAAGGTAATCCGACCAGTTAATAGCACTACCGTCAGAGGGGTTAGCGGGATAGGAAGAAACATCCGTTCTGCGAACAAAAATAGCTTTGCCGTCAAAATACGTATCAGAGAGCTCTTGTGCAGAAATCTGCTTACCATCCACAACAAATGTGAGATGTTTACTCAACCATGAAGCGACATCTACACCATAGGGTACCGTTATGTTTTCATCTTTAGGAAAAGTGACCTGTACCTTTTTAGCAGGCTCTTCACTATCCTGCGAATTTTGATCATTACTCGAAGAATTGCCCTCTTCTTGAGAACCCTGTGTTAGATCGTCGGCCGCATTCTGTTTCGAATCGGATGTTGTTGTCTCTGACGTGTTCTGTTGTACGGGAAGCTGGTCTTCCTCTCCATCGAGGGCAAATCCAAGTACAGCAGGCCCTTCAAAGAACACAGAGAGCGCTAGGAAAATCCCAACACTTGCTATCAGTAGCCTACGTAAGCGCTGCATTATTTCCGCACCTCCCCTTCCTGCGAGAGAAGTGTGGTCTCTGTCTCTGAATCCGATTGAGAAGAAAGCAGCGTTGTTCCTGCCTCTGTTTCAGATGTTGTAGATGATGCCTGTGAAGATAAAAGCGTCGTGCTGAGCTCAGAATCATTCTCACCAAGAGGTGTAATCACATTGGTAGCAACCTCAACATTGCGCACATGGAGACTGCCGCTCCCCGTACCTGCAGGAGTTCTCTGCACGCCGTGCACATCAGAAAATATCCCAGATGACTGAGTTCCCAACCACGAGCGTCCTCGCCTACCAGAACGAATATCTGCAATTTCACGCTGTGCAATTTTTCCGGTCATCTCGTCTCTTACAGCACGGACATGGCGCAAGAAGTAATACACCACAGCTAGAAGTGTAAATACTGCCGCAAAGGAATAACCCAGGGTTGCAATCATGCCAAACGTCGAGGTCATAGTTATGCCTCCACATCTACGTACGCATCATTTACGGCCTGACGCGCTGGATTAACAGACGCAAGAGCCTGCGTACGCTCATCATCGAGCAGCTCAGTTGTAGGTTGGGTGTCCTCAGCAAGCGCCTGTGCTCGATCGCAGAGATCAAGCAGTTCTAGATCACTTACGCCATCAGCTCTAAACTTCCGAGAATACGTACGGCAGGCATCAAGCGTAAGATTTGCCACCTCAAGGCGCATTACTTCGTTATCTTCATTGCTCATAACATCGACAAGCGCACTTAGGCGTTCGTAATACGGACCGTACATGCCCGCATCAGAACCCTCATTTATAAGGGGAACTATATCGGTATTAAAGTCAGCAATATCGGCATATACCTGTGCAAGCTCGGCATTCTCAAAACCTGGAGCATCTGCGGCATTATGCATCCATTGCGATGCCGCACGAATACGCGATGCACGTCCCGCGTCAAGTTCATCTGCATTTTCTGCAGCATCATTTACGCCATAGTTGTACCAATACAGCTTGCCAATAGAAAAAGCCATCTCTCCCCACTGAGGGGACTGCTCAAGCTCAGAGATATGAGGGAGCAATGCCTCGCGTATTTGTCGTTCTTCCTCTGCAGAAAAATCGAGGTCAGCACGGTAAATTTGACAAAGGCCTAAGTAGGGATCAACTTCACCAGGTTTAATTGCTGCAGCCCGGACATATGCCTCAGAAGCCTCTTCCTTGTCGCTCGATTGTTCAGCAATATTCATCCAGTAGTCGTAATTGCTGTTGAGCGTTACGTTATAGCCAACTGTTCCACCAATACCGACTGCTAAGGAAACACATGCAGCAGCAACAAGCCCTACAAACCCATGCCACGTACGGCGAAGCGTTGCTTTGTGCTGGTCATCTTCTTCACGATAATGCGCAAGGTCATACGCCATTTCTGCGCACCCTTGATAGCGATCATCTGGATTGGCTTGTGTTGCTTTGGCAATAATGCGCTCAAGACCTGCCGAAAGCTCCGGACGCACTTGTCGAATAGGCGCCATGGTATAGGGAGGATCGGAAGGATTTTTCCCAGTTACCAGGTTATACATTGTTGCGCCAAGCGCATAAACATCAGTGCGCGCATCGGTCTGCCCGCTTCCACCGTACTGCTCAGGAGGAGCAAATCCACGCGTACCAAGCTGAACCGTATCACCAATTGCCGCCGTAGTGGAGGAACCATCTTCACGATATTCACGAGCAATACCAAAATCGATAAGTTCAACCAGGCCATTTGGTTTAAGCATGACATTTGCGGGCTTCATATCACGGAAAATAACCGGAGGTTTGCGCTGATGTAAATACTCAAGAGCATCAAGCAGCTGCAGAGCCCAATCCACGACCTTTTCTTCTGATTGTGGCCCTTCTAACTCAAGAATTTCAGCGAGTGTACGCCCTTCTACGTAGTCCATGATGACGTAGAGGGTGCCCTCTTCATCAATGATGTCAACAATGCGAGGTATGGCGGGATGATCAAACCGTTTGATCATATTCGCCTCTGTTACAAGGCTTTTTACGATAAGTTCGCGCTGAGCTGGGTCTTCCACATGCTTAATTTCTTTCGCAGCCCACTGCTTGTTCAGAACGGTGTCGAGAGCCAAATACACCCTCGACATACCTCCCTCACCAATTTGCGTGAGCAGGCGATATCTTTCGCCTATGGTGTAGCCCTCTTCCGCCATGCATCTTCTCCAAAGCCCAGAACATGTCCTCCTGCCTTCTTAAGAGTGATAGCCTCAAGAGGGCAGGTCCGAGTCATTCGCAACATAGTGCTGTCACAAGTCGGATGGGCGATCATTTGCCGATGCTTACAGTCTCGTTTCAGTCATTGCAAAAAATCGCATGCATGCCAGCCGAATTCTTACGAGAGATTTACAAAGCCTGGAAGGTTTCGTTATGTGCCGTCCACCGGTAAAAGACGTCGTTCTCTAGCGAATGGGTAAAAGGAGAAGAATACACTTTTTTGCGCCTAGCTTAAGAAGGGGGTAGCTATGTCAAAAATAGTGAGTGATGTTGCACTTGTGATAGAGGGCGGAGGAATGCGCGCTGCATATTCAGCAGGGCTTCTTAGTGTCCTCCTTGAACAAGGCATAGAATTTAGCTATATCTGCGGTGTTTCCGCTGGCGCATCCTGCGCAACTAACTATATGACACATGATGTTGACCGTCTCAAGCGCTGCTTTGTTGATATTGCCGATGATCCCCAGATTGGTGGGACTCGATCTTTTTTGCGCGGACATGGGTACTTTAACAGCGAATATCTCTACGGACGTTGCTGTTATCCCGACGGTGCACTCCCCTTTAACATGGACGCATTCCTTGCTTCAGACGTCACACTGCGTGTACAAGCTTTTGAGCGCGACACAGGAAGAACAGTTCTGTTTAGTCGCGAGGATATGGATACGCTCGACAAACTTCTAACCGTTATTCGAGCAAGCTCTTCACTACCCATTGTTATGAATCCTACGGCAGTTAACGGCAGAGTTATGTATGACGGTGGCTTAGGCACCGGTGCCGGATTGCCCACACATATTGCAGAAAAAGATGGCTTTAGTCGCTTTTTCGTCGTAACCACACGCCAGGCAGGCTACCGAAAAACACCACCACAGGGCATGAAGCGACGCCTTATGTTACAAACGTTTAGAGACTATCCCTATGTGCGCGACGCTTTGCTCACACGAGCATCACGCTATAACAATGCGCTTGATCATCTTGCGGCACTTGAAGCAGATGGCAATGCACTCGTAGTTCGTCCCGATGTTATGAAATTGAAGAATACTACGCTCAATCGCGATGAACTTGAAGTAGCGTATGCACTTGGTCATAGCCAAGGATTACGTGAGTTGCCCCGATGGCTCGCGTTTCTTGGTATTACAGATTCCTAAGATCATGATATAAGTGCCGCGGCATGCGGCCTTCTTTTCCAGGAGGATACATGGACACAGGTCGCGAGCTGCGCCTTATTTCGTGGAATGTCAACGGTCTACGCGCTCTTATGCGCAAAGATCCAAGCTTTGTCGATGTCGTTTCTATGCTTGATGCAGATATTTTTGCTATTCAAGAAACAAAGCTGCAAGAAGGGCAAATTGAGCTCGATTTGCCTGGATACACCCAAACATGGAGCTATGCAGAGCGCAAGGGTTATTCGGGAACCGCAGTCTTTAGTCGCGAGCAACCCTTGCAGGTACTCCACGCAGAAAGCATGCTCCCCTTCGCTCACCATGTTCTTTCCTCGGATGACGAAGCGCTCGTTGCTCAAGCCGCAACTGAAGGACGTATTTGCGCGTTGGAATATCCAAACTTTTGGTTTGTAAATGTCTATACTCCCAACGCACAAAACGAATTAGCTCGAATTGATACACGTCTGGCATGGGACAGTGCATATCGCTCATTTTTAGGTTCACTAGCTGAGGATAAACCGGTTATTACCTGCGGCGATTTCAACGTTGCCCATGAAGAGATCGATCTTAAGAACCCAGGTCCCAACCGCGGAAATGCTGGCTTTTCTGATGAAGAGCGCACCAGCTTCACACGCCTGCTCAACGCTGGCTTTACCGATACCTTCCGCACGCGTCATCCCGACGTGACAGGAGCCTATAGTTGGTGGAGTTATCGCTTTAACGCGCGCAAAAACAATGCAGGATGGCGTATTGACTATTTCTTGGTATCAGATGCCATCGCAGACCGTGTAACAGGGGCAGCAATATTGCCCGAGATTTATGGCTCAGACCACTGCCCTGTTGAGCTCACAATAGAGCTCTAAAAGCTCCTTACAAAAAACGCCTGTGCAGACCAGATGCACAGGCGTTTGTTTTATCCCTTTATGAAAAGTCGGGAATTGCAAGTCCAGCTTCACTCATAGCTTCGAGAAACGCTTCTGCAGAGCGTGTTGCAACAAGCTCCTCAGGAAAATGAATCTCCTCAAGCAGAGCGTATGCATTCTTAAACTCGCCAATAGCAGGGGCTATATGCGCATCACTTGAGATAGTAATTTTGACACCCAATTCTGCACAGCGCTCAGCAATTTCCCGGCAACGCTTAGAGCGCTCAGGCATATCTCCCAAGCTATGCTCGTTGATCTCTATCAGTTTATGACGCTCCTTAGCAGCAGTAAGGACCTCATCGAGATCGAAGGGCACACCCGCACGTCCAACGTGGCCCAAAATCAAGACACGATCATTTTCAAGAGCGCCCAAATATGCTTGGGTTGTTCGTGCAAGAGTTTGCCCCTCAGCGAACTCACGATTATGAATACTTGCAATAACGTAATCGCACTCTGAAAACACTGCATCGTTAAGATAGCGGGCACGCGACAGGCGCTCCTGTGTCATGCCACGAGCATAGGCAACGTCATAGCCAAAGAAATGTCCATCGCAATCTACGATATCCGCTTCACAGCCATGCAGAAGACGAACACCATGCCAAACACGAGGCCAGCTTTTGTAGTTGAAGTAAAACTGATAGTTTCGAACATCAAATGTGGGGAAAAGCATCGAAGAGAAGTGGTCGGTGGAACCAAAAAGCTCCAGGCCCTTCTCAGCGGCACTCCGAACGTTTTCTTCAATGGTGGAATACGCATGTCGTGAATAAAGCGTATGTGTATGAACATCACAAAGGCTCTTGAGCACGACCATCAACTCCTTCTTATGCTAGCCACGTGCCATCAGACCGTATCACGAAGCCTGATACTCCTGAGCAAGTGCCTCCCAAGCATCCATCGAATTCACAATTGTTTCGTGGCTTACGCAATAACCCACACGTACCCAACCCGGGCATCCAAAACTATCGGAAGGAACCGGAAGCAGCTCATGAGCGCGGGCACGCTCGAAGAATGCCTCGGCATCGGGCTCCAAAGCACGAACCCACAGGTAGAAGGCACCCTGAGGCTCTACAAACTCATATCCCAGCTTGGACAGACCTTCGGTGAGTGTCTTGCGATTGCGCTCATATGCTTCAACATCGCAGGGCTCATCCACACAGTCCATCAAAACTCGCTGGAAAAGAGCGGGTGCGCACACAAAGCCCAGTGCACGACCTGCGCCTGCAACAGCCTGCACCAACGCGTCATGCTCGGGGTTGGTGTCTGGAACAAGTACCCAACCAATGCGCTCACCAGGAAGTGACAGGCTCTTTGAATAGGAGTAGCACACTATCGTACGATCATAGATCGACGGTACCCAAGGCACTTCCACACCGAAAGCAATCTCACGGTAAGGCTCGTCAGACACAAGATAGATTGTCGTACCAAAACGCTGCTCAGCCTCTGTAAGGGCGGCTGCAAGTTGTTCAAGATTCTCACGCGAATAGACAGCACCGACAGGATTATTGGGAGAATTAATAACAATTGCTTTCGTGCGCTCATTCAGAGCAGCGGTAATAGCCTCGATGTCGAGCATAAAGCTCTTAGGATCGGCCATTACCTCAACGCATGTTGCTCCGGCAGATTCAATCCAGACGCGGTACTCAGGAAAATAAGGAGCAATAACGATTACCTCATCGCCAGGGTTTACCACTGCATTGAAGGTAATAGACAGAGATGCTGCCGCGCCACAGGTAAGGTACAAATCCCCTGCGCTGTAAGAAGTAGAGAAACGCCTGTTGAGGCTTTGTGCCAATGCCTCTCGCACTTCAGGCAATCCGGAAGCAGGCGTGTATCCATGCAGTTGCATGGGAGGAAGCGTAAGGCTGTGCTCAATCGAAGCTTTTACAGCATCTGGAGCAGGAACCGAAGGGTTGCCCAGTGAGAAATCAAAGACCTTGTCGGCTCCAATTTCGGCTTTACGCTGATTTGCATATGCAGAAATCTCACGAATAGTGGATTTTTGAGCTCCATATGCACGGCTTTTCTCATTGATAGTCATGCGATATACCCCTTTTCTATCTATTTCTCTTGGCGGCGATAAACACAGGCACCGCCTCTAGGTATATTTCCAAACGCCATTGTACGACTACAACAGGCGATGGTTAGATCCCATATGCACTTCTCGCGCGTGAAGATCCTCCACAAGGTCATGGTGATGTGTTGTAACCAACACCGCACCGCCTGCATCGACAAACGCGCGAAGGAAGCCCACAACATTATCTCGTGAGGCATTATCAAGCCCGTCGGTTGGTTCATCCAACACAAGCATCTCAGGTGCCATGGAAACCACGCTTGCCAGTGCGACACGCCGCTTTTCTCCCCCAGAAAGATGATAAGGAGCGCGCCGCGAAAGCTCTCTCACGCCAAAGAGGTTTAAAGCGTCTTCGCAGCGCTGAGTCACCTCGTCTTCCGATAGCCTCATTTGACGAGGACCAAAAGCCACTTCATCCCACACGCTGGGACAGAAAAGCTGCGTATCAGCATCCTGAAAAACAAATCCCATGCGCTGATGAAAGCGTTTCGCAAAATCAGCCTGTGCCAACGAGGTTGCATCGATGGTCGCCCCATCAAATTGCACCTCACCCTTATCTGGAAAAGTGAGACCACATAAAACGCGCAGCGCCGTAGACTTACCACATCCGTTAGGACCAACCAGTGCAACTGCCTCGCCGCGTCGCACAGAAAATGACACGTTAATGAGTGCTGGAATTTCATTTCCCATTTCATCGAAATAAGAAAGGCTTACTTCAGACAGCTCTGCAAGGACGGCCTGTTCATTCATCCCATTGCCCCTTCAAGCCAGATAAACACCATAACAATCAAGATAACAACCGCAAGGTAGCAAAATGATGCAAAGCCGCTTCGACGACTGACAGGCTGAGGCGGCACTGTCACCAATCCGTCAAACCCTCGACAAACCATAGCTTCATATTGAGCGGCGGCAAGATCATGGGCTTTTAAAAAAGTCGTAGCGAGCAACCCTGCAACAGAGCTCGACTTATCGCGGTTATGGCCGATACTGCGAAGAGCGAGCGCCTGCCCAAGTTCAATAGCAATTTGCCCCAACAAAGCAAGGTCACGTATAGCCAGATCTATAACAAGCGCAGCGGTTGCTGGCAAATGAAGACGGCGAGCAGCTTCTACCAATCCGTGTGCTCCTAGAGATCGCGTAAGACCTAAAACGAGCACGGTAGTAGTAAACGTTTTTCCCGCTAAACGCAGTGGAGCAGCAAGGGCGCCGAAATACATTGCCGGGATAGAAAGACATACCGCTAAAACTGTTGCTACAAACGCAGGACGCAAAATTGCAGAAATCTCGCCTGCCGGACGAAGCACGAGCCCAATGAGAACAATGATGAGCATCACCCAGACAAACGCCATGTTCTGAGCTGCAGAAACAAGAATAGCAAGCAGCAAGGTGGCAAGAATCCTCAGGCGTGCATCCACTCTACCCACGGTACGAGCCACGAGGCAGGATCCAAATCCCCCTCCACGAAACACTTCCAACATGCCCACCATGTGAAGCACGTTATTCCTGAGGAACGAATCACGATCGCGCGGCGGCTCATACTCAGAAGGCTCATCGGGGCGAAGCCATTCCGGAAGTGCGAAGCTATCCTGCGTATTTCTTTCACTCGTATCAGAAGAACGGAGGTCCATCTTAGCTTCTGACCCGGCGGTCCGATGAGGCAGCTAAAAGTTTGAAAATGATAACAAGCACCAAGATGCCAATTGCAGCGCTCATGATATAGGCCACCCAATCGGGCAATCCAGCTAGGGAATAATCTGGCAGCAAAGCTTCGAATGAGAACCCTTCAGCCATGCCGACAGGAGGAACTGAAAGTCCAGCTAATTCAGTCAATTCGTCGGTGGACCACTCACCCCACGCTGTTCCCTGGGCGAGCAATCCCAGAGGAGTTGCAACCGCAAGCGCAACTAAAAGCACAGGCACCGCAACCCTTGAAGCAGAACGGTTGGCAACACCTTCGCTTTTCTCTCGAGCAGGCGCGGCAGGGCCAATGAGATAATCGGGTGCTACGCGCTGTACAAATTCAAGAATTGCCAACGTTGCCACTGCCTCAATAACGCCGGCAACCAAAAGATGAGGAATAAGCATCGCAGGCAGTGACACAGCAAGTGGATAAGGGCAGTACAAAGGAGCGCCCGCGGCATCAGTAAATAAAAGCGGCTGTATACCAAATTCAACTGCTGCACAGAGTGCTGCAGCATTAAGCCCTATATAGGCACCGAGCACAACCGCTATGCGCTTTCGTAGCGCCGACGGCTCACTACCAGCAACAAACTTATATATTGCGCACCCAACAAAAGGCAGGACAACCGCCATATTGAAACAATTGGCGCCAAAGGCGAGTACACCGCCATCACCAAACAGCAGCGCTTGAAGCGCAAGAGCAACACTTACTGCCAAACAAGCCGCCTCTGGTCCTAGCATAAGCGCAATAAGGGTGCCACCAACAGCATGTCCCGTCGTTCCGCCTGGCAGCGGCACGTTGAACATCATAAGCAGGAACGAAAAAGCGCTCGCCATCCCCAAAAAGGAGAGATGACGAGCATCAAGCTTTTGACGCACTACGCGCGCGCAATGTAACCATGCAGGGACCATAGCAACGAACAAAACACCATCTGTTTGCGGAGAAAGGTAATTATCCGGAATATGCATGTGTCCCTCTTGTTGTGTCTATCTATTCGTTCTTGTCACCCTGATCTGCAGGTGCATCCTCTTTAAGCTCCGGATGCTCTGCTACATAGCTTTCCCACGTACCATCGAGCAGAGCGCGCGCCAGATCGCCCTCAACTGTTTCACGGTCAAGCAGTACCTCTGCCATGGTATTCATGCGATCGGCGTGCTCATTCAGAATAGCGCGGGCACGCTCATGGGCTTCACGCATAATGCGCTCAACCTCGTCGTCGATGCGCTTGGCTGTTTCGGCAGAATAGTCTTGGTGGTCTGCATAATCCCTACCAAGGAACACTTGGTGCTGTGCCTCACCAAACACCTGAACGCCCAACGTCTCGCTCATACCATAACGCGTAACCATTTCACGTGCCAATTTGGTTGCACGCTCAAGATCGTTACTCGCGCCCGTTGTGATGTCGTCGCAGAACAGCTCTTCGGCGGTACGTCCTCCCAAAAGCACGGCGATCTGATCCAACATACCATCGCGTGTTTGAAGGAAGTGATCCTCTTCAGGAAGCTGCAAGGTATAACCAAGCGCTTGTCCACGGCTAATGATTGAAATCTTGTGAACTGGATCTGAATTCTCAAGAATATGGCCAACCATTGCATGACCACTCTCGTGATAGGCAATAACGGTGCGCTCTTTTGGTGTGATGACACGACTCTTGCGCTCTGGACCTGCAATAACACGCTCCATGGCCTCTTCAACCTCGGGCATGCCAATCTTGCTCAGACGCCTGCGCGCTGCCAAAAGAGCCGCTTCGTTCATGAGATTAGCAAGGTCAGCTCCAGTAAACCCAGGAGTAAGCTTGGCCAGTTCATCAAAGCGTACGCTGTCATCAAGCGGCTTTCCTTGTGCGTGTACGCGCAGAATCTGTTCACGGCCAGCAACATCCGGACGATCAACAGTCACCTGACGATCAAACCGGCCAGGGCGTAACAAGGCGGGATCGAGAATATCGGGGCGGTTTGTTGCTTCTCAATTT
>OGQD01001241.1_pt1 | contig 17073 bp, 14 predicted proteins | sample 1553091 | NCBI WGS metagenome assembly OGQD01 (sample SAMEA2580290, study PRJEB22360) | human gut metagenome | biome: human gut; feature: human-associated habitat; material: faeces | place: Denmark | collected 2008/2010
CCTTGGCGTTCGGCGCCTTGATGGTCAGCTGGCCGCCCATGCGGTCGGTGGCGTAATCGACCACGGCGTCTTCCAGGAAGGGCTCGCTGATGGCGTCGATGTAGGCGGTGAAATCCTTCAGGCCGACCGGGGTGTCTTCCGCCTTCTGCTCGCCCGGCTTGCAGTAGGCGATGCAGGTTTCGGCGTACGTGGTGCCCGGCTGGGTGATGAAGATGCGAATGCCGATGCCGGGAGTGTCCTGCTTGGACAGCAGCTCGGCCAGGTAATCCTGTGCGGCTTCGGTAATGGTGATAGCGCTCATGGCAACTCCTCGCAAACGTGGCGCCAGTTTACGCCAAACGGGGGGATCGGATAAAGCCCTACTGATTTAGTAGGAATAGTTCGCAGGTAGGCCAAGCACTTTCCTGTAGGAGCGAGCTTGCTCGCGAATGGCCCCGCAGCGGGGGCCGGTTCGCGAGCAAGGACTGGGCGCTCCCCTCGGTCCTACAGGTTCAGGTCCGCGATCTGGTTTACAGGTTCTCGTAGCGATTCATGTCCAGCACGCCTGCCTCCACCGGCTCGGTTTCGCGCAGGTAGGCATCCAGGTCGTGGAAGAAGAACCAGAACTGCGGGTTGCTGCGACGCACTCCCCAGCGGTCGGCGATCTTCTCGAAGTCCGCCGCACTCTTTACCTGCTCCAGGGCGCCGACGAAGTCCCGTACCTCGGCCGCCTTCAGGTTGAACATGAAGTTAGGGTAGCTCGACAGCACGCCCGGGTAGATGGTCAGGGTATCCAGGCCCGGCTGGTAGCGCAGCGACTCGCCCGTCATGAAGGCCACGTTGCTGTGGGCACGGTTGCGCAGCACGGTGTAGATCTCGCGCTGGCCGTCCGGCAGTTCCACACGCAGCATGGTCGCCTCGGGGAACTGGTCGATGACCGGCAGGCCGGCAGCCGGGCGGCTGACCAGCCGGCTGAAGGCCTGTTCGGCATCCTGCAGCGGCGCGGCCACCGAGTTGCGGTAGCAGGCGCCGTTTTCGCACAGGTTGATCGGGTCGGGCCGCGCATTGAGCGCCACGTAGTGCTTCAGCAATTGCTTGGCGAAGGCCAGCTTGGCGCCCTTCTCCGGCAGGAACAGCCCGGTGGGTGCGTCGCTGTCGGAGTTGTAGTAGTCGGCCCACATTTTCAGCTTGCCGCTGCTCTGGTACCAGTCATCCAGCAGCTTCTTGCGCGCACCGACGGGCATCAGGCGCAGGAAGTTCTGTTCGGCGCCGTTGCGGATCAGGTCGAAGTACAGGCGCGTCTGCGCCTGGTGGGCGACGTTGCCGAACACGTCGAAGTTCACCACCAGCCCGTAGTAGGTGCGCTCCAGCAGCGGGTAGTCCATCCACCAGAGGGTCTGCGGCACGCCGCCGATCAGGCCCTTGCGCACCGAGGCACTGTCGTACTGGCGGAAGATGCTCAGCACGGCGTTGTCGTTGCCGGCCCAGATGTCCGCCCAGGTCGGCGCGGGCGCCTCGTCATAGACGTCCTGGCGCAGCTCTTCGTATTGATTGCGCTTGTCGCGGTAGGAGCGCCATTGCGACAGCATCGCGCCGACGTCGTCGATCTGCCCCGGCAGCGCCAGCAGCGGCGAGGCCTGGCGCTGGAATTTCGGATCGGTGACATAGAGGTCGTGGTCCGGGTCCTGGAACACCGCCCAGAAGTTGTCGCGGATCACGTCGGTGGCGATCTGCCCACGGCACACCGGCCCGCGGATGAAGGTACGGACGAAGTACTCGGCGTTGTCCAGCATGAACTGGTAGCGCGCCCGCGCCGGAATCGCCTCGAAGGTCAAGAAGGGGTTGGCGCGGTGCTGCAGGCCATAGCCGGGAACCTTGTCGGTATCCCAGGCTGTGCCGTAGAACAGCTCCTGGTTGCGCTGGAGGCGAGCCGCGTTGAGCGGATAGGTGATGTGCGTCTTGTGTACGATCACACCCTGGATCGGCCACAGGCGGTAATAGAAGGTATTGCCCGGATCGTCGTTCGGCCGCCGCGTGGCGATGGGGTCGATGGGCTGGCCGCTGGGCGTGCGCGAGCGCACCAGCTGGAAGAAGTGCCCCGGCTCGCCGCGCTCGGTGAAGTACAGGTGGGCGAGGAACAGGTGCTCGTAGATCCAGCGCGACACCAGGCTCTGACGGGCGCCGGGCTGGTTGAGGAAGCTTTCCCACTCGCCGATCTGCTGCGCTTCGCCGCTGCCCGGCTGCCAGGCCTGTTCGTCCACCGGCGCGCCCTGGGCCAGCCAGGTCTTGATGGTTTTCAGCTGCTTGTCGGTCAGGCCGGTGACGGCGAAGGGCATGCCGCTGCGCGGGTTCTTCGCCACGAAGTCGTCGATGGTCGCGGGCGTCGGGCACTGGTTGGTGCGGTTGATCGACAGGTCGAGGCCATCGGGGATCTTCGCGTTGGGCACCAGCGGGTGGTCATGCCCCAGGTCGATCATCCGTGCCATCAGCGCCGCCTGGCTGCCGCGGCCATCGAGCACCGACCAGAAGTCCTTGCGTCGCCAGGCATCCGCACCGTGGGCGTCGAGGAACAGCCGGGTGGTGTCCTGCGCCTTGGTACGCGCGCCGTCATACACCGGCAGCTTGTTCGCGCCGCGTTGCGCGCCTTCGGCGGCCGTCAGGTTGAGCTGGCACGGCGAGTCGTAGCAGGCATGGCAGGCCACGCATTTCTCGGTGAAGATCGGCTGGATATCGCGGGTGTAGGACATCGATTCGGCACGCAGGCCCACGCTGGCCATGAGCAGGGCCAGCAGCACGAGGATCCGGGGGAGCATGGGGGTGTTCCTTGGCCAGTAACGCCGGCAAGTCTACCAACTCGCGGCCCGGCCGGCTCCGCGCCTTTTGGCTAGCGCGCGTCGCGCTCCAGGGTGGATAGCTCGTGGCGCAGCAATATGGGCAGTTCGGCGGCCTCGAACTGACCGGCGAACAGCGGCACGGCGAAGGCGTAGCCATCGCCGCTGCGCTTGAGCACGAAAGCCAGTTGCAGCCGCGCCAGGGAGGCCTTGAGCGCCACAGCATCGATGCGCTCGCCGAACAGCTCGATCAGCGCTGCCAGGCCGGTGCCGGCATGCTGCGCGCAGTGGTAGACGATGATCCGGTCCAGGCGGCAGGCCGTCTCGTCCTGGCTCAGGCGGCCCCAGCCGGCCAGTGCATCCTGTACCGCCTGGGAGGCCAGCGCGCCCTTGAGTTGCAGCCGCTCGATCACCCGCGCCCCCGGCGGCAGTGCCTCCAGGCATTCCTGGCAGAGGATGGCGACCAAATTGGCGCGCTGGCCGCTGGCGTCCACCAGGTCTTCCAGCAGGGTGTCGCTGGCGAACCCCAGCCGCAGCCGCGACAGGGGCACACTGGCCAGTTCGCGGCAGGCCTGGCGCTCCAGCGCGCCGATGGTCAGCACTTCGCCGAAGTTACGCAGCGGCGACTGGTAGTCCAGCACGGCAGTGGCATAGAGGTCCCAGAAACCGGCCAGCATGAACCAGCAACGCCCCTCCTCGCTCAATGCGCGCAGGGTCGATAGCTGTGGATAGCCTTTGGCGGCCTCGTCACGGAAGAACAGGTCGGCCTCGTCGATCAGCAGGAACAGGCGCTTGCCGAGTTGCTGGGTATTGATGTGTTCGATGATCGCCTCCAGCGTGCTTTCTGCAGGAAGGCCGAACTGCAGCGCCAGCCGTGGCGTGAGGCGGTGGTCGCGTAGCGACACGTAGTGGCAGACCACCTGCGGATGATCCTCCAGGCGCCGCTGCACGGCCTTGAGCAGGCTGCTCTTGCCCAACTGCCGGCCGCCGACCACCAGGTAATTGGCCGGCTCGCGGTTGAGTACTCGCGCCAGCAACTGGTCGCGGCCGAAGAACGAGCTGGCGCGCACCACGCCACCGCGCGTCTGGTACGGCGAGATGCGGGTCAGCCGCAGTTGTGCGGCGAGCAGGCGCAGCAGCAGCTCTCCGGGGTTGCCGCCCAGCAACCATTGGGTCTGCTCGCGGGCGTCAATCGCCACGCAGAGATTGGCGGTATCGGCGCAGTACTTCAGCAATTGTTCCTGGCGCTCGCCGAGCAGCACCAGCATCACGTCGAGCCCGGTGTGGGAAACGCGCAGGTGCTGGAGGACGCGGGTCTCGTTCTCCTCAGTCGCCGGCACATAGACCAGGCAGCGATCCAGGGAAACCGGCACATCCTCGGGCAGCTTCCATTCGAACACCCGCCCCGGCAGCGACCAGCCCCAGCTCACCTGGCAACTGGCACCCAACGCCAGGGCCAGCGCCTGGGCGCGCTGCTCCGCTTCGGCGCCCACGTAGGCCAGCGCCTGCTGCCAGCTCTGCGCTTCGATGCCGGCGGCACGCAGGGTTGCCCTGCGCCGCCCGAGCAGACCGAGCAGGCGGTCGACCCTGGGCAGGTCCGCCAGCGGCATGTCCAGCAGGCGTTGTGGGCGCAGCTGCACCGGCCCCAGCAAAGGGTGGCGGAACAGCAGGAGCAACGCGGCGATGACGAACAGCAGCGCGCAGATGATCACCAGCCAGCGCAGGTTCTCCACCAGCGGGCTGTCGTTCGAGGCCTTGTCCCCGGACTCCAGGCAGAAGTTCATCAGGTAGCGCGAGGGGACCGGCGGGCTCCCCGGCCGGCAGCTCCACTCGCTGCTGCGCGGCGGCATGTCGACGATGACTTGCTTGCCGGCCAGGTCGCCCATCTCGCTGCGATCCGCGACGGTCATCAGCAGGCGCTGCGGCTGCGGCGAAACGACGTTCAACGCGGGATGTTCGATGGAGGGCGCGAAGGCCTGGATGTTCTCGGGCCAGTGCCCCTCGATCTGCTGCGCCTCCATCATCGCCGTGCGCCAGGCGGCCATTTCGCCGAAGAACTGTTCGAACGCCGCATTGCCCAGTGCCGCATCGCGGGTGAAAGGATTGAGCCGGGGCGCCAACACAGCGCTGACCAGCAGGAAGGTCACACTGGCAATCACCAGCAGGCGCTTGTAGCTCACCGCGCCCCGCTGGCGACTCAGGCCTCGACGCATACGTCCAGCACCTGGCGGCCCGTCTGCCGGATGATCTCACAGCGCCATACCAGGCGCGCCGAATCCCCGTAACCGCGGACGGTAATCAGGTTGTTCCAGAACAGCCGACGCAGCTCGCCATCGGCCAGGTACGGGCTGGCGCGCCCCAGGTCGTCCGCCGCCAGGCGCAGGCGCAGGCGTTCGCGTGAGCTGTCGGTTTCGCTCAGCGGAAGGAAGGCCTGCCAAAGCCGCGCACTGCGGGACAGCAATTGATGCAGCGCCTGGCGGGATTCCGCGGTCAGCGCGGTGTACTGCACCAGCCACTCCAGCCCCTCCTCCGCCAGCGCCGGGTGGCCGCCGCAGCTTTCCAGCAGCTCGCCGAGCATGGCCTGGTCGAAGCGCTGCACGGGCCAACGGCGCTGGGCGAGCAGCGCCAGGTCGGCCAGGGTCAGCTCGGACCAGTGGCTGACCTGGGCGATGTTCAGCAGCGAGAGATCGCCACTGCGGTATTTCAGGTCGGCCAGCGCTTCCCCGCCGCACAACAACAGATGCAGACGGCCACTGTGCATTTCACTCAGGCTGCGCAGGATACCGGCGAGCATCTCGCGCAGCGCCGGGGTGCCCTGTTCGAAACGGCTGACCAGGCAAAAGATCCGTTCGCCGGCCAGCAGGCGGCGCTCCAGGGCGGATTCGAAGTCGTAGTCCGAGGTGATGTCGGCGAAGCCGCACTGGCGGCCGATGGCGGCAAAGTAGTCGCTGCTGGCGGTACTGGCGCTGTAGGGCGGCTGGATATGCAGGACCGACTGTTCGCCGTAAAGCCCACGGGCACGGGTCAGCAGTTCCTGGCGGAACGGCGGCTGGCCCCAGTGAGCCTGGGATAGCAGCAGGACGATGGGATACGGCGTGAGCCTGCGCAACTGGTCGAACAACGAGTCGATGTAGGGCGCGAAAGGCACGCCGCCGGCAGTCTCGGCCTGCAGCGGGAATTCCGGTTCGAAGCCCGCGGCACTGAACAGGCGGTTGGTTTCCGACTCGGTCAGGCGCAGGTAGCGGGCGCAGGCGATGAGCTTGTCGCGGGATTTCGGGTTAGGCAGCGACAGGCCGTTGCGCCAGTTGTTCACCGCCTCGCGGCTCAGGCCGATTTCCGTCGCCACGCCCGAAGCGCTGGCGCGAATGCGCCGCATATAGAGCGTCAGCAGTTGCGAAAATGCATCCGTATCCAAGGTCGCCAATCCATAGCTTGCGTGGGGCGGCCAGCTGCGCCGCACGCTCCATCCCTGCCGGTCCTGCGATGCTGCCGGCTGCATGATCCGGCAGGCGATCATGGCGCCCTGCCGACGGCGAGCAGGCAGATAGCCACCACCTCTCGCCGCGCGCCAGCATACGCATGGCAGGGTTTTGCGCCTAGATGGGTGCGACAGCGTTTCGCTTTTGGCTGCGACGGGTTTCGCATTTCACGGTAGTGGACCGATGGGCCGGAAGCTGGCGCATCAGTCCGCGCCATCGACAACCTCGGGTTCCTCGCGCTTTTCGCTGAGGTCGCTGTACTCGACCCAGCCATACAGCAGCGGCAGGACGATGGCGAGCACGACGCCCAGGCCCAGCCACATCCAGAAGCCCTTGAAGAACACCAGCGCCAGCACGGTCAGGATCACCGCGTGCAGCAGGCCCTTGGCCATCTGCCAGAGCACCAGCCCGGTCTTGATCACGCCGCCAGGGCCGACGCCGGTCTGGCGCGCGACCTTGGCGATCTCGGCGATGCCCGCCACCAGCGCCTTGGCTTTCTCCTCCTGCTCGCGCTCTTCCTCGATCAGCTTGCGCAGGAGCACCGGTCGCGCCACGCAGACACTGGTGTCCTCCTCCCCTTCCTCGCGCTGGGCGTCCAACTGGGCGGTGACGATGGGCACGATGAAGGGCTCGCGGTGATACAGGTCGGAGCGATTCACCAGCTTGCCGTCGAGGAAGTGGTGGCGCTGGGTTTCGCCGACCTGGCCATGGAACACCTCGACCACCGCCGCGCGCAGGCCGCGCTCGAACAGGCTTTCCAGCAGCACCAGCGGCAGGTTGGCGCGCACCGAGGTGTCGAAATCCAGGCGGATGTACTCGGGCTGAGCACTGAACTGCTGGTTGAACCATTCGCCCTGCCAGACTCCCGAGAGATCGACGCCCAAGCGCTGCTGGTAGACGAGGGATTTTTCCTCGTCACCCCGCATCAGGTTGACCAGCGACAGCACGCACAACTCGTGCGGGCCCTGCTCCTTGAAGAACAGCATCAGGGTGTTGGCGTTCTGCGACATGGGTGTCTCCTTGCGTGCGGATTCCTTGGGCGAGCGGCCAGCGACACGAAACTTCCTCATCCGTGCCGCCTTGTGCCGTGGATTCTTCCAGCAAGCCCGTCGTCAGGCAGTTCCGGACTTGTCAGGTCCGGCCGGGGCGCGGTTGACAGGACGTCAAGTCGTCCCTCGCACCAACATGAGCAGAATTCATGGAAAACCGCGAACCACCGGAATGCCATGCAGCTTTGCTATCATCAGCGACCTTTCGCCACGCCCTTTTCCCCCAGGTATTCCAATGATCGACCGTGCCGCACGCCTGCAAGCCCTCCAGCAAGCCCTCAAGGAGCGCATCCTGATCCTCGACGGCGGCATGGGCACCATGATCCAGAGCTACAAGCTGCAGGAAGAGGACTACCGTGGCACGCGCTTCGCCGACTGGCCGAGCGACGTGAAGGGCAACAACGACCTGCTGCTGCTCAGCCGCCCGGACGTCATCCAGGCCATCGAGAAGGCCTACCTCGACGCCGGCGCCGACATCCTCGAGACCAACACCTTCAACGCCACCCGCGTGTCGCAGGCCGACTACGACATGCAGGAGCTGGCCTACGAGATGAACGTCGAGGGCGCGCGCCTGGCCCGTGAAGTGGCCGACGCCAAGACCGCCGAGACCCCGGACCGCCCGCGCTTCGTCGCTGGCGTCCTCGGCCCGACCAGCCGCACCTGCTCGATCTCCCCGGACGTCAACGACCCCGGCTTCCGCAACGTCACCTTCGACGAACTGGTGGAGAACTACAGCGAATCCACCCGCGGCCTGATCGAGGGCGGCGCGGACCTGATCCTGATCGAGACCATCTTCGACACCCTCAACGCCAAGGCAGCGATCTTCGCCGTGCAGGGCGTCTATGAAGAGCTGGGCGTCGAGTTGCCGATCATGATCTCCGGCACCATCACCGACGCCTCCGGCCGTACCCTGTCCGGCCAGACCACCGAGGCCTTCTGGAACTCGGTACGCCACGCCAACCCGATCTCCGTCGGCCTGAACTGCGCCCTCGGTGCCAAAGAGCTGCGCCCCTACCTGGAAGAACTGGCCACCAAGGCCGGCACCCACGTCTCCGCCCACCCCAACGCCGGCCTGCCGAACGCCTTCGGCGAGTACGACGAGACCCCGGCGGAAATGGCGGTGGTCGTGGAAGAGTTCGCCTCCTCCGGCTTCCTCAACATCATCGGCGGCTGCTGCGGCACCACGCCGGGCCACATCGAGGCCATCGCCAAGGCCGTGGCCAAGTACCCGCCGCGCGCCATCCCGGAGATTCCCAAGGCCTGCCGCCTGTCCGGCCTTGAGCCGTTCACCATCGACCGCAGCTCGCTGTTCGTGAACGTCGGCGAGCGCACCAACATCACCGGCTCGGCCAAGTTCGCCCGGCTGATCCGCGAGGAGAACTACGCCGAAGCGCTGGAAGTGGCGCAGCAGCAGGTGGAAGCCGGCGCCCAGGTGATCGACATCAACATGGACGAAGGCATGCTGGATTCGAAGGCGGCCATGGTGAAGTTCCTCAACCTGATCGCCTCCGAGCCGGATATCTCCCGCGTGCCGATCATGATCGACTCCTCCAAGTGGGAGGTGATCGAAGCCGGCCTGAAGTGCATCCAGGGCAAGGGCATCGTCAACTCCATCTCCATGAAGGAAGGCGTCGAGCCGTTCAAGCACCACGCCCGCCTGTGCAAGCGCTACGGCGCCGCCGTGGTGGTGATGGCCTTCGACGAAGCCGGCCAGGCCGATACCCAGGCGCGCAAGGAAGAAATCTGCCAGCGCTCCTACGACATCCTGGTCAACGAAGTGGGCTTCCCACCGGAAGACATCATCTTCGACCCGAACATCTTCGCGGTCGCCACCGGCATCGAGGAACACAACAACTACGCGGTCGACTTCATCGAGGCCTGCGCCTACATCCGCGACAACCTGCCCTACGCACTGACCTCGGGCGGGGTGTCCAACGTGTCGTTCTCGTTCCGTGGCAACAACCCGGTGCGCGAGGCGATCCACTCGGTGTTCCTCTACTACGCGATCCAGAACGGCCTGACGATGGGCATCGTCAACGCCGGCCAACTGGAGATCTACGACGAGATCCCGCAGGAACTGCGCGACAAGGTCGAGGACGTGGTGCTCAACCGCAGTCCGGACGCCACCGAGGCGCTGCTGGCCATCGCCGATAACTACAAGGGCGGCGGCGCGGTCAAGGAAGTGGAAGACGAAGAGTGGCGCAGCCACAGCGTCGAGAAGCGCCTGGAGCACGCGCTGGTCAAGGGCATCACCACCTTCATCGTCGAGGACACCGAGGAGTGCCGGCAGAAGTGCGCGCGCCCCATCGAGGTCATCGAAGGCCCGCTGATGTCCGGCATGAACGTGGTCGGCGACCTGTTCGGCGCCGGCAAGATGTTCCTCCCGCAGGTGGTGAAATCCGCCCGCGTGATGAAGCAGGCCGTGGCGCACCTGATTCCCTTCATCGAAGCGGAAAAAGGCGACAAGCCCGAGGCCAAGGGCAAGATCCTCATGGCCACGGTGAAGGGCGACGTCCACGACATCGGCAAGAACATCGTCGGCGTGGTACTGGGCTGCAACGGCTACGACATCGTCGACCTGGGCGTGATGGTCCCGGCGGAGAAGATCCTGCAGACCGCCCGCGAGCAGAAGTGCGACATCATCGGCCTGTCCGGCCTGATCACCCCGTCGCTGGACGAGATGGTCCACGTCGCCAAGGAGATGCAGCGGCAGAACTTCAGCCTGCCCCTGTTGATCGGCGGCGCCACCACCTCCAAGGCGCACACCGCGGTGAAGATCGACCCGCAGTACAGCAACGACGCGGTGGTCTACGTCACCGACGCCTCCCGCGCGGTGGGCGTGGCGACCACGCTGCTGTCCAAGGAAATGAAGCCCGAGTACGCCCGCAAGCTGCGCGAAGAGTACGCGGAAGTGCGCGAACGCACCGCCAACCGCAGCGCACGCACCGAGCGCCTGAGCTACGAACAGGCCATCGCCGCCAAGCCGAAGTTCGACTGGGCCGGCTACCAGCCGCCGGTGCCGAGCTTCACCGGCGTCAAGGTGCTGGATGATATCGACCTCAACGTGCTGGCCGAGTACATCGACTGGACGCCCTTCTTCATCTCCTGGGACCTGGCCGGCAAGTACCCGCGCATCCTCACCGACGAAGTCGTGGGCGAAGCGGCGACCAGCCTGTTCAACGACGCCCAGGCGATGCTGAAGAAGCTGATCGACGAGAAGCTGATCAAGTCCCGTGCCGTGCTGGGCTTCTGGCCGGCCAACCAGGTGCACCACGACGACCTGGAAGTCTACGGCGACGACGGCCACAAGCTGGCCACCCTGCACCACCTGCGCCAGCAGACCATCAAGCCCGACGGCAAGCCGAACTTCAGCCTGGCCGACTTCGTCGCGCCCAAGGACAGCGGCGTAAAGGACTACGTCGGCGGCTTCATCACCACCGCCGGCATCGGCGCCGAGGAAGTGGCCAAGGCCTACGAGGCCAAGGGCGACGACTACAGCGCGATCATGGTCAAGGCCCTGGCCGACCGCCTCGCCGAAGCCTGCGCCGAGTGGCTGCACGAGCGCGTGCGCAAGGAATACTGGGGCTACCAGCCCGAGGAGCACCTGGACAACGAGGCGCTGATCAAGGAGCAGTACGTCGGCATCCGTCCGGCGCCCGGCTACCCGGCCTGCCCGGACCACACCGAGAAAGGCACGCTGTTCAAGCTGCTCGACCCGGACGGTCTGTCCGGCGTGACCCTGACCGAGCACTACGCCATGTTCCCGGCCGCCGCCGTCAGCGGCTGGTACTTCGCCCATCCACAGGCGCAGTACTTCGCCGTCGGCAAGCTCGACAGGGACCAGATCGAACGCTACAGCGCGCGCAAGGACCAGGAAATCAGCACCAGCGAGCGCTGGCTGTCGCCGAACCTGGGCTACGACAACTGATCTGACGCCCCACGCCGCAGCCGGGCCCGCCCGGCGCGGCGGTTTCGTCAGGCAGGTCCGCGGCCTGGGGAAAAGCGTCGCTGCATATCCTGCGCAGATGCGGGATAATCCCGGCATCCTGGGCACCCCCAGGGCACAACGGATCGAAGCCGGCCACCCGCCAGGCTTCCGCTGAAGAGAGAATCACAGATGAAATACCTCACCCCCGAACAAATGGCCAAGCCTCGCAAACGCCGCCTGCTGAAGAAGCTGCGCCTGGGCGAGTTCCAGGAGTTCGGCTTCAGCCTCGAAGTGAACTACACCGGCGACCTGGATGACGTGCTCGACCAGTGGATCGCCTTCGTCGAATCCGAAGGCTGGGTCTTCGTCGGCGGCGCCACCGAAGACGGCGAGTTCACCGGCTACCTGTGCCTGAACGACGTCGGTAGCCTGACCGAGGCCGACCGCGAGACCACTCGCCTGTGGCTGGAAAAGCAGTCCTGGGTGAAATCCTTCGAACTGGGCGAGCTGAGCGACTGCTGGCACGGCCTGTTCGAGGAGTAAGCACTCCTTGTGCAAAGCGTGGGCGGGCCTCCCCGCCCGCCCACGTCCATCAGCTCACCTCAGATCGCCATCTGCCCCTCCACCTCCTGCAACTTGCGCCGCGCCAGCGCCAGGTTGGCTTTCACCTTGTCCAGCACGTAGTACATGAACACCCCTTCGTGCTTCGCCATCGGGCGGATGATGTGGTACTGCCGGCCGAGGGTGATGAGGATGTCCTCGATCACGTCGTTGAGCGCCAGAGACTTCATGGTCTTGAGTTTGGCGCGAACCACTTCGGTGTTGCCCGCCGCCGCCAGTTCCAGGTCCACGCCGCCTCCTGCCTGCCCGAGCAGCATGCCGCTCTTGGCATCCACCACGGCCGACGCCAGGGCACCATCCAGGTTCAGCAGTTCGTCCAGCGATTGTTGCAGTGCTGCCATAGCGATTACTCCTTGAGTGCGCGTCCTGTTATAGGGGCCCCGCGACCGCGCGCGCCGCGAAGCCTTTTGTCTCAGCCGGCCAGCGACAGATCCGCCAGCCGGGTTGCCGTTCGCTTGGCCTGATAGAGCACCTGGCCAAGCATCTCCTCGCGATCGGCGACCAGGTTGAGGATCATCGGATGGCTCGGATGCGGTATGTCGACGATGACGATGTAGCCCTCGCTGGCCTCGACTATCACGTTCTGGTGCGGGCCGACCTCGCTCTCCTGGCCGACCATGGCGCCGAGGGCCGAAATCGAGCAGGCCATGGCGGCCAGCTTGGAAACCTCCAGCCCCTTGCCGGCACGGGAGGCCACCTCGAAGCCGTCGGTGGTGGCGATCACCGCCGCGCTCAGCCGCCCCAGGCTGGCGCCGAGCTCATCCAACGCCTGCTCGGCGTCGTTCCGCAGTCTTTCCGGCAAGCTCGTCAAGGCGTGTTCCATGGTCGACTCCAGTCGGTTGCAAACGTCAGGCTTCAGGCCGCCGTGCATTCCAGTTGCAGCAGGAGCAGGTCGAGCAGCATGCGCACCTGCTCTGCCTCACGTACGTCCACCTCGATGACTGGGAAGCTGTGGCCGGCCCTAGCCAGCGCGGCAGCGTAGTCATCCAGGCCGGGCGCGGGATGCCCTGGCAGACGCCCGACGCCGATGACACAGGGCGCACCGGCGATGCAGTCGGCAAAGCCGTGGAGGTAAACCTGCAGGTCGCCCAGCGGATCGGGCCGCGAGTTGTCGATCAGGATCACCAGCCCCAGCGCTCCGCGCGCGAGGATGCTCCACATGAAGGCAAAGCGCGCCTGACCGGGCGTGCCATACAGGCGCAGGCGCTCATCGGGTCCGATCACCACCTCGCCATAGTCCAGGCCGACTGTGGTGCGCGCCTTGTCCAGGCTGGGATCGTTGTTCTGCACGTCGGTGCTGACCGGCTCGATGTCGCTGATCGCGGCGATGGCGGTGGTCTTGCCCGCGCCCATGGTGCCGGTGAAGAGGATCTTGTATTCCCTCATCGGCCGGCCTCCGAAGCACCGCCAAGGCCGAGGCTGCGACGGATGCGCGCCAGCAGGCCGACGGGAGCGGCAGCCTGTTGTTCGGCCGGCGCCGGCAGGGCCTCGCCGGGCTGGAACATTTCATGGGAGGCCATCAGGCGGACGAAGCTCTCCGCCACGTGGCGCGGCACGCCGGAGCGCTCGCAAAGCTCGTCCAGGCTCATGGTCCTTGCACAAAGCAGCGTGGCCAGCCGGACGTAGCGGTGATCACCGTTGAGCAGTGACGCGGCCGGCCAGTGCTTCAGGCGCAGGGCTTCACCCGCGGACTGCGCCGGCCTCTGGCCGATGGCGCGAGCGGCACGTTCCAGGCAATCGAATACCTCGCTGGCACGCAGCGGCCAGTGCACCCAGAGCGGCTCACCCTCGGCCGTGCGCAACCGCACCCGCGGCGCGCCCTCCTCCCCCTCCACCAGCAGGTCGGCGGGACCCTCGACATACGCCCAGCTCGCCAAGGTGCGACCACTGAGCAGGCCGACGATGGACTTGAACACCACCTGATCACGCAACGCCATCCGGGCGAACCCGTAGGTGTACTGAAGCTGGTACGGCTGATTCATCGGCGCGCTCCCTTTGGCCAACAAACACCATCAACCTGCTCGGGTTGATCAGGCGGCTCACCGGGACGTAGGAGGATGCCGAGCACAAGCTCGCAGAGGGCGCGGACGAACGTCCGGCCGGCTTGGCAACCCCGCGGTCATGGCCCTTGCGGGCGTTAGATCGGTGGCTTTGCGTCCCTGGCTTTCGCACAGGTTTGCCCTGGTCAATTGAAATTCAGCGTAGTACGCCGCTTTCGTTCGCCAAGCCGAAAAAACGTGACAGACCTCACACAAACATCGGAAATATCACCGGAACAACTTCGCAATGTTCGTAGGCATATTCCGCCCCAAAAGGGAGCAGGAAGCCTGCCCTTCGGCTAGGATTTCCCACAGCGGCGCCTCACCGGCACGGCCCGCCGGATGTCCACAACAAGCCGGAATTCACTGCCCCGAGACGCCATGCTAGAGCGCCAGAGGTTCCAGAACATTCTCAGCCTGGGCCTGCCGATCATCGGCGGCATGCTCAGCCAGAGCCTGCTCAACCTGGTGGATGCAGCCATGGTCGGCCACCTGGGGGAGAAATCCCTCGCCGGGGTCGGAATCGGCAGCTACGCCAACTTCGTCGCCATCTCCCTGGTGATGGGTCTGGGCGCCGGCGTACAGGCGCTGGTGGCCCGCCGGCGGGGCGAAGGTCGCAGCGGCGAACTGGCCGCGCCGCTGAACTGCGGGCTGCTGGTCGCGCTGGGCCTGTCGCTGCCGATCACGCTGATCTGCCTGCTGTTCGCCGAGCCCATCATTCGCGCGCTGTCTCATGATCCGGAGGTGCTGGCGGTCGGCATCCCCTACTTCGAATGGCGCGCGCTGTCGGTGCTCGCCGTGGGCCTGAACTTCTCCTTCCGGGGCTACTGGAACGGCACCCGGCGATCAGGCATGTACATGCGCACCCTGGTGGTCATGCACCTGGCCAACGCGGCGATCAGCTACAGCCTGATCCACGGCCTGTTCGGCCTGCCGCGCATGGGCGCAGTGGGCAGCGGCCTGGGCACCACGCTGGCGTTGTACATCGGCTCGCTGATCTACGCCTGGATCACCTGGCGCGATGCGCGCGCCCAAGGCTGCCACCCGCGCCTGCCGAGCGAGCGCGACGTCCGCACGTTGTTGCGCCTGTCACTGCCCAACTCGCTGCAGCAGTTCTTCTTCGCCGCCGGCATCACCCTGCTGTTCTGGATCATCGCCCAGGTCGGCACCCGCGAGCTGGCGGTGGCCCACGTGCTGATCAACCTGGCGCTGTTCCTGATCCTGCCCGGCGTCGGCCTGGGCATGGCAGCGACCACGCTGGTCAGCCAGAGCATGGGCGAGCGCGACTTCGACAGCGCGCACCGCTGGGGCTGGGACGTCGTGAAGGTGGCGGCCTGTGGGCTGGCGCTGCTGGGTGCGCCGTTCTGGATATTCCCCGAGGCCATTCTGCGGCTGTTCGTCAGCGACCCTGCACTGATCGAACTGGGCCGCGTGCCGCTGATGCTCACCGGCATGGGCATGGTGATCGACGCCACGGCGCTGGTGCTGACCCAGGCGCTGCTGGGTGCGGGCGCCGTGCGCACGGTGATGGCGGTCAGCCTGGGCAACCAGTGGCTGTTCTTCCTGCCGCTGGCCTACCTGGTCGGCCCGGTGCTGGGCGGTGGTCTGCTGGCGATCTGGAGCATGCAGATTCTCCAGCGCGGGCTGGCTTCGGCGATCTTCGCGGTGATGTGGCAGAAGCGCCAATGGACGCAGATCGAACTCTAGCGTTCGCTAGCGCAGGAGCTAGGCTTGCAGGCAAAGGGAGGACCAACGATGGACGAGCAACAGAACAAGCCGCCGACCTTTTGGCAGATGCTGCACAGCGTGCTGGCCGCGGCCTTCGGCGTGCAGAGCGGGCGCAACCGGGCACGCGACTTCACCCACGGCAAGCCCAGTCACTTCATCGCCATGGGCATTCTCTTCACGCTGATCTTCGTGCTGCTGCTGTACGGGCTGGTGCAGCTGGTGCTGCATTTCGCCGGGCTGTAGGACAGGCGGCGGGGCGTTTGGTACCAGCGGGCCGCAGGACGGCCCGCCGGCACCGCTGTCACTGATGGCTGACCCAGAACACGGCGGTCGCGACCACCAGCAGGATCAGGATGAATGCGGCGCGGGCATCGACGACGCTGTCGCTGGTCTTGTTCGACGTTTCTTCGCTCATGCTTCCCCCATCTTCTCGTTATTGGCTGAAGGACCACACCACCAGTTAAGACCAGCTCCGCCCGCCCCGCTACTCCCGCCCCGCTTCGAAAGCCGTTAGGCTTGGCCGCTAGACAAGCACAATGACAAGAGCAAGGAACAGTAATGAACCTGGTATCGCTACAGGACACCGTCGCGCCGGAAGGCGTCTGCTATGGCTGCGGCGGCAGCAACCCGCACGGGCTGCACATCAAGAGCCGGTGGCACGAAGACGGCGTCCACGTCGTCGCCGAGCACCTGCCCGAGGCCAAGTACTGCGGCTGGCCGGAGCTGGTCTACGGCGGGCTGATCGCCATGCTGGTGGACTGCCACTCCAACTGGACCGCCATGGCCTATCACTACCGCGCCGAGGGCCGCGAGCCGGGCAGCCTGCCGCGCATCGACTGCGTCACCGGTAACCTGGGCATCAAGTACATCAAGCCGACACCCATGGGCGTGCCGCTGACCCTCAAGGCCCATGTCGAGGGCGAAGTCGGCCGCAAAAGCCGGATCATTTGCGAGGTCTATGCCGGCGATGTGCTGACCTGTGTTGGCGACTCGATCTTCGTCCGCGTCGACACCTCGCAACTGCGCGATGCCGCCCACGGCCGCGAAGCCTGATCACGGCATAAAAAGCACTAAGCGCAGCCGCACACAGGTGCCCGTGCAAGCCGCGGCCAGACCCGTGATTCAGGCCTGGCGCGGCTTAGATCCGAAAGTTCTCGCCATATACTCAAACATCACTTTTGCGCATATTCCCGAACTGGTATCGTGCGCCCCACTCCGCGTGGAGCGCGTTGCCGTGCGCGCTGGGAAACGCAGTACGCCCTGAGCGCTATAGCCTGACAGCAGGATGATTCATGTACGTATATGACGAATACGATCAAAGGATCGTAGAGGATCGCGTCAAGCAGTTCCGCGATCAGACCCGCCGCTACCTGGCGGGGGGGCATGCCAGGCAGGCAATCCTGACCGCGGGATGCAGTT
>OGQD01001243.1_pt1 | contig 17041 bp, 12 predicted proteins | sample 1553091 | NCBI WGS metagenome assembly OGQD01 (sample SAMEA2580290, study PRJEB22360) | human gut metagenome | biome: human gut; feature: human-associated habitat; material: faeces | place: Denmark | collected 2008/2010
GTGCCACTGGACACCCGGGCCCTAAAAAGCGGACCAGCGGGTAGCCGGCGAGCACGCCGTTCTGCATCTGTTCCTCGATGCCCTTCTGGATCGCCGGGATGAATTCGCGCGGGATCACGCCGCCGACCACCTCGTTGACGAACTCCAGCCCATCCTTGCCCTCGTCGCCCGGCTCGAAGCGAATCCAGCAGTGACCGAACTGGCCACGGCCGCCGGACTGGCGGACGAACTTGCCCTCGATCTCGCACTTCTTGCGGATCGCCTCGCGGTAGGCCACTTGCGGCTTGCCGATGTTGGCCTCGACGTTGAACTCGCGGCGCATGCGGTCGACGATGATGTCCAGGTGCAGCTCGCCCATGCCGGAGATGATGGTCTGCCCGGTTTCCTCGTCGGTCTTGACGCGGAACGAGGGGTCTTCCTGGGCCAGCTTGGACAGGGCGATGCCCATCTTCTCCTGGTCGGCCTTGGTCTTGGGCTCCACGGCCACGGAGATCACCGGGTCAGGGAAGTCCATGCGTTCGAGGATGATTGGCTTGTCGATGGAGCACAGGGTGTCGCCCGTGGTGACGTCCTTCATGCCGATCAACGCGGCGATGTCGCCGGCGCGCACTTCCTTGATTTCCTCGCGCTGGTTGGCGTGCATCTGCACCATCCGGCCGACGCGTTCCTTCTTGGTCTTCACCGAGTTGAGCACCGCGTCGCCGCTGCTCAGCACGCCGGAATAGACGCGGGCGAAGGTCAGCGTACCGACGAAGGGGTCGGTGGCGATCTTGAAGGCCAGCGCGGAGAACGGCTCGCTGTCGTCGGCGTGACGCTCCAGGTGCTTCTCTTCGTCGTCCGGATCGGTGCCATTGATCGCCGGGATTTCCGTGGGCGCCGGCAGGTAGTCGATCACCGCGTCGAGCACCAGCGGCACGCCCTTGTTCTTGAACGAGGAGCCCAGCACCGCCGGAACGATCTCGTTGGCCAGGGTGCGCTGGCGCAAGCCGGCCTTGATTTCCTCGACGGTCAGTTCCTGGCCTTCGAGGTACTTGTTCATCAGATCGTCGTTGGCTTCGGCGGCAGCCTCGACCATGTGCGCGCGCCACTCGTCCGCCAGCGCCTGCAACTCCGCCGGGATCGGCTCCTCGGTGTAGCTGGTGCCCTGGTCGGCGTCGTTCCAGACAATGGCCTTCATCTTGACCAGGTCGATCTGCCCGGAGAAGGTTTCTTCCGAGCCGATGGCCAACTGGATCGGCACCGGGGTGTGGCCCAGGCGCTGCTTGATCTGTGCCACCACCCGGAGGAAGTCGGCGCCCTGACGGTCCATCTTGTTCACGTAGGCCAGGCGCGGCACGTGGTACTTGTTGGCCTGGCGCCAGACGGTCTCGGACTGCGGCTCGACGCCATCGGCGCCGCTGAACACCACCACCGCGCCATCGAGCACGCGCAGGGAGCGCTCCACCTCGATGGTGAAGTCGACGTGCCCGGGGGTATCGATGATGTTGAAGCGGTACTTGTTGGGGTACTGCTTGGAGGAGCCCTGCCAGAACGCCGTGGTGGCCGCCGAGGTGATGGTGATGCCACGCTCCTGTTCCTGCACCATCCAGTCCATGGTCGCCGCGCCGTCGTGCACCTCGCCCATCTTGTGGTTCACACCGGTATAGAAAAGGATGCGCTCGGTCGTGGTGGTCTTGCCGGCGTCGACGTGGGCGACGATGCCGATATTGCGGTAAAGCTCGATGGGCGTATTGCGAGCCATGGTGTGCTCCGTTTCTGCTGGTTGACTGCCGGGCTTGCTGCTGCGGGTCCGTTGCCTGCGCGGGACGGCGGGAGGGAGTGCGGCATCAGAATTTTCTGAGCGCAACAGGCTCAAGTTAGCGCGTCTTCGTGGCAATTCCAGTGCCGGAGCGTCGCGGATGTCGCAGTCCGACCGGCTGCGTCGCTCCGGCATTTCACCGCATGGCGGGAAACCCATGAAATGATTGTAGTTCTCAGGTGATAACCCGAAGCAGCCAATGCGTTCGTCGTCGCCCTCTCCCGCCCCCTGATACGCCCTTCGCGACAGGGATGTCGCCCCGATGGAAGCCCCACGCCCGAGACAAGGGCGCCAAGGCCTGGCCAACGGGCCGAATCACCGCCCGGCGCTATCGCCACTGGATTGGAACGCCCATCCGGGTCCATGCTAGGCGCTCGCCCATTTGCCGGAGTTCGCCCCCATGAGCGACGCCATCACCATTGATTTCGTCTCCGATATCGTCTGCCCCTGGTGCGCCATCGGCCTCAATGGCCTGCTGGAGGCCATGCGCCGGGTGGATGGCGAACTGACCGTGGAATTGCACATCAAGCCCTTTGAACTCAACGCCGACATGCCTGCCGAGGGTGAAGACCTGGTGGAGCACCTGCAGCGCAAGTACGGCAGCAGCGCCGAGGAAATCGCCCGCAACCAGGAGCATTTGCGTTCCATGGGCGAGGAAGTCGGCATGCACTTCGATCTGAAGAAGCGCAACCGCATCTACAATACCTTCGACGCCCACCGCCTGTTGCATTGGGCCGCCGAGTCGCATCGCGACGTGGCGTTGAAACAGGCCTTGCTGCATGCCTACTTCGGCGAAGGCCGCGACCCGAGCGACCCGGAAGTGCTGCTGGAAGTGGCTGTCAGCGTCGGGCTGGACGCCGTGCGCGCCCGGGAAATCCTCGATAGCGACGCCTATGGCGACGAGGTGGTGGCCGAAGAAGATTTCTACACCAGTCGAGGCATTCGCGCCGTGCCAGCGGTGATCCTCAATGGCCGCCAGCTGATATCCGGGGCGCAGAGTACCGACTACTACGAGCAGGTACTGCGCCAGGTCGCGCGGCAGGCGCCACTACCGGAGTGACTACCTTTGCAGGAACGTAGGAGGGATAACGCTGGCGGGTGATGCGCCGCGTACGGACGTTCGTCTCCTGCGGGAAGATTTGTACTCCGGGCCAGCCACTTACCCACCCTCTCTCTGAGGGGAGAGTGGTCCCACTGCCAATGCTCAAACGACCAAAGAAAAACGGCGCCCGAAGGCGCCGTCTTTCATGCTGCATCAACCAATCAGAGCGCCGACCAGCCGTCCATCTGACCGCCCAGGTCAGCGGAGTGCTCGGACAGCAGCGCCGCGTAGCCGCTGATGTGCTCGTGGGAGAGCTCCATCACCGGGTAGGCCAGTACCTGCCAGGGCAGCTTGTCGTTGCCGTCGTACTCGGAGTACGCCACCTTCTGCCCGTTCTGCAGCAGCATGATGGCGAAGTCCAGGGCGGACTGCTCGTCCGGGAAGATCACCGCGAACTCCACCTCATGCTCGAGGGAGAGGTCTTCGCCGTCTTCCTGCAGGGCCCACAGGGCATCGCCGATTTCGTCTTCCGGGAAAAGCTGCTTGTCGCGGCTCATGTCACTGCTCCAATTCGATTTACAAAATGCCCGGTGTGGGCACGCCCGCGCAGGATACCCGTCCTGCATGACAGATGCCGGAAAATCTCGCCGGCACCATCGCCTTTGGTGATGTTCACCATCACGGTGTTTCACTTCCGCCCTTGCCCGCTCGGCGCGACGATGCCTCCATCGGGCCTGCGCCCTCCCACATCGAGCCTGCGACCATGCACAGCACCGAGGCGGCGTACCGCATCACCTACATCACTCTGGACGAGCTGCAGCTGCACTTCGAGACCCAGATCGCTGTGCTCGACGAGGAAGGCGGCCTGGCGCTGCACAACGCCGCCACCCTGCCCGAAGAACGCCGGGTGCTGCGCGAACTGATCTGCGAAGGGCACGAACAGCAGGCCCTGGTCGCCTGATCTCGGGAAAGTCTAGACCCTGCCAAGCAAATGCCCCGCTCGTGCGGGGCATTTGTGTTACCAATCAGGCATCACGCCTGTAGCTGATTGCCAATCGGCAGGTTGCGGATGCGCTTGCCGGTCGCCGCGAACAGCGCATTGGCCAATGCAGGCGCCAGCGGCGGAACCCCCGGTTCACCCACGCCGGTGGGCGGCTCGGCGGATGGCACGATATGCACCTCCACCACCGGCATCTCGTTGATCCGCAATACCTGGAAGTCGTGGAAGTTGGACTGGTCGACCTTGCCGTCGGTCAGGGTGATGGCGCTGTGCAACGCCGCCGACAGAGCGAAGCCGATGCCACCCTCCATCTGCGCCTTGATCACGTCCGGGTTGATCGCCAGGCCACAGTCCACTGCGCAGACCACGCGGTCCACCTTGAAGCTCTTGTCCGCCTTGTAGGTCACCTCCACCACCTGGGCGACGAAGCTGCCGAATGACTCGTGCACGGCGATGCCGCGGCCCCGCTGCTCGCCGTCCTTGCCTTTGTCCAGCGGCGCCAGCCAATTGGCCCGCTGCGCCACCAGCTCCAGCGCGCCGCGATGCCGCGGGTGTTTCTCCAGCAGCTTGCGACGGAACTCGTAGGGGTCCTGCTTGGCGGCGATGGCCGCTTCGTCGATCAGCGTTTCGGTGGAGAACGCCGTGTGGGTGTGGCCCACCGAGCGCCACCATTGGGTCGGCACCGTCACGTTATCCGCCAGCGCCTGCTCGACACGCAGGTTGGGCACGGCGTAGGGCAGATCGGCGGCGCCTTCCACGGCGATCTTGTCGACGCCATCCTTGACCATGAACTTCTCGAACGGCGTGCCGACGATGAAGGATTGCCCCACCAACCGCTGCTCCCAGCCCACCAGATTGCCCTGGGCGTCCACCGCCAGTCGCGCGCGGTGCAGGAAGGCCGGACGGTAATAGCCGCCACGGGTGTCGTCTTCGCGGGTCCAGACCATCTTGATCGGCACCTTCACACCCTGGTCGCGAGCCGCCTTGGCGATGGCTGCCGCTTCCAGCACATAGTCCGAGTGCGGGTTGGCGCGGCGGCCGAAGCTGCCGCCGGCGTACAGCTGCGTGATGTTCACCTGCTCGGGCTCCATGCCCAGTAACTGCGCCACCGACATCTGGTCGCCGGTCTGCCACTGCTCGCCGTTCCAGATCTGACAGCCGTCTTCCTTGAGGAAGACCACGCAGTTCAGCGGCTCCATGGCGGCGTGGGCAAGATAGGGGAACTGATACTCGGCCTCGATCAGGTGCGCCGGTTTCTCCAGCGCCTTGGCGACATCCCCGTCATTGCGCGCCACCAGGCCCGGCTTGCTGGCCATGTCGCGATACTGGGCGAAGATTTCCTTGCTGCCCATCTTGAAGGCCTTGCTCTCATCCCACTCGACCTGCAACGCATCGCGGCCCTGACGCGCAGCCCAGGTGTTCTTCGCCAGCACGGCAACGCCAGCGAAACGGCGTTCGCTCCCCGGAAACTGGACCACATCGACCACGCCTGGCACCGCCTTGGCCTTGCTGGCATCAACCTTGGCCGGCACCGCGCCGAAACGCGGCGGGTGGGCGACCACGGCAACCAGCATGTCCGGCAGGTGCACATCCTGGGTGAACTGGGCGGTGCCGTCGGTCTTGGACGGGCTGTCCTTGCGTGGCAGTTGCACCTGACCGATCAGCTTGAAGTCCTTCGGGTCCTTGAGCTTAACGTCTGTCGGCACGGGCTGTTTCGCCGCCGCCTCGGCCAACTCGCCGAAGCTGGCCTTGTGTCCGGAAGCAGCGTGGCTGACGACGCCGTCGTGCACCTCGATCTCGGCCGCCGGCACCTTCCACTGCTCCGCCGCCGCGCCCACCAGCATGGCGCGGGCGCTGGCGCCGGCCTTGCGCATCTGCTCGAAGGAGTTGGCCATGGCGTTGCTGCCACCAGTGCCCTGCAGATTGCCGAAAGCCAGGTTGGCGTAGCGTTTGGCATCGGCCGGAGCGCCTTCGACCTGCACGCGATTCCAGTCGGCATCCAGCTCCTCGGCCACCAGGGTGGCGAGACCGGTGTAGCTGCCCTGGCCCATTTCGACATGCTTGGCGATCACGGTGACGGTGCCGTCAGGGGCGATACGGACAAAAGCGTTGGGTTCGAAGTCGCTGGCCGCCTGGGCGTCGCCCAATTTTCCCAGCAACGGTGCGAAGTAGATGCCCAGCGCAAGGCCGCCGGCGCCGCGCAGGAAGCTGCGGCGGCTGACGTTGAGGATGCTGCCGGCCTCGGCCGGCTGCTGGTCGATACGGGGTTCGAGCATGGTGTCGGTCCTCAGGCCAGGGTCTGGGCGGCGTCGTGGATGGCCGCACGGATCCGCGCATAGGTGGCGCAGCGGCAGATGTTGCCGCTCATCGCGGCATCGATGTCCGCATCGCTGGGCGCCTTGTTGGAGGCCAGCAGCGCGGTGGCCGACATGATCTGCCCGGACTGGCAGTAGCCGCATTGCACCACATCGAGCTTGCGCCAGGCTTCCTGCACCGCCTTGCCGGCGGGCTGTTCGGCCACCGCCTCGATGGTGGTGATCTTCTTGCCGGCCACCGCCGCCAGCGGAGTAACGCAGGAACGCGTCGGCTGGCCGTCGACGTGCACGGTGCAGGCACCGCACAGCGCCATGCCGCAGCCGTATTTGGTGCCGGTCATGCCGGCGACATCGCGCAAGGCCCAGAGCAGCGGCATCTCGCCGGGAGCGTCGAGTTCGTGGTCCTTGCCGTTCAGGTTCACGGTAATCATCAGGGTGTTCACCTCTTCTGCGGGTGATGGAATGGGGCGAAGCACAGCCGCTTCGTCACGCAATGGATTCAGCCTAGGCGCAAGCGCCGATCAGTGCCGCGACGATACGCCAGGAAGGCGCCGAGCGGTTTGCCTGGTTCTCTTGAGGCTTGCCTGATACTGCCCAGGGTGTGACGGCATATGAGCCGTGCGGCCTGAATCGAGGGCTAGCGGGCAGGCCAATTCCCGCTGGGACAACGCAGAATCTCGTGCGCACAAAAAAGCCACTCCGAAGAGTGGCTTTCTCGCCTCAGGGAGGCCGGATCACTCCGGCATCTTGATGACTACACGGCCGCCGCCCGGGCAGGTTTCCATATAGGTGTTGGCGTCCAGGTATTGGGCGAAATCGAACACCCGGTCGATGCTCGGCTTGAGCAACTGGTCGGCGGTCATCTGGTTGATCGCGGTCAGCGCCCGTTGCACGGCTTCGTCGTTGCGGGTCAGGCCGATCTCCGGCTGCCCGGTGAAGTCCAGCACGCAGTGGCGGAAGAACTGCAGGTGCTTCTTGAAGGCCGCGCAGGCCGGGAAGGCTGCATCGTTGCCACCGTTGATGCCGTACAGGATCAGCTTGCCGCGCGGGGCCGCGACGTCACCCAGCAGTTTCATCTGCGGGCCGGCGCACTGGTCGAGGACGATCTCGACGCCTTCACCCTTGGTGAAGCGCTCGACTTCAAGGACCAGGTCCTGCTCCTCGGTATAGATGACCTTGTCCGCCCCCAGGCCCTTGAGGAACTCGCGGGTTTCCTCATGGCTGGTGGTGGCGATCACCTGGGCGCCGAGCGCCTTGGCGAGCTGCACCGCCTGCGGGGCCAGGCAATGGCCGGCCTCGGTGATCAGCACGCGCTGGCCGGGCTTGATCTGGGCAAGCTCCACCAGGGCGAAATAGGAGTACATCAGGCCGGTGTAGTGCACCGCCGCCTCGACCGGGGTCAGGACATCCGGATAGCGGGTCAGCGACGTGCGCGGCAGGATGACGTGGTCACCCCAGGCCGGATACAGGTTCGGCGAATTCGCCGGGAAGCTGGCCACCGCCACGCCGGGCTCGAGGTCTTCCACACCCTCGCCCACGGCTTCGACGATACCGGAGAGTTCATAGCCGATGCCCGCCGGCAACTTGGCCTGATCCGGGGCGAGGTTCTGCCGCCAAAGCACGTCGCGCCAACTGACGCCCAATGCCTGGGTGCGAATCAGTACTTCACCCGGCCCCGGTTGCGGGGTCGGCATCTCCTCGATCTTCAGGACCGAGGCGTCACCGAACTGGTGGAAACGGATCATGCGGGACATCACATACCTCGCCTTTGTAGTGCTTCATAGCCACGGACTCTATCCGGGCTTTAGGGGTGACGCCACCGTTCACCATTGATAGTTGACATAAATGGCGATGATTCGGCCCGCGCTACAAGCCTTGCCCTGCGCGGCTGCAAGGCTCTGCGCCGGGACTGTCCACGGGACCGGGGTGGCTCTGTTCATACAGAGTCAGACCACACCGCCGGGACGAGATTCTCATTAAAAAAGTAGAAATTGATCAAGGACTTATCTGACAGACTTGACTCAGGACACGCTCGGCCTCACTTTTCCCCCATCGCCAGGGAGTCCCCATGAACCGCAACGACCTTCGCAAGGTTGATCTCAACCTGTTGATCGTTTTCGAGACGCTGATGCATGAACGCAGCGTGACCCGCGCCGCCGAGAAGCTGTTCCTCGGCCAGCCGGCGATCAGTGCGGCCCTGGCGCGCCTGCGCGGTCTGTTCGACGATCCGCTGTTCGTGCGTACCGGGCGCAGCATGGAGCCCACCGCGCGGGCGCAGGAAATCTTCGGCCACCTCTCGCCGGCGCTGGACTCCATCTCCACCGCGCTGAGCCGCGCCGCCGACTTCGACCCGGCCACCAGCAAGGCGGTGTTCCGCATCGGCCTGTCCGATGACGTGGAATTCGGCCTGCTGCCGCCGCTGCTGCGCCGCCTGCGCTCCGAGGCGCCGGGCATCACCCTGGTGGTGCGCCGCGCCAACTACCTGCTGATGCCGCAACTGCTGTCGTCCGGGGAGATTTCCGTGGGTGTGAGCTACACCGACGAGTTGCCGGCCAACGCCAAGCGCAAGACCCTGCGCCGCAGTACCTGGAAGATCCTGCGGGCCGACTCGATCCCCGGCGCGCTGACCCTCGATGACTACTGCGCGCGCCCACACGCGCTGGTGTCCTACGCCGGCGACCTGGACGGCTTCGTCGACCAGACCCTGGCCGAGATGGACCGCAAGCGCCAGGTGGTGCTGGCGGTGCCGCAGTTCGTCGGCCTCGCCCAATTGCTGGCCGGCACCGATATCATCGCCACCGTCCCCGAGTACGTGGCCCTGGCCCTCACCGCCGCCGGCGGCCTGCGCGCAGAGGAACCGCCCTTCCCCACCCGCCTGGCCGAACTGTCCATGGTCTGGCGTGGCGCCCAGGACCAGGACCCGGCCGAGCGCTGGCTGCGTTCGCGGATCACCATGTTCGTGGGTGACCCGGACAGCCTTTGACACCGCCCCACCTAACTCGCTCCTCCAGAAACCCTCTTAGGCCGTACCTCGGTGCGAGGCGACTCCCTCACTCCGGCGCTGGCTGCGCGCCCCGCTCCCGAGGGAGAGGGTTAGTGAGAGGGCAGCCCGAGCACACCAAACTATCCAGTAGCGCTTTCGGGCAATCCCCGTGCCCACTCCTTCTATCTATTCCTGCGCATAGTGCAAAAGCATTTATCACTGCGCGTGATAATCAAAATCTGCTCGTTCGATTAGTTCCCAAGCGCCCTGTTGCGCAGACTCCGCTCCATCAGAAATCCCAAAACCAATTAGATCGCCGGAGTCTTTTCCATGGAGCGAAATCTGAACACCTTGCGTATTCCGTTGGCGTTGGCCGCCGTGCTGGTTCTCAGCGCCTGCGGCAAAGGCCAGGACGCGGCCCAGAACATGGCCGCGCCCAAGGTCAGCGTGGCGGATGTCATCGAGCAGCCAATCAATGAATGGGACGAATTCACCGGTCGCCTGGAGGCGCCGGAATCCGTCGAACTGCGCCCACGCGTCTCCGGCTACATCGACCGCGTCGCCTTCCGTGAAGGCGCCCTGGTGAAGAAAGGCGACTTGCTGTTCCAGATCGATCCACGGCCATTCCAGGCCGAGGTGCATCGCCTGGAAGCCCAGCTGCAGCAGGCTCGCGCCAACCAGACCCGTACCGTCAACGAAGCCTCCCGGGGCGATCGCCTGCGCGCCACCAACGCCATTTCCGCGGAACTCGCCGACGCCCGTACCGCCGCCGCCACCGAGGCCAAGGCCGTGGTCGCCGCGACCCAGGCGGAATTGGACAACGCCCGCCTGAACCTGTCGTTCACCCAGATCACCGCGCCCATCGACGGCCGCGTCTCGCGGGCCGAAGTCACTGCCGGCAACCTGGTGAACAGCGGCCAGAGCGTGCTGACCACCCTGGTCTCCACCGACAAGGTCTACGCCTACTTCGACGCCGACGAGCGTGTCTACCTGAAGTACGTCGACCTCGCCCGCAAGGGTGGTCCGGACGCCCGTGGCAGCAGCCCGGTGTACCTGGGCCTGACCGGCGAGGACGGCTTCCCCCACCAGGGCCGCCTGGACTTCCTCGACAACCAGGTCAACCCCAAGACCGGCACCATCCGTGGCCGCGCCGTGTTCGACAACGACGCCAACCAGTTCACCCCCGGCCTCTATGCCCGCATCAAGCTGGTCGGCAGCGGCACCTACCCCGCCGCGCTGATCAAGGACGAAGCGGTCGGCACCGACCTGGGCAAGAAGTTCGTACTGGTGCTCGACAAGGACAGCAAGGTGCAGTACCGCGGCATCGAGCTGGGCCCGAAACTCGAAGGCCTGCGCATCGTCCGCAGCGGCCTGGTCAAGGGTGACCGCATCGTGGTCAACGGCCTGCAACGGGTTCGCCCCGGTGCCCAGGTCGACGCCCAGGGTGTCGAGATGGCCAGCCAGTCAACCCTCGCCAACCTCGAAAATCAGCGCCGTGCGCTGGAGAGCTTCGAGGCGCCGAAGGTGGCCGAAAAGTCCGTCAAACCGGGCGCGCCTCGCGGCTGACCCAACCCGTACGAGTTCAGCGAGGATCCTGCCGAGCGCAGGCCAGGCAAGGCGGAAGGCGGTGAGGAAGCGCAGTTCACTGTAGTGAATGAGCATTCCGAGCCGGCTTCCAACGCAGCCTGGGCAAGCGCAGGCGGATCATCGACGAACTCACCCTGAATCGATGTACCAGGCCCTTCTCCCACCAGGGCCTTGGGTGACCTTTGTCCCGGGTTTGGCGAACCGCAGCGTTCGCGACAGGAACCAGCCATGAACTTTTCGCAATTCTTCATCCAGCGGCCGATCTTCGCCGCCGTGCTTTCGCTGATCATCCTGATCGGCGGGGCCATCTCGCTGTTCCAGCTACCGATCAGCGAATACCCCGAAGTGGTGCCGCCCACCGTGGTCGTACGCGCCAACTTCCCCGGCGCCAACCCCAAGGTGATCGGCGAGACTGTCGCCGCGCCGCTGGAACAGGCCATCACCGGCGTCGAGAACATGCTCTACATGTCCTCGCAATCCACCGCCGACGGCAAGATGACCCTGACCATCACCTTCGCCCTGGGCACCGACCTGGACAACGCGCAGGTGCAAGTGCAGAACCGCGTGACCCGTACGCAGCCCAAGCTGCCCGAGGAAGTCACCCGCATCGGCATCACCGTCGACAAGGCCTCGCCCGACCTGACCATGGTCGTGCACCTGACCTCGCCGGATAACCGCTACGACATGCTCTACCTGTCCAACTACGCCATCCTCAACATCAAGGACGAGCTGGCGCGCCTGGACGGCGTGGGCGACGTACAGCTGTTCGGCATGGGCGACTATTCGCTGCGTGTGTGGCTGGACCCGAACAAGGTCGCCTCGCGCAACCTGACCGCCACCGACGTGGTCGCCGCGATCCGCGAGCAGAACCGCCAGGTCGCCGCCGGTGCTCTGGGTGCCCCGCCCTCGCCGAGCGACACCAGCTTCCAGCTGTCGATCAACACCCAGGGTCGCCTGGTCACCGAGGAAGAGTTCGAGAACATCATCATCCGCAGCGGCCCGGACGGCGAGATCACCCGCCTGAAGGACATCGCCCGCGTCGAACTCGGCTCCAGCCAGTACGCTCTGCGCTCGCTGCTGGACAACCAGCCGGCGGTCGCCATCCCGATCTTCCAGCGTCCCGGTTCCAACGCCATCGCCATCTCCAACCTGGTGCGCGAGAAGATGGCCGAGCTGAAGAAGGATTTCCCGCAGGGCGTGGACTACTCCATCGTCTATGACCCGACCATCTTCGTTCGCGGCTCCATCGAAGCGGTGGTGCACACCCTGTTCGAAGCCCTGATCCTGGTGGTGCTGGTGGTGGTGCTGTTCCTGCAGACCTGGCGCGCCTCGATCATCCCGCTGGCCGCCGTACCGGTATCGCTGATCGGCACCTTCGCGGTGATGCACGCCTTCGGCTTCTCGCTCAACGCGCTGTCGTTGTTCGGCCTGGTATTGGCCATCGGTATCGTGGTGGACGACGCCATCGTGGTCGTTGAGAACGTCGAGCGGAACATCGGGCTGGGCCTCACGCCCGTCGAGGCGACCAAGCGCGCCATGAAGGAAGTGACCGGGCCGATCATCGCCACCGCGCTGGTGCTGTGCGCCGTGTTCATCCCCACTGCGTTCATCTCCGGCCTCACCGGGCAGTTCTACCGGCAGTTCGCCTTGACCATCGCGATCTCCACGGTGATCTCGGCGTTCAACTCGCTGACCCTGTCGCCGGCGCTGTCCGCCGTGCTGCTCAAGGGGCACCACGAGCCGAAGGACCGCTTCTCGGTGATCCTCGACAAGCTGCTCGGCAGCTGGCTGTTCCGTCCGTTCAACCGCTTCTTCGACCGCGCCAGCCATGGCTATGTCGGAACCGTCACCCGCGTGCTGCGTGGCAGCTCCATCGCGCTGCTGCTCTATGCGGGGCTGATCGGCCTGACCTACCTGGGCTTCTCCAGCACCCCCACCGGCTTCGTGCCGCAACAGGACAAGCAGTACCTGGTGGCCTTCGCCCAGTTGCCCGACGCGGCTACGCTGGACCGCACCGAAGCGGTGATCAAGCGCATGTCGGACATCGCCGGCAAGCACCCGGGCATCGAGCACACCGTGTCCTTCCCGGGTCTGTCGATCAACGGTTTCACCAACAGCCCCAACAGCGGCATTGTCTTCACCCCGCTGAAAGACTTCAGCGAGCGTAAAGGCCCGGGCATGTCGGCCAACGAGATCGCCGCCGAGCTGAACAAGCAGTTCGCCGACATCCAGGACGCCTACATCGCCATCTTCCCGCCGCCGCCAGTGCAGGGGCTGGGCACCATCGGTGGCTTCCGCCTGCAGATCGAAGACCGCGGCAACGCCGGTTACGAGGAGCTCTACGCACAGACCCAGAACATCCTCAACAAGGCCCGCGCACTGCCGGAGCTCAACCCCATGTCGGTGTTCACCAGCTACCAGGTGAACGTGCCGCAGGTGGATGCCGCCATCGACCGCGAGAAGGCCAAGACCCACGGCGTGGCGATCAGCGACATCTTCGACACCCTGCAGGTCTACCTGGGTTCGCTGTACGCGAACGACTTCAACCGCTTCGGCCGCACCTACCAGGTGAACGTCCAGGGCGAGCAGCAGTTCCGCCTCGAACCCGAGCAGATCGGCCAGCTGAAGGTGCGCAACAACCAGGGTGAAATGGTCCCGCTGGCCACCTTCATCAAGATCAGCGACACCGCCGGCCCCGACCGCGTGATGCACTACAACGGCTTCATCACCGCCGAGATCAACGGCGCCGCTGCACCGGGCTACAGCTCCGGCCAGGCCGAGGCCGCCATCGAGCGCCTGCTCAAGCAGGAGCTGCCCAATGGCATGACCTACGAATGGACCGAGCTGACCTACCAGCAGATCCTCGCCGGCAACTCCGCGATCTATGTGTTCCCGCTCTGCGTGCTGCTCGCCTTCCTGGTGCTGGCCGCGCTGTACGAGAGCTGGGGCCTGCCGCTGGCGGTGATCCTGATCGTGCCGATGACCCTGCTGTCGGCCATTGCGGGCGTGATCCTGTCCGGTGGCGACAACAACATCTTCACCCAGATCGGCCTGATCGTACTGGTGGGTCTGGCGTGCAAGAACGCGATCCTGATCGTCGAGTTCGCCAAGGACAAGCAGGACGAAGGCATGGATCGCCTGAGCGCGGTACTGGAAGCCTGCCGCCTGCGTCTGCGGCCGATCCTGATGACCTCCATCGCCTTCATCATGGGCGTGGTGCCCCTGGTGCTGTCGTCCGGCGCCGGCGCCGAAATGCGCCATGCCATGGGTGTCGCAGTGTTCTCCGGGATGCTCGGCGTGACCTTCTTCGGCCTGCTGCTGACCCCGGTCTTCTATGTGCTGATCCGCCGCTTCATGGAAGCCCGTGAAGCGAAGAAACAGGCGCAGCAAGCGCGCATCGCCCAGAACCACGAGGCCCATCAGGCATGAGCGTCATGATCAACAATGCTGTGAGCAAGAGTGCCGTGAAACTGTTCGTCCCCTCCCTGCTCGCGCTGGCCCTCAGCGCGTGCATGGTCGGCCCCGACTACCAGAAGCCGGACACCGCGCCGGCGCAACTGGACAGCAATGCCCAGGTACAGAACTACGACCGCAGCCGTTACGAAGACGCCTGGTGGAAGCAGTTCGACGACTCGGTGCTGACCCAACTGGTCGAGCAGTCGCTCAAGGAAAACCGCGAGCTGCGCGTGGCCTACGCCCGCGTGCTGGCTTCGCGGGCGATCCGCGACGATGTGGCCAATGACCGTTTCCCCACGGTCACCAGCCGCGCCGAAGGCCAGGTCGGCAAGGGCCAGGTGCCCGGCCAGACCGAGGACCGGGTCAACCAGGAGCGTTACGACCTGGGCCTGGACATGATCTGGGAAGTCGACCTGTTCGGCCGCGTGCGCCGCCAGTTGGAATCCAGCGACGCGCTGAGCGAAGCCACCGTGGCCGACCTGCAGCAGCTACAGGTCAGTCTGATCGCCGAGCTCGCCGATGCCTACGGGCAACTGCGCGGTGCGCAGCTTCGCGAGAGCATCGCCAGGAGCAACCTGGAGAACCAGCGCGAATCCCGCGACCTGACCATCCAGTTGCGCGACGCCGGCGTCGGCAGCGAACTGGACGTGCAACGCGCCGAAGCGCGCCTGGCTTCCACCGAAGCCAGCGTGCCGCAACTGCAAGCCGAGGAGGTGCGCCAGCGCAACCGCATCGCCACCCTCCTCGGCCAGCGCCCGGATGCGCTGACGGTGGACTTGTCGCCGAAAAAGCTACCCGCCATCGCCAAGGCCCTGCCCATCGGCGATCCGGGTGAATTACTGCGCCGTCGGCCGGACGTGGCCTCCGCCGAACGCCGCCTGGCGGCCGCCACCGCGGATGTCGGTGTGGCCACCGCCGACCTGTTCCCGAAGGTCAGCCTCGGCGGCTTCCTCGGCTACACCGCAGGCCGTGGCTCGCAGATCGGCTCGTCCGCCGCCAGCGCCTGGGGCGTGGCCCCGAGCATCACCTGGGCGGCCTTCGACCTGGGCAGCGTCCGCGCTCGCCTGCGCGCCTCCAAGGCCGACGCCGACGGCGCCCTGGCGACCTACGAGCAGCAGGTCCTGCTGGCCCTGGAAGAATCGTCGAACGCCTTCAGCGACTACGGCAAGCGCCAGCAGCGCCTGGTCTCGCTGGTGCGCCAGTCCGAAGCCAGCCGCAATGCCGCGCAACAGGCCGGCCTGCAATACCGCGAGGGCACCGTGGACTTCCTCAACCTGCTGGACGCCGAGCGCGAACAGCTGGCCGCCGAGGACGCCCAGGCCCTCGCGGAAGTCGACGTGTACCGCGGCATCGTGGCGATCTACAAGGCCCTTGGCGGCGGCTGGCAGCCGACGCCTGCGGCCTGATCGATCCTCCCCGGTCGAGAGTTTCTCGACCGTTCTGGCCCTGCGGTCTGACGCTCCGGACCGCGGGGCTTTTTTATGGCCATGCTTCAGGGGCGCTTCCTAGCTATTGGCAACCCGGTTCCGGAATCTGTCAGATACTTAGATGCTGATCAGTATTTTCTGATAGCAATAGAAAATAAGCTGAAGCTCGTTCGAATTCAGAATTCACTGACGCAAGGTTTAAGGAATACCGCTCAGTGTCCGACGCCGATGAAACCAGAATCCCAGCCCCTCGCCGCGGTAACGAGTTGAATGATCTCCTGCGGCGCGTGCGGCGCGGCGACGTTTTTCACCCGGACCTGAAAAGATGGCTCGTACACCTGCAGCTGGCTGAGTTCCGCGGCCTGCAACTGGTGCTGACGAACAAGGGGCAACTGCTGGCGCAGTCTTGAGCCTTGGGCTGAGCGGTTCGTGCCGTTATGATCCAGCGCGACTTGCCAGGGATCAAAAGAGTTCGCCCTCGCCCTGGCCTAGACTTTCTATATCGGAATTTTCAGACAAGGATTCGCCATGGACGCCACCGCCCACTTCATCCCCCTGGACCCCACGTCCCTCTTCATCACCCTCGGCATCCTCGTCTTCGGCATGTTCATGCTGGGGATCGGCTTTACCATCCGCCAGCGCCCGGTGGGTGTGTTCCTGATGTGGGTCGGCACACTGAGCATGCTGTCGATCATCGCCTACCGCATCTACATCGCTACCTCCGTGTAACGCAGGCAAAAAAATGGCGCCCTCCGGCGCCATTTCCATTTCTTCCAGCCTCAGCGCTGCATTGCCCGCGCGTATCCCTTGGGCGAAAAGCGCAACGTCACGCCCAGCATCAGCACCACCGACACCGCCAGCAGGATCCACGACGCCTGGAAGCTCCCGGTGCTGTCACGCAGCCAACCGGTGACGTAGGGCACGATGCCGGTAACGATGAAGCCGATGCCCTGTACGAAGGCCGCCAGCCGACCGGCCGCGCCGGCATCGGCGAGGTGATCCAGGGTCAGCGTCAGGCTCAGCGCAAAGCAGGCGCCCAGGCCGTAGCCGATCATCGCCACCCAGATACCCGGCAGGTACAGCGGCGCCGAGATCAACCCGATGAAGCCCGCCAGTTGAATCAGCAGGCACAGACACAGCCAGCCGCGGCGATCCAGCGAGCGGCGGATCAGCAACGGGATGGTCAGCGCAGCGATCACCTGGAAGATGGTCATCAGGCCGATCAGCTGTCCACTGGCCTGGGCCGTCCAGCCCAGTTGGCGGTAATACACCGGCAGCCAGGCCACCATGCTGGTGTAGCCGCCATTGATCAGGCCGAAGTACAGCGCCAGCAGCCAGGCGCGACGGCTGCCGAAATAGTGCTGCGCCTTCTGCCGGGGCGGCGTGGCGGCCCTTTGCGTCCTGTAAAAAATTCTTGGCTGTTGTCCTGGAGG
>OGQD01001244.1_pt1 | contig 17028 bp, 11 predicted proteins | sample 1553091 | NCBI WGS metagenome assembly OGQD01 (sample SAMEA2580290, study PRJEB22360) | human gut metagenome | biome: human gut; feature: human-associated habitat; material: faeces | place: Denmark | collected 2008/2010
AAACTTGTCTAAACTTTTTACCGCAAAAGATGCAAAAGATTGTAAAAACTTTAGCTGTTCAAGTTGAATACTTAAATTGAAAAGAGCACATAAGTTAAAAAAATCAAAGATTTTTCTTCTTTGCAGACTTTTGAAATACTTTACATAAATCCAATAAAGTCTTTTGTCTCTTTTGCGGTTAAATTTAAAATTGGTTTAAACAGCTTTATTTAAAAAATATGAGAGCATTTTTGTTAAGCTTTTTTATTTTTATTTCGGGTTACACTTTTAGTCAGAATATAAAGTCAATCAGTAAAAAGGTTTCGGAAATAAATAGTATTAAAAACATCAAAATTAAAACTGTTCCTTATTCCTATTTTCTGGATAAAAATCAGACTTCAGATAACGGAATTGAACTGAAAGGATTTTATAAAGATGGAAAACTTAAAAAAATAGAACATTTTGTAGGTCTTTCGGCATGGAATATCAGCACACAATATTTTTTTTCAGCAAATGATAAACTGATCTTTGTTTTGACAAAAAAATATCAAATCATTGATAAGAATGGATATATAAAAAATCCTAAATTACTTTCAGAATCAAGATATTATTATACTGATGAAAGACTTGTAAAAGTAACAGGTATTGCTCAAAATCCCGATGTAGAAAACAGTTATTTGAAAGAGTCCAAAACCCTGAGAAGAGATTTGGAAGAATATAAATAGGTTAAAGATTTGATTTTCCTTACCTTTGCAGACTAATTTTATCATACATGCAATTCGGAAAAACTCAGACTTTAAAAATTTCAGATAAAAATAATTCGGGATGGATCTTAACAGACGAATCCGGAGAAAAGGCTTTTCTTCCTAAAATTTTCATTCAGGATGATAAGGAAATTGATGACGAAATTGAAGTTTTTGTATATCAGGATGATGGTAAATTAAAGGCAACTACAGAAATTCCTTTGGCAGAAGTAGGAGAGTTTGCCGTAATGAGTTGTGTACAAAGTCTTCCAAGCGGAGCTTTTATGGATTGGGGAATCATCAAAGATCTATTTATTCCTTACAAGCAGCAGAAATCTAAGATCATTGAAGGCAAAAGATATCTTGTCTATATTTATGTGGATGAAGATCTGGAGCTGATTACTGGAACCACGAAATTCAAAAGAAACCCTCAATATCAGGATCTGCCTTTCCAGAAAGGAGATAAAGTGGATCTTATTATGATGAATGAAAGTGAGTTGGGCTGGAATGTGGTCATCAACAAAAAATATATCGGACTCATCTACAATTCGGATGTATTCAAAAAGCTGTATCCGTTGTCTGAAGAATCCGGTTATATCAAAGAGATCCGCGAAGACGGAAAAATTGATGTTTCCCTACAGCCACAAGGTTTTGAAAATATTGATGAATTTAAAAAGAAAATTTTAGACAGACTTGAAGAAAACTACGGTTTGCTTCATCTTTCAGACAAATCAACTCCCGAAGAAATTAAAGACGAAGTTCAGATGAGTAAAAAGAACTTTAAAAAAGCCATCGGAGGATTGTATAAGGATAAAATTATTGATATTCTGGACGACAAAATTCGATTATTGTAATTGTTTTTGACTCATCAAAAAGTGGTAAAAGACAATCAATAAACCTTTAAAAATAAAAAAACGAGCGGAAAATTTTCCGCTCGTTTTTGTTTAGTCTCTGTTCTTAATCAGAAGCCAGCCTGTATATACTCTGCCGTCTGAAACTTTTATGGTATACCAGTAGTTTCCTGTCGGGACAGGATTTCCGTTGAGTTTTCCGTCCCATTGCAGAGGTTTTTTAGAAATAATCTCCTTGAAAACAGGAAGACCTCTTCTGTCGTAAACGTTCACTTCAGTTCCCGGATAATTTTCCAGTCCTGCAATTTTCCATTGGTCATTATATCCGTCTGCATTGGGAGTGAATGCATTTGGAATGTTGAATATCGAAAAAGGTTTCTGACCAATGATACAGCCTCCTTTTGTTCTTACATAAACAATATATTCTCCAATATTTAAGTTCGTAAAAATGTTAGAATCCTGCCATGTGAAGTTATCTAAAGAATATTCAAAGCTGCCTGTCGCAGAAAGGATTACCGTTGCAGAATTGTTGCTGATATTTACTGAGGTGATTTCCGGCAAAACCGTATAGCTTACCTGAATGTTATCCGTACTCTGACAGCCAAAACTATTCGTTACTGTCACAGAATAATTTCCCGGAGCTGAAACGGTAATTGTCTGAGTAGTGGCTCCGTTGCTCCATAGATAAGATGAAAATCCGCTTCCTGCATCCAGAGTAACTGTTTTTCCCTTACAGAAATCAATTCTTTCAGGAAGGTTAAATATAGGTTTAGGGTTTAATGCTAAATTTAATCGTACAATCTTAAAACATCCGTCCGGTGTAGAAACCTTTACATGGATAACGGTCGCTCCTAAATTTAAAGAGTACGCAGAAGGATTGGTAATTACGTTCCCAAAATCATCCGTATAAGTAAATGTATATCCGGAAGGATTGGCAATAATATTACTTTGATACGACGTTAAATTCACAATCATAGAGTTTCCTGTCGTACTGTTACAGAACGTCGCCGAATAATCATTGGCAGGAACATTATTCGTTGAAAGTGTTACCGTAATTGCCAGTTTTTCAGATTCACAGTTGTTCAGCGTCTGTGTTATGTAGTAAACTGTTCCGTTCACCAGAGGAGTTGTAAGCGGTAAGATATTTCCTGCGGCATCATAAAACTTAAGGGAAGTTCCGGTTACAACTAAACTTGCCAAAGTAGGATTTGCCGAAGCACAAAAATCCTGAACAGCGTTTCCTGTAGGTTTCGGAGTTTCATTCACGGTAACCTGAACAGCGATTTTATCGCTTTCGCATCCGTTAATCGTTTGGGAGGCATAATAGGTCTGTCCGTTTACCAGCGCCGTTGTTGAAGGCAAAAGATTTCCGGCTGCATTGTACCATTTGATATTCTGTCCTGTAATCTGAATATTGGCAACCGTTGGATTAGTGCTTTTACAGAAGATTTGCTGAAGATTGGTAGTCACAGGTAATGCCGTTGCTGTTACCGTTACATTTTGAGTTTGTGTTGAAACATTTCCGTTTCCGTCATTATAAGTCCAGTGAATCACATAAGTTCCCGGAACAGAATAGGAAAGGGGATCGGTAGTGGTTGCCGTAATAATTCCGGCACAATTATCTGTAGCTTTTGGAAAATTCGAAATCGTAGTATGGCAGTCTCCTGTGATATTGGGAAGATTTGTTACATTAGGAACTGGCGGAGTAATATCACCAACAATTACATGCACAGAAAAACTTCCGTCGCATCCATTAGTAGATCCTGTAACCTGACAAGTATATATTCCAGAGTTTGCTGTTGTTGAATTGAGAATTGTAGGATTTTGCTGATTTGAAGTAAATCCATTTGGCCCAGTCCAGTTATAGGTTGTTCCCCCAGTCGCATTTAACTGCATATTTGCACCTAAACAAATGTTCATACTTGAATTTTGAGGTAAATTATTACATCTTTCTAGTTTTAACAAGTAACCATCATCATTAGTTGTTGATGTGTTTATTGTATTTAAAAAATACTCATTGGCAGAAGGGTCAAAATCACAGTTCCAGTGAAAAGTTCCGACATAATAATAGCTGTCATTAAGATTTACTGTTTGATAAACTCTTGCATACGCATTTGGTTTATAGGCATTCGTAGATCCTATTCTGAAAGACGTTTTATATTCTCTATTAGGGTTAAAAGTTATCGAACAGCCTTCTGAATATCCGCTTCCGAATACAATATTATTTACTCCCAAGTCAGGATTGGCATCGAAAGTTTTATCAAAATATCCATTAACATGCAGGTTATTATAATCATCACAACTTAAACCCTCTATAGATAAAGGAAAATGCTGTCCGTTATTTAAATATTTTTTTACATCAAGTAAATTATTGTTAGTATCGAACCACAATAAATAAAGGCTGATATAAGTATTGGAAGGCAATAAGTATTGATTACTTGAAGGATCTACGTCAATAGGTAAAAACTGAGCCATCCATTGACCTGAAACAATAAGTTTATCATTTTTATCAACAAGAATATCAGAATAACTTTGGTCTTCTTGAATTCCAGACCAAAGCAAAGTCCCGTTAGTGTTGTATCGCTGCAATGTATACCGAGACTGACCATATATGTTATTCATCGCAAAATAGACATCATTATTAGAATTTAAAACCAATTTATTTTCGATTCCGTTGGTAACTTTTTTTAGCCATTGAACCTGTAAAGAAGAATTAAATTTAATAATGTACGAAGCCGCCGTAGAGTTTGTATCATTAAAAGCTGTATTTGCAGCTTGTTGAAATACAAGATCATAAAAAGTAAAAGTACTTAGATATACATTTCCGTTGCTATCAACATCTAATGAATTTGGATTTGAGTTTGTTACCTGCGTTTCATTAATAAGGTTTCCATTAAGGTCTAAAGTGGTAATTGTAGCATAACCATTAATATAATTTCCTTGATAAATAGATTTATTGGTGAGTGCATACACTTTTCCGTTTTTAACCTTCAAATCGTACTCAATATCATTATGTACATTACTTATTTTGTAACTCCACAGATAATTACCATTACTATCCAGTTTGATGACAAAGGTTGTTCCTGATCCTCCTGAACTTATATAATTTGTTGGAATTAAAAGATTTACACCTGGTCCCGGATCTACATCAATTCCACTGAAACTAAGGGTCTTACCTAAAAGATACATATTTCCATTATCATCTTTTTGGACTTTTGAAATATGATCAGCATAGTCTGTATAGCTTCTGAATTGTTTTACCCAAGAAAAGTTCTGAGAAAACAAAAATCCACAGCAGAAAACTGTGCATAGAAACAATATTTTTCGCATTGGTTACTAATTTTTCGGCAAATATATTAAAATCCGCTATTTCAAAAAGATTAATAAAACGCAATCTCAGAATAAGATTTAAAATATGATGCAAATCATACAAATTTGTTTAATAAATTTGTTTAACAATTTTGTCAAAAATAAATTTTCATATAAATTTGCACAAATTTGTTTAACAAAAATGTCAAATCAAGCAAAAAAAGACCAAACACAGGAATTAATTAAGGAAACAGCAAAGAATTTATTCTTTGTGAAAGGTAAGTTTGACGCTACTACTCAGGAAATTGCAGATGAAGCCGGTGTCAACAGAACGCTTATCAATTATTATTTCCGCTCACGGGACAACCTCATCCAGATCATTTTTGATGAAGCCCAGAAAGTGGAAAAAGAAAAATCTGAAATTATCATGAATTCTGATCTTCCTCTGAAAGAAAAGATCAGCCAGTTCATAGAAGGAAGTTTATCTACAAGTCTTCAGTATCCTTATCTGGAAACCTACATCGTTTCGAAGATCAACAAAGGAAACTGCCACAAAAAAGACATTGAAGAAGATGAATTGAAAAGGCTTTTTAAGGATATTGAGACAGAAATGGAATTGGGGAATATAGAAAGGATGAAACCCATTCAGTTTCTTCTGAATATGATTTCCCTGCTGGTTTTCCCAAGTGCGGTAAGACCTTTATTAATGGAAAATCTTATGATCAGCGAGGAAGAATTCGACAAGATTATTTCGGAAAGAAAAGAGATCATTTTAAATATGCTATTTAAAAACTAAAACGGTAAAGTATTTTAAGAAATGATTCGTCATTTGAAATAAAATCACTTAACAGAATAATTACATTAAAAAAATAAACGAAGTATAATATTATGAAAAAACGTGTAACTGCAAACAAGCTAAAAGTAGGAATAGCGGCTGCATTTATGATGTTCGGTTTTTCATCGGTGTCTGCACAACAGCAGGTTTCCTTGCAGGAAGCAATTAAACAGGCACTTCAGAATAAAGCGGAAGCCAAAAGGGCTGCTTTACAGATCAAAAAAGCCGAATATAAGATTGATGAGGCAAAAGCAGGAGCTTTACCACAGATTGCAGCAACAGCAGGTTTAACCTACAATCCGATCATTCAGGAATCTCTTCTTGAGTTTGGAGGCGAAAAAATCAGAGCCCAGTTTGGACAGCCGTGGAACTCTACAGCTTCTGTGCAGCTTCAACAAGCGATTTTCGATCAGAGAGTTTTCACCGGACTGAAGGCGGCAAAATCTACAAGAGAATTTTATGTGCTTAATGCCCAGCTTACCAACGAACAGATCATCGAAAATGTAGCATCCGCTTACTATCAGGTTTTTGTTCAGGAAGAAAATCTTAAAACCGTAGAGGCAAGCTACGCCAATACGGAAAGAGTAAGAAACGTTATTAAAAGTCTGGTAGATAATGGTCTGGCGAAATCTATTGATCTCGACAGAACCAACGTTCAGCTTACCAATATCGGATCGAACAAACAGACGTTAATCAACTCTGTTCAGTTGGCTAAAAACGCATTGAAGTTTTACATGGGAATTCCGATTGAGTCTGATATCGAGCTGGAAGAAAAAACAATTGAACCAAAACCGGAACTCGTAGCAGGAAATTTAAACCTTGATAACCGTACCGAAATTAAAGTTTTAAACAAAAACAGAGAACTTTTGGTATTCAATAAAAAAGCTACGGAAGCCTATCTGTATCCTACGGTAAACCTTGTTGCCAATTACGGTTGGGGTGCAAACGGAGCAAAATTTCCTTTAACCAACGGACTTAAGAACGGCGTTCTCTGGAGCGATTACTCTGCAATCGGATTAAATGTTAATATTCCGATTTTTACCGGAGGAGCTACAAAAGCGAAGATCAATCAGGCAGAAATTGATATTCAGGATCTGGATCTGAACATTCAGAATACACAGTTAAGCTTAAATTTAGATTATAAAAATGCCATTACCAACATAGAAAATGCTTTAATTAATATTGAAAGTATGAAAGACAACGTAGGATTGGCAGAAAGAGTTCAGAAAAATACACAATCCAACTACCAATACGGTTTAGCAACACTTACAGAAGTTCTGGATGCTGAAAATGCATTAACGCAGGCAAAACAGAACTACGCCAATGCTTTATTGGATTACAAACAGGCTGAGATCAAGTTAATTAAAGCAAAAGGAGAATTAAATACACTACAAAACCCGTAATAAACTATGAAAAAAACTTTAATATATATCATCGTAGCAGCTGTCCTGGTTGGTTTGGCGGCTTACAAGATTGCCGGAAATAAAGAAAAACAGACGCAGGAAGTAAAAGAAGTTGCAAAACAGGTAGATAAGATCAACGTAAACGTTGTAACGGTTTCCCGACAAAATATCGATACAGATTACAGTGCAAACGGAACATTTATTCCAAAACAGGAAATGAACCAGTCTTCTGAAATTTCAGGACGTGTGGTAAGTGTTTTAGTAAAAGAAGGTTCCAGAGTAGGAGCAGGACAGGTATTGGCAACCATTAAAAGAGATGCCATTGAAGTAGATGTTACACAGGCTCAGAATAATTTGCAGAATGCTATTGCAGATAACCAGCGTTACGAAAATGCCTTCAAAACAGGAGGAGTTACCAAACAGCAGCTTGATAATTCAAGATTACAGCTTAAAAATGCTCAGGCTGCGCTAAGAGCTCAGGGTGTGAAAGTAAACGATACAAGCATCCGTGCTGGAATCAGCGGAACCATTAATAAAAAAATGGTAGAGCCGGGAATGGTAGTTGCTCCGGGGACAGGACTTTTCGAAATCGTAAACATCAACAGCTTAAAACTTTCAGTTTTGGTTGATGAAAGCCAGATCGGGAAAATTCAGTTAGGACAGGAAGTTCCGATTAAAGTAAACGTTTTACCGGAAGATTCATTCGTGGGAAGAATTACATTTATCGCTCCTAAAAGTGATGCTTCTTTAAATTTCCCGGTTGAAATTGAAGTTCAGAACAGAGGAAACCTGAAAGCGGGTATGTACGCGACAGCAACCTTTAAAACAAACAACGGAGCAGAAACGCAGAATATGTTAACCGTTCCTGCAGAAGCCTTTGTAAACGGGGTAAGCTCCGGACAATTATTTGTTGTACAGAACGGAGTGGCTAAACTCATCAAAGTAACCGTTGGAAAAGTATATGGCGATAAAGTTCAGGTTTTAAGCGGACTTAATGGCGGAGAACAGGTGGTTACAAGCGGACAGATCAATCTGGATAACGGATCTAAAGTAAATATCATAAAGTAGAAGGTTTATGAAGTTAGCAGAAATATCGATTAAAAGACCATCGTTGGTAATCGTATTGTTTACGATTCTTACGTTGGGAGGTATCCTGAGTTACACACTCATGGGATACGAATTGATTCCGAAGTTTGAAACCAATATGGTAACCATTTCTACGGTGTATCCGGGAGCTTCACCCGCAGAGGTGGAAACATCCGTTACCCGAAAAATTGAAGACGCCGTTGGTTCTTTGGAAAATGTGAAGAAAGTGGAATCTTCTTCCTATGAAAGTTTATCCGTAATTATGGTTCAGTTGAATGACGGAGCCGATGTGGATTATGCTCTGAATGATGCCCAGAGAAAGGTAAACGCCATTCTGGCAGACCTTCCGGATGATGTAGATGCACCGTCTCTTAATAAATTCTCTCTGGATGATTTGCCGATCATAACGATGAGTATTTCATCAGACAAATTAAACAATAAGGATCTTTACGACCTTTTAGATAAAAAAATTGAGCCGATTTTCTCCCGTGTAAACGGTGTTGCTCAGGTTGACCTTGTAGGTGGACAGGAAAGAGAAATTCAGGTGAATCTTGACGAGAAAAAACTGCAGGGTTACGGACTTTCTATCGGAGATGTTCAGCAGGCAATTCTTTCTTCAAACTTAGATTTCCCGACAGGTAGTCTGAAAACCAGAACCTCAAAATCTACCATCAGATTATCCGGAAAGTATAAATCTGTAGCAGAAATGAACAATCTTGTGGTTTCCAATAAAAACGGAGCACAGGTTCGTTTGTCTGATATTGCTACGGTTTTCGATTCTCAGAAAGATGTGGAGAAAGTAGCGAGATTCAACCAGTTTCCTACCATCTTAATGCAGGTTAAAAAACAATCTGATGCCAATGCGGTTGCAGTATCTGAAAGTGTTCAGAAAACCATCGAAACCGTTCAGGAAGCGTACAAAGTTCAGGGTATAAAAGTGAAAGTGGTAAACGATACTACCGACTTTACCCTTGAATCTGCGAACCACGTAATTTTCGATTTATTCTTAGCGATTATTCTGGTGGCAATTGTAATGTTATTATTCCTTCACAGCATCAGAAATGCCTTCATCGTAATGGTTTCCATTCCGGCTTCATTGGTGGCAACGTTCATCGGAATGAACTTAATGGGATATACGCTGAACTTAATGAGTTTACTGGGGCTTTCCCTGGTGGTAGGTATTCTTGTGGATGACGCGATCGTTGTACTGGAAAATATTTACCGTCACATGGAGATGGGAAAAAGTAAAATCAGGGCAGCTTACGACGGAGCTTCGGAGATCGGATTTACCGTTGCAGCGATTACTTTGGTAATTGTGGTGGTATTCTTACCAATTGCCATGAGTTCAGGTTTGGTAGCCAATATTCTGGCTCAGTTCTGTGTCACGGTAGTTATTGCGACATTGCTTTCATTATTGGCTTCATTCACCATTATTCCGTGGTTGTCTTCGAGATTTGGTAAGCTTGAGCATTTAACAGGGAAAAACTGGTTCGAAAAATTCATCCTTTGGTTTGAAGGTTTAATCGAGAAATTCACCCACTGGATCACAGGAATTCTTGAATGGTGTTTAAAAACGACATTAAGAAGAATTTCTACGGTAGTGATTACATTTATCGTTCTGATTTCTTCTTTCATGTTGGTGGCATTCGGATTCATCGGAGGAGAATTCTTCCCGCCGATCGACAGAGGACAGTTCCTTGTTCAGATGGAATTACCGAAAGATGCAACCGTTGAAAAAACCAATCAACTGACTTTAGATGTTGAGCGATTTTTAAGAAATGACAAAGATGTTGTAGATTTAATTACAACAGTAGGACAGCAGTCAACCGGTTTTGGGGGAGCTCAGGCGACAACCTATCAGTCGGAAGTTCAGGTAAACCTAACGGATAAATCCGAGCGTTCTGAAAGTACGAACATCAAAGCTGCGAAAATAAAAAGAGCTTTAGAAGAGAAATTTACAGGAGTAGAGTTCAAAACTGCCCCAATAGGAATCATGGGTGCTGAAAATGCGCCGATTGAAATGGTGGTAACCGCTCCGGATAATGCAACAGCTGTAAAAGAAGCAACAAGAATCTTAGAATTGCTGAAAAAAGTTCCGGGAGCAGTAGATGCAGAATTATCTACAGACTCAGGAAATCCTGAAGTTCAGGTAAATATAGACCGAGATAAAATGGCTTCTTTAGGCTTGAATCTTTCAAGTGTAGGACAGACGATGCAGACGGCATTCAACGGAAATACAGACGGGAAATTCAGAGCAGGAGAATATGAATATGACATCAATATCCGTTTCGGAGATGCGAACAGACAGTCTATTGATGATGTTAAAAACTTAATGTTTACAAATCCTCTGGGACAGCAGGTACGTCTTAGTCAGTTTGCTGAGGTTAAAATGGGATCAGGACCGAGTTTGCTTGAGCGTAGAGACAAATCACCTTCTGTAAAAGTAAGAGCTAAAGCAGTGGGTAGACCAGTAGGAGACGTTGCCAACGAATGGGCAAAACAGTTCATGGACAGCAAGAGCAAACCTGTAGGAGTAGATTACATCTGGAGTGGAGATATGGAAAACCAGCAGGAAGGTTTCGGTACGTTGGGAATCGCTTTATTGGCGGCTATTGTATTGGTTTATCTGGTAATGGTTTCATTATACGACAGTTTTGTGTATCCTTTCGTGGTATTATTCTCAATTCCTCTGGCGATGATCGGGGTAATGGTAATTCTTGCCTTAACAGCGAATTCACTGAATATCTTTACGATGTTGGGGATGATCATGTTGATTGGTCTGGTTGCGAAGAACGCAATTTTGATCGTCGACTTTACCAATGCCAGAAAAGAAGCCGGAGCCAATACACACGACGCTCTGGTACAGGCGAATCATGCACGTCTTCGTCCGATCCTGATGACAACGATTGCGATGATCTTCGGGATGTTGCCGATCGCATTGGCAACAGGAGCAGGAGCGGAGATGAACAAAGGTTTGGCATGGGTAGTTATCGGTGGTTTAACATCATCTCTATTCCTTACCTTAATTATTGTACCGGTAGTTTACTCTTTATTTGATTCAATTCTGAGAAGGATGGGCAAACATAAAAAAGTAGATTATGAAGCTGAAATGAAAGCTGATTATGAGCACAGAGAACTAAGTGAAGATGGTTTTACTCCAAAACATTTAGATTAATATAACAACCTTTAATTAACCTAACCGAAAACCGTATCAGTAATGATGCGGTTTTTATTTTCATCAACAATGAGTATATAATTTAAGATACTTATAAATAAAGATAATAAGATCTGTATGAATATTGTTTTTGTAATTCTGAAATAAAGTATTATTTTCGCGGAAAAAAGACTATTAACCTTCTTTATGAAAAAATATTTTTTACCACTTATATTGTTAGCATTTACCGGATTTATAAAAGCCAAAACAGATGCATGCAATAATCCGACTGCTGATGGAAATATTATATTAAAACAATTAGATCTGTCATCAAATTGTTTTCCACACAATATCACTCAATCTCAAAACTTGCTAAATAAGTTTTTTTTAACCACAATATTAGATGAGCAGTTTAATAATTTTACGGATAATGGTTGGACAACTTATAGTATCTCAGGAACACAGGCGTGGAAAATAACATCCTTTGGAAATCCAGCACCAGCCGCATCAATGAATGGTTTTGGAGATACAAATGAAGATTGGCTGATCTCAAAAAATATTGATTTAGCAGCAGGATATGCATCTGCATCATTTTCTTTTCAGACAGATGCAAGATATACGGGAAATCCTTTGGAGGTTTATATCACAACAGATTCTTATACAAACGGAGCACCACCAAGTACAGTAACTTGGACTAAGTTAAATGCAATATTTGATACAGATCTATCCTCGTTTGGTAATTTTGTTTCTTCAGGAAATATAGATTTGACATCATATCTAGGGTTAAATGTAAGAATTGCATTTAAATATAAAAATGATTTATCTTCAACAGCAACTTCTTGGGAATTGGATAATTTTAAGATAATTGCACTTGGAAGTCTAGGCATTTCAGAGTCATTTTCAAAAAAAACAAAATTCTATCCAAATCCTGTAAAAGAAATTCTAAACTTATCTGAAGAATTTATCAATATAAAAATTATAGATGTTTCAGGAAATATAATTTATGAAAAATATCCGAATGGAAAATCAATAGATATTTCTAATCTGAGAAAAGGTGTCTATTTTGTTACAGGAAATACCAAGTCCGGCGAAATGATAACAAATAAGATTATTAAAGAGTAAAAAAATAAAAGAGCTTTCATTTCAAATGAAGGCTCTTTTTATAGTGTTAGAAAGGAAACTACTCCGCCATTGCTTCACCGGCTTTTCTGTAGACGAAACTTCCGTAAATATGCCTTCTTGCAAAACGGCTCGGAGAATCGGAATTCACCATTTTGATGTAGGTGTTTTTCGGAACTCCAAGATATTCGTACATATTTCCGTTCAGGTGCTGTACTTTAAGAACCGATTTTTCCAGATAAAAATCCTGAATATTGGATTTCGTAATGGTTTCAGTATATTCTTCTTTATATTTTTCCTGCGTTTCCGGATTGATGCTTACCAGAAAATGATAGGCTTCAATCACAGATTTGCTTTTTTCTTCCGCTTCCTGCTTTCCCGCTTCATCATTGATGAATTTATCTGGATGCGTATCTTTCATCGTATTCCTGTAGATGGTTTTCAATTCCTTCAGTGTTACATTTTTATCTACCTCAAGAAGCTTTCTGTATTCGCCTAATTTTTTCATAATGGATGATCCTTATTTCGGGGTGCAAAATTAAGGTTTTATTTTCGAAAACTGTAAGTTTTTGATTATAAATAAATTAATTAAACACGTTTTCAAAATGATATTTAAGAGCATTTTTATCAGGATAATCTTCCAAAATATTTGGTAAACTAAGTATTTTATTGTGCATTTGAGCATAATAAGTGTCTGTTAAAATTTTATCACTAACTTGAATAAGATAATTTTCAGGATCTACACTTATAAGTCCTAAATCAAATAGTGTATGAATATCAGAACGCATTAAAATTCCATTTTGTATCTTATTTGTTTCAGAGCCTTTAAAGCTAAAAATATGCGCAGCTTCTAGCATATCTGTAATCTCGCAATCTGTAAAAGCACATTTGGAATTATAAATATTAATAAGTTTATTCCTGAATTTTTTTTGTCCTCTTCTTGCATGAATTTGTATAGCAATTTTTTTTCTATCATCAATTACATTATTCATATCAAAATAATCAATTTCTCTTTCATTTACTGTATAATTTAGATAGTCGTTGGGGTGTAAATATTAAGAAGTATTAATTAATTTTAAATTATAAAGACATAGGCTTAAGGATTTATTTATATGATTTTCTATTTCAGAATCTTTAGCCAAAGCATAATAAAATTCTTTAGGATTTTCATAAACATTATTATACTTAGTATTATAACTTCCTCCATCAATATCAATTTCAGGAATTTTTCTAGCTTGTTTTCTGATCTTTATATTTAATCCTTTAGGATTTGTCTTTGATTCTGCGCATCCTATAACAGCTCCTTTTCCAGATTTATCGAAGCATATAGCAACATAAATCCCATTAGAAACTTTTTGGTTGGGAGGAAGAATACAAATATGTGAAATATTAGGAAAGTTTGCGGCTCCTTTTGAAACTTCGATTCTTAGATCGATACCTTCGAATTTTAGATATTTTTTTTTAAGTTGTAATTTGAGATTATTCAGCGCTTTTTTAACATCATTTAGAATAGGATTATTTGTTTTGATTGCTTTGGCAGAAAATACCGGATATTTTTGTCTAAACTCACAGATTTGATTAAAATAATTAGTCATTAATTTTTTTTTAACTAAACTATATTTTTTTAATCAATAAAGCAAATTGAGTTAAAATTATTAACAAAAAACACAAGAGCCTTTCGGCTCTCATCATCTAATATTTCAATTTTTCTTTCTTCAAAAAACTTTCACTCGCTTCCCTTGAAGCCTCTACCATTGCAATCAACGCTTTTTCCGTTTCATCCCAATGGCGGGTTTTCAAACCACAGTCGGGATTTACCCAAAGTTGCTGTGCTGGAATAACTGCTTGTGCTTTTTTCAGCAATTCTACCATTTCATCTTTCGATGGAACTCTCGGCGAATGAATATCATAAACTCCCGGTCCTATTTCGTTCGGATATTTGAAATCAGCAAAAGCATTCAGTAGCTCCATCTGGCTTCTGGAACATTCAATCGTAATAACATCTGCGTCCATATCGGCAATATTCTGAATAATATCATTAAATTCCGAATAGCACATATGCGTATGAATCTGCGTCGCATTTTCCACACCGCTCGCTGAAATTCTGAAAGCTTCCACTGCCCATTGAAGATAATGCTGCCAGTCAGATTTTCTTAATGGAAGACCTTCACGAATTGCAGGTTCATCAATCTGGATAATTCTGATTCCTGCTTTTTCCAAATCATTCACTTCGTCGCGAATAGCCAGTGCAATTTGTTTACACGTTAAAGATCGCGGCTGATCATCACGCACAAAAGACCATTGAAGAATAGTTACTGGTCCCGTTAACATTCCTTTCACCCATTTTTTCGTTAAAGATTGCGCATATTCAGACCAGTAAACCGTCATCGGATTCGGTCTGTACACATCTCCGAAAATAGCAGGAGGTTTCACACAACGGCTTCCATAGCTTTGAACCCAGCCGTTTTGCGTAAACACAAATCCTGACAATTGTTCTCCGAAATATTCTACCATATCATTTCTTTCAAACTCTCCGTGAACCAGAACATCAATTCCTATTTCCTCCTGCCAACGGATCGTTCTTTCAGTTTCTTTTTTCAGCAGATCATCGTATTGTTTGGCATTCAGTTCACCCTTTTTAAATTTTGCCCTCCAGTTTCTAACTTCTTTCGTCTGTGGAAATGAGCCAATTGTAGTTGTAGGGAATAAAGGAAGGTTGAGAATATCCTGTTGAGAAACTTTTCGGATGCTGAAAGGTTTGTTTCTTTTAGCATCTTCCTCGGTAGTTACATTTACACGATCCTTCACTTCGCTGTTATGAATTAGAGGAGATGTTTTGCGGTTTTCAATGGCTTTTTTATTTTCAGCTAAAAGCAGGAGTGTAGAATAATCCGGATTTTCTGCGGCTAATTTTTTCAGGGTAACCGTTTCAGAGACTTTCTGTTTAGCAAAAGCCATCCATTGTTTAATTTCGGAGGATAAAACACTTTCGTTGTTCTCCAGATCAAGATCAGAAGGGCTGTGAAGCAATGAGCAGGAAGGAGCAATTAAAATTCTCTCCGAACCTATTTTATCTGTTGCCTGTCTAATGAGGCGTATAGATTTTTCGAAATCATTTTTCCATATATTTCTTCCGTCAATTACGCCTAATGAAAGATGCAATGTTTCCGGAATTACTTTTAAAACTTCCTCCAACTGTTCCGGACTACGAACCAGATCGAGATGCAGCACATTTACAGGAAGAGAAACAGCCAGAGAAAGATTATCTCTTAAACCTTCAAAATAAGTAGCTACAATGATTTTCAGATGAGGAAACTGTTTTCTTATTTCGGTATAAATCAGACTGTAAGTTTCTTTTGATTTTTCATCCAGATCTAATGCTAAAAATGGTTCATCAAACTGGATGTATTCTGCTCCGTGAGTTTCAAGCTCTTTAAGAATCTGAATATAAACAGGAAGAATTTTCTGAGCCAGCTCCAGCTTATTGAAACCTTCCTCCTTTTCTTTCCCAAGCAGAATATAGGTTAACAAACCTATGATCACCGGTTTTGCATTTATTCCCACCTGCTTAGCATCCAAAAATTCGTTGATGATTTTACGGGAGAACAGCGTAAATTCCTGATTTTTATGGAATTCCGGAACAATAAAATGATAATTGGTATCAAACCATTTTGTCATTTCCATTGCAGTAATGTCCAGACCTTCTTTCTGAAAGCCTCTTGCCATAGCAAAATAGAGATCCGTTTCAGATTTTTTAAGAGCAATCTCTTCATAACGTTCAGGAATAGCGCCTAAAGTTAACGTCATATCCAAAACCTGATCGTAAAAAGAGAAATCATTACACGGAATAAGATCAATTCCTGCTTCCTGCTGAAGCTTCCAATTGTTTTGTCGGATATTTTTCCCGACGTCCAGCAATTCGTCTAAAGTGATTTTGCCCGACCAATACTGCTCGCAGGCTTTTTTGAGTTCTCGGTTGCTACCAATACGCGGATAGCCAAGAATGTGCGTTTGCATTTTCTTTAAAACTTTTAAATTAAACAATAATTAATGTGTATAAAAGTTCTTCTGATGCTTCGCAATGCTTTTGCAGAAGGAAATAGAATGGAGAGGTAAAGATACAGTAAGGACGCAATCTTCCCTTTACATAAGAGAATGCTCTGAAATTTTATCGTTTTGCACAAAGCTTTTTTCTCAGCAATAAGATGAAAAATTTTTTAACCGTATCTTCTGAAACAGATGCAAAAAACAACTGCTGTATTGATGGTTGGCGAATATTTTTTCATTCTTAAAGTAAGAAATTAATATTAAAAACTTTGCAATTAAAATCAAATTAAAATTTAGATTGCTACGTTCAAAAAAGTATCATCTGTCTGACCAAAAAAACTCCAAACCGCGAGAGCATTGTCAATTCGGAACAGGCAGGTCTCCTGACTTGTAACAGCTTTTATCATCCTTCCCGTTTGCACAGTGGATATACGTGGATAAAAACCTTTAGAGTATTACTTACAGTTGCGCGACAGCTCGTGATTTTCACACGATTCCCTAT
>OGQD01001249.1_pt1 | contig 16973 bp, 21 predicted proteins | sample 1553091 | NCBI WGS metagenome assembly OGQD01 (sample SAMEA2580290, study PRJEB22360) | human gut metagenome | biome: human gut; feature: human-associated habitat; material: faeces | place: Denmark | collected 2008/2010
CATCGGCAAACCGGCCGACTCGGCGATCGGCTGCTATTCGAAACCTATACTGTAACCCTATGGAAAACAAGAGAGTGGTTATCATCGGAGGAGGCATCGCCGGCATGCAGGCGGCTCAGCCAGTCGGCGGCTTCGCGCAGGATGGCGGGGTCGATGGGCGGGTCGGCCTGAGCGTTCATGCGATGCTCAGACAGGCGAGGAAGGCGCGGCTCATGTGGCGCTTGACGGTGGGCAGGGAGATTTTCAGGTCGGCGGCGATGGCGGCGTAAAGCTGGCCGTGCAGTTGGGAGCGCAGGAAAATTTCGCGGGTGAGCGGCGGCAGTTCGTTGAGGACGCGGTCGACGCGATCCAGCGCCTCAAGCAGCAGCAACCGGGTTTCGGGCGAAGGGGTTTCCGGTTCCGGGAGGTGCGCCAGGGCTTCAAGCCAGGCGCGTTCGAGTTCGCGCCGCCGCCAGTGGTCGGTAACCAGACGACGGGCCACCGTGGTCAGGTAAGCGCGCGGCTCGCGCCAGTTGGCGGCTTCGGCGGCATGCCGGGGGCCGAGCACGCGCAGGAAGGTGTCGTGCAGGATGTCCACCGCCTGCTCGGTGCAGCCGAGCTTGCGTGACAGCCAGGCATGCAGCCAGCGGTGGTGCTGGCTGTAGAGGCTGGCAACGTCGGGACGGGCGAGATCAGGTGAAACTGACACGGGCGGCTCCGGCAAAAAAAGATTTTTGGCTTGCAGTGCGGGCACAGGCCCGGAACGGTTGGTTATTGCGAAAGATTCTTATTCTGTTAATAAGACGAGCTTGTGTCAATTTGTTTCAGGCGGAGAGGCCGATTGGAACGACCGCTTTTTTTCTCCTGACGGCGCTTTGTGGCACACTACGCGCCCTTTGTGCGGCGGATTTTGACGGGATTTCGTATCTGCCGATTTTGCGAGGATGCGCCATGTCGAAATTGCCCGAACATCTCAAATACACCGCCGCCCACGCCTGGGTACTCGACCATGCCGACGGCACGGTGAGCGTGGGCATCACCGACCACGCGCAGGAAGCCCTGGGCGACTTGGTGTTCGTGGAATTGCCGGCGGTCGGCGCGCATTTCGCGGCGGACGCGCAGATTGCCGTGGTCGAGTCGGTGAAATCGGCTTCCGACGTTTACGCGCCGCTGGCCGGGACGGTAACGGAAATCAATGGCGCGGTGGCCGATGCGCCCGAGCTGGTGAATCAGGACGCCTACGCGGCCTGGCTGTTCAAGCTGCGCCCGGACGAGGGCATCGAGCGCGCGCCGCTGCTTGCCGCCGACGCTTACCGGAACGCCGCCGACTGAAGCGCGGCTCGTTTTCCGTGACCGCGCCGCCCTTCCCCAAGCGCTGGCCGCAGGTGCCGGCCTGCTATGAATGGCTTTCGCTCGACCGGCGCGGCCAGTGGCGTCTGCAAGGCGAGCGCGTCAGCCATCCTGGCCTGCTGGCCTTCCTGCACCAGCACTACCAGACCGGGGACGACGGCTGCTGGTTCGTGCAGAACGGGCCGCAGAAGGTGTACGCCGATCTGGCCGCGACGCCCTGGGTATTCCGCCGTTCCGCAGGCCGGCTGCTGGCCCATACCGGGGCCGCCGCCGGGGAGGTCAGTGCCCTTTTTCTCGATGCCGAAGGCAGCCTTTATCTGCTGACCGAACTCGGCTTCGGCCTGCTCGACGACCGCGATCTGGCCGTCTGGCTCGCCGAATGCCAGCCCGATGACGAAGCAAGCTGGCTGGCCTTGCTGGCCGGGGAAACCGTCGGCGTCACCTGGCGCGGCTTGCCGGTGGAGCGCGTCGAAGCCGCCGATCTGTCCGCACGTTTTGCCTTCAACCCCCGGCCACGCGCTTAGGTTGCTCCACCGTTGCGGGAGTAATGTCCTCGTCGCGGTTCAGGCGCTTGCGTCAGGGCGGGAATGGGAATCGGCCAGAGGGCCGGTTTCCTGCGGCACGATACCAAACGGGTGGCTGGAAATCAGGCAGTGGCGGCGCTATCGCGCCGGATCAATAGGTTTCATCCTCGGTTTCATCATTGGCCTGTAGCCACCACAGCAGATCCTCGCCTTGCAGGGGCGTCGGGATCATCTGGTTTTTCTTCCAGCGGAACACCGGCCCGAACGGGATGTAGCGCGCCAGCACCTGACCTTGCCGGCTGACGCCGAAGAAGGGCCAGCCGGAGCGGATGGCCTCGCGGATTTGATCGTGTGTCATGTGTTTTCTCCTGCTTGTTGTCGCCAAGGAGTCAGTATCCCCCTGCCGGTAGCGGGCTGGCAACGTTGCCGTTTTACCCTGCGCTGCGCGGACGATCCGCCTCGATCACGCTTTCCAGCAAGGCGGCGAGCAGGCGGGCGGTGCTGGAGAAGCGGTCGCGGTCGGGGTTGTATTCGACGATTTCCAGGGCGGTGAAGCCCGGCAGGGTGGCGATCCAGGCGAGCGCGGTGCGCACGTCCTCGGCGCGCAGGCCGTCCGGTTCGGGGGAGCCGACGCCGGGGGCGAGTCGCGGGTCGATGGCATCCAGGTCGAGCGTCACGCCGAACGGTTCGCCGCCCGCGCCGACGATGCGCATGGCGCGATCCAGGCAGGCGGCGAAACCGTCGCGGGCAAGTTCTTCGGCGGCGATCACGCGCACGCCCAGGCGTTGCAGCAGCCGGCATTCCTCGGGTTCGAAGCTGCGCGCGCCGAAAACTGCGCTGCGCCGGGGGTCGATCTGCAGGCCGGGCAGGCCCAGATGCAGAAGCCGCTTGTCGCCCTGGCCGAGCAGGCAGGCGAGCGGCATCCCATGCACCGCGCCGGAATAGGTGCTGGCCGGGGTGTGGCTGTCCAGATGAGCGTCGATCCACAGCAGGCCGGGCGCTTTTCCCAGGTGCCGCGCCACGCCACTCCAGGTGCCGATGGCGACCGAATGGTCGCCGCCCAGGACGAGCGGGAATTCACCGGCGGCCAGCGTTGCCGCCACTGTTTCGGTGAGTTTCCGGCACAGGCCGGCAATGCGTGCCAACGGCGGCGCTTCCTGCGGCGCGAACAGCGTCTCGCCCCAATGCACTCCGTCCCGCCCGCTCAGGGCGCGCCAAGCGTGCGAACGATGGAAGGCCGGCGGCCCCGCCGCGCAGCCCTGATCCTGCGCGCCGATGCCGCTGGCGGCGCCGATCACCCGAAACTGCCGTTTTTTTTCCACACGCTCCGCCATGCCGCGCTCCATTTGCTTTTAGCCTGCCGTGCGGCTAGGATCAAACCTCCACGCACCCACCCTAAGGAGTTCATCCATGAAGGTCAAGGCAACGATTCAACGTGGTACCCGCTACCTGTGCACCAAGATCGGCGAAATCGTCATCGCCGTGGAGCAAGTGGCGGTGGTCAAGGGCATGGCGATGTGGGAAGTGGAGCGGGAAATCGCCGCCGGCATCAAGAAACGCCTGATCGTGTCGCAGCGCGCCCTGCTGCCCTTGCCGGCCTGAAACCGCCGGGAACGACTCGCTGCCCGCCCGACGATTTCATGACCGCACCCGCCGCTGCACCCTCCCCCCCCGCCCTCTCCCCGCTTTCCCCCCTTAGCGCGGAGCTTCGTCAGGAACTGGACACCCTCGCCGCCGCCGGCCTGCAACGCCGGCACCGCATCCTGCAATCGCCTTGCGGGCGGGAAATCGAGGTTGACGGGCGCAAACTCATCAACTTCGCCAGCAACGATTACCTCGGGCTGGCGCAGCATCCGGCGCTGGCCGCCGCTATAGCGGACGGCGCGCAGCGCTGGGGCGCGGGCAGCGGCGCTGCGCATCTTCTGAGCGGCCACCTCGCGCCGCATGCCGAACTGGAAGCGGCGCTGGCGTACTTCACCGGCTTTTCCCGCGCGCTCACTTTCAGCAGCGGCTATCTCGCCAATCTTGCCGTCACGCCGACGCTGGCCGGGCGCGGCGCTGCGGTTTTCGCCGACAAGCTCAACCACGCCTCCCTGATCGACGCCATGCAACTGGCGAAAACCCAGGGCGCGCAGGTGCAGCGCTATCCGCACGCCGATCTGGCGGCCCTGGAACGCCTGCTCGCCGCCAGCACGGCCCGGCGCAAGCTGATCGTCACCGACAGCATTTTCAGCATGGACGGCGACCTCGCGCCGCTGCCCGCCCTGCTGGCGCTGGCGCGCACCCACGAGGCTTTCCTGGTCGTCGATGACGCGCACGGCTTCGGCGTGCTCGGGCCGCAAGGCCGGGGCAGTCTGGCGCATTTCGCCCTGCCCGCCGACCCGCGCCTGATTCTCATGGGGACGCTCGGCAAGGCCGCTGGCGTGGGCGGCGCTTTCGTCGCCGCTTCGGAAGAAGTGATCGAAACCCTCGTCAGCCGCGCCCGCAGCTACATCTTCACCACCGCCAGCCCGCCGGCGGTGTCCTGCGCCCTGCGCGAGAGCCTGTGCCTGATCGAACAGGGCGACGCACTACGCAGCGCGCTGTTCGCCCGCATCAGGGAGTTGCGCGACGGTTTACGCGAGTTGACTGGCACCCCCGCCAAGCCAGGCGCATGGCAACTGCCCGCCTCCCTGAGCGCCATTCAGCCGCTCATCGTCGGCAGCAACGAGGATGCCCTGCGTCTGGCGCAAGCCTTGTGGGACAAAGGATTCTGGGTGCCCGCCATCCGCCCGCCGACGGTGCCGCAAGGCACCGCCCGCCTGCGCATCTCGCTATCCGCCGCGCACACGGCGGCGGACATTGCCGGCCTGCTGGCGGCTTTGCAGGCGCTGGCGCATTGATTGGTGTGCAGCCCATGCCCCGGATAAAACGCCTGCCGCCGGAATGCCTGCCTGGTGCTATCACCCCAGGCCTACAAATCGTGAATCCAACTCCATAACGACAGGCTGGCAAAGCCCGTTTTAGCCGGAAAGCCCGAAAATCACACCGGCACGCCCAGCACGACGTGGCTGGCCTTGATCAGTGCCGTGGCCGGCGCGCCGGTCTGCAAGCCCATTTCCTGCGCCGCTTCGTTGGTGATGACCGCGTGCACGACCGTGCCGCCGGCCAGGGTCAGGGCGATTTCGGTATTGACCGCGCCGGGGTTGATCCGGCTCACCGTCCCCGATAGCTGGTTGCGCGCTGAAAAGCGCACATCGGGCGTGCCGCACAGGAGCATCACCCAGGGGGCCTTGACGTAGGCGATCGCCGCGCCGCCGACCGCCAGACCGAGCGATTCGACGCTGGTTTCAGTGACCACGGCGACGATGCGGTCGCCGCCCGGCAAGCTCAGTTCGACTTCGGCATTGACCGCGCCGTGGTTGAGGGCGCTGATTTTTCCATGAAAAACGTTACGGGCGCTGATTTGCATTTCGTTCTCTCCTGATGAATGGGTCGCCGGACTGGCGATGGCAACCACTTTAGGCAAACCGGCGTTCACCTGGCAACCATAACGCTGGCGTTTTACAGCCACAGGCCCGCGTTTTTCGCGTGTTTTTTCGGCTACACTGCGGCTTCGCTATATACGCCGGTACATAACCCCCCGATGCCCTCCTCCGCTCCTCGCCTGCGCGGCACGCTCGAAATCGAGGGCGTGCTCGGCACCTTTCTCGGCGACACGCGCATCCGCCTGCTCGAAGCCATCGACCGGCATGGCTCGATCTCGCAGGCGGCGAAGGCGGTGCCGCTGTCGTACAAGGCGGCTTGGGACGCGGTGGATGCGATGAACAACCTGGCCGAGGAACCGCTCGTGGTGCGCAGCGCCGGCGGCAAGCAGGGCGGCGGCACCCGGCTCACCGCGCACGGCCGCAGCATGATCGCGCTCTACCGCGCCCTGGAAGCCGAATACCAGAGCGCCCTGGAGCGCCTGACGGCCAATCTGAACCAGCACCAGCACGGCGATTTCCAGGCTTTCCGCCAGCTCTTGCAGCGTTTCGCGGTGAAAAGCAGCGCCCGCAACCAGTTTGCCGGGCGCATCGTCGGGCTGACGCCAGGAGCAGTCGATTACGAGGTGCGCATCGCGCTGGACGGCGAGAACACCTTGGTCGCGGTCATCACTGGCGAATCGGCGGAAAACATGGGGCTTTGCCTGGGACTGGAAGTCAGCGCCCTGGTGAAATCCTCCTCGGTGCTGCTGTTCAACGACCCCACCCTGAAAACCAGCGCCCGCAACCAGTTCTGGGGCGAAGTGGCGCGCATCCACGAAGGCCCGGTCAACGCCGAGGTCACGCTGGCCCTGTCCGGCGGGCGCACGGTCTGCGCCGTCGTCACCCGGGACAGCCTCGACACGCTCGGGCTGGCCGTCGGACGGCCCGCCGGGGCGGCCTTCAAAGCTTCATCGGTGATTCTCTGCCGCCAATGAACCCATTTTTTTCATCTCACCTGGAGATATTCATGAAACGCCTGCCCGCTCTTCTTCTTTCCCTGCTCCTCACCGCGTTCGGCGCGCAAGCCGCCGAAGTCCAGGTGGCTGTCGCCGCCAACTTCACCGCGCCGTCGCAGCAGATCGCCGCCGAATTCGAGCGTCAGACCGGGCATCACGCCGCCCTGTCGTTTGGCGCGACCGGCAAGTTCTACGCCCAGATCAACAACGGCGCGCCCTTCGACATCCTGCTCGCCGCCGACGACACGACGCCGGAAAAGCTCGTCAAGGAAGGCCAGGGCATCGCCGCCAGCCGCTTCACCTACGCCGTCGGCACGCTGGTGCTGTGGTCGGCCAAAGCCGGTCTGGTCGATGACAAGGCCAGCATCCTGCGCAGCGGCAACTTCAACAAGCTGTCCATCGCCAATCCGAAAACCGCGCCGTATGGCCTTGCCGCCGTCGAAACCCTGACCCGGATGAAGCTCCTCGACACGCTGCAACCCAAGTTCGTGCAGGGCGAGAACATCGCCCAGACCCTGCAATTCGTCAGCACCGGCAATGCCGATCTGGGCTTCGTCGCCCTGTCGCAAGTGTTCAAGGACGGCAAGCTGAACAGCGGTTCGGCCTGGATCGTGCCGGCCGACATGCACGAACCGATCCTGCAGGACGCCGTGCTGCTCAACAAGGGCAAGGACAATCCGGCGGCCAGCGCCTTCCTCGAATTCCTGAAATCGCCCTACGCCCACGCCGTCATCAAGTCCTACGGCTACGCGCTGCGCTGATCCGGCGCGCAGTCACCAAAACGCCTGGCACCAAAGCACCAGTTACCAGCCGCCATGCTGCCTACCGCCACCGACCTGCAGGCCCTCTGGCTGACCGTCCGCCTCGCCGGCACGACCACCCTGATCCTGTTCGCCATCGGCACGCCGCTGGCCTGGTGGCTGGAGCGCAGCCCGAGCATCTGGAAAAAACCGGTCGGCGCCATCGTCGCCCTGCCCCTGGTGCTGCCGCCCTCGGTGATGGGTTTTTATCTGCTGGTCACGCTCGGCCCGCACGGCCCGGTGGGCCAGATGACCCAGGCGCTCGGCCTGGGCACGCTGGCCTTCACCTTCTGGGGGCTGGTGATCGGCTCGGTGGTGTATTCGCTGCCCTTCATGGTGCAGCCGCTGCAAACGGCTTTCGCGGCCATCGGCCCGCGCCCGCTGGAAGTCGCCGCCACCCTGCGCGCTTCGCCGCTCGACGCTTTTTTCAGCGTGGTCGTGCCGCTGGCCCGGCCCGGCTTCATCACCGCCGGCATTCTGAGCTTCGCCCACACGGTCGGCGAATTCGGCGTGGTGCTGATGATCGGCGGCAACATTCCCGGTGTCAGCCGGGTGGCTTCGGTGCAGATCTACGATTACGTCGAAGCCATGGAATACGCCGACGCGCACCGTCTGGCGGCGATTCTGCTGGTGTTTTCCTTCCTCGTCCTGCTGGCGATGTACACCTGGAAACCCGGCGCGCGGCAAGGGGGCGTGTATTGAACACCGCCTTGAACACCGCGCACGATACGGCGCACAACACGGCGGATGCCGCGCTCAGCGCGCGCTTTCGCCTCGTCCGTCCGCAATTCACGCTGGACGTCGCGCTCGATCTGCCGGGCCGCGGCGTCACCGCCCTGTTCGGCCCGTCCGGCTCGGGCAAGACCACCCTGCTGCGCTGCATCGCCGGCCTGGAACGGGTGCCGGACGGTTTCCTCGGCTTTCGCGGCGAAATCTGGCAGGACGCAAAACACTGGCGCGCGCCGCATACCCGGCCGCTCGGCTACGTCTTTCAGGAAGCGAGCCTGTTTCCGCATCTGTCCGTACTCGGCAATCTCGAATTCGGACGCAAGCGCAACCGGCAGCCCAGCGGGCGCATCGCGCTGGAACAGGCGATCGAACTGCTCGGCATCGAACATCTGCTGGCGCGCAAACCGGGGCGTCTTTCCGGCGGCGAACGGCAGCGCGTCGGCATCGCCCGGGCGCTGGCCGTCGATCCCGACCTGCTGCTCCTCGACGAACCACTGGCCGCGCTGGACGTGCAGCGCAAGGCGGAGATCCTGCCCTATCTCGAACGGCTGCGCGACGCGCTCGACATTCCCATGCTCTACGTCAGCCACGCGCCCAACGAGGTGGCGCGGCTGGCCGATCATCTGGTGGTGCTCGACCAGGGCAGGGTCAGCGCCGCCGGCAGCCTGCAAGAAACCCTGTCGCGCATCGACCTGCCGATCCGCCTGGGCGAGGACGTCGGCGTCGTGCTCGATGCCCGCCTCGGCGCGCATGACGAAGCCTGGCACCTGAGCCGGGTGGATTTTCCCGGCGGCGCGCTATGGACGCGCCGGCAGGCCCGCCCGGCCGGTCAGGCCGTGCGCCTGCGCATCCTGGCCAGCGACGTCAGTCTGGCGTGTCAGGAACCGAGCGCCAGCAGCATCCAGAACGTGCTTCCCGCCGTGGTCGACAGTCTGGCGGCCGACGAGCATCCCGGCCTGCTGCTGGTGCGTATCCGCCTCGGGGAAAGCCACCTGATCGCCCGCCTGACCCGCCGGGCCGCCGACCAACTCGGCATCCGGCCCGGTTTGCCGGTGTGGGCGCAGATCAAGTCGGTGGCCTTGCTGGACTGATTTTCCGGGTCACTCAGTCCCAGGGAGGCTCTGAACAAATCCGTTCGCCCTGAGCTTGTCAAAGGGTATCACCTGCAAAATCAAGGGCTTCGACAGGCTCAGCCCGAACGGTTTTGATTGATTCAGAACTTCCCTGGGGCACTCAGTCCGCCAGTTCGATCTGCCCGCTGACCTGGGTCGTCAGCAGGCTTTCACCGGCTTCCAGCGGCGCGGGCGCGGCCTCGGCGGCCATCATCGCCTTGGCGGCGCGAAATACCGGCATCGGCATGTGGCCGCCTTGCTGCGACACGGAAAGCTGCTTGATCTTCCAGGTTTTGCCCAGAGCGCCCGCAATGACCTCGGCGCGCGACTGGAACGCCTTGATGGCGTCGCGCGTCGCGTCATCCTCGGCGCTGCGGCGGGTTTCCGGCGAGGGCATCTGCGTCACTTGCGCCACGGCGAGCCTGCGCTGCTGCAATTCCCCGAGCAGGCGGGAAACGGCGGCCAGATCGCGCGATTCCAGCACCAGCTCGCTGCGCATGCGCCAGGTTTCGATCTTCTGTTTCTCGCCATACATCGGGTAGGTCGACTGGTTGCCGCTCTTGACCGAAACCTCCGGGCGGCTGCGGATCAGTTTCAGCGCCTCGTCGATTTCGCGGTTCACCTGACGGGCAAGTTCGGCCGGGTTGCCGCCCTGCACCTCGCTATAGACGACGGCGCGCACCTGATCGTTGATGGCCGGGCGGGAAGCCTCGGCGGAGAGGTCGATGGTGGTGCCGGCCATGAGCGGCGCGGCCAGCAGATTGCCGGCCAGAATCAGGGAAAAACGACGCAAACCTTGGCGCATGGGAAGCTCCTGCACGATTTGAAAGTGTCCATCTTAACCAGCGCCTGCGCCTTCGGTGTGGGGAAAAAGGTAAAAACTTGTCAGGCCAAAAACGCGATAGCTCGTTTTGCTTGTCCCTCCCCCTGCCTTTTGTAATACTTGCCGCCCATGAACCCGGTCATTCCCCGCGCTGTAACAGAACCCCATAACGACAACCCCGCCGAAGGCACGCGCCGCATCATCGATGGCGCGGAGCGGGTGTTCTACGACGGATACTGGGTCAAGGTCTATACCGTGCCAGCCGATACGCTGGAAGCGAAGAAGCGCCTGATCGACGCGCTGACCCGCCGCCTGTTCAACCATACCGAGCACGGCCTGAACATCCCCGGCACGCGCTTGAGCGAGGCGCGCCTGAGCTTCGAGCAGGAAACCGACCCCGCGCGCCGGCGCGTCAAGGGCGCCATGCTCGCCGGCGCCCTGTTCAACCGCGCGGCGGACATCTTCCGCAAGCTGGTCGAACTGCAAACCTGCGGCATCGAGATCCTGAGCGACAACCCGCTCATGCGCGAATGTGGGCGCTGCCTGCTGGAAGCCATGGAACTGGGCAAGAACGTGTTGCACCGTAGCGGCGAGGAAGGCATCGACGAGCTATGGGGCGAGCCGTTCCGCGCCTTTTCGATTCCGCTGGAAGATTTCTACGAAAGCCGCTACATCAAGATCGGCCAGACCATGCGCGACATCGACCGCATCGCCGCCGCCATGATCGGCAATCTGGCCCGCCTGCCCGCCTTCGCCGCCGCCGAACCGGCCATCGTCGAACTGGCCAACACCGCCAAGATCAAGACCGAAACGCTGCGCACCGACCCCGATATCTTCGACGTCTGGTCCAGCATGGTCACGGCGGGCGAGCGCCTGACCAATCTGGTGCCGCAGCCGATCGACGCCGCCGGCTGCAGCGTCTGCCATGACGCGATGGAAGGCCTGCACCTGCTGCGCCAGGGACGCGACCTGATCTTCTACATCACCCGCGCCCGCACGCCGATGCCGAAAAGCACCCGCGAGTACATCGACCGCTGCGAAATCTACCGCGAGACGGGGCACGCCCCGCTGGCTTTTTTCTGCCACGATTGAGGCAGACCGCCGTTCCGCGCGCCGGCATGCGGAAAAGACGGCGGAACCGACCGCTTAAGGAAGCTCTGAACAAATCCGTTCGCCCTGAGCTTGTCGAAGGGCATCATCTGCAAAATCAAGGGCTTCGACAGACTCAACCCGAGCGGGTTTGATTGATTCGGAACTTCCTTAATTCGCCACGCAGCGGTTGCGACCGCTCGATTTGGCTTGGTAAAGCAGGTCATCCGCCAGACGGAAGGTTTCCTTGACCCAACCGTTGGCTGGCATGACGCGGATGGCGCCGACAGAAACCGTCACATGGCCGCTTTCATTCTTCACATGCGGCAAATTGAGCGCCGCCACCGCATCCACCACCAGTTTGCCGGCGTTCGCGTGCGCATCGGCTCCGGCTTCCGGGATCACGATGGAGAATTCCTCGCCGCCGTAGCGCGCGGCGAATACGCCCTTGGCCCAGCCCTCGGCGTTGATTTTTTCCGCCACTTCCTCCAGGCAGGCCGCCACCTTGCACAGGCAATCATCGCCGGCCAGGTGACCATAATGGTCATTGTATTTCTTGAAATGATCGACGTCGATCATCAACAGGCCAAAGGAATAGCCGTTCTGCACCGCGCTTTCCCACAAAAGATCGACCCGCATATCCATGGCGCGACGGTTGTACAAACCCGTCAAACCATCGTGATTGGCCTGATCCTGCAAGCGGTTATTGGCTTGCGCCAGGCGCGAGCGCAGCGTGGCGATGCGGCTCATGGCCTTCATCTTGGCTTGCAGCACGCTCTCGGCCACGCCCTTGGAGATGAAATCGTCGCCGCCGGCTTCGATGGCGGTCACGAGATTGTCGTCGCTGTCGGTGGCGGTGACGAAGATGATGGGCGTCCACGCCCATTGCTCATGGCCTTCCAGGCTGCGGATGCGGGTCGTGGTCTCGAAACCGTTCATGCCCGGCATTTCGATGTCCATCAGAATGAGATCGAAATCTTCCTTCTGAAACAATTCGATTGCCGTCGGCCCATTGATGGCGTGACGCACCTCGTGCCCGAAGGATTCCAGGCGCGCCGTCGTAATCATGGCAATCGCCCGCGAATCATCCACCAGGAGAATTTTCATCGTTATAGGTTCCTCCGACCAAACTTGGCAGAGGATACCTGCTGCCACCGTTTATGGATAGTACAAAACAATGTTCGATTGGCATTTTTCCATAAAAATCACACATTTCATTTACAGTTCTTGACAAAGAAAGACACCGGGGACCACTAACATCGGCGTTTTCCCGTGTTGCCTCATGGACCCCTCACAAAAACTCATCCCGATCATCCGCAGCGGCCGCCTGAGCGCCCTGCGCCGTCTCTTCGATGCAGGCCTGCAACTGGATCTGCACGATGAGCAAGGCGATGCGAGTCTGGCCATGGGCATGGCCTGCCACATGGGACACCCGGAAATCGTGCGCGAGCTCTTTACCCGGGGCGTGCCGGTCAATCGGCCGGACAATCGCCTGCCCACCTCGCCGCTGAGCATGGCGATACGCGGCAAGCAGCCCGAAATCGTGCGTCTATTGCTCGAATTGGGCGCGGATCTGCCGGACGACATGCCCTGCGGCCTGTCCGCCAATGAAATCATGATTGCCCGCTGGAAAGCGCAACGCGACGGCCACGCCAGACTCCCCAAACTCGCCCCTTTCAGCCTGCCGGACATCGAGGAAATCGACCTTGCCGGCTGCGCCGGCGTGGACACCTCGGTGCTGGAGAGCGAAGCCGTGCGCCTGGGCCGCAACATGCGCTGAATTTCGCATTTTGTCATCGTGGTGTAACAAAAGGCTCGCAAACTGCGGGAATTTGCCACTTATACCAGCCATGACGCCTATACTTGCGCCGTCCCCCTCCGAGCCGTGCGCCATGATTCCCGCCAGCCCGTCCCGCCTTTCTCTCCGTTTTCCGCCGCAGAACTACCTCAACCGCGAACTGTGCCTGCTGGCCTTCAACCGCCGGGTATTGGCCCAGGCGGCGGACGAGCGGGTGCCGCTGCTGGAACGGCTGCGCTTCCTGTCCATCGTCTCCAGCAATCTCGACGAATTTTTCGAGATTCGCGTCTCCGGCCTGAAAGAACAGATCCGCTCGCAAATGTCGCTGGCCACCATCGACGGCAAAACGGCGCTGGAAACCTTCCGTCTGGTGGCCACGGAAACCCATGCCATCGTCGATGAGCAGTACACCTTGCTGAACGCGGTCATCCTGCCGGCGCTGGCCGAGGAAGGCATCCGCTTTTTACCGCGTGCCACCTGGAACGAAGCGCAGCGCGAATGGATACGCCAGTTTTTCCAGCGCGAAATGGTGCCGGTGCTGACCCCCATCGGCCTCGACCCGTCCCACCCCTTTCCCCGCGTGCTCAACAAAAGCCTGCATTTCGCGGTGGAACTGGAAGGCAAGGATGCCTTCGGACGCAGCTCCAAGATCGCCATCGTGCAGGCGCCGCGCGTCCTGCCGCGCGTCATTCAGTTGCCGGAAGAGCTTGCCGGCTGCGCTTACGGCTTCGTTTTTCTCTCGTCCATCCTGCACGCATTCGTCGGCGAACTTTTCGTCGGCATGAGCGTGCTCGGCTGCTATCAGTTCCGCGCCACGCGCAATTCCGATCTGTTCGTGGATGAGGAAGAAATCACCAATCTGCGCACCAAGCTGCAAGGCGAACTGCCGCAGCGCCACTTCGGCGACGCCGTGCGCCTGGAAGTGGCCAACAACTGCTCGCCGCCGATCACCGATTTCCTGCTCGCCCAGTTCGGCTTGCAGGAAGCCGATCTCTACCGCGTCAACGGCCCGGTCAATCTGGTGCGCCTGATGCAGGTGCCGGATCAGGTCGACCGCCCGGACATGAAGTTTTCCCCCTTCCTGCCCGGCATTCCGAAAAACCTGGGCAAGGGCAGCAACATCTTCGCCAGCATCCGCCGGGGCGACATCCTGCTGCACCACCCCTATCAATCCTTCACGCCGGTGATCGACCTGCTCAGCCAGGCGGCCACCGATCCCGCCGTAGCGGCGATCAAGATGACGGTGTACCGCACCGGCACCGATTCGGTGCTGATGGAATCGCTGATCCGTGCCGCTCAGAACGGCAAGGAAGTCACCGTCGTCGTCGAACTGATGGCGCGCTTCGACGAAGAAGCCAACATCGGCTGGGCCACCAAACTGGAGCAGGTCGGCGCGCACGTCGTCTATGGCGTGGTCGGTTACAAGGTGCACGCCAAGGCGCTCCTGATCGTGCGCCGCGAGGAAGGCCAATTGCGCCATTACGCCCACCTCGGCACCGGCAACTATCACCCGCGCACCGCCCGCCTCTATTCCGATTTCGGCCTGCTCACCGCCAACGAGGAACTCACCCACGACGTTTCCGAAGTGTTCAAGCAGCTCACCGGCCTGGGCAAGGCGCGCACCCTGCGCCATCTGTGGCAGGCGCCGTTCACCCTGCAACCCAACATCGTCGCCGCCATTGCCGCCGAAGCGGAAGCCGCCAAGCGCGGCGAAAAGGCGCGCATCATTGCCAAGATGAATTCCCTGGTCGAGCGCGAAGTCATCCACGCGCTGTACGAGGCTTCCGCCGCTGGCGTTTCGATCGATCTCGTCGTGCGCGGCATCTGCATGCTGCGCCCCGGTGTGCCGGGGCTCTCGGAGAACATCCGGGTGCGCTCGGTGATCGGCCGCTTTCTTGAACACCACCGGGTGTTCTATTTCCACGCGGGCGGCAGGGAAACGGTGTATCTCTCTTCAGCCGACTGGATGGAGCGCAATTTCTTCCGCCGCATCGAACTCGCCTTCCCACTGCTCGATCCCAAGCTGAAAAGGCGCGTCATCAACGAAGGCTTGAAACCCTACCTGCTCGACAACCAGCAAAGCTGGGACATGAACGGCCAGGGCAGCTACCAGCGCCGGCGCAAGCCGCGCAGCAAACCGCATCATGCGCAAGCGGAGTTGATGTTGCTGCTGGGCGGGTGAGAGGCTGGGGGGCTGGGTGAATAAGGCGTCACGCCGGGGGGAAAACCGGCGCATCGCGCCTTGTTTTTCTTCCCTTACTTGTCTTCCTTATCGCCCGCCTGAAAACCCGTAAACATCGAGCGGGTCTGGGTCTGTAGCTGATCCTGCATGGACTGGAACATCTTCTTCGACTGGTCCATGTAGGTCGCCATGACGTTCTGCATGGCCGGCTGCTGGAAGTTGAGGAACTGGTTCCAGAAATCCGCCTGCACGCTGGAAGCGTCGCTGCCGTACACGCTGCGCGTCTGCTCCTGCAATTTCTGCTGGAACTCGATGAAGGTGCGCATGTTGTTTTCCAGATAACGCCCAAGCATGTTCTGCGAGGCGCTGCCGTAGAAGCGGATGAAGCCGGAGAGCAGTTCGCAGGAAAAGAGCGGCACGCCGCCGGTTTCCTCTTCCAGGATGATCTGCAACAGGATGCTGCGCGTCAGATCTTCGGCGGTTTTGGCATCGACCACCTTGAACCCCTCGTACTTCAGCACCAGTTCCTTGACGTCGCCCAGGGTGATGTAGGCGCTGGTTTTAGTGTCATAGAGACGACGATTGGGGTATTTCTTGATTAAACGAACCGGATCAGACATGCCGAATGCCTCAAATTTCTTTGTGTGCAATGCAGCATTATAGCCCGATCCGGCAAACCGGCGCAGCCCCACCGCCGTTCGTATCCTCTCCAGCTTTTAAGCCGGAGAGGATGAGCCGAAGTGATTTTTATAAGTGCCGCTCCACATCCTGCCGCTGGTGCAGAACACGGATAACGTCCAGGTGGTCGGCATAGTCCAGGAAATACACCACATGCGAGCCACACAGATATTTCTGGAAGCCCGGCAGCACCTCGGCAGGTCGACCGTGCTTTGTTCCTTCGGCCAGCGCATGGCAGGCGTCCCGGATTGCATCCGTGTAGCTGTCGGCCTGATCTGGCCCCCACCTATCGGCGCTGTAGTCCCAAATCTCGTCAATGTCGGCTGCCGCTGCTGGCGAAAATGCAATGGCTTTCATTGAGCTTTATGCCCTGCCCGCTTCCGGGCCTTAAACGCCCCGAAGTCGAACGGACGCGGTTCGCCGGAGTCAAGGCCCGCCTGCAAGGCGTCTTGCAGCGCCTTCACCCTGGCTTCGTGCTCCTCCAGCAGCCGCAGCCCGGCCCTGACCACATCGCTGGCCGTACTGTAGCGCCCGCCCTGGATTTGTGCATCAATGAAACTCACGAAGTGCGGCCCGAGGGCCACGGATGTATTTCGATTCATGGCGTTCTCCTTGCTTCTTACCAATATATATTGAATATTGGTACAAAACCACCTCGTCGCTCCGCCGATTTTTCGACGACGCCAACATGCCTTGCCGCATAGCGCCGCAATGCCTCGGCCAGCGCCGGATCAAGCCCTCCCGTCGCGAGTTACCGGCAAAAAAATGCCAGTCAGCCTTGGCTGACTGGCATTTAGCTCACGCCATATCCGGGGATGCGGCTTTATTTCTTGCGGAATTCGTCCTCCACTTCCTGCCGATCCGCTTCGCTGCCTTCGATCTGGATTCCCTCAATCTGGATGAACCCCGGTTCGATGGAGAGGAAAGGCGTCATCGCCATTTGCTCGCCGGTGGTGGCGGCGGCGAGGCGGAAGGCTTCGGTCTGGGCGGGTTCGGACGGGGCATCGTTGCTGCTGCCGTCGTCCACCACCCGCGCCACGTCGCCACCGGAGATTTGGCTCTGCTGGGCGTTCAGGCTCTGCTGGGCGTTCACCGTCAGCGTGCCGTTCTCGTAGGTGATGGCGTAGTTGTTGCTGTCGAAGCCGTCGCTGCCGGTGGCGTCACTGACGATGATGTCGTAGTCGCCGACGGCGGCGGTCTGCGGCAGGCCGTCGCTGGCGAGGGTGACGCCGGCCAGCCTTTCGCTGCCCACCAGGCCGTCGGCGGTAAAGCCGGTGCTGCCGTCCAGCGTCAGGCTTGCGCCCTGGGTTTTGCTGGCGTCCCTGGCGGTAATGGTCAGTGCCTTCGGTGTGATCGTCAGCGTGTTGCCGTTGAAGCTGATCGTGTAGTTGTCGTTGGCGAGCGTGCCCTGATTGATCGCATAGCTGCCGGCGTTCTCGCCGCCGGC
>OGQD01001258.1_pt1 | contig 16893 bp, 17 predicted proteins | sample 1553091 | NCBI WGS metagenome assembly OGQD01 (sample SAMEA2580290, study PRJEB22360) | human gut metagenome | biome: human gut; feature: human-associated habitat; material: faeces | place: Denmark | collected 2008/2010
TTTATCGCGTTATCAAAAAACTTATTTATTCTTAAGTTCTTCTTTAATTTTGTTTTCCAGTTCTTCCGCAAGTTCAGGATTGTCTTTTAAAACATCTTTTACTGCATCACGACCTTGTCCAAGCTTCGTTTCTTCGTAGCTGAACCATGAACCGCTTTTCTTTACAATTCCCTGTTCTACAGCCTGATCCAGAATTTCTCCTGTTTTGGAAACCCCTTCACCGTACATGATGTCGAATTCTGCCTGTTTGAAAGGCGGAGCAACTTTGTTCTTAACAATTTTCACTTTCACACGGCTTCCGATCGCTTCATCTCCCTGCTTGATTGGCGCACTTGCCTTTCTGATGTCAACTCTTACCGAAGCATAGAATTTCAGTGCATTACCACCCGTTGTAGTTTCAGGATTTCCGAACATTACTCCGATTTTCTCTCTCAACTGGTTGATAAAAATAACCGTACATTTTGTTCTTGAAATGGTTGCTGTTAATTTTCTTAAAGCCTGAGACATCAATCTTGCGTGAAGACCCATTTTAGAATCTCCCATTTCTCCTTCGATCTCCGCTTTTGGCGTAAGCGCGGCAACCGAGTCGATCACCACGATATCAATCGCTCCCGAACGGATCAGGTTATCAGCAATTTCCAATGCCTGTTCTCCGTTGTCCGGCTGAGAAATAATAAGGTTTTCAAGATCAATTCCTAATTTTCCTGCATAACCTCTGTCAAAAGCATGCTCAGCATCAATAAATGCAGCAATACCTCCGGCTTTCTGAGCTTCTGCAATCGCGTGAAGCGTTAAAGTTGTTTTACCGGAAGATTCGGGACCGTAGATCTCAATGATTCTTCCTCTCGGATAACCACCCACTCCAAGAGCGATGTCCAATCCCAAAGATCCTGAAGGAATCACCTCAATCGTGTTGTCTACAGAACTGTCTCCCAACGTCATCACAGTTCCTTTTCCGTATGTTTTATCTAGTTTGTCCAGCACCAGAGCCAGTGCTTTTTTCTTATCGTCTATGTTACTCATCTGATGTTTAAATAATTTATCAAAAATACAAAAATTTACGCTCAAAAACTAATCTTTTATACCACTAAAAGTTGTTTTTATAGTTAAAAAAACATAAAATTCAGATGCGTATCAAAAAGAAAAACGTAATCTTTAAAACTTTTGTTTTATCCTTTTTTAGTAGCTTTTTCGCGCTTTCCGCTGCAATCTTTTTTTTTCAAAAAAGGATTTCCACTGCAATCGCGGCTAGGGTAGAAGCCATCAAATAAATTGCAGTCTTTGCAGTAGATTTTTAATGGAAATTAGAATTTTGGGTGATGCTGAGATAATCGCTCAAGACTTTCATCTGATCTTTATTTCCCTTTTTTATTCTGGCTTTACGGCTTACGAGTCGGTCAACAATTTTGGTAATCATTCTTTTCGTCACCGGAAAAGCCTTTCTGTTGGAAACTTCCGGAATCTTCAGTCTTTTGCACACTTCATCATCCAGCAAAAACCATGTACAGCAGATATGGAGATAACGGAGATTTTTTCTCTGGAAACTGTATTTCAGGATCGGGTTTTCCAGCGATTCGTTCAGAAGAGAATGAGCCAGCAAAACAGAATCTTCATCCGCAGAAGGCTGAACCGAAGTCCACAGATAAAAATATTGTGTTGCCTGTACTTTATCATTCGGTAAAAGATCCTCCGGAATTCCCAGAAGATAACCTACATATTTCCAAAGGTGGAAAAGCCCTTTTTCTTCCTCTTCAGAGAACGTGTTTCCCAGTTTGTGCAGACTGTGCATAAAAACAAGACTGAAACCAATATACGTTGCCATCATATCCCACGAATTAATGGGTTCTCCCCAGTTTTCCGTCTCCCATTCTTTATAATATTTTTTAATGGAAACTCTTGCGTAAGAATGAATCAGCCGGGTTTTTATGGCAAATTCATATCCTTTTTTATGAACTTCCAAAGCATCATATCGAGTAACATTTACCCAGAAATCAAGCGTTTCAGAAAGTCTTTTTACAGCGCCTTTCTTTAAGGCTTCCGTTGCAATAAGGGGTTTGTTGAGGTAAGCATAATCATAACCTCCGATCAGGCAATAATCGCGAAGAGAGATCAGAGAATCCACATTGCTTCTCATGCAGAGTTCTGCACCGCTTTTAATCAGATCATAATCCAGCCAGTCAGGAATTTTCTGAGTCTGCAGGAAAAGCTGTTTTACACTTTCCGGAACATCATCGTTCTCCGAAACGCCATTTCGGATGTAGCCTTCAATTTCTCTCGAAGCTTCATGAAATTTTTGAGTGAGATAAACGTCTTTTACAACCTGATCGCCGACTTCATCCACATCATAAAAATAAGATGAAAACTTTTCAAAATCTTTAAAACCGACTTCTGCTCCAGAAAAATCAAGAAGCTGCTTTCCGTTGCCTTTCGTCCAGAAATCTTTAAAATGCTGCGAATCTTTAAAGCGTGGCTGTAACATTACTCTATCCATTGAAGGCTAAAGGTACAAGTTTTGCGCCGCAATTCCAGAGTGAGATTTATCAGGGAAATACAATTCATAATTTACAATTCACCATTCATCATTCACTTTTGACATTATATCAATCCCCATTCAAAAGCCTTTTTTAACAGTTCTTTGCTGTTTCTGGAGCTTGTTTTGGCTAAAATATTCTTCCGGTGAGTACGAACCGTATGTTCCGATAAAATCAGCATTTTCGAAATTTCCGGTCCGGAATATCCTTTAGCGATAAGCGAAAGAATTTCGGTTTCTCTTTTGGTTAAATTAATTTCTGAGTCATTTTTTAAGGCAGGATTTTCAATTTTAATCTGAATGAAATCGTTCCGGTGACCAATTCCCGTAATCAGAATAGTATGCGGATTCTGTTTTGTAATATGATGGATATTGGTATGGATATTAATAGACTGAACCAGATTTTTATCCTCATCTTCCCACGTAAGAACCGCCTGATGATGAAAAAGCTCGTAATTTCCTGAAGCGGTTTTCATTCTGAAACAGTAGCTGGGTTTAAGAAAAAGCTGATGTTCTTTTCCGATTTTTATTAAAATTTCCACGACTTTCTGTTCCGCTTTGGTAATAAACTCAATATCATCGGGATGAACCAGATCAATTACGTCTTTTAAATTCTGCGGATATTCCTTTAAACCATGAATCTTCAGGATATCAGGATGATGGTTAGAAATGGCGCTGTTGGTGAGGTTTAACACATAATAATAAAATTCTCCGATGGCAAACATTTCGCCGATGATGCGTTCAATAGGAGGAATATTAGAGATGTGCTTCTCTTTTCTTCCTACCCCCGAATAAGAGTTCCAAACCTCTACCAAAGGATGTTTTTTCTCCGAATGATCCATAAAAAAGATTTGTAACTAAAAATAGTTAAAGTTTTCTTTAAAATACCTCAAAAGGGGGATTTTTTTATATCAATAAAATTTGAAAATTTGCGCATACCATTAATCATGAAAACTCATTCTAAAAATGTTCCGCTTTTCGGACTTATGTTTTCCTATTTGTTCATGACAAAACTTTATACAATATCACTAATATGTCAGAAATAGTTTAGAATTTTCTGTTAGCTGTTTGAAAATGATAAACTGGAATCCTCTGTAATTTTGCAGAGGATTCATTATTTTAGTGTAAAGATTTTCTCAGAGAAAATTTAATTACCGGAGTTTATCTGTCCGGTCCGCGATAACCGAACAATTCATAAATATAAAAACCCAAAATAAGGGCGTAAAATACTGAAGCAACTGTAAGAATAAAAACAACAATGTTATTTTTGCTTTGTTTGGTGAAAAATTTAATAAATCCATATGATATTATTCCCAATCCGACTGCGAAAAGATAGAATATATGCCCTGAATAGATAAGCTGTAACCCCCATAGAATACCACCAATAGTTCCGCCAATAAATCCCCCGAGAATACTTCCGATGTATGTACTTGTTTTTATTTCTACGTCTTTTTTCTCAGCTTCTATTCTGCTGCTCACAAGGTCTGTAATTTCCTGAATTTCTTCTGTGGACAGTATTTCAGAATGTATGATTGAATTAATATCATTTTTAGTATTTCCTTTTTTATAGAGCTGATTTATTTTATCATAAACTCGTTGCTTTTCTTCTTCTTTTTCAACCAGTTTATAATATCTTTCCTTCAGAGAGCTGAAGCCGCCTCTTTCTTCTGCCACTATTTCAAGCGCTTTTTTCGCGTCTTCGGTATATCCGTTTGAATTCAGATAGACATTCATAAGCTCAGAATCGGAATATTTAGAATATCTTTCAATAAGTTCATCCAGCATGTTTACTAATTTTAAGCGGTTAATTTAAACAAAAAAACCTTCCGATCCGGAAGGTTTTCATATTTTAAGCTGATACTTTATTAGTTAGATAAAGAAGCAGCGTGGATCAGCATATCTACTAACTTGTTAGAATATCCCATTTCGTTGTCATACCAAGAAACAAGTTTTACGAAGTTTGGAGAAAGCATAATTCCTGCATCTTTATCGAAGATTGAAGTTCTCTTATCCCCTACGAAATCCTGAGAAACTACCGCATCTTCAGTATATCCAAGAATACCTTTCAATTCACCTTCAGAAGCAGCTTTAATGGCAGCACAGATCTCATCGTAAGAAGTTGCTTTTTCTAATCTTACGGTTAAATCTACTACAGAAACGTCAACAGTTGGTACTCTGAAAGACATCCCTGTTAATTTTCCGTTCAAAGAAGGGATTACTTTTCCTACCGCTTTTGCAGCACCTGTAGAAGAAGGGATGATGTTGTTTAAAGCAGCTCTACCACCTCTCCAGTCTTTCATTGAAGGACCGTCAACAGTTTTCTGAGTAGCCGTCGTAGCGTGTACCGTAGTCATTAAACCTTCTACGATTCCAAAGTTATCGTGGATCACTTTTGCTAATGGAGCCAAACAGTTGGTTGTACAAGAAGCGTTTGATAAGATTTTGATATCATCTGTAAGTTCTGTGTGGTTTACACCCATTACAAACATTGGTGTATCATCTTTAGAAGGAGCAGAAAGAATTACTTTTTTTGCACCTGCAGCAATGTGTTTTGCAGCACTGTCTTTATCTAAAAATAAACCTGTAGATTCTACAACGTAATCTGCACCTACTTCGTTCCATTTCAAATTGCTTGGATCTTTCTCAGCAGTTACTCTGATTCTTTTTCCGTTTACTACAAGGTCATTACCTTCTACAGAAACCTCACCCGGAAAAATTCCGTGTACAGAATCATATTTAAGCATATAAGCCATGTATGTAGCATCGATAAGGTCGTTAATTCCTACTACTTCGATGTTATCTCTTTCAGTCATTGCTCTGAAAACAAGACGTCCAATTCTACCAAACCCGTTGATACCTACTTTAATTGTTGACATAATAGTTTGTTTTAAATTATATTAAATATTAGATTGCTAAAATTTCTGAAATCAGTAAAAGATCTTTATTAATTTCGTTGTGTTTTTTAATGGCCTCTTCAATCGGAGTGTATACCAAATCATTGGAACGCATTCCTGCCATTACGTTGGTTTGCCCTTCCATTAATCCTGTTACGGCTCCAAAGCCCAGTCTGCTTGCTAACACTCTGTCTGCGCAACTTGGAGAACCTCCTCTTTGCATGTGACCTAAAATTGCGACACGAATATCGTAGTCCGGGAATTCCTTCTTTGTTTTTTCTGCAAGTTCATATACGTTGGCTAATTTTTCGCCTTCTGCTACAACAACTATGCTTGAAGCTTTTCCTGTTTTTTCTGCACTTCTGAAATTGGCAAAAAGTTCATCGATGCTGTCTTTTTTCTCGGGAATCAAAATATCCAGAGCACCGGTTGCCAGTCCACTGTTCAAAGCGATAAAACCTGCATCACGACCCATTACTTCCACAAAGAAAACCCTGTTGTGGGAAGTTGCCGTATCACGGATTTTATCAATCGCTTCCATTGCAGTATTCAAAGCCGTGTCATAACCAATGGTGTTATCCGTCCCGAAAATATCATTATCAATCGTTCCCGGAACACCAATTACACGAATGCCGAATTCTTCGTTGAAGATTTTTGCTCCTGTGAAAGTTCCGTCTCCACCAATACAAACCAAACCGTCAATGCCATATTTTACACAATTGTCATAGGCTTTTTGACGACCTTCTTTGGTTCTAAATTCCTGGGATCTGGCAGATTTCAGAATAGTTCCGCCCTGGTTGATTATATTTTTTACGGAACGAGGTCCCATTTTAAGGAAATCATCGTTGATCAAGCCATTATAACCTTCTCTTACTCCGTAACATTCTATTTTATAATAATTTGCGGTTCTTACTACCGCCCTTAATGCTGCATTCATACCCGGAGAATCCCCTCCTGAAGTAAGAACTGCAATTTTTTTTACAGCACTCTCTTTCATCTAGTAAAAAATTTCGAACACAAATTTACAAAAACAAGTTCAGATAATCGTAGTAACTTAAGAAGAGTTTTGCATATAAATGATTAAACCTGAATAAAATTTATCGGTTTACAAAAAAATATCAATGTTTTTGAATGAAAATTATCGAGATGAAAATTAATTTAATGCTTTTCGGTAAGATATTTCCAGTATCTTCTCGGAACGTGCTGAATATGAAGCTTCATATTTTTTCTCTCCACAATATTGGTTTTTGTGAAATACCTTTGCCAAAGCGTCTGATAATTTTTTTCTTCATCGTGAAACTTCTGCTGATAGCGGTTCAGATCTATTTTTTCATCGGGATAGAAAAAATCGCAGGTTTCCAAGTCGTACAGAATTCCGTAATTTCTTCTCAAATCATAAATCATCCATTTCTGATCCTGATAACGGTCTTTAAAATGTTTCCGGATTAAAGGCAGTACATTAAAATCCGGATCTATTTTAGCGAAGAAAACACCGTCCTGCATTTTTTCGAATCGTACAAAAGCCGTCATTCTGTGTCTTTCCCGACTGACGGATTTACAGATTTTAGAAATCTTCAGAATGTCATTGTCTGCGTAATTTTTCAGAATATTTTCATCAGGATGTTTTACAGATTGCTTTACGGCAGACAAAATAAGCTGTTCCAGTTCAGGATCTTCAGATAAATAAACCTTCAGAAGTTCGTGAATTCCTGCTTTTTCAGTATTCTGTTCTAATTTGTTTAAAACCCTTTCAGATTTATCATTTTGAGTAATAACCTCATGAATTTCCGCAAAGATATTTTCCTGATGAAATCTTTCCCTGCTTACAATTTCCACATCCTTATACTTATACTCGAAAACTTCGAATACAGCGGTTAAAAGTCCGTCGAAACTGCCGTCGTAGATTAGGGTGATCATTCGAGTTGGAGGGTTTGCGGGTTGAGAATTAATGATTTTCGTGTTGTTATGCTGAAGTTATCACAGTCTTTTATCATCATCCGCTACAGGAAAAATTTCGGAATATCTCTGCTTCCGTGCAAAACTCTCACAATTCTGATATGATGATCTAAAATCCTGTAAAAAATAACGTGATTGTCTTTCGGAAAGCTATATAAACCTTTTTTTATTTCATCTCGTTTTTTGCCTAAATGTGGATTTAAAAATAAATTTTGAAAAATTTCTTCAATTTCCAAAAGATATGTTTCTGCTTGATTAAATCCAAATTCATTCCAAGTATAATCAAAAATATCTTCCAGATCTTTATCCGCAATTTCCGATAAGATATAGGTTTTCTTAGACATTGCTGATTCTGTTCTTTTTAGCCTGAATAATATCCTTTACAGAACGAGAGCTTTCAACATCATTCCAGCCTTTTTCTATTTCAGCTTTTAAATCCTGAATCACACGGTGCCTATAAACTTCATGAAGCCGCAATGCATCACGCACAACTTCACTGGCATTCTGAAAATCACCGGATTCTATTTGCTTTGAAATATATTCTTCCTGCTTTTTTGTGAAACTGACATTCATAATAAATTCTTTCTTCGAAGTTATAAATTATATCCAAATTTAGCAAATATGGATATTAGAAATTATTTTCTCCGCTCAATGTGAAATTTAAGATAAGATCAAAGGATTGAATTTAAAACAACGTCAACTGCTGCGAAAACTGATTATGAAATTTCGAAGAACTTCCGCCAATCAGCAATTTCTTAAGATTTTGATTCGTCAGATATTTCAAAAAGGCGTTTCCGGCGTTAAAATCAATGAAATATTTGGCGCGGTTCACTGCTGCTCCCAACTTTTTAAGATGATCCATATTCAGAACCTGAAAACGTCTTGCACTTACAATTTTCTGTGCTGTTTTTACTCCAATTCCAGGAATTCTTAAAATCATCTGGTAATCAGCAGTTTGAAGATTAACAGGAAACTGATCTAAATGCCGCAAAGCCCAGCTTAATTTGGGATCTACTTCAAGATCTAAAAATGGCATATTCGGATCCAGTATTTCTTCAGCTTTAAAACCATAAAAACGCATCAGCCAATCCGACTGATACAAACGGTTTTCACGAAGCATCGGAACTTCAGTCGTAAGCGCAGGTAATCTTTTATCTTCCAAAACCGGAACATATCCGGAATAATACACTCTTTTCAGGCTGAAATTTTTATAAAAATGATCGGCAACTTTAATGATCTGTAAATCATTTTCATTCGTAGCACCGACAATCATTTGCGTAGATTGTCCTGCCGGAGCAAATTTGGGCGTTTTCCGGAAAAGTTTTTTCTCATCTTTGTATTGCGCAATCCCGTTCTGGATATACTTCATCGGATTAAGCATATCCTGCCTGTTTTTTTCAGGAGCCAGCAATTTCAGTCCGCTTTCGGTTGGGATTTCAAGATTTACAGATAAACGGTCGGCGTACAAAGCGGCTTCCTGCATGAGTTCATCACTTGCTCCGGGAATCGATTTTAAATGAATGTAACCGTTGAAATTTTCTTCCAGACGTAATTTTTTCGCGACACGAACCAGACGTTCCATGGTCGTATCTGCATTTTTAAAGATTCCTGAGCTTAAAAACAAGCCTTCAATATAATTTCTGCGGTAAAAATTGATCGTTAAATCTACCACTTCCTCAACGGTAAAAGCAGCTCTTTTAATATCATTTGAACTTCTGGAAACACAGTAAGCGCAATCGTAAATGCAGTGATTTGTCAATAAAATTTTGAGAAGAGAAACACATCGTCCGTCTTCCGTATAGGTATGGCAGATTCCGCTTGCGGAACTGTCTCCCAAAGCCCCTTTTTTGTTCTTTCTCGAACCACCGCTTGATGAGCAGGAAACATCATATTTCGCTGCATCGGCAAGGATTTCAAGTTTTTCTTTCAGGCGGTCAAAATTCATTTTTATTCTTTTTTTACCATTTTTTTATTAACACATAATTCACATCAGCTTCTAACAAAATACTTTGAAAATATTTAGATCTCATAAGAAAGAAAATCAAAGATTTTAAAAACTAAAGTGTTCTTATTTTTTGAATTATATAATTCTAATGGCACTTAAGTGTTTAAAAAAATAAACTTAATTAGATTTAAAATTTTATATTTTTCGTTCAAATTTAATTCCAAAATTGATAAATGTCAATCTTTTTTGATAGAAGTTATCAACAGTTTAAAGTGACAAATTTAGTATATTTACGCTCATTAAATTTATGTTATGAATCATAAACCCGTTGAAGGTTTTTCCAAATTAACAAAACAGGGGAAAATCGACTGGCTCGTAAACGAGTATCTTGAAGGAAACGAAGAATATCAAAATATATTAAACCAATACTGGAACGAAGATGCTGATTTGCAGAAGCTTCACGATGAGTTTTCTGAAAACACCATTTCCAATTTCTATATGCCTTACGGAATTGCTCCGAATTTCCTCATCGACGGAAAACTGTTTGCGCTTCCGATGGCAGTGGAAGAAAGTTCTGTAGTAGCGGCAGCTTCCAAGGCAGCAAAATTCTGGATCGATAAAGGTGGTTTTAAAACAACGATCATCAACAACGAAAAACTAGGGCATACCCACTTTATTTTTAACGTTGAATCTCATAAGCTGCTTCATTTTTTCAATTTTAAACTGAAGAAAAAATTACTGGAAGCTACGGAAGACATCACGGCGAATATGAGAAAGCGCGGTGGTGGAATTTTAGATATCAAATTGGTTGATAAAACGTTCGAAATGGCGAATTATTATCAGTTGAAAGCAAGTTTCGACACCGTAGATTCGATGGGAGCCAACTTTATCAATTCCTGTCTGGAACAGTTCGGAAAAACATTGAAGCAGGAGGTGGCTACAAGCGAGGATTTTTCTCAGGAAGAAAAGAATTCTTTACAGATCGTAATGAATATTCTGTCCAATTTTACTCCGGATTGTATCGTAAGAGCTGAAGTTTCCTGTAAAATCGAAGATCTGAAAGACGACAGTGGAATTTCCAACGAAGAATTTGCATGGAAATTCAAACAGGCGGTAACGATTGCTGAAATTGAGCCTTTCCGTGCGACCACTCACAATAAAGGAATTATGAATGGAGTAGATGCGGTTGTAATTGCAACAGGAAACGATTTCCGTGCAACAGAAGCCTGTGCTCACGCCTACGCAGCGAGAAACGGAAAATATTCTTCTCTCACGCATTGTACAACAGACAACGGAATTTTCAGATTCTGGATTGATCTTCCTATTTCTGTAGGGGTTGTTGGTGGTTTAACGAATCTTCATCCTTTGGTAAAATTCTCTTTAGCGCTTCTTGGAAAACCTTCTGCTCAGGAACTGATGAGTATTTTGGCGGTTTCCGGACTGGCTCAGAATTTTGGAGCGTTACGATCTTTGGTGACGACTGGAATTCAGAAAGGGCATATGAAAATGCATTTGCTGAATATTTTGAACCAATTGGGCGCAACAGAAGAAGAAAAACAACATTTTGTGACGTATTTCAAGGACAAAACGGTGAGTCATCACGAAGTGATCAATGAGTTTAACCGAATGAGAGGACAATAATGTTTGGAATTATTGTAGCTGCTTTTATGTTGGGTTTTGGAATTTTTCTGAAACTGACCAAAAATCCGGGTTTCACCCAAAATAAAAAATTCGCATGGATTTTTATCGGAATCGGACTCGTATCATTAATATTCAAGATTTTAAATTATAAATGAAAACAATAACATTAATTTTCGGTGCTGTTTATGGGATGCTTTCCGTTATTCTGGGAGCTTTCGGAGCGCACGCTTTGAAGAAAATATTGTCTGTGGAAAGACTTGAAAGTTTTGAAACGGGAGTGAGATATCAAATGTATGCTGCATTTTTTCTTTTAATTGCAGGCTACATTTTAAAATTTGAAACCAAAACAGAGAACTGGATTTCGTGGTTTATGATTTTCGGAACGATGCTTTTCTCATTCAGTATTTACGGATTGAGTATGCAGGATTATTTCGGGATGAACCTGAAATTTCTCGGACCGATTACTCCGCTTGGAGGATTACTGATGATCCTAAGTTGGACACTGTTGATCTTTTATTTCGTGAAAATGAAAGCTTAAAAATAAAGAAACTTCAGTTTGAGATAAAATTTAATGAATCGCAAGGTTAGACAAGAGTTTAATTCTTCATTTTTCAGATATTTAAGTTAAACGAAGGCGTAAAACTTATCAAAGAAATACAAAACTTTGTATTTCATTACTAAACGAAGTACCTTTGTTTTTCTTAAAATAATCTCCAAAAAATGAAACTTCTTTGTATTCCTTTGCGGCAAATTAATTAAAAAAGGAATTCTGCGGTCAGAATTCCTTTTTTATTACCTCAAAAAATTTTCATTCAGCCATTTCAGCTTATTGTAGCTTTTCAGAAATTTGGTTTTCAATTCAATGTTTTTTTCCCGCGCATCCAGTAATTTATTTTCTCTGGAGTTGATTAAAAATAATGAACTTTCCCCATTGCTGAACCTCGTTTCCTCCGCATTTAGAAGTCTTTGGTAATTATTCAGATTTTTTGTGGAAATATCAATCTGGGTGAAATAATTATTCACTTCGTTTTTATAGGTTTCAATTTTCGTACTCAGTTCACGGGTTTTAAGCTGAGAATCCTGCTGGTTTTGAGAAATCTTCAGCTTAGCAATTTCATAATCTGCTCTTGCCTGTCTTTGAAATATGGGAATCTCCAGTTTCAGTCCGTACTGAAAATTATTATCAAACAAAGGCAGAAAATCGGCACGGTAATTTTCTTTATTGAAAAAATTATACGTAAAATCCAGTTTCGGAAGGAAGCTTTGCCATTTCAGTCTTTTTTCACTTTCGAGGATATTCTGCTTCTGAAAATAATACTCCAGTGAAGCGTGATTCTGTAGCTGTTTCGATTCTAAATTCTGCACCAGAAATTCATAATCGGTATATCCGGAATGCTCATCAAGACCTGAAGACGGAAAAATAAGCTTTGAAATTTCATAAAACTCCTGATTTTCTTGCCAAAGATACATCTGAAGTTCCTGCGTACTTTTCACAAAACTTAAATAAGAGTCTCTTTCCTGAAGCTCAAAACTCTGCAATTGCGAAGAGGCTTCTACTGTATCAATTGCCGGTCTTTCCCCGAATTCATACGTTTTTTTGGTAAGATTAAGTCTTTTTCGGTTAATTTCTACCGCAGATTTCTGCAATTTGTAGATTTCATAGTTTTTCACCCATTCCCAATACGTATTTTCAGCATCCAGAAGAAGCTCGTTGGTAAGAACAGTCTGTTCGGCTTCTGTCATTTTCAATCCGAATTTTGCCTGATCCAGCATTGCTCTTCTTTTATCATACAGAAGATTTTTTGCCAAAGGAATTGTAACTCCAAATTGGTATAAACCTCCTTTCGTTTCGCTGCTGTTCAGTTTTTCGCCATCCAGATAATTGTAGCTTCCGGTAATATCGATTCCGTACCAGGTTGGAATGCCGAGTTCTACATTTCGCTGTTCGTAATATTTTGTTCCGTCAATATTTTTCTCACCCAGTTTTCCTGCGATTACCGGATCAAAATTCCCTCTCGCCTTGGTAATTTCAGCATTGGCAATTTTATTCTGAAGCTGATATTTAAAAGCTAAAGGATGATAATTTTTTACAATATTCAGAAATTCCTGATGCGAAAGTTTCAGCGAATCCTGCGCAAAAGAAAGCTGAACACATAACAGAATGAGAAGCGCTGAAAATTTATTTTTTAGACTTTTCATCTTTTGCAGATTTTTCGGTTTTTACTTCATAATAATCCGGCGGGAATCCGTTGATGTTTCGCCATAATTCGTACCAGATCGGAACGTCATTAAGAATCGCAATTCCCTGAACTCCGGTTCCCATTTTAATTTTCGGAGGCCATTGTTTTTCATTTTTATCCTGAATTACCAAGGCTTTGAACATTCCGTTGGCGCTGATGTTGTTTTCTACCGCAATTACTTTTCCAGCAAAAGTTCCGTAGCTGGAATTCGGCCAACCTGAAAAGACAATTGCCGGAAAACCATCGAAAATACACATCACGCGCTGTCCTTCTTTTACCAGAGGCAAATCGACGGGTTTAATGTAAATTTCAACAGCATAATCTACTTTTTCAGGAACAATAATTCCGATGCTTTCACCGTCTTTCAGGATTTCTCCGATTCCGGCTTTGTTGATCTGCACAACCTGTCCGTCCTGAGAAGCGATCACGAAATACAAACCCTGTCTAGCTTTGTAATTGGCAACCTGATTTTCGAGTTTTGCAATATCGCCGTCACTTCCTTCAATTTGTCCCATGCTCTGGAAACGGTCACCTTCCGTTTTGCTCAGTTTCTCATTGTAATCCTGAATGGTAGCGTTTTGTTCGATACTTACATTCACAATTTCCTGTCGGGTTTGCGCCAGTTTATTTTCGGTTGCCGTTTTTTTTGCTAAAGCATTTTGATAAGATACACTTCTCTGCTGAAATTGGGTGAGCGAAACCAAACCTTCATCGTACATTTTCTTCTGTCTTTCGTACTGATCAGAAGTCATTCTAAGTTCGTTTTTTGCTGCTTCAAGTTCAGCTTCTTCTCCAGCCAATTTATTGTTGAGCTGGCTGATTTTTACTTTAAGCTGACTCAATTTTAGATCTCTTGCGGAATTTAAAGCCTGCAACTGACTATTGGTGGTTCCAACTTTGGCTTCGTAATAATCTCTTACCCCTTTTTTGGCTTCTACCTGCATTTCGGTTCTTTTCACCAAAAGCGGATCCAGATAATCTTCTTTTACTTCGGAAAGCTGAAGAAGCGTATCGCCTTTTTTTACATAATCCCCGTTTTTCACATACCATTTGATGATTCTTCCGGGAATCGGCGAGTTCAGTTGTTGCGGACGCTGTTCCTGATAAAGCGTACTCACATTTCCCATTACCTTGATATTCTGTGTCCACGGTAAAAATAAAGTGATAATTCCACCAATAAGGATGAAAAGAAACCATCTTTTAACCCTTGATTTTTTGTGGATGTGGTATATTTTATTGACTGACTGCAGTTCCATCTCTTTTAGTTTTTGTTAAATAATTTTTTCACATTTCCGTCTTCCACCTGAAGATGCTGATCGGCTTCCAGAATAAGATTTTTGTCTTCTGAAACAATAATAATGGTGGTTTTAGCTTTTAGTTTTAAAAGATATTCCATCATTTTTGCTTTAAATTCATCATTCATTCCGTCTAACGGATCTTCAAGGATCAATAATCTTCTTTCCCCTACCAAAGCTCTCAGGAGAAGGATTTTCTTTTTGGAGCTGAACGAAATTTCAGTGTCGGTCTCGCTGATGTTGGTAAAGAATCCGTTGCTGAACTGGCTGGAGAAATCTTCGATGCCTATTTCTTCGGCAATTTCCAGAATCTGTTCTGCGGAGGTTTCATTCTGCCCGAGAATAATGTTTTCGTAAACCGTTCCTTTAATGATCGTCATATCTTCAAGATACATCCCGATCTGGCTTCTGAGCGATATTTTATCAATGTTTTTTAATGGAATTTTATCGAACAGGATACTTCCGGAAGTCGGATCATAAAATCCGGTCATCATATTCAGCAATAAAGATTTTCCTGCGCCAAGCTGTCCTGAAATAATGGTTAAACTATTTTCCGGAATTTTAAAATTGATATTTTCCAGAATCCTGTGATGATCGTTGAATGCAAAATTTACGTCTTTAAATTCAACTTCAAAGCCATCATTATTCTGATCGAAAGTAATTTCCCCGAATTTTTCTTCCTGAAGGGTTGTTACTTTATTCAGTTTTGCCAAAGCTGCAATAACGTCGTAATAGCTTTCAAGACTGATGATGAGTTTTTCCACGGCAGCCATAATGCTAAGAACAACGATTTCCGTAGCGATAAATGCTCCGATGTTAAGTTGTTGATTTACCAAAAGATAGGTTCCGATCACAAGCATCACCAAAGTAATGATGACTTTAAATGCGATAATGGTTTTATACTGAAAAACCAGAACGCGAAAGTGCGAAGTTCGGTCGTCGAGGTATTTTACCACTCTTTCATCCGTTCCTGAAAGATGTGCTTCTGTTTTGGAATTCAGCTTAAATGTTTTAATGGAAGCCGCAATGTCTTCAATCCACGAAGCTACTTCGTATTTTTTGTCGCTTTCTTCGATGCTGGATTTAATTCCGCTTTCCATGGTAAATCTGAAAATAATGATTACGCAGATCACCACCAAAGCTCCAAACACCAAAAACCACGGATGGTAAAAGGAAAGAAGCAGGATTCCGAATAAAATCTGGATGAGCGCAGTCGGAATTTCAAGTAAGATTTTAGAAATACCTTTCTGGAGATTCTGGGTGTCGAAAAAACGATTAACCAGTTCGGGAAGATAATATTTTCGTGTCGCTGAAAGATTCACTTTCGGAAGTTTTTCGGCAAAGGCAAGGGAAAATTCAACAAAAATTTTCTGCTGAATCTTTTCTATGATCTGCATTACTTTCAGCCTGAAATAGCCTACAAGCCAAGTTCCCAGAACTACAAAAGCGATCAGAATATAAATAGAAGTTGCCATTGTAGCTCCCATTACAAAACTGACGATAGACTGTATTCCCAACGGAACACTCAGCTGAACAAGACCATTCAGGATGGCGTAAAAATAAATGTTGGTGACATCTTTCTTTTCCTTCGTGACGTATTTGAAAAGATTGTAACCGTGCTGTTTAGGAGAAGTTTCCATTTGAGTCTTATTATTTTATAAGGTTGAAGGTGATAAAACGCAGATAATCCAAAACATACTTTTTGTGATCTATTTTATTGATATGATTGTCGGTAAGTTTCGGAAGATGTTCGCTGAAAAACTGCTGATCGTGAGCGGTTTCCAGTAAAGTACTCGCAAATGATTTCGGATAAGGGAAATCTGTTTTTGCTTCTGCAATGATGTCTCCGATAAATGCACAGAGACTTTTTAACGGGCTGAAAACCATTTCTTTATTGATTTCGTCCACTTCTTTTACAAGATAAGCTTTGCTGCTTTCTGCAATAACGATGTTGTGAAGTTTTGTAAGATCGTAATCTTCTATTTTATCATCGGTTTCATCGTTATGCGTAATGATTTCGAGGATCTTTTCCATTTTTTGCTGAGGTTCTTTGATTTCCTGAAGCCTCAGTTTGGAAATGAATTCGATGTAAGACCAGTACCAGTTGAGAATATAGGTAAGAAGTTTATGTTTTGAAGAAAAATACCGGTAAACCGTTGCTTCCGTCGAGTTAATTTTTTGGGCTAATTTTTTAAAAGTAAAACTTTCAAAACCGGTCTCGTAGATCAGTTCTATTGAATTTTTGACAATGGCACGTCCGATCTCGCTGTTTTCGGGATCTTTAAGATAAAGGTGTTCGTTGACTTTAAATTTAACCTGAAATTCCATGATGTATTAAATAACTATATTTTTTGATAGCAAAATATATACCGAAAAATGTTTTATTATTATT